>Ga0256839_1001694_pt1 | contig 26209 bp, 19 predicted proteins | sample 354166metaG_FD_185968 | JGI IMG/M metagenome (GOLD analysis project Ga0256839, IMG submission 185968) | Hydrothermal vent microbial communities from Mid Atlantic Ridge, Atlantic Ocean - 354-166 | ecosystem: Environmental > Aquatic > Marine > Hydrothermal vents | place: Atlantic Ocean: Mid... | reverse complement strand
ACCAATTCACTTAAATGAGTTAGATCGGCATGCATTCCAATGGTGGTTTTTTTCTTTGCCAGCTTTTTAGAATAGAGAGCAATTTTTTCTGCTTCATCACCAATGCGTTCAAGATCGGTTATCACTTTTGATACGGCAATAACCAAGCGTAAATCTCTTGCAGTCGGCTGTCTTCTGGCGATCACTCGAATACAGTCTTCATCAATTTCCATTTCCATTTCATTGATTTTTTTATCTGCCACTGCAACTTCTTTGGCTAAATCTCTATCATGGTTTAATAATGACTTAACCGCATTTTCTGCTTGTAGCTCGACCATGCCCCCCATTTTGAGAACTTTGCTACGAATGTCTTCAAGCTCTTCATTGTAGCGTTGTGATATGTGTTGTCCGAGTTCCATGTTTGTACCTTGCTCTTTTGTTTGTTCTTTTAAACCCTCTCTCCCTAGCAGGGAGAGAGCTGGAGAGAGGGTAGAAATTTAAGCCTATTGGAAAACTCAATCTTTCTACCCCCTCCCTAACCCTCCCCCTGCTAGGGAGAGGGGACTTGCCTATTAACCAAATCTACCCGTAATATAATTCTCTGTCAGTTGATGTTCTGGGTTGGTAAATACCTTATCTGTTTCATTCACCTCAACCAGTTTTCCTAAATGAAAATACGCGGTTCGCTGAGAAACACGCGCTGCCTGTTGCATTGAGTGTGTCACTATCGCAATGGTGTAGTTCTCTTTAAGCTCATCCATCAGCTCTTCAATCAATGCCGTAGCAATCGGGTCAAGTGCCGAGGTTGGTTCATCCATTAAAATCACTTCAGGGTCAACGGCGATAGCGCGTGCAATACATAAACGCTGTTGTTGTCCGCCAGATAAACCCGTGCCTGGTTTATTCAAATCATCTTTTACTTCTTTAAATAAACCTGCTTTTATCAGGCTTGATTCAACCACTTCATCAAGCTCAGAGCGGTTAGAAGCTAAACCATGCAAACGTGCGCCATAAGCGACATTATCGTAAATAGATTTTGGAAAAGGGTTGGGCTTTTGAAAAACCATTCCTACGCGTGCACGTAATAAAACGGGGTCTTGCTTTTTACCGTAAATATCCTCGCCATCCAAGGTGTGCTCACCTGTCACTTTACAAATGGGGATTGTGTCATTCATGCGATTGAGCACACGAAGATATGTTGATTTACCACAACCTGATGGGCCGATCATGGCAATAATTTCATTATTTGCAATATCGAGATTCACATCAAAAATGGCCTGCTTATCACCATAAAACACATCACAGTTTCGTGATGACATTTTAGGGTTATCCACAAAAGGCTTGCCCACTGTGCCATTGATTTCAATATCAAATTCACTGCGTTTTTCAATGTCTGGCTTTAGTTCTGTCATGTTTTTACTCTGTCTATGTTTCTCATTTTAACTACCATTTTTTCTCAAACTTTTTGCGTAATACGATTGCAATGACGTTCATCAAAACTAAAAAGCCAAGAAGAATCATAATTGCCGCTGACGTTCTTTCCGTAAATGCACGTTCTGGACTATCTGACCAAAGATAAATTTGCACCGGCATCACGGTTGACGGGTCAAAAATTCCTGTTGGAATATCCGATACAAACGCGACCATACCGATCATTAACAGTGGCGCAGTTTCACCTAATGCTTGCGCCATACCGATTATTGTTCCTGTTAAAATCCCTGGCATAGCAAGAGGTAACGTATGTTGAAAAAGTACTTGCATGCGCGAAGCGCCCAAGCCAATCGCTGCTTCTTTAATTGATGGTGGCACTGATTTAATCGCAGCACGACTAGCAATGATAATTGTCGGCAAAGTCATTAAGGTTAGAACTAATCCTCCCAGCAAAGGTGTTGAGCGAGGCACTCCAAAAATATTGATATAAACTGCCAAGCCTAAAAGGCCAAAAACAATTGATGGTACGGCGGCAAGATTATTGATATTTATTTCAATCAAATCTACCCAGCGATTATTTTGCGGAGCAAATTCCTCAAGGTATGCCGCTGTTGCCACGCCTATAGGGAAGGACAATAATATTGTTACAAGCATGGTCAACAACGAACCAACAATAGCTCCTCTCATGCCTGCTTGCTCTGGCTCTCTTGAATCACCTTCTGTAAATAATACCGTATTGAAACGTTTTTCTAAGCGACCTTCATCCATCAACTTATCAATCCATGCGAGTTGATAATCTTTAATACGCCGATCACTTTCTGGCAAGGTTCGGTCAATATTACCCTTCATAAAGACATCGACATCATCTTTTGCCAAAAACCAATAGGATTGTGTTGTGCCTAATAGTGTTGGTTTCTCTAAAACTTTATCTCGTAAATCATAAGCGGCGGATTTACTTACTAGATTTTTTAAGGCGCGTTTTTGCTTACGCCCTTTTATACCCGGGAACATTTCTTTAAGGCTATTTTTTACAACCTTGCTGTAACTTGCAGAGAAAAGTGCATCCTCATCTGAGTCTTTATTAACCCCTAGTATTTTCTCATTCAATTCAATATCAAGTTTGATATAGGTTTGTTGAAAAGCAGGCAAGCCCTTACTAAAGATAGTCACCAACAGCACTGCAAGGAAAGCAAAGCTGATTAATAAGGAAACAACCCCATAGGCACGAAAACGTTTCTCTTTGGCATAACGTTTTTTTAAATTTGCTTCAATTTTTTTTGTTGTCTTGCTCATTTTGACTCAAATCCTGATAAAACGATGCTCTTTTTGGTGAAAAACAAGCTAATTAGGGGTTTATTTGAGACCACCCCCCCTCTTTTTCGTTGATTTGTACGTAGAATTATCATTCGTATTGCTCCCTATACTTACGAATAATATGTAGTGCTATATAATTTAGTAGTAATGTGATTACAAACAAGCCCAAGGCTAGTGCAAATGCTGCTAATGTTTTAGGGCTATCAAACTCCTGATCCCCCGTTAATATCGTAACAATTTGCACCGTTACCGTAGTGACTGCTTCTAGCGGATTAATCGTAAGTTTTGCTGATAATCCTGCTGCCATGACTACAATCATGGTTTCACCAATCGCTCGTGATGCAGCCAATAAAACACCACCCACAATACCCGGCAATGCGGCAGGAATAATAACTTGGCGGATAGTTTCTGATTTCGTTGCACCCATGCCATAAGATGCATCACGCATGGATTGTGGAACTGCTGAAAGCACATCATCAGAGAGTGATGACACAAACGGAATAATCATTATTCCCATCACCAAACCTGCCGCCAAAGCACTTTCAGAGGCAACACTCAACCCAATCGCTTCTCCCCAATGACGAATAAAAGGGGCAACGGTTAGCGCTGCAAAAAAACCATAAACAACGGTTGGAATACCTGCCAATATTTCTAAAACAGGTTTAGCAACAGAGCGAAATCGCTTACCTGCATATTCTGACAAATAAATGGCAGACATCAAACCCAATGGCACGGCAATAATTAACGCTATCGCCGAAATTAATAGCGTGCCTACAAATAAAGGAATAGCGCCAAATGATCCTGAGCTTCCTACTTGATCTTCACGAAGTGCCGTTTGCGGACTCCATGTTGTACCGAGTAAAAAATCTGACGGAGGGACTGCTTTAAAAAAGTGAACCGACTCAAACAACACAGAAAATACGATGCCCACAGTCGCTAATATGGCAATGGAGGAACAAAGAATCATCGCCCAGCGCACGACAGTTTCTACTTTATTCCGGGCGCGCATTTTAGGGCTGATTAATCGCCAACCTATTAACATTCCTAGTAAAGAGACAACAAGCACAATGACTGTTTTTGCTAATGTGCTTATACCTTGCAAGCGTTGATAATGCGAAGCGGCATTTCGTAAAACAGGATCTGATTCGGCAGCAAGATTTCCTGATTCTGCAAGGTTCTTCACTTCATTCATCATCAAACCAATCGCATCTTTTGATTGTGACTGTAGTGACTCAGGAAGCCCTGAAACGGTAAGTGATGAAATAATGGATGAATTAAACGAAGTCCATAACGCTAATACCAATAAGGCAGGAATACCCGCCCAGATAGCGACCATGTAACCATAGTAATGCGGGCGTGAATGCAGATTACGCCGACCCCCTGTTTTACCCACAGGTGCTGATACGGCAATCGAACGTTTTCGTCCAATAAAAAAGCTGAAAATCAGTAGCGCAAAGAGTGTAATTAAAATAGTTTGAACAGACATTAACAACTCATGATATTTAATTAAGGGTATATTTTATTCTTTGTGGTCTGAACCGTCAAAATGCTTAATTAAGGCCCTAAGAAATCTCTGCTTCCTTAGCCTATTGCAAATTTACCAACGATTCAGTCCACAAAAAACAAAAAAACTGACAGACCCAACCAAGGAGGAGAAAATGGTCTGCCAGTTAAACTTTTTTGTAACTTATTCTGACTCTAACTTTAAAGGTGTTAGCTCTTTAGCCGCAGTCGCGATTTTTGTACGCTTCTCTTCACTTAATGGAATCAAACCCTTCTCAGTTAAATAACCATCATCTCCCCATGCTTCATCATTGGTGAATTCAGCTAAAAACTCTTTGATACCTGGCACTTTACCTACGTGAGAATTTTTAACATAGAAGAATAATGGACGCGATACAGGGTATGAGCCATCGGCAATATTTTCAAAGGTGATATCAACGCCATCCACACTTGCGCCTTTCACCTTATCAGAATTTTGATCTAAGAAACTAAAGCCAAATACGCCAAGCGCATCAGGATTTTTCTCTAACTTTTGTACAATTAGATTGTCGTTTTCACCTGCCTCTATGTAAGCGCCATCTTCACGTACTGAGTGACAGATTGATTTATACTTGCTTTTATCTTTCTTTTTCATTGCCTTAATCCAAGCAATTTTCTTACAGCCACCTTCCATTGCAAGCTCTGCAAAGGCATCACGTGTACCAGATGTGGGTGGCGGGCCTAGTACTTCGATTTTGATTGCCGGTAAATCTGAATTTACGTCTTTCCAAGTTTTATTTGGGTTATCAACTAACTCGCCGTCTGCTTTACCTGGCACTTGTTTAGCTAGTGCTAAGAAAATATCTTTACGTGTTAATTTATAGTCTTTGCCTTTTTTTGAATTGGCAATAGCAATACCATCAAAACCAATTTGCACTTCGGTAATATTCTTAACGCCGTTAGAGGCACACTTCTCCACTTCACTCTTTTTGATTCTTCGAGAAGCATTAGTAATGTCTGGCGTATCAATGCCATTGCCATTACAAAATAATTTAAACCCTCCACCTGAGCCTGTTGATTCTATTTTTGGTGTTTTAAACTTAGTTTTATTGCCAAAAGTTTCTGCTACAACGGTCGCAAAAGGATAAACCGTAGAAGAACCTACGACTTCAATGTGATCACGCCCTGCAGCAAAAGTATTTGCGCTTAATGTCGAAGCAGCAAGTGTTACTGCAATCATTATTTTGTTTTTCATTTTACTCTCCATTGCTTAAAATATTTAACATGGTGGAATAATAAAATAGAAATGTGACAGCTTTATGACAAAGTCATTTATTTTCATCAGGCGAGTATTTGCTGGTAATAATACGCAACAAAACCAATATGGAGATAACACCTACGCTCAATAAAACTTCTGTTGTCTGGGACTCTCGATACCAAAAACTAATCAGCTCACCAATTAGCACCACCAATGTCACATCTAAAATAAATGTAACTTTTACGCGCCCAAGCACAAGATATGACTGAAATATCCTGATTAGCTCTAAACTTGCAAGAATAACCACTATATTTCTAATCATTGTTTCTGAGCCATGCGACAAATTATTAGGGAAAGAATGATAAAGAATCGCAAAGAGATTAAAGAAACCTGCAACAATCCAAATGTAGATTGCAATCATCAAAAGCCCAACAATGGAGCCAATTATTTTTGCATGCCATTCAACATCAAAAATAAATGTTTTATAAGTGGGTAGTACATTATTTTTATTTGTCATGTCATTACAGTACGACAAACCGGTGACAGTTTTATGACATGAAGACTATTTCTTGTAGAAGCTTACTTTAATGTTAGTTTATTGTCTTCTATGCCCAAAACTAATTCACCTTCTAAAACTTGCGCAAAGGTATCATTTACAATCTCACCGCGCCAATCATCTGAGAGCTGTGTCTCACCTGCTTGAATCATACTAGCTACTTGCTTTCTACCAGCAATCGCTGCGGGTGTGATGCCTTGCTTTTTAGCTTCTATTTGAATGACTAGCATGAGTAAATCAATTACGCCGTTTTGTGTGGGCGTAGGTTTTTTACTTCGTGGTAGTTCTGGCCACTCGGCTTCGGGCGTTCCTGCGCCTTTCTTTAAAAGGTCTAGCCATATTTGATGGTACTTTTTTGTACGGTCGGCATTGATGCCTCGTATCTGACCAATCTCTTGTGAGCTTTTAGGATTTTGGCGTGCAAGATCAATCAAAATATCATCACCAATTATCCATTTACGCGGCAGGTCTTTTTTCTCTGCAAGGTTTTCACGCCATGCTGCTAATTCTTTCAATACTGCAAGTTGAGGGCGTTTTAGAACTTGGTTGCCTCTGATTTTTTTCCAGCGCTGTTCGGCATTAATTGCATAGGTTTCTGGGTCGCTGGCTTTTGCAAAATCTTTAGCTAGCCATTCGATTCGGCCATGTGATTTTAACTTCTCAAGCATCATCGGATAAATTTGTGAAAGATAACGTACGTCATCAATGGCATATTTTAGCTGTGCTTCTTTTAGTGGTCGACGAGACCAATCGGTACGAACCTGTGATTTATCAATCGAGACTCCTAGCATTTGCTCAACTAATCTTGCGTACGCCATTGTGTCGCCTAATCCTAGTACTGCAGCAGCAACTTGTGTATCAAAAATAGGGCTAGGTACCTTACCTGTTAGTTGTAGCAGAATTTCCATATCTTGATGTGCGGCGTGTAGCACGATGGTGACATCAGGATCATGCAAAACGTTGGTCAATGATGATAAATCATCAATGCTTAAAGGATCCACACAGGCACGATGCCCATCAGCTTCTATTTGAATGAGGCAAAGTTTTGCGTAGTAAGTTTTCTCACGAAGAAACTCAGTATCAAGTGCCACCCATTTTGCATCACTAATTTTGCCCATAAAGGCTTCTAATTTTTCGGTAGTTTCTATAACGTCAAACACAAAGGGCTCCAGATCGGATTTTTAATAGCAGAAGGATAAAGCACTGCTTCATAATAAGAAAGGAATAAGAAAATAGCGTTATCATACGACCTGTATAAGTATTTAATAATATTATGGTATTTTTCTGTTTGTTGACTTATATAAACTTTGAGGGCACTCTTGAATGATTCTTCCAACCGCTAGGAAGAGTATGGTCGCATTATGGAGGATGCTCCCCCAGAACCGACATCCGAAAGGCCTATTCTTTGAATAGGCCTTTCTTTTTTCTGCTTGACCTTGACTAGCTTTTAAAACCTACTACGCTTACCTCATAGAAACTATTTTTACGATAATAATCTGCAACTATGGGAGCGAATATTATGCTTAGCTTTACACAACTTAATGAACAAAATAACAAAATTAAAGAGCTTTCAAGTGTTCTAAATTACCTAATTGAGAATAAAGAAATGTGTGATAAAGAAGTCACCTGTGATCTATTCCTCAAATATGCTGAAGAAGTGACTGACCATTTGTATTTGGAAGAAAAGGAAGTTTATCGCCACTTACTTAATCATGATGATTTAAAAATAAGAAATACAGTGAATGACTTCTTCTCTGGCTCTATCGAAATTAAACGTGTATTTAACGAGTATTTAGGGCATTGGTGTAAAAATAAAAAACTGCGAGTTGCCAAACATGAGCAATTTGTAGAAGACACGCATGATATGTTTGGTCTTGTATTAGATCGAGTAGATGCAGAAACTAATATTCTCTACCCCATGATAAAAGAGGTTCTAGGAAGTAAAATAGCAGCCTAATAATAGATTTTTTAACACAAATCATCGAAAAAGAGGGGGGGTGGCATATTTACTATCCCTTATCTTATCTGCTTTTCTACTTAATACTGATAATCACGAAATGCACCAATCAAAACACCTTGTATTTCCACTTGCTCAGCAGGATAAAACATTGATTCCATCTGGCAATTAGCTGGACGTAGCTCAACAACACCTGTTTCTTTGGGGTGGTAATATTTTAATGTTGCCTCGTATCTATCGACTAAAGCAACAATGATATTTCCTTCTCGGGCATAGCTTTGCTTTTGGATAACGACATAATCGTCATCCCAAATTCCCGCCTCGATCATTGAATCACCTGCAATTTTTAAGATATAGCGGTTAGGGCCGTAAAAAAGCTCCGCCATATTAATATTTTGCTGGTCAGGAATTGCTTCTATTGGGCAACCTGCAGCGATACGCCCCATGTAAGGCAGACTACTCCCTTCTTCTTCAAAAGGTTCTACTAATTGGTAAGCAGATTTCCCTTCGGCTTCTTGTAAATAATTATTATTTATTAGCGTTCGAATATGCTTATGAATGGTACTACGTCCTATTCCAAGCTCTTGACCTACTTCTTCCAATGTTGGTAAATATCCCATCTCTTGGGCTAGCTCTTGAATGGTTCGTAAAACTAATGCTTGTTTTGATGTTAGCATTTTAGTTCTCTCTTTGTTGTCTGTAAAACTCTTTATAGCGAACAAAAAAGAAACTTTCAAGTTTTAAATTTATTAAATCTTAAATAAAAATTTAGTAGATATTATATTTCTCATAGATAAAAACGATATGCATAGAAGCCACGCCTATGGTTTATGGTGATATTCCTTTCTATACTATTGAATTTAAATGATTAATCAGATTAAATAAGCATAATATAGTACACATAATATCGTTCAAACCATCCCAATTTAGACTGATGGCAATGAAAATAAGCAATCTACACTTAACATCCTCTTCAATTTGTAATAGTATTATTTATACGGGTGTCGTCTAGGATATTCGAGAATGTAAGCGGGAAAATCCCTTGAGCCTAATTTTATTTTACAGGGATTTGACAAGGTTTTGTGAGCATGACTGCTACGGCGGTAAGCCTAATAAGCTTTTGAGAGTCCCGTCTTGAACCTGTTTGGTTCAAGGTCGATGTTTACTTCACGATAATCTTGGTAGGCACCCTTTTTTATTAGCTGTATTTTTATACACAAAAGTTCAGCTCTTTAAAAGTCACAAGCTTTAGGTATTTTTTGTACACTTGCTTTTGGGTCAACTTTTTTTGTCCAGTTAAATACTGGCGCATTACTACTAAATGGCTCATCATAATTAATCCAAAATACTTCTTTCGGCTTTTTTTGAGCAGTATGCTTAGCGTCATACCCTAAAAAACGTACATATTCTGTATGTCTCCGCGCTTGGTCTATATCGTCAAAAGAACCTAGAGATATGGCATTTTTATAAGGCCCTGTTTCGATTATTTTATAATTAGTAATATCGTGCTTGCTCATGTCCTTCACTACCTTTTCAGCTTCATTCCTCGATGCAAAGGCTTGTAAATAAACTAGATAATTGAGGGTTTGCATAGTTTTTTGTTTGCTTATCTCTGTTGCTAAACCAAAGTCATTAATACTTTTTGCCACAAGTCGGGCTGTTTTTAAGCTACCATAAGGGCCAAGTGTATAACAACTACTTGCTGTTTTAGAACCTTTACTCTGATATTCATAGCTATTCTTAGAAGATATTAATATCAGTGCGGGTATTCCTTGCTGTGTTCTTGAAGGTAAAACATAATCGGTATTGCCGATTGTATAAGCCCAAATAAAATAAAGTATATTTAAAAGGAAGAGGGATATTATTAATATTCGTATCATCTTATTTCATCATCCTCCCTTCTTCTGAAATGATTTTTAAACCTTGTATAACTAAATCTTCACAATATATAAACTCTGAAGGCAAGTGTAGTAATAGTTTTTTTGCTGAGCCACCACAAACCAACTTCCTAACAATAGTTTTACCTCTATCATTTTGCAGTGATCTTAATTTAATTTCTTCTTCCATTTTTTTACAAATATTACTAATAGCTCCTACTAGTCCGTACAAACTTCCATTTTCAATTGCTTGTCTTGTATCGGTTGAAAAAATATTTTCTTCATATGCCTCATAGCCTTCATTAAACAAAGCTAGTTGCTCTGTTCTCTCTAGTAAACTTTGACTACATAAATCTAAGCCTGGCAAAATTAACCCACCAAGATGTTGTCCTTTGCTATCAATAGCATCAATTGTGGTTGCAGTACCAGAATCTATCACGATAGCTGCTTGGCTTAAATCTAAGTGATATGCTCCAACCATTGCTACTAACCGGTCTGCTCCTAATTTATGAGGTTCAGCATAAGCATTTGTTACCCCCGAAAGTTTAGCCCTTGATTCCACATTAATAAATTGCAGGTTCGTCTGCTGTGTATATTTTTTAGTAGCTTCAATATAGTCAGCACCCAGTACAGAAACCATGACAACCTCACCTACTTTTGAAGTTTTAAGTTGTTCTTCGAGGACACTATAATACACCTCAATCGATGGACTCTTTTTATACTGGTAGTTTTTCATTTTAGATAGCTTTCCACCATCTAATAAAGACCACTTTATAGCCGAATTCCCTGCATCAACAAGTAGAGTTATCACTCGCTATTTCCATTTTTAGTTAATTTAATTTCTGCTGATGAGTAAACATTTATATCACCTGCTGAATTTAACACTTTTAAACGACCAAACTTATCTATACCGATTGCTTCACCTGATATCTTTTCATTTTGATAACTAAAGTTTACTTGCCTGCCCAGCAATACATCCCATGTTTTCCAAGTTTCAACAAACTCATCAAAAGCTAAATTTTTAAAATTATTACATTGTTTTTGTAAATGACTTATCAAGTGAGTGTAAATAGTTTCTTTTGTTATAACCACATCGCTAAAAAGATGATTTTTATCAGTGATGTCCATCGCCTCATTTATGCTAGTAGCCGCTTGACCTATTTTCTCTTCAACTTGTGTCGGTAGCGAAATATTAAGCCCAATTCCAATCACTATTTTTCCTGATTGATCCGCCGTTTCAAGTAATATCCCCCCTAATTTTTTTAACTCCCAAAAAATATCATTTGGCCATTTTATACCATGCCCTTTCAAACCAATTTCTGCTAAAGCGTCTGCAACTGCAATACCTGCTACAAGCCCTAATAAAGACCAATTTTCAGTCACTTCCGTAAAACACCAGCACATAGAAAAATATATATTCCCTCGGGGTGACTCCCAAGTGTTACCCCTACGTCCTCTACCTATGGTTTGCTCTTCACTTATACAAATATCACCACACTTTCCATATTTTAAGAGCCAGCTACTTGTAGAATCCAAAGAATCAAAATAATGGATAGTCCCACAATCCGTGGATTCTCTTATGCTTTCAATATCTAAAGGTTTAAAGTCTATTTGCATAACGAGGTAAATAGCCTTTTGTAACGTATTTTGCGGCAACGATAGTAGCTATTACTGCGATGCATCCAGATGCTATAAATGTCCATGTTGAACCTATTTCATCCCAAGCATAGCCACTTAATAAATTACCTAGAGCACCTCCAAGTCCAAAACTAATACCAGCATAAAGTGCCTGCCCTCGTGCATGTAATCGCCCAGGAAATAATTGATGAGTCAAGTTTATAGCTGTCGCATGAAAAAGGCCAAAACTCGCCGCGTGTAACAATTGGGTAAAAAATAATACTGCCATATTGTCAATCCACAGAGCTAAAATCACCCAACGAATTGATGTTATCAAAAGTGCAAATGAAAATAGCCTAAATACACTAAAATATGAAAACAAATGATGCATTACGATAAAAAGCATAACCTCTGCAAAAACACCTAATGCCCACATTAACCCTATCGTACGATGAGAGTAACCATGATCTTCAAGGTAGATACTAAAGAAAGTGTAATATGCTCCATGACTTAAAGATTGTAATGCACAAGCTAATAACAGCCCGATTACAATCGGCTGCCTTAATATTTTAAATATATTGCCACTCTCATTTTCAGTAGTTTTTTCTACTTTATCTTTTACTAAAAGACTGCTCAATCCATTTGCGATCAGCAAACCAAGTATTAAAAGTGGTAGCAATGCTATTCCACTATCTTCAATTATCAATGGTAACGCAGCAACCGTAAGGATAAAACCAATAGACCCCCAAAGTCTTATCTGGCTATAACGTGAATGATTTTCCGATAAATGATCCAAAGTAAGTGCTTCAAATAACGGCAAGCTTGCATTCCAAAAAAAACCAAATACTGTCATCACTATCACAAACCACCAATAACTTTGATAGGTCAGTACCCCAGCAAAAGCAACCACTGTAAGCAACAGGGATATTTGGATAATAATTAAACGTTTTTGAAGATAATCAGATAACCAGCCCAATAAGTAAGGTGCAAGTATTTTGCTAGCCATTACTATAGCCATTAATTCACCAATTTCTACGGCAGTAAAGTTTAAAGACTTAAGATATAAGGGCCAATAGGGAATAAAAACACCCAGGGCAGCAAAGAAAAAAAAATAAAATGCTGACAAACGCTGATATAAATAGCGTTGAGAAAATGATGGCATGGTTGGCATTTTTTCTTGGTATCGACCCTTAAAACTAGCTACTCAGTAGCATTTGTTGCCCTTTCTTTTTTAAAATTATCCGCCCACCAAAGTCGCGCTCGTAAACCCCAGCTACTTGTCAATCCAACTTCAGTAAATCGAATATTACCATTACCATCAATAATATAGCTTGTAGGAACACCCTTTACTCCAAACAGTTCTGCTAAGCGACTATCTTGATCAACAATTGTTGGCCAATTCTCGATTGATTGTTGTTTCATATGTTTTATAACATCCACTTTTCCCCCTGACTGATAAGCGACGGTAAGAACAGGCCAATCTTTTTGAATCTCCGTTACGCTACTTTCTTCGAACTTACAAAAAGGACACCAGCTTGCCCAAAAGTAGAGCAGTAACGGCTTACCAGTATAATCTTCGAGGTTAACTGTTTTCCCATCAAGCATGACACTTTGAAAACTCGGTGCAACACCTGTTACTAACTCTTTTTGTTGCCACGCTCTTATGCCAAAAACAATAGCAACAATGACAAGTATTTCAATGAGTAATCGAAACCAACGTCGTTTCTTTTTAGTATCTGGAGAGGATATTGTTTTCTGTGAATTCATAGTAACTTGCCAACATAACGGATATGAATACAGCTTATCACACACACAAAAGCCGCGACAGTATCGCGGCTTTTGTGGCAACAATAAAAAATTATTAGTCAGTGACTATAACCGTAGTTTTCCCTGAAACACTATGCCCATGACTATCATGTACACCATACCAAAAAGTATCAGTACCTACATAGTTAGGATTAGGCGTATAACGTATTTTTTTACCTACCTTCACAATCGTGCCATTAACTCCTCCAGAGATATTATCTAACACCAAAGTATCTCCATCTACATCATAATCATTAGCTAATACATCAACTAAAATAGAAACACCTTTTGATGTAGTAACCGTCTCATCATTGACATTTGGATAATTATTATTCCCATCGTTAGGATCAGTTACACCAATCGAAAGTCCAGCAACATCTTGACCACCATGTCCGTCAGAAATATTATAATAAAATCCAAAACTTCCAACCGTTCCATCTGAAATAAATCGTATTTTACCATTTTCTATAGTGGCTGTTCCACCACGGCTCGTTCCAGCATTAATAATTGATATTATTTCTAAACTATCATTTTCAGGATCGGTATCATTGGCTAATACATCAATAAGAATTGACTTATTTATTGATGTTAAAATAGCATCTTCAACAGCATCTGGCCCAAGATTAACTTGCACTTTTTTACTAACACTTACGGTAACGGATGCTTGAGCAGTTTGACCATGAGTATCTTTAACTATATAAGAGAAATTATCAGTACCAGAGAAGCCATCATTGGGTAGATAGCTAAGTTTACCATTCACAATTTCAATGTAACTATTATTAGATACATTAACACCTGTAATCATTAGCCCACTATCATCATTAGCAAGTACGTCTATAGTGATACCAACACCTTCTTTAGTATTCGCAGTATCATTTTTAACGTTGATTGGGTCAATTCTACACCCTGTGGTACAGCCCCCACTACCTTTCACATCAACTTTAATAGAAGCCGTTGCGGTATGACCATTACCATCAGAGATTGTGTAACTAAAGGTATCTATACCTGTTCCACATAAATTAACGGGCGTATAAACAATCGTATTACCTTGGATGACAGCTGTACCCAAACTTGGATCACTTAAACTTAAGATACTTAGTACATCGTTGTCTGCATCTGAGTCATTATCAAGTACCTTGATTGTTACGGCATCACAATATGCTGTTGCCATATCATCTACTGCAATAGGTGCAACGTTCGTCGGCGCTGATGGCTTAACAATAACTGTTTCCGTTGCTGTCGCTGTATGACCATTGCCATCAGATATAGTGTACGTAAATGTTTCTGTTCCAACAAAACCCGCATCTGGCGTATAAACAATGCCTTTTCCATCTGCACTTATAACTGCCGTTCCATGTGCAGGCTTTTGGATGTCTGTAATCGTTAGAGTATCACCATCAGCATCACTATCATTTGATAGCGTTGTAAGTGTCACGGGCTGTCCTTGCATTGTTGTTGCAGAATCATCTTTTGCTACTGGCGCTACATTTACAGTTGTACCCGCCATATTCACTTTCACTGTCGCTGTTGCTGTATGACCTTTTCCATCACTAATGGTGTATTCAAAGCTATCTGTTTTTCCACAACCACTTCCGTTTGGTGTGTAAACAACTTTATTACCAACGATCTTTGTTGTTCCATATTGACCATTATTGACCGAGGTAATTGTTAATTGGTCATTATCTGCGTCAGTATCATTACCAATAACATCAATCGTAATCGGTGTATTGCTACAACTTACACTTTGCACATCATTAACAGCTACTGGGGCTACATTAGTTGGAGGCTTAGGGGGTATTGGTTTTGCCTTAACCACAACGGTTTCTGTTGCCGTCACTGTATGACCATTACCATCACTAATAGTGTAAGTGAATGTTTCTGTCCCAACAAAACCTGCGTTAGGTGTGTAGATAATCCCTTGCCCATTTGCACTTACAACAGCGGTACCATGTGCAGGATTTTGGATATTTGTGATCGTTAGAGTATCTCCATCAGCATCACTATCATTTGATAGCGTTGTAAGTGTCACTGGCTGCCCTTGCATTGTTGTTGCAGAGTCATCTTTTGCTACTGGCGCTACATTGACGGCATCTGCCATATCTACTTTTACAGTAGCAGTCGTTGTATGGCCTTTTCCATCACTAATGGTGTATTCAAAGCTATCTGTTTTTCCGCAACCACTTCCATTGGGTGTGTATACAACTTGATTACCTACAATCTTTGTTGTTCCGTATTGACCATTTTGTACGCTTGTAATCGTTAAAGTATCACCATCTTTATCGCTATCATTTCCAAGTACATTAATCGTAATGGGTGTATTGCTACAACTGACACTTTGCACATCATTAACGGCTACTGGTGCAACGTTAGTAGGCGTTGTTGGCACACTATCTGTAGATGTATAGGTGTTTACATTTCTGTTATGAGTAATGTTGTTACGCATTGCACGTTTGATCCACGCTGGAGATGTTGGAATGGCTTCTGTTCTCCAAATAACTCGTGGTGTACCTGGCTTGCCTTTGGCAATCAATACATTTCTAGTGCCTGTACGTACATTCTGCGTTTCGGTGCGGTAGCCTGTTTTGTATGACTTACGCTCAGAGACATATTCAATATCTACACGACGGTTTTTAAAGCCTTGCTCTGGGGTATTAGGATATTTTGGGTGTCCTTTTCCTAAACCACGTGCAACAAGGTGATTGGCGTTAAAGCCATTTTTTATTAAGAATGCTCTTACAGCTCTTGCACGTTGCTCTGATAAACGCTGATCGTAAACAGGGTCGCCTAAGCCACAGGTATTACCTGTGATACGTATTGATCCTTTATAACCATTTCTACGGATTTCTGTTGCTATCTGTTTTAGACGTGCTTGCGCAGATGGAATCAACTTAGAGCTATTTAACTTAAAGAAGGTTTGACCTTCTAAAGCAACGGTACTTTTAACTAGTTGCTTGTAGGGTTTTTTAATTGTTTTCTTTGTGTAAGTCGGTACTGTTTTATATCTAGCAGCGACTGCTTTACCTGGTACTTCTACACGCACACGCTTATATCGTCTATCAGGCTGGTAAATACTTGCGCCACCAAAGTCATAACGGTACGTTAATCTACCGTTTACATCAGTATCATCAGAATTGTTCTTTAATCCACCACTACGTTCTGATGCTGCAACATCGAGCGCTAAACTATGTGGCGTACCTTGAAAGAACTTTTCAATACCCGCTGATAATGTTGTATTTCTTGCCGTGCTTTCTCCAGCACCTACATTATCACCCCATTCGTGATCTAAACCTGCACGTACACGTATATTAGAGCCTTTGATAAATGTCCCTACATTACCACCAATGCCATAATCGTAAGCTTTATCAGATACTGTTCTTGTGCCAATCTTTCTACTGTTCTTGCTCCCTGATAGGCCTTTGCTTGCATGCACATCCCAGAATAGGTTTTCATTTTCTTGTCCATAACCTACCGTTGCTTTGTCATGACCGTTTGCGTTTCTATCATAGGCGAACAAAGCTTTGTTAACGTGTGTTGCACGACCTGCCTTGTCTCGAGAAACCCATGCGTGGTTAATATTAACACCGCGACCTTTAAGTCCTTCATCATCACCGCTTAAATCAAAGTCTGCCCATAAACCTGCGCCTGTTCGACTATTCGCTGTTTCAGAAAGTGTGGTATTAAACTCTAATCCAACATCTCCCCCATCTGTAATACTTATGCCAGCTTGGCTACTACCACCTACATATTCATGATTAATGCTATTCACTTGCTTAGCGTCTTTATACTGTTGGCTACCGCCTGGCGCTGCTGTTACAGATGTCGCTAGGATTGCTGCTGAACTGAATACAAATGGTAAATAGGCCCACTTGTAACTCTTGGATGGATTCGTTTTCATCTTTTGGTCTCTCTTCCATTGACTAATTTATACTGAAATTATGCGGACTATGAGAGCAAAAAGGTTTTCCACTTGTCAGACAACAATAACGAGATAACCTTCCTATCAGGGTTTTTGCACCGCTTGTTCTTTGGATAAGAAACTCTATTGAAAGAATTATAATTATTTATATGAGAATATTATCGACTACCATCAATACGCAAAAAAGCCGCAGAACTAGCTGCGGCTTTTTTGCTACCTTAGATGATATATTCCTAAAGCAGAGTGATTAATATAAAGATATCTAATCAATCACATTGGGCGTTACACCCTTTCTCTTCTACATAAATGACAATGAGCGCACTGGTTTCATAGCCTTTAGCATCAGCAATACCGTACCAAAAACTATCTGTTCCAATAAAACCAGCCTCAGGCATGTACTTTATACTACCACCCACAATCATCGCTGTTCCATTTCGAGGAGCATCTACAGCTACAATACTTAACCCCGAGCCACTATCATTTGATAGAACATCTATGCTAACAGGCGTACCTTCCGTTGTAGCTATATCATCAGGTTCTGCAATAGTGCACCCTGTGGTACACACCCCACTACCTTTCACATCAACTTTAATAGAAGCCGTTGCGGTATGACCATTACCATCAGAGATTGTGTAACTAAAGGTATCTATACCTGTTCCACATAAATTAACGGGCGTATAAACAATCGTATTACCTTGGATGACAGCTGTACCCAAACTTGGATCACTTAAACTTAAGATACTTAGTACATCGTTGTCTGCATCTGAGTCATTATCAAGTACCTTGATTGTTACGGCATCACAATATGCTGTTGCCATATCATCTACTGCAATAGGTGCAACGTTCGTCGGCGCTGATGGCTTAACAATAACTGTTTCCGTTGCTGTCGCTGTATGACCATTGCCATCAGATATAGTGTACGTAAATGTTTCTGTTCCAACAAAACCCGCATCTGGCGTATAAACAATGCCTTTTCCATCTGCACTTATAACTGCCGTTCCATGTGCAGGCTTTTGGATGTCTGTAATCGTTAGAGTATCACCATCAGCATCACTATCATTTGATAGCGTTGTAAGTGTCACGGGCTGTCCTTGCATTGTTGTTGCAGAATCATCTTTTGCTACTGGCGCTACATTTACAGTTGTACCCGCCATATTCACTTTCACTGTCGCTGTTGCTGTATGACCTTTTCCATCACTAATGGTGTATTCAAAGCTATCTGTTTTTCCACAACCACTTCCGTTTGGTGTGTAAACAACTTTATTACCAACGATCTTTGTTGTTCCATATTGACCATTATTGACCGAGGTAATTGTTAATTGGTCATTATCTGCGTCAGTATCATTACCAATAACATCAATCGTAATCGGTGTATTGCTACAACTTACACTTTGCACATCATTAACAGCTACTGGGGCTACATTAGTTGGAGGCTTAGGGGGTATTGGTTTTGCCTTAACCACAACGGTTTCTGTTGCCGTCACTGTATGACCATTACCATCACTAATAGTGTAAGTGAATGTTTCTGTCCCAACAAAACCTGCGTTAGGTGTGTAGATAATCCCTTGCCCATTTGCACTTACAACAGCGGTACCATGTGCAGGATTTTGGATATTTGTGATCGTTAGAGTATCTCCATCAGCATCACTATCATTTGATAGCGTTGTAAGTGTCACTGGCTGCCCTTGCATTGTTGTTGCAGAGTCATCTTTTGCTACTGGCGCTACATTGACGGCATCTGCCATATCTACTTTTACAGTAGCAGTCGTTGTATGGCCTTTTCCATCACTAATGGTGTATTCAAAGCTATCTGTTTTTCCGCAACCACTTCCATTGGGTGTGTATACAACTTGATTACCTACAATCTTTGTTGTTCCGTATTGACCATTTTGTACGCTTGTAATCGTTAAAGTATCACCATCTTTATCGCTATCATTTCCAAGTACATTAATCGTAATGGGTGTATTGCTACAACTGACACTTTGCACATCATTAACGGCTACTGGTGCAACGTTAGTAGGCGTTGTTGGCACACTATCTGTAGATGTATAGGTGTTTACATTTCTGTTATGAGTAATGTTGTTACGCATTGCACGTTTGATCCACGCTGGAGATGTTGGAATGGCTTCTGTTCTCCAAATAACTCGTGGTGTACCTGGCTTGCCTTTGGCAATCAATACATTTCTAGTGCCTGTACGTACATTCTGCGTTTCGGTGCGGTAGCCTGTTTTGTATGACTTACGCTCAGAGACATATTCAATATCTACACGACGGTTTTTAAAGCCTTGCTCTGGGGTATTAGGATATTTTGGGTGTCCTTTTCCTAAACCACGTGCAACAAGGTGATTGGCGTTAAAGCCATTTTTTATTAAGAATGCTCTTACAGCTCTTGCACGTTGCTCTGATAAACGCTGATCGTAAACAGGGTCGCCTAAGCCACAGGTATTACCTGTGATACGTATTGATCCTTTATAACCATTTCTACGGATTTCTGTTGCTATCTGTTTTAGACGTGCTTGCGCAGATGGAATCAACTTAGAGCTATTTAACTTAAAGAAGGTTTGACCTTCTAAAGCAACGGTACTTTTAACTAGTTGCTTGTAGGGTTTTTTAATTGTTTTCTTTGTGTAAGTCGGTACTGTTTTATATCTAGCAGCGACTGCTTTACCTGGTACTTCTACACGCACACGCTTATATCGTCTATCAGGCTGGTAAATACTTGCGCCACCAAAGTCATAACGGTACGTTAATCTACCGTTTACATCAGTATCATCAGAATTGTTCTTTAATCCACCACTACGTTCTGATGCTGCAACATCGAGCGCTAAACTATGTGGCGTACCTTGAAAGAACTTTTCAATACCCGCTGATAATGTTGTATTTCTTGCCGTGCTTTCTCCAGCACCTACATTATCACCCCATTCGTGATCTAAACCTGCACGTACACGTATATTAGAGCCTTTGATAAATGTCCCTACATTACCACCAATGCCATAATCGTAAGCTTTATCAGATACTGTTCTTGTGCCAATCTTTCTACTGTTCTTGCTCCCTGATAGGCCTTTGCTTGCATGCACATCCCAGAATAGGTTTTCATTTTCTTGTCCATAACCTACCGTTGCTTTGTCATGACCGTTTGCGTTTCTATCATAGGCGAACAAAGCTTTGTTAACGTGTGTTGCACGACCTGCCTTGTCTCGAGAAACCCATGCGTGGTTAATATTAACACCGCGACCTTTAAGTCCTTCATCATCACCGCTTAAATCAAAGTCTGCCCATAAACCTGCGCCTGTTCGACTATTCGCTGTTTCAGAAAGTGTGGTATTAAACTCTAATCCAACATCTCCCCCATCTGTAATACTTATGCCAGCTTGGCTACTACCACCTACATATTCATGATTAATGCTATTCACTTGCTTAGCGTCTTTATACTGTTGGCTACCGCCTGGCGCTGCTGTTACAGATGTCGCTAGGATTGCTGCTGAACTGAATACAAATGGTAAATAGGCCCACTTGTAACTCTTGGATGGATTCGTTTTCATCTTTTTGGTCTCTCTTTAATATTCAGTTGATAGGTTTGAACTGTTCATCGTCTATTTTATTTTTTAGATCAATGTCCAATTACCGCTTGCGGTTACCGCATTAAGCATGTATCTATTATCAAACTGATTCGCTATTGAGAGAATTCCCTCTTATCAGAGCAAATATACAATTAGTACCACTCTTCGGGAAAATACTACCTCGACTTTATTAGTTTCTTCATATCTAGCTTAATTTTTAACCCATTCTGTGTATCACTAATATTTATTAGCTATACTCAAATCCTTGATATTAGAGAGGATGAAAAGTAGGGGTATTGATTGAAACGACGAACACTCATAGAATGTTCCTTTCTTTAGATAAAAAATTTAGGTGCAGTCATGGTTGTTTTTAAATTCTTTCCATTGTTTGCCATTTTATTAGCCGCCTTTTGGGGTTTACACCAACTTGGCCACTTTCCTGACAAATTAAATGATGTGCTTTTTTATGTAAGGTTGCCCTCAGGTGCTTTTTGGAAACCTACATGGGGAGACCTTGTTGTATTACTTGGGCTAATAACACTCTATGTTGAAATTTTTAAAGCAACACGCACATCAAGTATATCTATCGTAGATCACACCTTATCTACCATAGTATTTGTCGCCTTCCTTGTTTCATGGATGATTTTTCCATGGACGATTGGAGAAAAAAGTAACTCTACCTTTTTATTATTAACTGTCATGTCATTTATTGATGTCATAGCAGGATTTACTATTACTATTGCCGCAGCTCGACGTGACTTTGCTTATGGCGGTAGAGACTAACCCATTATTTTTGGAGATAAACACAATGCGAACCATTTTTAAAACATTACTAATCAGTAGTACCCTATTGATTACTGTTCAACAAAATTATGCTGAACAATCCCCAAATTTTAATGGACAAACACCCATTTGGAATTTTGGACAAACACCTATCGCATGGGGAGACTGTGTTCCTGTACCTGTTATGCCCGCTCCCTACCAGAAAAACAATATGGGAATGAATCAACTCCCTATCCCACAACCAATGATGCAACCTTTTTCATTCCCTATGCCTATGAATGGAGCTCCCAATATTTTACCACCCCCAAGTCCTTTCTTTAACGCTACCCCTATTGCCCCAATCCCCATGCCAGCGATGCCTAATGTAGATCAAGTAGCATGTGATGATTCTGCGCTCAAAGCATTACAAGCCAAATACAACCAAGCTGCATCAGCGTCAAAAAATAAAATTGAAGAAATAACTCAGGCACTAAATGATTCAAATAATCAAATGGCTGATGCTAGAGTAATCATTGAAAACCTTACAAAGCAGTCTGATACAATAAAATCCAAGCTCACTTCTGATATTTCAATGTTAGAAATGCAACTCACAAATATTAGTAATGCAAATAAAAGCCTGCAAACCAAGCTAACAGCAGCAGAGTCAGGTGCAGGCAACCAAAAACGTAAAATTAATGCTTTAAGTCAATCTGCAACAGAGCTCACTGCATTAAAAAGTGCCTACAAAGACCGTAGTGATGAAAATAGCGAACTAAAAAAACAATTAACTAACTTAGATAATGCCAATAAAAGTCTACAAACAAAGTTATCAACGGCAGAATCTAACGCTGGTGCTCAAGCACGTAAAATCACAGTATTAAACCAATCAGCAGCAGAACTGGTTGCACTACAAAGTGCATATAAAACACGTAATGATGAAAATGCAGAGTTTAAAAAACAACTTGCTGAACTTAAAAACAAGAACATAAGCATGCAGGCACTGTTAACTTCTGCAGAATCAAACGCAGGCTCTCAAGCTCGTAAATTAAACGCAATGAGTCAATCAACTGCAGAGCTAACAGCCCTAAAAAGTGCTTATAAAGATCGCAATGCTGAGACGGCATCACTAAAAAAGAAACTTGCTGAATTAGATAATGCTTATAAAAAACTACAAGCACAATTAATTAAAGCGCAATCTGATGCAAGCACACAAACAAGAAAACTTACTGTTCTTGGGCAATCTGCAGCTGAATTAAGTGCAATTCAAAGTGCCTTCAAAGCACGTGGCGAAGAAAACGCTAAGCTTAAGAAGATGTTAGCAGATTTGGATAGTTCTCATAAAAGCCTACAAGCTCAGTTTTCTCTTGCGACAAAGGATGCGAGCGCCAAGGCAAGAAAGCTAACTATTTTAGGTCAATCTGCCACAGAGCTCACGGCAATCCAAAGTGCCTATAAAGAAAAGCTCAATCAAAATATTGCTTTAAAAGCTCAACTTGCTGAGCTCGACTCACTCAAGAAGTTTGCAGACTCCTGTCGTGCTGAAGTATCTGAATGTGGAATGAAATTAACCAACACAGATAATAAGAGAAAATCATTACTAGGCAGGATCGCCACTTTAGAAACAATTGAATCAAACCAAACCAGAAAAATCACTGCATTGATGGCAACAACGAGCGAACTTGATGCTCTTAAAAGTGCCTACAAAGATCTTAGTTCAAAGAAAGTCGAACTGAGTTCAAAGCTATCGGTTGCTACAGCGGACACCGATAACGATGGTGTATTAGATAGTACAGATAAATGTCCCAACTCAGCTCCAGGCACAGAAGTAAATGGATTTGGTTGCCTAGCAGATATGGATAGTGATGGTATTGTCGACAGTAAAGATAATTGCCCAACATCACCTGCTGGTAGTTCTGTTAATGAACAAGGTTGCCCTAAAATTATAGATACTGACGGTGATAGCGTTGCTGATGCTAGTGACCTTTGTCCTGCCACACCTGCTGGAACAAAAGTAAATGAGTTTGGATGTGAGCCAACACAAAACATTACACTAGACGGTGTAAACTTTGCCACAGGTTCTGCTCGTTTGACACCAAACTCTTTGCCCATCCTTACTGCGGCAGCTGCAACACTTAACAATAACCCAGCACTCAATGTTGAAATTTCAGGCTACACAGATAACCAAGGTCTTGGATATATTAATAAACGCCTTTCACAACGACGAGCTAATAGCGTGATGATTCAACTCATTAAAGATGGTGTGGATGCTAATAGGCTAACAGCAAAAGGCTATGGTGAGAAAAACCCTATAGCGAGCAACCGCACTGCTAATGGTCGTGCAACAAACCGCCGTGTTGAATTAAAAATTCGCAAATAAAAAGCGCCTAAGCTGTATACTACGAAGCCCGCTCATTTGCGGGCTTTTTAGTTTTTGGCAATTTATTTCATTTATTATTATGCAAAAATACAAAACAAAAAAACGCTTCGGGCAACACTTTTTGCATGACCATCATGTCATTCAAAAACTAATTTATGAGATAAACCCTAATCCTTCTGATTTAATGGTTGAAATTGGCCCAGGTTTAGGAGCACTCACTTTTCCACTTTTAGAGAAAATTGATCAACTTCATGTTGTGGAGATTGATCGCGATGTCATCAAACATTTAGAGCAAAGAAGTAACCCAAAATTATTAATTCACAGTGTAGATGCACTTAAATATAATTTTAATGAACTCACTGAAGATAATGACAAACCCCTAAGAGTAGTTGGAAACTTACCCTATAATATTTCAACCCCACTTATTTTTCATTTACTAGAACCCCTCAGTAATACTAACCAGCAGCAATCGACAATTACCGATATGCACTTCATGCTACAAAATGAAGTGGTTGAACGCATTACAGCAAAACCGGGGAACAAATCATTTGGGCGTTTATCCGTGATGGTTCAATATTATTGTGAGACCGAATATTTATTTTTTGTAGGGCCAGAATCTTTTAATCCTCCTCCCAAAGTAGATTCTGCTATTTTACGCTTAACACCTTGGGCTGAACGACCTTATCAAGCAACCGATGACACACAACTATCAAAACTAGTAGCTCAGGCATTCTCAATGCGCCGTAAAACATTACGCAATAATCTGAAGAAAATTATAAGTGCAGAACAAATTGAAAACCTTGGTATCGACCCTAGCCACCGAGCCGAAACTCTAAGCGTTGAAGATTTCGTGAAACTGAGTAATTTTGTTTCAAGCCTTGCTTCGGACATTACCTCCGAACATAAACACACTCAAGAATGATTCCAATCCCCCTCAGCCTTTATATTCACATACCGTGGTGCGTTAAAAAATGCCCTTATTGTGATTTTAACTCGCATGAAGCACGGCAAGATGTTCCCGAAGAACGCTACATTCAAGCATTATTAACAGACTTAGAATCAGAATTACCACACATCTGGGGTAGACCACTTGAATCTATTTTTATTGGAGGAGGCACACCTAGCTTATTTTCAGCAGAAGGAATTGATAAATTATTATGTGGGCTTCGAGAACGCCTACCGCTTCGTCCACGAATGGAAATTACCATGGAGGCAAACCCTGGTACTTTTGAACAGAAGCGTTTTAGTGCTTATCGACAAGCGGGTATTAATCGTCTTTCCGTTGGTGTACAGAGTTTTAACGATAGTCACCTCAAAGCACTAGGCAGAATACACGGCTCAGATGAAGCACAAAAATCTGCAAAAATAGCAATAAAAGCAGGCTTTGATAATTTTAACCTCGACCTTATGTTTGGCCTACCCAATCAAACTATTGAAGAAGCATTAGATGACCTTCAACAAGCCATTCATTGCAAACCGAGTCATATCTCTTGGTATCAACTTACCATTGAAGAAAACACCTTATTTCACCATGCTCCTCCCGTATTACCTAAAGACGACTTGCTTTGGGATATGCAGCAACAAGGACAACTTTTATTAGCAAAGGCTGGATATATACAATACGAAGTTTCTGCCTATGCTTTAGAAAACAAACAATGCCAACACAATATTAACTACTGGCAGTTTGGTGACTACCTAGGCATTGGGGCTGGAGCTCATGGTAAATTAAGTATGCCTGATGGCACTGTTACTCGGCATACCAAATACCGCCACCCCGAAAAATATATGCAGAGTACCTTAGAAAAGGCCCCGCGCTCTAGCGAAAAGTTACTCAGCGAGCAGGATTTGTGTTTTGAGTATATGTTAAATATCGTGCGTCTAAAGCAGAGTTTTACTCAAGCAGATTTTGAGGCAAGAACACGATTACCTTTTCAAATAATTGAGAAAAAATTCAATAAAACAATGGAAGATGGCCTAATACAAGAGATTGAGGGAGAATATACAACAACCCAAAAAGGCTGGACTTTTCTAAATGATGTGATGGAACAGTTTTTATAAAAACAGCTCTAGTTATGGCAATTTTCTGCCAAATATCACTAAAACAGCCTGTTTTTTATAGCCCACCCCAATGCCGTTGAATTAAGTTACAAGTCATTATTTTTGCGGGTTCAACACAGTCTAGTATTAGCTCGTCATTGCGGTGAAGACCGCAATCCACGGTTGAAACATCGCCTGATCGTAAATGGATACTGGTATTCATCAGTATGACTGAGATTATTTTTCCCTAGAATTAAATCGATTAGGGCTTAATTCAACA
>Ga0256839_1001693_pt1 | contig 26210 bp, 16 predicted proteins | sample 354166metaG_FD_185968 | JGI IMG/M metagenome (GOLD analysis project Ga0256839, IMG submission 185968) | Hydrothermal vent microbial communities from Mid Atlantic Ridge, Atlantic Ocean - 354-166 | ecosystem: Environmental > Aquatic > Marine > Hydrothermal vents | place: Atlantic Ocean: Mid... | reverse complement strand
TCTGGGTGAGCGCCTCAATTATTATCTCGAAGAAAATCCGAGAGAAGCCAAAACGATTATAAACAAAGTCATCCTGGCGGCACAGGCCAGGCATGCGGCACGCAAAGCACGCGAACTCGTGCAGCGAAAAAATGCACTGACCGGGGTAGGTCTTCCGGGCAAGCTGGCCGACTGCTCAGACAAAGACCCCGAAAAAGCCGAACTCTTTCTTGTGGAGGGCGACTCGGCCGGTGGAACGGCCAAGCAGGGCCGCGACCGGAGATTCCAGGCTATCCTTCCGCTTCGCGGAAAAATCCTGAACGTGGAAAAGGCGATGAAATACAAGATATTCGAAAATGAGGAGATCCGCAATATCTTCACGGCCCTGGGAGTAAACCTCGAGAAAAACGAAGAGCAGGATGAAGTGCTCAATATCGAAAAACTGCGCTACCACAAAATCATCATCATGACGGATGCCGATGTGGACGGTTCGCACATCACAACGCTGATCCTCACTTTCTTCTTCCGCTATATGAAAGAGCTGGTCGAAGGGGGCAATATCTATATCGCACAGCCTCCGCTCTATCTCGTAAAACGCGGCAAGGAGCAGACCTACTGCTACACCGAAGAGCAACGCCTGGCTGCCATTCGTGAACTGGGCAAAGACGGCAAAGAATCGAGTGTGCACATACAGCGCTACAAAGGTCTCGGTGAAATGAATGCCACACAGCTCTGGGATACCACCATGAACCCCGACTCGCGCACCTTAAAGCAGGTGACCATCGAGAGTGCGGCCGAAGCCGATCACGTGTTCTCTACGCTCATGGGCGATGACGTGCCACCGAGGCGCCAGTTTATCGAGAGCCATGCCAAATATGCCAAACTGGATATCTGAGCAGAGCACTTAGCGCCCGCCCAGGCCTATGGTAAAGCCAAAGCGGAAGCTTGGATTCGGAAAAGGATTGTTGAGGTTGTCATTCAGGTTGTAAAGCACCATGACAAAGGAGCCCGTTCCGTTTTCAAAGCCCGAGCTCAGTCCTCCACCAATGTAGAGATTGGGTGAGCTTGCTCTTTCCCCGTTGGGATTAGCGGCAGAATAGTACTTAAGGATGAGGTGCTCATATTCGGAATAGGCAAAGAGAAAGCGAAAGAGTTGATAGCGGGCAAAGAGTCGCGGGCCGTAGAAGAAGTTTTTCGAATCGTAATATTTGTAGTTGAAATACTGGAAAGTAAATCCGGCACCGAGCGAAAAAGCATCGGTAAAGCGGTAGCCGAGGAGGGGAGAGAGCTCGGCAAATGCCGTGAATTCGGAGAGGGCACCTCCTACATTGCCGCCCGTATAGAGCCGTTCCCAGGGAATGCCGCCTTTTTTAAGCGGACGATAATCGTCTTCCTGTGCCGGAAGGGCCGAGAATGAAAAAACAGCGAGCAGGAGGACAGGAATAATTTTTAACTTCATTTCATTGTGCTTTTGCAGTTAGATGATTCAGGGGAAAATTTTATCGGGGTTTAAAATATTCAACGGGTCAAATATCTTCTTTATGTTTTTCATGGCAGTAATTTCTGCCGGACTAAAGACAATCGGCAGAAACGCTTTCTGCACCCAGCCGATGCCGTGTTCTCCGCTGATGGTGCCGCCCAGTTTCCGTACTTCGATAAAGAGTTCGCGCAGGGCTTCGTTGAGGCCTTCGTTCCAGAAGCGGTCGCTCAAATCCCCTTTCAGAATGTTTACATGCAAATTGCCGTCACCGGCATGTCCGTAGCAGACAGACTGAAATCCGTATTTCCGGCCGATCTCTTTCACTTTGTCTATGAGTTGGGGCAGGTAAGCCCTGGGGACCACCGTATCTTCTTCTTTATAAACGGAGTGTGCTTTCACTGCTTCGGCCACGCGCGAACGGAGGTGCCAGAGGGCGGCTTTGTCCTTCTCATTGTCGGCTATTAAAATTTCTCCCACATCGAAGTCCTCGAGAATCTCACTGATTTTTTCGCAGTCTTCATACAGGGGGTCCATCTTGAATCCATCCACTTCGATAAGCAGGTGTGCCTGTGTTTTTTCATCCAGCGGGAGGGCTCCGCGGCCGGCAAATTCCATGGCCCGCACGAGGGCATCGCGCTCCATAAATTCCAGTGCCGAGGGATTGAGTCCTTTCATAAAAATAGCCGAAACGGCCTCCATGGCCTTTCGCATCTGCCTGAAAGGGGCGAGCAGGGTAATCCGGTGCGGAGGGTAGGGAATGAGGCGCAGCACAATTTTGGTAATGATGCCCAGGGTGCCTTCGCTGCCGACAAAGAGTTGGGTAAGATTGTATCCGGTACTGTTTTTCAGTGTGTTGGCGCCTGTCCAGATGATGTCACCGTTGGGCAGAACGACTTCGAGATTGAGCACCCAGTCTTTGACCACTCCATACTTGACAGCCCGCGGGCCACCGGAGTTTTCGGCCACATTGCCCCCGATGAAGCAGCTTCCCTTGCTGGCCGGGTCGGGCGGATAGTAGAGATTAAATTTCCGGACTTCTTCCTGCAATTCCTGAGTGATCACACCGGGCTCGGTAATGACCATCATATTGTGCGGGTCAATCTCCAAAATGTCATTCATGCGCCAGGTGCTGATAACCACCCCGCCTCTGACCGGGATAGCCCCACCGCTGAGGCCGGTACCGGCACCTCGCGGAGTCACGGGAATCCGGTGTTCGCTGCAGATGCGCAATATCTCGCTGATTTGTTCCGGGGTGCGGGGCGAGAGGGCCAGCTCGGGCAGAAAACGAAGGTCTTCGGTTTCGTCATGGCTGTAGCGGGCAAGCACTTCCGGATCGCGTTCGACCCACTCTTCTTCGAGTATCAAAATGAATTGCTCTATAATTTCTTTGCTGATAACTCCGTACTCGCTCATCTTCTTCAAATTTAAATCCGGATACAGGGAATAACGATTTGTCTGACGGGCGTCTGCCTTCCGATAATGTATTTCATCGAAAGCTCAAATCCGCCCAGGGTCTTGCTGGCCTGCCTGATGTCGTAGAGGTTGAAGTCATAGCTCAGCATGCTTTCCACACCTCGGAAGCTCAGGCCGACAGCGGGAATGGCATCTCCGCTGGCACGCCACCAAATGCCGGCACTCAGCCTTTCGACCGGGTTGTTTTGAAGGTAGTAATGAAGATTGCCGCCAATCAGAAACTCGCTGGCCGCACGCTGCCATGAGAAAAAGAATGCGGGCTCGGCCAGCCATTCTTTTCTGAAACGGATAGCGGCACCCCCATCGAGGTAATGCCTGCGGCCCAGGCGGCTCTGATTGTAAAAGCCGTAGCGGGGTGCAAGGCTGTGTGCCACGGCATAGCTCAGGTGCCATTCCAGGGCAGTGCCGGGCCGGTAGCGGGCGTAGAGGCCCAGGCTCAGGTCGCGATAGCTGTACTGCTCTTCCCCGCTTTTTTCGCCCGTAGCCAGCTGGGGGTCGAAGCCCCGGTTGGTCCACTGCCGGTCGAAACGGTATTTCGAAAAGTCCGCCCGCTGCTGCACATTGCCGTAGCCTGCCCCGAAGGATAAATTCAGACGGAGGGCTTCCAAATATTTTGCCACCGCTGCGCTGAAATAAATTTTCTGTGTATTCAGCTTTCCGTCTCCCGCCCGGTCGTTGAGCAGGTAAAGGCCGGCCCCCAGCTGCAGCGGAAAAGCCCTGAGCTTCGGGCGATAATCACCGGAGAAAGCATAGCTGCTGTATGGCACCGTAATGCTGCGCCACTGATCCCGGTAGTTGGCATGCAGGCGCCATTCACCGTCAAACTGTCCGCTCCTGGCCGGGTTGATGATCAGGGGGGTATTAAAAAAATGCCCGAAATGCATGTCCTGGGCCTGCAGGGAGGGCAAGATGCTGCTCAGCAGCAAGCCGAGGAAAAGGGCCGGTATGAATCCTTCTTTTTTCACCTGATCAGTGTGATATTTCCTTTTTTACTCACTGTCTCATTGTTTTCGAGCCGGGCATTCAGAATATAAACATAGACATCCATGTCCTGTTCTTCTCCGTGAAACTTCCCGTCCCAGCCCTGCGAAAGCGCTTGTGTTTCAAATACGAGCTGCCCCCAGCGGTTGTAGAGGCGAAAGTCCAGCTCAAGAACTCCGAAGCCCCGCACAAACAGCGTGTCGTTGTTGCCGTCTCCGTTGGGAGTGAAAGCATTGGGCACGTCCACAATCGGAAAAATAATCTCGCGGCAAAGCGTGTCTTCGCAATATTCATTTTTAATAGCGAGGCACAGCTCATAGCGCCCGAGCACCCCGAAACGATGGGCCCAGTCTTTCTCCGTACTTACCAATTGCCCGTCAAGAAGCCAGGCATATTCTTCGGCCCCGATGCTCTTGTTGTCAAAGCGGACAAGTTCATTCAGCTCGGGCCGGGCGGGGTCGATGTCAAAGAGTGCCCGGGTGGTGTTCAGCACTTCCACTTCGATGAAGCTGCTGTCGACAAAGCGGCAGGTCTTGCCCGGCTTGATGTAGAATCGCACCTTGTAATTGCCGCTGTCGCGATAGGTATATACCGGATTTTCGGCATTGGAACTGTCGCCCGTACCGAAGTCCCAGATGTAATAGGCCCCCGGTTTTCCGAGGTTCTCGAATTGCACGGTAAGGGGGGCACATCCCGACAACTCGGGGCCGGCAGTGGCCTGTGCCTGCACTTCGAGGAGTTGAAATTCAAATTTGAGAACCCCGAGGTTGCAGTTGTCGCTGTTGTTTGTCCGGCTCCAGGCTCCGGGGGTGGTCGGGAAATCGCTGTTGCCTCTGCATCCTGCACATACCGCCTGGTATATTATTCCGTCTTTGTCAAAACGGCTCGTACCACCGTCCACGTGTTCATCGCTTAAATTTCCGCCAAAATAGCTGGCATATATCAGGCTGTCGGCATTTTCGGAGAAGACGATAAAATAAAAATCGCTGCCATCGGTGCTTCTTTGGTAGGCATCTGCACTGAGGGGCATATCCCGGATATTCGTGATGGGATGCTTGGAACGCGAAAAGGCATTGGTTTCTCCGCCCCACCCCGATACATATATGTTTTTGCAGTCGTCCACCAGCAATGCCGTAGGCGAAAGCTCGGGAAAGCGCCTGCCCGACCCGAAGCGCGTGAGCATTTTGATCTGGGTCATGTTGCTGTCGAGGCGGGCAATGAACTGCCCCGAATTGGAATAAGCGGCCGGATTGCCGATGCGGGTGAGCTCAGGAGAGTCACTGTTGCCCATGATGTAAATATCCCCGTCAAAGTCGAAATCCACAAAATAGGATATGTCGAGGCCGCTGCCACCGAAGTAAGTCGAGCGCAGGAGTTGGAAACTTTTGTTGTCGATCATTGCAAGAATGCCGTCATTGACTCCTCCCCGGAATTGAGGAAAAAGGCTTCCGCTTGTCGTTGGAAAATCATGGCTTGCCGTAGCCCCGGTGACGACCAGGCGCGATTCATCCTCCGAGAGCTTGACGGAGAAAACAGCATCCATGTCGCTGCCGCCCAGGTAACCCGACCAGACAAGGGTATCGAGGTCTTTGTTGAATTTAAAAAGGACCCCATCGAGCCGCTTGCCGTAAGTGCTTTGAAAGGCATTGCTGCTGACCGGAAAATCATCGGAGTTGCTGCAGCTGGCCACATAGGCATTGCCCTTTTGATCCACCACGATTTCGCCCCGGAAAATATCACCATAGTTCAGGTTCAGCGAGGTGTCGGGATAGGTGGGCGCCAGTCGCCTGGCCGCATTGATGCCGTCATTGCGGCTTCCTCCGATAAAGGTAGAAGCGAGCAGGCTGTCGCCATCGGCAGAAAGACGACATACGTAGAGGTCTGACCCGTAGGGAAAATTGGTTCCGTTGCTTTTGTAATTGACCGCGGATCCCCCGTTGAAGCTCGTATCAAAGGCATTGGACAAAACGGGAAAGTCGGGTGAGCCCGTAATTCCGAAAATATAGAGTTCGTTGTTTGGCCCGATGACCAGGCTGTTGGGTGTCTCGGTGGCACTCCCACCGATATAGGTCGAGTAGATGAGTTGCGAACCGTCTTTTGAAAATTTGCTGATGGCGATATCTGCCAATCCGGAAAAATTGGTCATAAAGGCACCCGTAGTGGTGGGATATCGGTTGCCAAAGGCAATACTGCCGCTATAGAGAAACCCCAATGTATCATAGGTGGCCGTAAATCCGAAATTATCGCTGTAGGAGCCGGAGTTAGAGCTGAAGCGAAGCAGCGGATCGATGATCAGGGGCAGCGTACTGTCGTAGCCTCCGGGCAGCAAGAAGGAGATTTCTCCGTCTTCGAGCCGGTAGCGGCAATTTCGCAATAGCGTGTCACCGCTGGCCGTGATTTGATATGCGCGCGGAATCGTTTCGATCAGGTCTGCGGCCGAATTTTTCAGGCAGAGCCTGTCGAGGTCATCCAGATAGAGCGTGTCAAGAAACAGATATTTCAAGCGGATATCCTCCACCTGCCCGCCCGGGTGTACCAGGATGTCATACTTCAGGTGCCCGTCCGATTCGAAATAATGAAAATCTATATGGTCGTAAATCGACCGGTATTTTATTTCGGACCACGCGCGAACATTTGAGGCCCGGTGTTCTTTTTTGTTTCCTAGAAAAAAGTGATAGCTGCCCGGCTGCCGAGTCTCTTGCCTGATTTGCACCCGGGGTGAACTGCGGACAAATTTCATCTCGAAGACGTGAGTGCGTACGGAGTCGGGCAGCTGCCCGGCCGGGCCTGCATTCTGATGGGAGCGAATTCCCTTTATGTCTTCCGGGTGAAAGAGCAGAAAAGAGAGGCCGTCTTCTTCAAAAAACAGGCGCCCGCTGCCATAGCGTGCCGAGGCTTTCACCCGGTCGGGCCATTGTCCGGCATTTTCCATGAGCAGGAGTTGGCCTGTGAGCTTGCTTGCAAAGAATGCAAACAGCAGTGCCAGAAAAAAGAATCTCAGAACAAGTGGCCTCATTGTAGCTAAAAATAAGCAAAATGACGATTCGAAAAGTCACGCTTTGCTCATCTTCGCGTATATGGCTTTGCCTTTTCAGGCCTGCCGGGTCGCCTCTTTGTTTTGAAGACGTATCAGGTTCAATGCCGAACCTGCTTTAAACCATTCAATCTGGATTTCATTGTAGCTATGATTGCAGAGAATGGTATCCGTGCTTCCATCGGCATGTTTCAGTTCGACCTGAAGTTGTTCTCCCGGTTTGAATGAGTTCATGCGGAAGGTAAAACGATCATCCTCGAGCACTTTGTCATAATCCGATTTATCGGCAAAGGTAAGTGCGAGCATGCCCTGTTTTTTCAGGTTGGTTTCGTGAATACGGGCAAATGAGCGCACAATGACGGCCCGCACTCCGAGGTGACGGGGCTCCATGGCCGCATGTTCGCGCGAGGAGCCTTCTCCGTAGTTTTCGTCTCCGACAATGACCGACCCTACACCGTGGGCTTTATAATACCGGGCGGTATCGGGCACCGGGCCGTATTCGCCTGTCAGTTGGTTTTTTACCTTGTTGCTTTCGCCATTGAAGGCATTGACAGCCCCGATGAGGAGGTTGTTGCTGATGTTGTCGAGGTGTCCGCGGAAGCGCAGCCAGGGGCCGGCCATGGAGATATGGTCGGTTGTGCACTTGCCGGCTACCTTAATGAGGAGCACGAGGTCTTCGAGGTCTTTGCCGTCCCAGGCCGGAAAGGGCTCCAGCAATTGCAGCCTTTCGCTGTCGGGGTCGATGTGGATTTCAATGTCACTTCCGTTCTCTGCCGGAGGCACATATCCTGCATCTTCCACGGCATACCCTTTGGCCGGAAAGCGCATGCCCTTCGGCTCGGGGAGCATCACCTCGCGCCCGTCTGCGGTAGTCAGCGTATCGGTCAAGGGGTTGAAATTTAGGGTGCCGGCTATGGCAAAGGCGGTGGTGATTTCGGGCGATGCTACAAATGCATGGGTATTGGGGTTTCCGTCATTTCTCTTGGCAAAGTTGCGGTTGAAGGAGGTCATGATCGAATTTTTCTTCTTCGGGTCGTCCGTATGCCGCGCCCACTGCCCGATGCAGGGCCCGCAGGCATTGGCCAGCACGGTGGCCCCGCCTTCTTCGAAGATATCGAGTATCCCGTCTCTTTCGGCCGTAAAGCGTACCATCTCCGAGCCGGGTGTAACGGTAAACTCCGATTTGATCTCAAGTCCGTTGTCTTTGGCAAACTGTACCAGCTCGGCCGAGCGGGTGAGGTCTTCGTAGCTGGAGTTGGTGCAGGATCCGATCAGCCCTACTTCCAGTTTTTCGGGCCATCCGTTTTCTTTGACCGCTTCGCGGAATTTAGATACCGGCCAGGCCAGGTCGGGTGTGAACGGGCCGTTGATATGGGGTTCCAGTTCCGAGAGGTTGATTTCGACCAGTTCGTCATAATATTTGGCGGGGTTGGCATGTACCTCATCGTCCGAGCGAAGGTGCTCGCGCACGCTGCCGGCCAGTTCGGCCACATCGCTGCGCCCGGTTTCTTCCAGATACTTTGCCATGGCCTCGTCATATTCGAAAATAGAGGTAGTGGCCCCAATTTCGGCCCCCATGTTGCAGATGGTGCCTTTGCCGGTGGCCGAAATGCTTTCGGCTCCTTCTCCGAAATATTCCACGATGGCACCCGTACCGCCTTTCACCGTCAGTATGCCGGCTACTTTCAGGATGACGTCTTTCGGGGAGGTCCATCCGCTGAGGCGCCCCGTAAGTTTCACTCCGATGAGTTTGGGCATGCGCAGTTCCCAGGGCATGCCGGCCATCACATCCACGGCATCGGCCCCCCCGACCCCGATGGCCACCATTCCGAGGCCGCCCGCATTGGGCGTGTGGCTGTCCGTACCGATCATCATGCCGCCCGGGAAAGCATAATTTTCGAGGACGACCTGATGAATAATGCCGGCTCCCGGTTTCCAGAAACCGATGCCGTATTTATTGGAAACTTTCGAAAGAAACTGGTAGACTTCGTTGTTTTGATTGAGTGCTTCCTGCAGGTCTTTGTCGGCTCCTACGCGTGCCTGAATCAGGTGGTCGCAATGCACCGTGGTGGGAACGGCAACTTTGTCGCGGCCGGCCAGCATAAACTGCAAAAGCGCCATTTGGGCCGTGGCATCCTGCATGGCAATGCGATCCGGAGCAAAATCCACATAGTCCTTTCCGCGCTGCAATTCGCGTTCGGCAGCCGACCCAAAGAGGTGGGCGTAAAGGATTTTTTCACTCACCGTCATCGGGCGCTGGAGGATTTCTTTGGCTTTTCTTACCTTTTCAGGCAGTTGCTCATACACATTCCGGATCATATCAATATCAAAGGCCATGTCACTTAAATTTAAATCATGTTAAAAAACACTGCGAAATTAATCAATATCCTACTTTCGCCTGAGCTTTGATCATTGATTTAAGATTACTTAAGATGCCCTTACCGGAAAATATTCGCCTGGCCCTGAGATCGATCAAAGGCAATTTGCTCAGGGCCATCCTGACGATTGCGATCATCGCCTTCGGTATCATGGCACTGGTGGGCATCATTACGGCTACCGACAGCATTAAGGCCAGCATTTCGAGCAGCTTTTCGACCATGGGAGCGAGCACTTTTACCATTGATGCCAACGGCCCGAGAGTCGGATACGGGGGCGTGCGTGAAAAGGCCAACCCGAGAATCAGCTACGATGAAGCACAGAGCTTTGCCGGGCGCTACGAATTTCCGGCAAAGGTGTCGATATCCACCCGTGCCACCGGCATGGCTACCGTCAAATACGGAGCCGAAAAGACCAACCCCAATGTGCAGGTACTCGGTGTCGGACGCTACTACATCCAAACAGCAGGCTATAAAATCGAAGAAGGCAGAGATTTTACCGCGCCTGAGATCAGCAGGGGAAGCAACGTGATTCTGCTTGGCTATGATGTGTACAACAGGCTCTTTAAAAAAGAAAAAGCAAGCGGAAGCTTTGTATCGATCGGCAACATTCGTTTTCGGGTCATCGGGGTACTTGCCGAGAAGGGCTCCGGATTCAGTGGCGGAGGCGACAACTTGGTGCTCATACCGCTGAATGCGGCACGGGCCCATTTTACCTCACCCAATGCACGATTTATCATCAGTGTGATGGTCGAAGACCCGGAGCGCATGGATGCGGCCATCAGCGAGGCGAAGGCGCTGTTCCGGAATATTCGCAAGGTACGGATCGGGGAGAAGGATAATTTTGCCATCAACAAGAGCGACAGCGTGGCCAACGACCTGATTGACAACCTGCGTATGGTCGGCTATTTTGCCGCACTGATCGGTTTTATAACTCTTCTGGGTGCGGCCATTGCACTGATGAATATTATGCTGGTTTCGGTGACGGAGCGTACCCGCGAGATTGGAATATCCAAGGCTTTGGGAGCCAAGCGCAGCACCATTCTGACGCAGTTTCTGACCGAGGCGGTTGTCATCAGTGTCATCGGGGGGCTTGTCGGCATTTTTCTGGGAATTTTGGCCGGCAACGGGGTTTCGATGCTGCTCGGAAGTGCCTTTATCATTCCCTGGGACTGGATCGGATTCGGGGTGCTTATTTGTCTTTTTGTAGGTGTCATAGCCGGATTTTACCCGGCCGTGAAGGCAGCTGCGCTTGACCCCATCGAGGCCCTGCGCTACGAATGATACCGAAAGCCGGAAAAAAAAGAGCCGGCATTTCCTGAGAAACCCGGCTCCGATTCTGATTTTTACACGCCTTTATTTTGCTGCTGCGTAACGTGCAGCCACTTCGGGCCAGTTGATGACGTTCCAGAAATTGGAAACATACTCCGGTCGCCTGTTTTGATATTTGAGATAATAAGCGTGTTCCCAGACATCCAGTCCCAGGATGGGTGTTCCGTTGGTATCGACCACATCCATCAGGGGATTGTCCTGATTTGCCGTGCTGATCACATCCAGTTTGCCATTGTCGACAATCAGCCAGGCCCAGCCTGAGCCGAAGCGGCTGACGGCAGCCCCGGAGAATATCTCTTTGAACTTATCGAAAGAATCGAAAGCACTGTTGATGGCGTCCGCCAGTTCGCCTTCGGGAAGTCCGCCTCCGTTGGGAGCCATCACTTTCCAGAAAAGGCTGTGATTCCAGTGGCCTCCACCGTTGTTGCGTACTGCTACGGAGTGTTTGCTCACGTTGCGAAGAATGTCTTCAAGGCTTTGCTTCTCTAAATCCGTGCCGGCAATGGCTGCATTAAGTTTGCTGACATATCCGCCATGGTGCTTGGTATAGTGAATTTCCATGGTGCGGGCATCGATGTTGGGTTCCAATGCGTCATAGGCATAGGGAAGATCGGGTAATTGAAAAGCCATAATTCTGAATTTTTAGGTTTTTTTAAATAGGGTTTCGATTGTAGTCTTTTAATCCGTCTCAAATTTAAATGGTTCAAACGGAAGCGGATTAATCTGCAATATCCTCTTCTTCCTTTGAAGGGCGGGGCTTGCCGTTATCTCTTCTTTTGCTGTTAAAAAATGCTTGTAACAGTTCCTGGGATTCACCGGCCAGAATCCCGCTTGTGAGCCGGGTTTTGGGATGAAGGAGGGCGCTGCCTCCCAGCTGCCGGAAGCCTTTTTTCGGATCGGAAGCCCCGAATACAAGGCCTCCCACCCGGGCCCAGGCGCTGGCTGCGGCACACATGGCACAGGGCTCCAGTGTTACGAAGAGGGTACAGTCGTTCAGGTATTTTGAACCGAGGTACTCCGAGCCTGCCGTAAGGGCAATCATCTCGGCATGGGCGGTGGCATCATGAAGCCGTTCGCTCATATTGTGGCCCCGGGCAATGATCTGCCCCGAAGCCACCAGAACAGCCCCCACCGGCACCTCCTCTTCCTCCAGTGCCTGCCGGGCTTCCTGCAGGGCCGCCTGCATAAAAAAGCGAAGCTGCTCAGGGGTAAATTCATGCTTCTTTTTCATTTTCAAATTAAACTTTTGAGAGATGTTAAAATTATATAAGCCCTGTTATTCAGCTATTTGACAGCGGCTAAATCGCATATCTTTGGGCCGGTAAATCCAATCGCATATGAAAGTTGCTTCCACCTTTTTCCTCCTCCTGGTCCTTTCGGCTTCCATCCGGGCCCAGCCAAAGATATGGACGCTGGATGACTGTATAGATTATGCGCTGAAAAACAACCTCAATGTTCAGCAAATACAACTGAATGTAAATCGCAGTTTCAATCAATTGCAGCAGAGCAGGATGGAGCGCCTGCCCAATCTCAATGCTTCGGCCAGCAACTTCTTCAACCGCGGACGAACCGTGGATCCGACTACCTATAACTTTCTGAGCGGAACCCTTTCGACCAATAATATTTCACTGAACAGTTCGGTCAGTGTTTTCAATGGTTTCAGGATTCGCAACAGCATCATACAAAACAACTACAACCTGAAGGCCGATGAGCTGGAGCTGGAAAATACTCGGCAAAACGTGGCCATTACGATTACCGGATTTTACCTCGATGCCTTGATGGCCAAAGAGCAGGTACATATCATGCAGAGGCGCTTTGATGTGGTGCGTCAGCAACTGGGGTATACGCGTAAGCTGGTGGAAGCCGGCAGCCTGCCCGAAGGCGAACTGCTCAATGTGCAGGCGCAGCTGGCACAGGCTGATTTTGACCGCGTGAGTGCAGAAAACCAGTATGAACTGGCCATGCTGAATCTGCAGGCAGCCATGCTTCTCGAGCCCGAAGCGGGATTTCAAATCAGCGAGCCCTCCGATGAATTGAGCGGAGAAATTTTTCAGCGCTATCCTTCAGCGGAAGCATTGGTCAATGAAGCCATAAAGCAACACCCCTCGGTAAAAAGTGCCGAATATCGCATGCTGGGGGCCCAAAGCGGAGTGGATGTGGCCAGGGCCGGGCGCTATCCCAGCCTGCGACTGTCAGGCAGTCTCAACACCAGCAGTTCCTCGCAGCGCCAGCGATTTGAGGTTATTCCGCTTGGGTTTGACACCATCGGTCAGGTGGCCGGCAGCGGAGACCCCGTTATCTCTCAAAGGCCGAGCTTTGAAGTCCAGGGCAGGCCCTATCCGCTCGCAGATCAGTTTAAAGACAATTTCAATCAGGCCATCAGTCTGCAGCTTTCGATCCCCATATTTAATAATTACCGCACGAAGAATGCCATCACCATGGCAGAGATCAACTGGCGCAGTGCCGAATTGAATATGGAGCAGCAGCGCATCACTTTGCGCAACAACATTTATCAATATTACACCGGTGCCCTGGCCGCCAGGAAGCGCTATGATGCGGCCGTCAGGAATGTGGAAGCGAGCAGGCGTTCATTTGAATATACCGAAAAGCGGGCCAGAGAGGGCATGGTAAGGGCCGTTGATTTCCAACGCCTTCAGGCCGACCTGCAAACGGCAGAAAACAACCTCCTGCAGGCCAAATATCAGTATCTGATGAGTATCCGGATTTTAAAATATTACCTCGGCCGGTCGATCAATCGTTAAAAGGAAAGAATATGAGTAAGCAGAAAAAGATCATTTTTATCTTATTGGGCCTGTTGCTCGTGGTGCTGTTACTGGCAGTGCTCAAGGGCGGAAGCAACAGAGGCATTGAGCTGGAAACCCGGGAGGTCGGTAGAGGCGAGATTGTGGCTACGGTGTCGGCCAGCGGAAAGATTTTTCCCGTAGAGGAAGTGGCCATCATTCCGGAAATTGCCGGTGAAATTATAAAGTTATATGTGCTCGAAGGAGATTCTGTGAAAGAGGGAGACATGCTGGCCAAAATAAACCCCAACATCTACCAGGATGCCGTGCGCAGGGCCGAAGCCAGTGTGCTGACGGCCAAGGCAAATCTCGGGAATGCCAAAGCTCGTTATCAGATGTCGAAAGCACAGTACAAGCGCAGTGAGAATGAATACAAACGGCAAAAATCACTGCACGATCAGGGGGTTATCTCCGATTCGGAATATGAGAGCGCCCTTGCCAATTATGAAGTGGCACAAAGCGAGCTGAAAGCAGCTGAAGAGAGCGTGGAAGCCGCAAAGTATGGCGTACAATCGGCAGAAGCCACTTTGCAGGAAAGCAAGAACAACCTTCTGCGTACCATCATTTACTCGCCCATGTCGGGGATTGTCACAGGTCTAAATGTGGAAGAAGGCAAAGTAGTGGGAGGTATCAATACCTTCTCGGCCACCGAAGTGATGCGCATCAGCAACCTCAATGATATGGAAGTGCGGGTGGAGGTAAATGAAAACGATGTGTTGAATATCAACCTGGGCGATACGGCACTGATTGATGTGGAAGCCTATGACGACCGTGAATTTAAGGGTGTCGTTATCCAGGTTTCAAGCTCGGCAGCCAACAGCGGATCGCAGCAACTCACCACAGAGCAGGTGAGCAATTTTACGGTTAAAGTTTATTTGCTGCCTTCGGGCTTTCAGGATATTGCACATAGTAAGACGGGGAAATTTCCTTTTTTGCCGGGCATGAGTGCCACAACCGACATTATCACCGAAAGAAAGAAGGACATTCTCCTTGTACCGATCGAAGCCGTGACAACCCGCAAAGAAGAAAGAAGTGACAGCACGGGCAGCCAAAGCGGAAGAGACGATGATTACAAGGAAGTGGTTTTTGTGATCAGGGAAGGGAAAGCAGAAATGCGAAAGGTACAAACGGGCATTCAGGACGACCGAAATATCGAGATCATTGAAGGGCTGAAGGAGGGAGAGGAGATAGCCGTTGGGCCCTACACCACCGTGCAGCAAATATTGGATGACGGGGACGAAGTCAAAATCATTGAGAAGAAGAAAAACAAAGAGGGATAAACCCCTTTTCTTTTATTTTCTTTCCCTGAAGATATACTGCACGCCCACTCCGAACATCCCCGGGAAATAGTCGATGCCAATGCTGCCGGTATTGACCGGGAAACTGATTCCCAGATTGGCATTTACTTTCAGGCGCTCTCCTCCGAGGCTGACATAAGCCAGGGGCTCTGCAAAGAAATAAGAGGGCGGGTCCTGTTTTTCGCCATTGACTTCAAGCGCCAGAAACTGCACCCAGGCAAAGCGCGAACTCAGTCCGATGTTGAAATATCTTGACTGAAAGCCCAGATTTCCCTGCACGAAGGGTTTCAGTATAAAAGAATTTCCCGTTGTGGTATATGGAGTTCCGTTTATCGTAAAACTGCCTTTGCCGGCCGCAGCACCTGCCGCCAGTCCTCCGAAGGCGCTGAGTGTCAGATGGTCATTGCCTGTATTCAGTATTCCGTAGCCTCCTTCCAGATAGACATGTTTGTTTTCGCTTCCTCCGGAGGAAACCGAAAGCGCCCCCATGACGGCCGTTCGATCCGTGTTCATATAGGAGGCCTGCAGGTCAAAGCCGCTGGTACTTGCCCACACCTGTCCCTGAACCTCTCCTTTTTCCTTTAGGACAGGGACATTATGCATGGTGGGGATGTAAACAGGAGCACATGCGGAAGCCGTCAGAAGGACGGTTGTGATCAGAGATAAAAATTTACTATTTTTCATACCGAAAATTACTTAAAAACCAAACCATTAAGAAGATGGCATACAAAAGACTATTCGATATCATTCGACATCAGCAGGAGCATTACCCGCAAAACGATGCTTTTGCATATAAACTGAACGGGGCATGGAAGAAGTTCAGTACAAGTGAAGCAATTGATGAAATTAACAAAGTGAGCCTGGGATTGATGGAGCTGGGCGTCAGGCCGGGAGATAAAATAGCCATGGTCAGCCACAACCGGCCGGAGTGGAATTTTATTGATCTCGGTGTCTTACAAATCGGAGCGGTGGATGTGCCGGTCTATCCCACCATCAGTCCCGATGATTATGTTTATATCTTTAACCATGCGGAAGTAAAGTATTGCTTTGCCGGTGATCAGGAATTGTATGACAAGGTGGCAAGCATCAAAGACCAGGTTCCGACTCTGAAAGAAATTTACAGTTTTGACAATCTCGAAGGCGTCAGGCACTGGTCAGAGGTGAAGGCACTGGCCAAAGAGGAGCGCATGCCGGAGTTGCAAAAATTTATGGACGGAGTGGAAGAAGAAGACCTGGCCACCCTGATTTATACGTCCGGCACCACAGGTAAGCCCAAAGGGGTGATGCTGACACACAAAAACATTGCAAGCAATGTGGCGGCTACGGCCAGTTGTCTGCCGTTAAATGAGTCGCATCGCGTTTTAAGTTTTTTGCCCTTGTGTCATAGTTTTGAACGGATGGTAACCTACACCTATCAGTCGCTTGGCGCATCGATTTACTATGCCGAAAGTCTTGATGCCATTGGTGACAACCTGCGCGAAGTACAACCCCACTTCTTCACCTCCGTGCCCCGCCTGCTTGAAAAAGTCTACGAGAAGATTATGGCCAAAGGCCACGAGCTGAGCGGAATTAAGAAGAAACTATTTTTCTGGGCCATCGACCTGGGCAGGGAGTTTGAATTCGGAAAAGACAAAGGGCTCTACGGCTTGAAGTTGAAAATTGCCAATAAACTCATTTTCAGCAAATGGCGCGAAGCCCTGGGCGGAAACATCATCGGGATCGTGACCGGGGCCTCGGCCCTGCAACCCCGCCTTGAGCGCATCTTCAATGCCGGTGGCATCAAGGTGCGGCAGGGCTACGGACTGACGGAGACTTCACCGGTGGTAAGCTTCAACCGTTTTGAAGAGTGGGATGCCAAAATCGGAACGGTGGGATATCCGATACCGGGCGTGGAGATCAAGTTTGAAGAAGACGGAGAGCTGCTGGTGAAAGGACCCAATGTGATGAAAGGCTACTTTAAAAATCCGGACGAAACAGCGCAAGTACTCGGAGAGGACGGCTGGTTTCGCACGGGCGATCTGGCCAAACTGGTCGATGACAAGTACATTCAGATCGTAGAGCGAAAGAAGGAACTCTACAAAACCTCGGGAGGGAAGTATGTGGCACCCCAGCCGCTTGAAAACAAGTTCAAAGAGTCGCCTCTCATCGAGCAGATAATGGTAGTGGGAGATAACCGCAAATTTGTCTCGGCCCTGATCGTTCCCAATATGCAAAACCTCAAAGCATTTGCCCGTGAAAACGGAATCGAATGGGAAAGCGAAGAAGACCTGCTCAATCACCCGGATGTGATCGCAGCCTATCACGCCATTCTGGATGAATTCAACCCGGCATTCAGCAATACCGAGCAAATCAAGAAATTTAAACTCCTCAGCGATGAGTGGACGGTGGAAGGCGGGGAATTGACCCCGACCATGAAGGTGAAGCGGAAAGTGATTTTGCAGAAGTATGCCGATGTGATTGATAATATTTATGACAGCAGCGACCTCAGCGATTGATATTTCCGGGTGCTTGCAATTAATAGGGGTCCATGTCGCTGTAGAGGTAGACAGTTCTGAGGCGCGTATCCTGCTGCAGGATGCGGGCCGCTTCGCGGATGGCCCGGTGTGATTGGTCCAGCCATTCCCGTTTCCTTTCCATTTTTAGGACAATGTCAAAGAGATAGTTGCCCCGGATGCGCGAAATGAGCGGGGCCACCGGAGGATAGGCCCTCCATCCGAGCCGGGAAGCCAGATATTCATGTACCTTATTGGCCGCTTCGCGGGTCTTGTCCGGATCGCGGTGGCGCAGCCGGATGCGGATCATGCGATAGACGGGCGGATACCTGAATTGGGTACGTTCGGATATTTCCTGCGCGTAAAAGTCTTCGTAATCATTTCGAATGACAAGCTGCAGCAGGGGATGATCTGTTTTGCGGGTTTGGATAAGGACCTTTCCCTGTTCTTTTTTTCTTCCGGCCCGGCCACTCACCTGCACCATCAGTTGAAAGGCCCTTTCGGCCGATCGAAAATCGGGATAGTGCATCAGCTGGTCGGCATTGAGTATGCCCACAAGGGCTACATTTTCAAAGTCGAGACCTTTTGTGACCATTTGTGTGCCGACCAACACATCAATGCGCCCTTCCTCAAAATGGTAGATGATTTCCTGCAGCCGGTATTTTCCCCGTGCTGCATCCAGATCGAGGCGTGCCACGCGGATACCGTCAAAAAGGCGCTTCAGTTCGTCTTCTATGCGCTCGGTACCATAGCCCCATATGCGCATCGGCCCCGATCCGCAGGCCGGACAAGCATGGGGCGTGGGTATCTGATAGCCGCAATAGTGGCATTTCAGTTTGTCGATATATTTGTGATAAGTCAGCGAAACATCGCAATTGACGCATTGCGGAACGTGGGCACAAACGGCACAAATCATCATGGGGGCATAGCCTCTGCGGTTTCGGAAAAGAATGGCCTGCCTGCCCGATGACAGCACTTCCTCCAGGGCGGCTACCAAGCCTTCGGATAAATGACTCTTTCCGTCTTTCATGCGTGCCGACCTGCGCATATCAAGCAGCTCGACCTTCGGCAGTTCCACCTGTCCATAGCGCTCTTTCAATACCGTAAGGTGATATTTGCCATGGCGCGCATTGTAATAACTTTCGAGAGAAGGAGTGGCGCTGCCAAGCAGGGTTTTGGCTCCGAAGAGCCGGGCCATATAGATGGCCGCATCCCGTGCATGATATCGGGGGGCGGGGTCAAATTGCTTATAGGAAGGGTCGTGTTCTTCGTCCACCACAATGAGTCCCGGATTCTGAAAAGGAAGCAAGAGGGCACTTCTCGGGCCCAGCACTACCCGGTACCTTCCGTCTGCTACCCGCTGCCAGATCTCTACCCGCTCCATGCTGCTGAAGCGGGAATGGTAGATGCCGATGCGTTCTCCGAAATATTTTTTCAGACGCGAAATCATCTGGGTGGTCAGGGCGATCTCCGGCAGAAGATAAAGCACCTGTTTTCCCTGCTCCAGAAATTCCTCGATGATGCGCGTATAAATTTCCGTCTTGCCGCTCGAAGTTACCCCGTGAAGGAGCACCACCTCCTTCTCTTCAAAACCCTTCTGAACGGATGCTCTGGCGCTTTCCTGTGCCGGAGAAAGTGAAAACTGTTTGTCAAAGACGTTTGCATCCTCTTTTATCCGGCTCACTTCTTTTTCATATTCCTCCAGAATTCCTTTCTCAATCAGTTTTTTAAGAGCCTGATAATTTTTGCCGCTGGCCTTGAGCAAGCGCTCTTTGCTCACTTCCTCTTCCATGCCGTGGAGCTGAAACCAGTGCAGCAGAATGTCCAACTGGCGGGGGGCCCGCTGAAGCTGCTCAAAGAGGGCCTTTCGATTTTGCTCATCAGCATAGGACTTGTTGAGGTCAATGTATTTTTTAATCCTGGGCCGGTAGCCTTCCTGCAGTTCTTCGCGCAGCAGGATGACCTCTTTGGCGATCAGCTTTTTCAGTAAGGGGAAAATGTTTTTACGGTTGAGTATGCCCTGCACTTCTTTGACACTGAGTTCGGGATGATGGGTCAGTGCCTCGGCAAGCAGGTACTCATCGTCATTCAAAGCTTCATAGTCGTGATTAAATGCAGGATGAAGCAGTATCCGTGTTTCGCTCTCCAGTTTCATAGCTGCCGGAAGGGCGGCATTCATCACATCGCCAAGGGTGCAGAGATAATAAGCCGCCATCCACTCCCAGAATTTTCTTTGCTTTTCCCCGATCAGGGGACGCTCATCCAGTATCTGGTCGATCTCTTTGGCTTCATAGTTTCGCGGTTTTTCATTGTGAACGTTCCATGCGAGGGCCGTGTAGTAGCGTTTTTTCCCAAACTGCACCACGACACGCATTCCGGCTTCTATGCGAGCGGCAAATTCTCCCCTCGCCACATAGGTGTAGCAGCGATCCAGTGCAAGCGGAAGCACCACATCCACGTATCTTTCCTGCGGATCCTTCATCCCTGCTAAGATATACCAGATCATCGGCAGCATCTAAATTTTGGCATCGCTGTTTGAAATGCTATTTTTAGAGTCCAAAAAATCATTTAATCATGCGTAGATTCCTCTTTGCCGTCACCTGTTTCTTTTTCACTTTATCTCTTTCTGCTCAAGGGCTTTACCGGGCCTTGTCGTTGGATGAGAGGGTGCAGGCGGCCGGGGTCATTGTCGAGGCGGAGGTGATCCGTTCGGAGCCAGTTCTTCATGCCAACGGGCAGGTTTTTACCCACCATCTTCTGCGCGTAAGCCGTATTTTTAAAGGAGCGCCCCGCGAGCAGCTCGAAGTCGTTACGCTGGGCGGCCGGGCCGGAGGAACCCTGATGAAAGTTTTCCCGGCCCTTCAGCTTGAGCCCGGAATGAAAGGGGTGTTCTTTCTTGCACCCGGAAATGTGAACCCCCGTTTTCAGAGCCGGGCTTATAAGGTCTATGCCGACCGCCAGGGATTTGTAGCACGGCTATGGAACGGAAAGGCATTTGACGGTTTGCAGGATTACGGTTCTTATGAAGATAAATTTGTATCCCGCTTAAGGGAGGAGCAGCATCTGAATGTAAAAGTGCTGCAAAAGCCGTCCGCTCTGCTGCCGTCTGCTTCGGCTCTGGTGCCTTCTGTCATTTCTTTTGCTCCCGACAGCATCGCTGCCGGTGAATTTCAAGTCCTGACCATTCGGGGAGTAGGCTTTGGCAGCTATGCCGGGCAGGCGGATATTCGCTTTCGCAATGCCGATGACGGGGGCATCTCTTTTGTTTCCACCCCCGCCACACAGGTCCTTCTGTGGACCGATACGCTGATACAGGTCGAAGTGCCTTTCCGGGCCGGCAGCGGCACTTTTATGGTGGTGGACCAAAGCGGAGCCGGCACCTTGTCAAATACCGACCTGGTGATTCGCTACGACATTATCAATCTTCAGACCAACAACGGCATTCAGTATTCAAGACTGGTTGACATCAACGGCCTCGGTGGACTGAGTTTCGAGTTCAATACAAACTTTTACAACAATACGGATGCAAGAAATGCCTTCAACAGGGCGCTCGAAAGCTGGCGTTGCAATACGATGGTCAATTTCGCATCGCTCAGCAACACCACCGACAGCAGCTGCAATTCCCGCAACAACATCAGTGTGGTGGCATTCGACAGCGATTGCCCGCTCGATCCGGGTGTGCTGGGGCGGGCCTACAGCTATTATACCATTTGCCAGGATGAGGATCCCGAATTGGTGGAGGTGGACATTCTCTTTGATGAGATGCCGGCCAACGGCTGGCACTTCGGGGCATCGGCTCCGGCCGGCACGGCATACGATTTTGAATCGGTGGCACTGCATGAGCTGGGCCATGCCCATCAGCTGGGCCATGTGATCGATGCCAATGCCGTGATGCACTATTCCCTGCCGGCAGGTACGGCCCGCAAGACTCCGGATGCAAACGACATTCTGGGCGGCCGGTCGGTAATGACACGCAGTGTCAAAGACCCGATTTGCGGTTTCGGCAAAATGACTGCCCTCACAGCCGGCAATTGTCAGTTTACCGTTCCGGTGGCCGGTTTTACCCTCACTCCCGACAGGGGCTGCGTACCTTTCGAGGTACAGTTTACAGATGCTTCCACTTCTATGCCCACATCCTGGGCCTGGGATTTTGACAATGACGGAGTCATTGATGACAGCACCCAAAATCCGGTGCATACTTACAGCACTCCGGGCATCTATTCTGTCCGGCTGATTGTGAGCAACGCCAACGGATCGGATACCCTTACGCGCATCAATGTGATTCAGGCCTTTGCTTCACCGGCAGCCGATGCCGGCCCCGATACCTCTATCTGCCCCGATGGCAGTGCCACCCTGGGAGGGGCTCCCACGGGAAGTGGCGGAACCGGTTTCCTGCGCTATCAATGGCTGCCGGCCGAAAGTCTGAACAATGCGGCACTTCCCAATCCCGAGGCAAGCCCGGTGAGCACTACGGAATACACCGTGGAAGTAAGCGATGACAATGGCTGCACGGCCCGGGATTCGATGCTGCTTACCGTCATGCCCGGGCCGCTGCTTGATATCGGCAGCGATCGTACGGTATGCGAAGGCGATACTGTTTGGCTTATCAACCGGGCAGGCAATCCGGCCGGAAGCATTTTCCGATGGAGCCCCCCTGACGGAATTGCCGACCCCTCAAACGATACGACCTTTATGATTGCAGCCGGGGGCTCTGTGAGCATTACCCTTTCGGCACAGACGCCAAACGGCTGTCAGGCGCAGGCTTCCTTCTTTCTGACGATCCACCGAAGCCCCGTGGTGGATGCCGGAGAGGATCAGACCGCCTGTTCAGGTACGGGTGTGGAAATCGGGGGACATCCTGCCGCTTCGGGCGGCTCGGGTGGATATACCTACCTCTGGCAGCCCTTTGCCGGATTGAACAACAGCGGGGCGGCCAACCCCATTGCCGATCCTGCCAATACGACCACCTATACCCTAACTGTCTTTGATGCCCTGGGTTGCAGCCGTTCGGATACCGTCCGGGTCGAAGTGGTGCCCTCGCCCGTGGCCGATGCGGGTCCGGATTTGGGGCCCGTGTGTGCAGGTCAGGCCCTGCGGCTTGGCGGACAGCCCACCGGAAGCGGTGGCACGGGCTCTTTGTTCTACACCTGGCTGCCAACGGCCTATCTGGATACCATTAACATTGCCAATCCGCTGGCTACGCCCGGTCAAAGCACCCTCTTTAAAGTGATTGTGGTGGATGCCAACGGATGCCGGGCCGAAGACAGTGTGTTTGTAAGCATATGGCCCACCCCCGTGGCCGATGCAGGCCGCGATACGGTATTTTGCGGGCCGGGAACCCTGATCCTGGGCGGCAATCCGGCCGGAAGCGGAGGAACTGCACCCCTGGCTTATTCCTGGAGCCCCGATTCGAGCCTCAACCAAGGTGATATCCCCAATCCGATGGCCGGTCCGTCAGAAAGTACGGAATACACACTGACGGTAAGCGATGCCAATCAATGCAGCTCAAGCGATGTGCTGCGTGTGACCGTACTGCCGCCATTGATTGCGGATGCGGGCCCACAGGATACCCTTTGCTATGGCGAATGCAAAAGGCTGGGCGGCAACCCCGTGGCCAGCGGAGGATCGGGCAGTGCCTGGACCTATGAATGGAGTGTGGATACGGGGGTCTTTTCCTTTATGGAAAGCCCCGGAGTGTGCCCGGCCAATACCCAGAGCTACACCCTGACCGTGCGCGATCCGGCAGGATGCGAGACAGAAGCCGTGGTGCGAATTCTCGTCAAAAACTATCAACCCATTGATTTTCGTACCATCGACTCGAGCTATTGCACAAATGACGGCTACGACTCGCTGATTGCATTCCCGGTGGGGGGCAGTTTCAGCGGGCCGGGTGTGCGCGGAAACGGTTTCTATCCGGACGAAGCCGGCATCGGCATGCACTGGATATTTTATGAATACATGACCGGCAACGGATGTCTGATCCGGGATTCTTTCCTGACCGAGGTGCGGCCTTCGCCCGACCAACCCGTGATCGGGCAAAAGGGGGACACGCTTTATACTTCCGATACCTTTGCGGCCTATCAATGGCTTTTCAACGGAATAGCACTGCCGGGTGCCACCATGTATTACTATGCGGCTCCCGAAAGCGGAAATTATCAGGTCAGAGTGTTTAACGAAGCCGGCTGTGATGCGATTTCGGAGATCTACGGCTATTCGGTGGGCATCGAAAAGCGGATTTCCGATCTCAGCGCAGAACTCTATCCTGTGCCGAATGACGGGCGTTTTGTACTTCGACTCAAAGGAAAAGCCTATGCCTCCCTCTCGCTCGAAATATTTGACCTTGCCGGTCGAAAGGTGCTGGGCCGCAAGGTGCATATGCAGGGTCGCAGACTGGATACGGAGATCAATATTTCTTCCGTGGCATCGGGCGTTTACCTTCTGAAAATTTCATCGGGAGAGGGAATGCTGCTCTACAAGTTTGCCGTGACGAAGTAAGCACCCGCGTCACGCTCTTCCGAGATGCCGCAGAATGCGGGCAGGGTTGCCTACGGCCACTACATGACCGGGGAGGTCTTTGACGACCACCGCGCCCGCTCCGATGATGCTGTGCGAACCGATGGAAATTCCGTCATTGACTACGGCTCCCGCTCCGATGACCGTATGGGCGCCTATTTGGCATTTCCCGTTAATGACTGCCCCGGGGTTTACACTGACGAAGGCGCCCAGACGGCTGTGGTGCCCTATGCTGCAATGCCGGTTGAGATAAACGAAAGGCTCCAGTGTGGTGTACGGAGCCACTACGACTCCCGGATTAATGATCACCCCGGCTGCGATATGCACTTCCTGGGCGATGTCCGTAAAAGGATGAAGCAGGGTGCCGAATTCGGAGTCGCTCAATGCAAATGCATCTTTAAAATAGCGGTAGATTTTAAACCGGGCCTGGCTGCTCATAGAAGCGGAAAAAAGAATCTCTTCCTCATCCCGCTGCCATGATTGGGCCGGGATGACACGGGCCGGTATCTCAGGATGCATGAAGTCCAGGTGATATTGAGCATTGTTTTCGGGAGCGAGGTTGGTGATGATATGAACCCGGGTGCCCGGGCCCTCCCTTTTGAAGATGATATCGAGGATGACGGAGAGTGAAGTGTTGTCGTGTCCCAGCAAGGCAAATTTTTTCATGGAGGCGGATTGTCTGCACCAAAAGTAAGAAGTGGGATGAATACCTTTATTTTTGAAAAAAAGCAGCAAGGTGGGAAAAGGAAAAAAATCAAGGAAAAAAAAGACGGAAAATCCGCTACTTGTGAAAGCAAATAATCAGAAATGGGTATGGATCATTTTTGCCCTTGCCTTGCTTGCTGTGCTTATTGTTCGTCTGCGCTTACTAGATATTCCGCTGGAGCGCGATGAGGGTGATTATGCGATCAATGCGGCATTGTTGCTGGACGGGCATTCCCTTTCCAGCCCGCTTATCATGAAACGTTTCCCGTTTATTTATTACATCTACATGCTCTTTATCACCCTTTTCGGGCACAGTGATGCGGGCATTCATTTCGGGCTTCTGCTGGCGAATCTGGCAAGTGCATATGGAATATTTCTTCTGGGAAGCCGGCTGCGTGACAGGAACAGCGGAATACTGGCAGCCGCATTTTTTCTTTTGATGTCTCTTTCTCCGGATGTCAACGGCCTGGCAGCCAACCGCGAACATTTTCAGGTGCTCTTCCTGGTTTTCGGGGCCTTTTTTCTGTTGAAAGCAGGGCAACGGAAAAGATATCTGAATTATGCGCTGGCCGGACTGATGATGGGTTTGTCATTTGCCGTGAAGCAGAATGCCCTTTTTTTTATGGCTTGGGGCGGACTCTGGATACTGGCCGAAGGCCATTTTTTTCAGCGGAAGAAGTGGCAGGCCGTATGGGCTGCTGCAGGCATCTACTCCTTAGCCGCTCTGCTTCCTTTTTTTATCATTTTGCTGCTCTACAACTATGCCGGTGTTTTTGATGCGTTTCTTACAAAGACATTCTACTCAAACAGCCGCTATCTCACGAAGCTCGGTTATTCGGAGGGTGTGCTCAATTTCTATAATCATTTCTCTCCTTTTTTTTATAGCTATACCTTTCTTTTCCTTTTCGCCTTCCTCCCGGTTTTCATATGGAAGAAAGAGAAAGGTGCATACAGAGCAAAGACTTTTCTCCTCTCCTTTGCGATCTTTTCCTTTGTGTCGATTGTCCCGGGCGGGCATTTTTATCCCCATTACTTCAATTTGATTGTCCCGGCCATTGCGCTGGCGGCAGCCGCGGGCACCCTTGAGTTGATAAAACTATCGGAAGCAAGACGAGCCCGCCTGCAAGGGGTTATTGTCATTCTTCCAATGCTTATTATGCTGCAACCCCTCCTTGCAGAGTCCTTTTATTTCTTCAGAGCGGATGCCACACAAGCCTCGAGGGTTACTTATGAGTACAATCCTTTTCCCGAGGCAAAGGCAATCGGGCGACACATCAAGCGAATAACAAGTGACACTTCGTCCATCATGGTTTTGGGGTCGGAGCCGGAGCTGTACTTCTATGCCAAGCGCAGGCCGGCCATTTCGGCTTATTACATGTATTTTTTGATGGACGGATCGGAGCTTGCCCGCCAAAAACAGGAAGAACTGATCAGGCAGGCGGAAAAAGAAATGCCTGAAGTGATTGTGTATGTTGGCATTTCAAGTTCGTGGGTAAGTGGGCCCGAAAGTGATGAGCACCTTTTGGATTGGTTTAACCTCTTTTTAGAAAACAATAGATATCAGCTGGTCGGTGTAGCCGATATATTTAAAGATAGAACCCATTACATTTACGGGCCGGAGGCCCGGAAGTATAAGATACGGTCAAACGGCTTTCTCACGCTTTTGCAAAGGTCCGGGCAGAAATGAAAGTACTCATCACCCAGAGCAACTACCTTCCCTGGAAGGGATATTTTGATGCCATCCGGG
>Ga0256839_1001692_pt1 | contig 26212 bp, 24 predicted proteins | sample 354166metaG_FD_185968 | JGI IMG/M metagenome (GOLD analysis project Ga0256839, IMG submission 185968) | Hydrothermal vent microbial communities from Mid Atlantic Ridge, Atlantic Ocean - 354-166 | ecosystem: Environmental > Aquatic > Marine > Hydrothermal vents | place: Atlantic Ocean: Mid... | reverse complement strand
CAAAACTATTATGGTTAATTACGATGGATTAAATAAGCCATTCGTTGCCCTTTTTCCAAACCCAAGTAGTAAGAGTCAGCAAATTAATGTGAGAGGTGGAAATTTTATAGCATCTCATCCATTATTGATTCAAATAATGGATGTTTTTGGCAATATTATTTACACAAGACAAACCGAGTCTGATGGTGGAGGGTACTTTTCTGCTACTTTAGATGCACTACCAACAAGCACATCAGGGTTCTACTTGGTACGAATCACAGATAATAAGTCTTCGATAATTGTAAAGCTGATTGTTGAGTAAGTTAAAGCTGACAATTATTCTTAGGTCGAACTAAGGTTAATAACTAGCTTTGCAGCTATGTTAAAAAGGCCTTCTTTGTCAAATCAAAACTGTTATCACTGTGGCGAGTTATGCGAGGATGAGCTCATTAATTTTGATGAGAAACCCTTTTGCTGTAATGGGTGCAAAATGGTGTATGAAATTTTAAATGAAAACGACCTCTGTAATTATTACGACCTCCAAAATTCACCAGGAATAAACCTTAAAAATCGCAATTACGAACAAAAATTTGCCTATCTCGAAAACAAAGAAATCCAAAATAAATTATTGAATTTCTCCTCTAAAAAGCTCAATAAAATTGTATTTAGCATTCCCTCTATTCATTGTAGCTCTTGCATTTGGCTATTGGAGCATCTTGATAGATTGCGAGAAGGTATCATTACCTCTCGCGTAAACTTTGTTCGCAAAGAAGTGTCCATTGATTTTAATCCTGAAATTGTATCCCTAAAAACCATTGTAGAACTACTGGCAACCATTGGGTACGAGCCTGAGATTAATCTTCAAAATGCCTCCAAGTCTAAATCGAAAAAAGAAAATAGAAAGCTCTACCTGCAAATAGGCGTGGCAGGGTTTGCCTTTGGCAATATTATGATGCTAAGCTTTCCGGAGTATTTTGGATTTGAAGGGCTCGATGATTCGGTGCGTATGTTTATTACGTATATCAATATTCTACTTTCGCTGCCTGTTGTTTTTTACTCGGCCAGTGGCTATTTTAGTTCTGCCTATAAAGGCTTGCAACAGAAGTATATTAATATAGATGTACCCATAACTATTGGTGTAGTTGCATTGTTTGTGCGCAGTTTATACGAAATTTTAACGCAATCAGGCCCAGGATATTTAGATTCCTTGGCAGGACTTATTTTCTTTTTATTAATAGGCAAATGGTTTCAGAGCCGAACGTATGAAAGCCTTTCGTTTGAACGTGATTATAAATCATATTTTCCGTTGGCAGTAGCACGTGTTGCTGAAAATGAGAGCGAAATGGTGCAGATTACCGAGCTTAATGAAGGAGATATTATTGAAGTTCGTAATCAGGAAATAATACCCGGTGATGCGGAACTGATAAGCGATACGGCTTCCATTGATTATAGCTTTGTTACAGGCGAAGCAGAAACAATTCAAAAAAACCAAGGCGATTACATTTATGCAGGAGGTAGGCAGGTTGGTAGTACTATTTGCCTTAAAATAAAAAAGGCAGTATCGCAAAGTTACCTTACACAGTTATGGAATAATGAAGCCTTTAATGAAGAAAATACGTATGATTCATTGATAAACCAAATAAGTAAATATTTTACACTGGTTATTCTTTTAATTGCTTTAATATCAGCAGGTTATTGGTATTTTGTAGAACCCTCGCATATTTTAAATTCATTTACGGCTGTGCTTATTGTAGCTTGCCCTTGCGCATTATCATTAGCCACACCTTTTACGCTAGGCAATGCCATGACTATTTTAGGAAGTAACAAACTATACCTAAAGCATATTAATGTGCTGGAAAAACTTTGGAATATTACGAGTATTGTATTTGATAAAACAGGTACGCTAACTAAGAGCGAAGAAGCAAAACTAACATTTGAAGGAGAGGAGCTTTCAAGTCAGGAGGTTAGCTTAATAATTTCATTGGTGGCACATTCTACGCACCCTTTAAGCAGAGCCATTGCTAAGCATTATAATGATACTGCCGTATTTGCATCTGTGGTAAACTTTAAAGAAATAGAAGGGCAGGGTCTTTCTGCTATTATAGAAAAAAGCTTGGTTCAGCTTGGGTCGGCTAAATTTATTGGTGCACAAGTAGATGAAAGCAACTCGACTGATGCTTCGCGTGTATATGCAAAAATTAATGAAGATATAAAGGGCTATTTTAATATTCGGTCTTCGTATAGAAGTGGGTTGTCTGCGTTAATCCAACGCTTGGGCAATTCGTATAATCTTAGCGTATTGTCAGGTGATAATGCTTCAGAGGAAGCAAATTTAAAACCTATTTTTGGACAGAATTCTACCTTTGCTTTTAATCAAAAGCCGGAACAAAAACTTGCCTACATAGCTGATTTACAGGCGAAAGGGGAGCAAGTACTTATGTTAGGCGATGGCCTAAATGATGCTGGTGCACTTAAAAAAGCAGAGGTGGGTTTTGCGGTTACCGAAGATGTTACGGCTTTTACACCCGCTTGCGATGCCATTATTTATGGCAAAAATTTAACAGAGTTAAGTCGCTATCTTTCTTTTGCTAAACAAAGCAAGAAAGTAATTTTAGTAAGCTTTGCTATTTCGTTTCTTTATAATTTTATTGGGCTTAGCTTGGCGGTTACAGCTCAAATTACACCTTTGTTTGCTGCCATCTTAATGCCGTTAAGTAGTATTACTGTGGTGGCATTTGCTACCTTTGCTGTTCGGTTTTTAGCCTATAGGCACAAATTAGTATGAATGTAATCATCGTTTTAATTAGTATAAGCATTATAGTGGCTGGTGGTTTTTTGGCTGCTTTCCTGTGGGCAGTACGCTCTGGGCAGTACGATGATACTTATTCGCCTTCGGTTCGTATGCTGTTTGATGAAAAAAAGAAGAAAACCAAAAAAAATCATCCCAAGGGCTGACTTATATCAGTTTAATTTATTGAGAAAGCTTGCACCTTTGAAGTGCCTAATAACATTTCATAGTATAGCGGTTGTTATATCTTAGGGTCGAACGAACGAGTTCGGCCCTATTTTTTTGTGCTAATTTTTATTCTAAAATTTAGCTTTTTTGCAACCTTGGTTTACGAAAGTTTTTTAAATAAAGCATAAACATAAGGCCGGGTATCTCCAGAGGGCATTGAGTAGGTGTAATCAAAGCTTTCTACAAGTTCAAAATCGTTTCCCAGCTCATTAGCCAGCATTTTTTTGCTATACCTATGCACAGGTAACCCCGAACACTTATGAGCACCCATCAAATTAAATTGTGCAAAAAGAGCATAGCCACCTTTTGCAAGTTTGCTTTTTAAAAGGTTAAAATAAGTGTTTTTGTCTTTTGTATCAGTAAAAAAATGTAAGACAGCTCGGTCAATCCAAAGGCTAACAGGTGCTATTGCAGCAAGGGTTGTAGGGCTGGTCAGGTTATCAGTAATGAATTTAACAGCTTGTGTATTGAGTCTTTCTTTGAGATTATTTAGTGCCACATTACTTATGTCGGTGGCTATTATATTGGTATATTTTGTAGCAACTAGTTTATCCACCAATATGGTGCTGCCAGCACCAATAATAATTATTGGGGCTGCTTTATTTAGGTTGGTTTTATTAATTAGCTGTAAGGTAGGCGATAAGTCCGTTTCGTGCCAACCAAGTTTTTCCTGAGCACTTTTAGTGTACACATTATTCCAATGTTGTGCTAAATTAACCTTGCTTTGTTCCGAAGATAAATCCAAACGATTTTTGCTTATTTTATCCATATTTTTTGGTAAAGTAGTACTCATCTTACTCAAATAGTTGTTGGTATATTACTGTTGCCATCTATTAGTATTTCCACAAAGGTATTAATGAGTACCAGTAGGCTGAATTGTTTCCAATTATTTTTAGCCCTAATTCAATTTTATTCTCCATTATTAAGCAGATTTTGTCATGATTATATCTTTTAAACGCACTGCATTATAACCCACTTTGGTAAGTACTTCCACCACTTTATCTGCATAAGAACATAACTCTCCACGGCAATAAGCCACAATCAGTTTCTGCTTGTCTAATTTATTCATTGAGGAGCTGAGTTTGGTATGGGGTATATTAATAGCCTCTGCCCTGTGACCAAATTGATACTCCTCTGTTGGCCTTACATCTATCATTAAGTAATCTTTACTGGCAAGTTCATCCATCGTAATGGTTTTAACCTTTGCTTCTTTTTGATAGGCTAATAGTGTGTGCTTAAAATCAGCAGATAAATTAAAAGCTGTTTGATGTAGCATTTTGATGAGGAGTGGGATAGAAGCATCTGCGATTGAATAATATACAGTGGTAAATTGCCGCTTGGTTGTAACTAGCTTTAATTGCTTTAATCGCTGTAAATGTTGGGAGGTATTGGCAAAACTCATACGAGCTTCTTTGGCCAGAGCTTCTACACTTTTAGATCCTTGACTTACTAATTCTAAAAGCTCTAATCGATGAGGATGCCCAATGCCTTTAGCAATATTGGCAATAATCGAAAAGGAAATTTCCTTTAAATGAATTGATTTCATAATGTAAATATATAGTATTCAATTGAATACTTGAATATTTAATGCCCAATGTTTATGTAAAAAAATAATCATCCAAGAAAATATTCCAAGAAAAATAGAATACCCCATTTACTTAATGGTGTAAATGGGTATATAGGGTTAAAATTAGAATTTAAGGGTAATTAGGCATATACTGGCAATTAAAAAATAACAACATGAAACGAATAGGTAAAGACCTCTCTGCTGTGATAAAAATTATTGTTTTCGCACTCCCCTTGCTAAGTTCTTTTTCGAGCTGGAGTCAGGGTTTTGGATTAGGCACCAACTCCCCCTCAGAAATACTACATTTATACCGAGATCAAAATACCATCCCTGGAGATGTAACTATTCGCTACCAAACCCAAGCCGCAGGTACGGGAGCAATTACTTCAGGACCTCTGTCAGGTATTCCTAGTAATATGGGCGGTGTTGGAACTATTGCCTGGACTAACCCAATAAATGCGGATGCTACCAATGATACCTATGCTACTGCAACGCTAGGCACTTCAAATTACTTATACTCAGATGTGAGTTTTGCAATACCAGGTGGTGCTACTATAAACAGTATTGATATTGAAGTAGAGAAAAGCTATAAAAATAACCCTACTGTTATTTTAGATGCTTGGACCACAGGAAATATAAATGCTATTAGTTATACCGCCTCCGCAGGTACAAATCGAATACTTATTGTGGCAATTTCTCAGACTAACCGTAATGGTACAGTTGAAACAATGGGTTCAATTAGTTTTGGAGGACAGGCACTCACCAAAATTAATAATACAACTCAACTTGATAATGACGACTCATCTCTTGAAGTGTGGTATCTACACGAAGCAGGAATTGTAGCTGCAGGGGCAGGAGCACAAACATTAGATATGAGTAATTGGTCAGTTCCTGGCGATATTGAAGATGAAATTTATGCAGTTGCTACCTATCAATATGTGGACCAAACAAACCCAATTAGTGCAAGCGGATCAGCGGTTTCAGGTGCGGATAAGGTGGCATCTATACAGCTGGTAACACCAGTAGCTGTAAATACAGGAGATATAATGTTGGCCATTGGTGCTCAAGCCGACAATAGGAGTTTTGATGTGGTGCCTGCTGGTTACTCCGAGCTATTTGATGTTATTCATAATGATAATAGAGGATCCACTTTAGCCGTTAATGAAAAGTCAATTACGGCAGCAGGTACTGAACAGCCTACGGTTACAGGGCAGGCTGGAAATCTGGAAGGAATGCATATATCAGGGGTAGTAATCAATAATGGCTTTGGCAATACAATAGATAATGTAGTTCAATTGTATAGTGGAGGAACTTTAATAGGTGTAAACCTTGCTTCTGGCACTGCTTGGACAACAACCGATACCTATTCATCTTATGCTGGCGTAGCAACAGAAGCACAAATTAATGCAGCCGATTTTGGACTTGTGGTTTCAGCTACTGTTGCAGGTACGTTTTGTACTGCACAAATTGACCACGTTCGTATAAGTGTAACGTATACCACTACTCCTTCTGTATTTACTGATTTTGCTTCAGGGTTAGATTTATCTTCAGGCAATTATGTAATTTCTCAGTCTTCAGCTTTAGGTACAAGTGATATTATGCGAATGAACACAGGCTCTATCACGTTTTCTGTGGCTGCTGGTACTTTTTCAGATAAACGATTTAAAAAGAATATTGTACAACTAAATGGCACGTTAGAAAAATTAAAGAAGATAAGTGGTGTTTATTATGATATGAGGGTAGATAAATTTACGTCTATGTCTTTTACAAAAGACCGACAAATAGGTTTTATCGCGCAGGATTTAGAAAAAGTATATCCTGAGTTAGTTAAAACAGACAAACAAGGATTTAAATCGGTTACTTACGCCACAATGACCCCTGTTTTAGTGGAGGCTATAAAAGAACTTAATAATAAAATTGAAAACCTAGAAAGGAAGAATAAAGAGCTTACAGCAGAGTTAAAAGCATTTGAGTATTTAGAACAAGAAGTACTTGAGATAAAAAAAACACTCCATACGATTAGTATAAAATCAAGTGGCACTACAACGGTGAAAAAATGATAGTGTCAATAAAAAAAACTGCATTTACCCTGTTATTTAGCGTGCTTACTTCGTTTGTGGGATGGACACAAACCGCATTTAATGTATATAATGATGGGTTAACAGATTTTGTGTTGGAAGCAGGATTAACAGCTACCATTTTAGGTGGGTATGTTAGTCAAACAAATGGTGCCGATGGTGTAATAGATAACCAAAGCACTATTCAATTAACAGGTGATTGGGCAAATAATAATGCAGGAGGCACAAACCCTTTTACGCTAAACACAGGAACTATTAAATTAATAGGAACTACAGAGCAAACAATGAGTGGTACCGCCACCACTATATTTAATAATTTAGAGGTTAATAATACCGCAGCTAGTGGAGGTGTTACGGTTTCTACTGTTATAAATGTTTCTAATACATTAACCTTAATAGATGGTGTAATTACTACATCTGCCAGCAGCCCCCTTGTTATGAATGCCGGAAGTAGTTCATGCTCAGGCTCGGCCGTAAGTTATGTTAGTGGGCCTATGCAAAAAGAAGGCAGCACTGCTTTTGTTTTTCCATTAGGTGATGGAGGAGTTTGGGCCAGATTAGCGATAGGAACTCCTAGTTCTGTAACAACTTTTGAAGCAGAATACATTAATTCAAGTTATGCCAATACTACAAGTTTGGCAACATCTCCAGCCCCTACTTTAAATAATGTAAGCACCGTAGAGCATTGGAGTCTTACACGCCAAGTTGGTATCGGTACAGTTGTTGTCGATATTTATTGGGAAAATGCGTCTAGCAGTGATATTACAGATTGCACAGATTTAAAATTAGCACGATGGAGCGGAGGTGCATGGGAGAACACCTATAATACCTCAGGTTCGGGTGTTTGCGCAGGTACAGGCAGCGGGTTCATATCTTCTGGAGCTAAGGTTAGCTCTTTTATAGGCCCATTAACGTTTGGTTCTTTGGTGGCAGACCCAACTAACCCACTGCCTATTGAGTTATTATCTTTTAATGCTAACTTAAGTGATAATATTGTTGAATTATTATGGTCAACTGCCAGCGAAATTAATAATGATTATTTTACAATTGAAAAAAGCCAAGATGGCAAAAAATTTGAAATTGTAAAGATGATTGATGGAGCAGGCAACTCTGACGGAATAAAAAATTACACTGCTGTTGATAAATACCCTTATGCTGGTTTTTCTTATTATAGGCTTATGCAAACTGATTTTGATGGTATATCTTCCTATTCTCATATTGAGCTAATTAGGTACGAGAAAGAAGTTTCGGCAAAATTGTTCCCTAATCCATTAACTGGCAATATATTCAACATAGAAATGGAGGGCGTTGAAGGCCAAGAAGTAGAAATAGTCCTTTATAATTCAATGGGAGTTAGAGTGTTTTCTAAAAATATTATACAACAAAATGGTTTAATGATTACCTCTGTTGATATCGCTAGTCAATTAAAACCTGGCATCTATGTTGTGGTAGGTAGAATAAATAGTGAAATAGACTTATTTAGACAAAAGTTGATGATAAAATAGAACATCCCCCTTACAGATATTTGTATTTTATGCCCCAAACACTATTTTTATTAGCCTGATTACTCATGAATTAATCAGGGTCGGTTTATTGCCTTTTGCGATACTAACCGCAAAAGCTAATTTAACGATCCTCTTTTTTTACCCATATAGGTAAAAAAATACCGTTCCTCTTGGTTGCTATACTCTGATACTATATTTTTGGACAAATGGGTAAAAAATCAGATATAACAAAAGCAAAATTAGTGGATACCGCTAAGGCACTTTTTCTTGAAAGAGGATTTGATGGCCTTAAAATGCAAGAATTGGCCGATAAAGCGTATATAAATAAAGGATTGCTTCATTACTATTTTAAATCAAAGGAGGCTTTGTTTCAGGCTGTTTTTCAAGAAGCAATGGAAAACTTGTTTGGTGGAGTTGCCGAAGAGCTTCTTTCTGATCATGCTATAGAAACAAAAATGCATGTTATTATTGATCTTTACTTTGATCGCTTATCTGCGAATCCTGGCTTGCCCATTTTTGTGCTTTCCGAAATTCATAAAAATCCTACCCTCAATGGGTTAATAAATTTAGGAGATGTGGCACCTATGCTTATGAGTGCTATTAGCTCTCAAATGGATAAACCGGAGGAAATCGAATCGTTTTTGCACTTAGTACTTTCGGTGGTGTCTCTGTGTGTGTTTCCATTTGCTGCTCGGCCTTTGCTTTCGCAATTAATTGGGGATGTTAATAAGTTTGAAGCCTTTGTAGAAAAGCGTAGAGGTTACGTAAAAAATATTTCCACTCATTTAATTAGCGAACTATGAGAAAATTAATAATCATTTTTATAACTATATTTAACTCTCCCTTCTTGCTATTTGCTCAAGAGCAAATTACACTTGATAGTTGCATTAATGCAGCCTATAATAACCTCGAATTTACCATACAAGCTGGCTTTATAAATGAAGGTAGAACCTATGCGATGGAGGGTAATAATCATTATAACCTGCCCAGTTTTGATGTTAATGCCAGTGCTTCCATTCAAAACGAGCAAATTTCTATTCCAGTGGCTCTTCCTGGTTTTGAGGCACCCGTGGCTCCATTAAACTTTAATCGTGTATTGGTTAATTTTAACCAAACAATTTATAATGGCAACTTGGCCGCTAAAAAGAAAGTAATAGATTCGTTGCAATATGATGAGCAATTACAAGCACTAGAAATTGATAAAATCAAGATTAAATCGCAGGTAATAGGCGTGTATGCTACGCTAATGGTGGTTAAAACCAATAAAGAAATACTGGAAGGCCATATTAATGTATTAGAAAAAAAATACAAACAATTGCAAGGAGCAGTAGAAGGGGGCGTGAGTACTCGATCTAAATTGCAAGTGCTCGAAGCAGAGCGGCTTAAACTAAGGCAGCGCAAAACTGAGCTTTCTTTTAACGAAACGGCTTTATTAAGCACCTTAAATAATTACACAGGTCTTACACTAGCTACAGAAACCAAATTAGTAAATCCCAATCCCAAATTAAAAGAATCAACGTCTATCAATAGGCCCGAGTTATTGCTAATAGATGCCAAATTAGAAGGCTTAAATGCCAAATACAACCTTGCGGGTAATGCACGACTTCCTTATGTGGGTTTATTTGGCTCTATTGGGGTGGGTAATCCGGGTTATGATATATTTAACCCTGAGGTACGCCCAATGGCAATGGCTGGTATTGCCGTTAAATGGAATATTTGGGATTGGAATAAATCCAATAACGACAAAGCACAATTGGTGATTGGGCAATCTGTTTTACGCCAGCAGCGCACAAGGGCTGAGTTGGCTTTTGAGCGAGAGTTGATAAAACAGCGATCTGAAATTAATAAATACACGCAGCTTATTACCACGGATGATGAGATTATTGTGGCACAACAAAATGTATCTAAAAGTATGTCGTCAGAGCTTATGAATGGCACCGCTACTGCCTCTGATTATACGGCTCAGCTAAACACGGAGTCTGCAGCTAAATTAAACAAAGAGTTGCATCAAATTCAACTTATTTTGGCAATCCTTACCTATAACACTCTAAAAGGAAACTAGTTATGAAAAAATATTATGTATTTAATAGCCTATTAATTTTTGCCATTAGTGGCTTTCTTTCTTCGTGCGAAGAAGAGACAAACACCTCTGATGCCTTTGGCAATTTTGATGTAGATGAAACCATTATTTCTGCCGAAGCGGCTGGCGTATTAGAAAATTTTAAAATAGAAGAAGGAATGGCTCTATCCGCAGGTATGGTGGTTGGCTTTATCGATTCTACTAATCTACTACTAGAACGCAACAGTATTCAAGCCAATAAATCATCGGTGGCGGCTAAATTAACCGCTATAAATGCCGAAATAAAAGTGCTTAAAACGCAATTAGCCGTTATACAAAAAGAACAGCAGCGGGTTATTAAACTAATGGAATCGGATGCCGCAACCCAAAAGCAATTAGATGATATTGAAGGAAATATCAATATTATTAAAGCTAAAATTACCGCTGCAAATGCGCAAAAACCAAGTGTAACGGCTCAGTTAGAAGTGATTGATGCTAACATTGCCAAAATCAATAATCAAATTGCCAATTGCACCATTATTAACCCTGTTAAAGGTACGGTGCTTACAAAATTGGTTGAAACCCACGAATTAGTTGGGCTAGGCAAGCCTTTGTATAAGGTGGCAAACCCAGCTAATTTATACTTAAAAGCATACGTTACAGGTGCCCAAGTTTCGGGTTTAAAAATTGGGCAAAAGGTTACCATAATTATTGATAATATAGGTGGTGATTTCACCAACCTTGAAGGTGCAATTAATTGGATTTCGGAAGAAGCGGAGTTTACTCCCAAGCTTATTCAAACACGCGAAGAAAGGGTTTCGTTGGTGTATGCGATTAAAGTTAGTTTTAAAAATTCTGGAGTAGTAAAAATAGGCATGCCAGGAGAGGTGAAATTTTAAATAGAAGAACGTCATTACGAGAGCGGAATCCGACCAGTTGGCGGATCAGCGAAGATGACAGAAAATATGTCTTGTCCCGTCCTTAAAAATGGAGACCCCAACAAGTGCGGGGAAACGTTCTTTTTATGCACTTTGCTGGACATGTTCCGGCACCCCCTTTTTAATCTGTCAATGGTAGGGAGCTTCTCTGCCGGAACGGCAGGGAATGACCGAAGTAATCTTTATATCATTAACGGATTGCTTCATTACACCTGCCTGCCGAAAGAAGGATAGGCAGGTTCGAAATGACGTTTTTAATAGAATAATATGATAAATAAACCAATGATTCACTTTAATAATGTATATAAAAACTATGAGCAAGTAGCTGCTGTTCAGGGGATTAATATAAAAGTTAACTCAGGTGAATTATTTGGGTTAATTGGCCCAGATGGGGCAGGAAAAACTACCCTTATTCGCATACTTACCACGCTGCTTTTAGCAGATAAAGGTTCGGTAAGTTTTGCAGAAAAAGATGTAGTAGAAGACTATAAATACGTGCGTAATAATGTGGGTTATATGCCCGGCACCTTTTCGCTATACCAAGATTTAACGGTAGAAGAAAACTTGAACTTTTTTGCTTCCTCCTTTGGTACAACAATTAAAGCAAACTATCATTTAATCGAACCGATTTACGTACAGTTAGCCCCTTTTAAAAACAGAAAGGCGGGGGCTCTTTCAGGAGGAATGAAACAAAAGTTAGCACTCTGTTGCGCCCTTATTCATAAGCCCCAAGTATTGGTACTTGATGAACCCACTACAGGAGTAGATGCGGTTTCAAGAAAAGAATTTTGGGCAATGCTAAAAGAATTGCAAGCAGGAGGCCTCACTATTTTTGTTTCTACGCCTTATATGGATGAAGCTGAAATGTGCGACCGAGTAGCACTTATCCAAGAGGGGGCAATAATGGATACCGATACACCTGCGGCCATTACCGCTAAATTTGGGCAAACCTTATTGGCTTTGCAGGGTAAGTATAAGCAGTCCACCATAGATTTATTACGAACAATGTCGCACGTAAAAAATGCCTTCCCTTTTGGGGATTCTATCCATATTACCTTAACTGAAAGTGGAGCTAAAAATGAGCTAAAAAAGCAATTAGAGGCGCAGGGAGTGGATGCTTCTAGCCTCAAAGAAATTGATCCTATTATTGAAGATTGTTTTATGGACTTAATGACCACTGTGTAATGGATAATTATGTAATTCATACCGAAAATTTGAATAAAACCTTTGGCAAATTTGTGGCCGTTAATAATATTACGTTTAAAGTGGGTAAAGGCGAAATATTTGGCTTTTTAGGAGCCAATGGTGCGGGTAAAACTACCGCAATTAAAATGCTTTGTGGCTTGCTTACGCCTACTTCTGGCAAGGCCACCGTGGCAGGGTTCGATGTGTTTAAACAATCCGAATCTATCAAAAAAACAATAGGTTATATGAGCCAAAAATTTTCCTTATATAACGATTTAACAGTATGGGAAAATATAACACTCTATGCAGGTATTTATGGGCTAAGCGGAAAAGAAATAAAAGAGCGGGGGAGTGCCCTCATTAAAAATCTTGAAATTGAAGATTATGCCACTAAATTAGTGGAAGGGCTTCCGCTAGGGTTTAAACAAAAACTAGCGTTTTCGGTGGCCGTTATCCATAATCCGCAAATTGTATTTTTAGATGAGCCTACGGGTGGAGTGGACCCCATTACCAGGCGGCAATTTTGGGAGATGATTTACCAAGCATCTGAACGTGGTACTACGGTGTTTGTTACCACCCATTATATGGATGAGGCCGAATATTGCGACCGTGTTTCTATTATGGTAGATGGTGTAATAGAAGCATTAGATACCCCTAAAATGCTTAAAGAGCAGTTTAAAGTGGCTTCTATGGATGAAGTTTTTTTACATTTAGCACGTAACGTAGTGGAAAAATGACCTCTTTATCAACAGTTTTCCAATATGACCGTCATTCAGAATCCCGTTTTTACGGGATTCTGAATCTCATCAAGTGTACTGCTTATTTAATTATGCAACTAATCGGGGATGTCTGCCTTGTCGGCAGACAGACTGGAATAAATCTAGCAAGGTGTGAGAGCCTCAGTTCTAATTTTTTCTTTTTTCATTCCGAGGCACGAGGAACCTTCTATTTACCCAACTGTTTAAGCCGAAAAATTGCTTTCCCGAAAAAACGGGATAGGCTGTGCCTCGCAATGATGTTTTCATTTTTACTTTTACCACTAAAAAACGATGCTTAATGAACCAACTACGTGTATTTGTAAAAAAGGAGTTTAAGCATATTTTTAGAGATGTGCGTACACTTATTATCCTATTCGGAATGCCCATTGCACAAGTGGTGCTTTTTGGTTATGCCATTACCAACGAAATTAAAGATACCAACATTGTGGTGCTTGATAAATCTCAAGATTACTTATCCACACGGTTGGTAAATAAGATTACGTCCTCGGGCTATTTTTATTTAAAAGATAAAGTAACCACGGTTGAAGAAGTGAATGATTTGTTTTTGGCCGATGAAGTAAAATTGGGCATTATTATTCCTGAAGATTTTGCTAAAAAAGTAAATGCAAAAAATGCTCAAATCCAATTGCTAGCCGATGCCTCTGATCCTAATATGGCCAATACATTGGTTAATTATACCAATGGCATTATAAGCAAATTTATGATGGAAGAAGTGGGCGTTGCACTTCCTTTTGCTATTAAAACAGAAATAGAAATGGCGTATAACCCAACCCTCGAAAGTGTATTTTTATTTGTGCCTGGGGTTATTACGGTTATTTTAATGCTGGTTTCGGCCTTATTAACCTCCATTGCCATTGCACGCGAAAAAGAAATGGGTACAATGGAAATATTGCTGGTATCACCTTTAAAACCTATTACCATTATTTTGGGTAAGGTGATGCCATACTTATTGCTTTCATTTCTCAACGCTATCTTTATTTTACTTATGGGTGTTTATATTTTTGATATGCCCATTAACGGCAGCCTTGCATTATTGCTGGCAGAAAGTATCTTGTTTATAATTACAGCACTTAGTTTAGGCATCTTAATTTCTACCAAATCCGACACGCAGCAAGTAGCTATGATGGTTTCTTTATTTGCGTTAATGCTGCCAACTATTTTATTATCAGGGTTTATATTCCCCATTTCAAGTATGCCTCTGCCACTTCAATGGTTTGCGGCTTTAATGCCACCTACCTACTTTATTATTATTATTAAAGGCATAATGCTGCAAGGGGTAGGGTTGGCCGTATTATGGAAAGAAACGCTGATTTTAGGCATAATGACTGCGGTATTACTTGCAGCAGGTTTAAAGAACTTTAAAACTCGATTAGCATGAGAACGATTTTATTCCTCCTTCGAAAAGAGTTTTTACAAATCTCTCGTAATAGGTCCATCTTAATGATGATTACGGTTTTACCAATCATTCAATTGCTAATTCTCGTAAATGCAGCCAATTTCGAAATCAAGAACATCAATTTTGCGATCCTTGATAAGGATAAGTCGCAAACTTCGCAAAAGTTAATTCAAAAGCTTGAGGCCAATATGTATTTTACCTTGGTAGCAAGCGTAGTTAATGAAGCGCAAGCTCAACAATTGCTTGAAAAACGTGCGGTAGATATGGTGCTACAAATACCCCCTAAGTTTGAAGCAGATCTACAACGAGCGCGCAATGCAAGCCTTTTTATGGGTGTAAATGCCATTGATGGCTCAGCCGCAGGGTTGGTTAGCTCTTACACCAATAATGTAATTGTTGATTTTAATAAGGAAATTGTGGTAGAGCAGCTCAGGCTTCCTACAAACCCTAAATTACCCATTAGTACCGAGCCTCTTTTTTGGTTTAATCCTGAGTTGGTGTATAGTGCTTTTATGACACCTGGCTTATTGGTAGTGCTTGTAACAATGGTAGGTATGTTTTTAACCAGCATGAACATTGTACGCGAAATAGAAATTGGTACTATCGAACAATTAAACGTAACCCCCATTACCAAAGTGCAATTTATTATAGCCAAGCTAACCCCCTTTTGGATTGTTGGTATGTTTATTTTAGCTTTTGGTCTTGTGGCAGGTAAGCTGATGTTCGATTTTCCTATTGTAGGCAATTTATCAGTGTTATTTGCTTTTGCAGGTATTTATTTAGTAGTGGTGTTAGGGATGGGCTTATTTATTTCCACCATTACCAACACCCAACAGCAGGCAATGCTTATTAGCTGGTTTTTCTTGGTTATTTTTATTTTGATGTCGGGTTTGTTTACGGCTGTAGAGAGCATGCCTAAATGGGCGCAAATACTTAATTTATTTAACCCTGTTACCTATTTTGTGGAGCTTATCCGAATGGTATTGCTCAAGGGCAGCGGGTTTAAGCACGTTGCCAGTCATTTTATAATTATGTCAGTAATGGCTGTGGTAATTAACGCATTGGCGGTGTTCAATTATAAAAAGAGGGTGTAAATATTTAGAGATTATGGTTATATTTTTACACATAAACTGTGTAAAATGAAAAATGTAACACTTTCTATTCCTGAAAACCTGCTGCTTAAGAGCCGTAAATATGCAGAGATGCACGGAACAAATCTTAATTCGCTTATTAGAACGCTGTTAAAAAATACGGTGCTAAAAGAGGAAGTAGTGGGATTGAAATCCCTTTTTAATCAAATGGATTCGATAAAAGTAGCTAAAAGCGAAAAATGGACTAGAGAAGAATTGTATGAGCGCTAAAATTTTTATAGACACTAATGTATTGGTGTATGCGTAGAATAACTTAGAGAAAAGTAAGCAAAAAAATGCAGGGATATCCTATTATTGCTTTCTCAAAAGAATCAATTAGTTATTTCTACGCAAGTAATTCAAGAGTATTATAATGTAGTAACTTCTAAATTAGGCTTAGGATAAGCTATTTGTAAAACAAACAATTACTTTGTTAAATATGCATGAAACAATTACAATTCAGCCAGCACAAATCTTGAACGCCATTGATATTCAAATCTTGAACCAGCTATCATTTTGGGATAGCTTAATCATAAGTGCGGTCAAAAGTGCCAACTGTACCGTTCTACTTACCGAAGACTTAAATGATGGTCAAATAATTGAAGGAGTAGAAATAAGAATCCATTTTTAGGTAATTAATTTTTTAAGAATGAAAATAATTTTTAGAAGAGCAATTGTTGTCGGTTTACTATTTGCAACTCCCGTACTTTCTCACGCTCAGATAGAATCGATTGGCTATAATATTGATAATTCGTATAATGAGATTACTGGATTTATTGATAAGGATTATGAGCCAGAAAGCTTGTATAAATGTATCCTGTCAGAATTAACTTACTTGCCTGGTGGATATACTGATTTAGAAAATGTATTTCATGAGGGTAGAATAAAGTTGGTTAATGTTACGAATAAAATATCATTCAAATCAAATGAGAATAATGAGATAATAACACTGAAAGCGCAGCATTTAAAGTCTTTTGTGATGGCAAAAGATTCGTTTATCTCGGCTACTAATTTTGCTACAAACCAGGGTGTAATGTCAAATGGGTTTATTGTTAAGTACTTATCTAATGTTTCTTTTCCAATATATAAATATACAAGCCGCCAAGGAGTCCCATCTTATCTTCTTGAGGTTGATGGAAGATTGAAACTAGTTCCTAAATCTAAGAAAAAATTTAAACTTTTTGTATTGCCACTTGTGCAGAGATATGGAAAATTGTTTGCAGAAACACAAAATGGCACCTATGGGTATGAGGACTTCGAAAAAATTATATTGATTTATGATAAATTTATTCGGGGGGAGGATGGAATACCAACCTACTATTCTAAAAATTGGGAGCAAGTTGACGCAAAAGAGAACGCATATTATTATTCAGAAGTTGAAATTTTAGATGGATTTAAATCTAACATTTCCTATTTTGATTTGGAATCGAATAAAGTATTAGATATAAAAGAAACCTTTATAAATGAATCTGAGAAAAACGGAAAATTTATTTGGTATTACCCAAATGGCCATATAAAAAAAGCGGCTTCCTATGCTGCCGGAGATGAAGTTGGGGTTACATCTGAATTTTCGGACCGAGGGAGGTTGCATAGGAGTTATTGGGTAGGTGTAGAAGATGGTAAAAGAAATTATACAAAAGTTTGTAATGAGTCTGGAGATGAACTTTTTGCTAGAAATGGGAAAGAGATCTATTTTGATAAAGTTACAGAAAAAGAGCTTACCAGGGTTTATGAAAAAGGAGTGTTAAACAGAATCTATTACCGTGATTCGCTTGGAAGACTAATTTACCAACTGGCAGATAAAAATGCAAAAATCAAAAATGACCCTTCTAACAAAATTAATTCTAGGTTAGTATATCCTGTGCAATCGATAGATTCTTTAGTAGAAGGTCTTGTTTTAATAAAATTATTGATTAATCCAACTGGGAAAATAGAGAGTATGAGTATCATAAAAGGAGTTGATTTTATGATAGACGCAAAAGTTGTACAGGTATTTGCAAGTTTACGTAAAACTTATCCAGTACAATTTAAACCTGCAATGGTTAACAGGATTCCCGTTTATCAAGAACTCGTATTTCCAATTTCTTTTGGCTTTAAAACGCATGATTTTTGTCGCAGTTTCTATTACGACCCAATGATGTTTCAATTGCAGAATCAAATGCACCAACAAATGATGTTTGATATGAATATGCAAATGATACAACAAAACATGCCAACTTTTCCAAAATCTTATTAAATACAAATTAGTTATACGAATCGCTGATCCAGCAAAAAAGGCCTAGCATCTCTCACCTTAATTTTATAAAAATTATCGTGCATTGGGTTTAGTAAAAAATTATGCTCCGTAGGCACAATGGCGCTCGGTGCCTTTAAGCATAAACCTCCTTTTTTTACAAACCGTGTGCCATACTCAACCGTGTGGCGCATGTATGGAAATGCATTCCATTGTGTTGGTAATTTAGCGAGTGTGTTAATTTCCAACTCATCAGGAAAATCAAGCTCCACACAATAAAGATTGTTCAGTTTACTGGAGGATAAATTGGCGATAATTTCTAATACAGCCAACGATAGACTTTCGGAGGTATAGAGCATTCGTGTACCCTTGCTGTTCCAACGGCCACCATAAAGCATAGTGCCTGTACCAGATAAATCGTTAATATAGGGTTTGGTTGTAATTCTATGTAAAATCATTGTGTAGTCAGAGAGTTCTTATTAGAGTTATGGTTAATCACAATGGCTAAATTCTAGTTGTAACAGCAATAAAGTAAAGAACCTACAACTTAATACGTTATTCCTGCGCAGGCAGGAATCTGTTCCATAATAAAGGGATTCCTGCCTGCGCAGGAATGACGTTGTGTGTGGGGGGTAAAACAAGCCAACAAGGTTTTAGTAGTTGCTTCTTCGCATCTTTTGTGTCCTTTGCAGTTGACTTAACTATGAATAAACACCGTGCTCTATACGACCCAGTAAATCGTGAATGATGGCAATTCCTGTGGCGTTATCTATAAAATTGATGGGTTTTTTACCACCAAGTGATATAACGGAGCTATTCATCCATTCTTTAAAGGCAGCGGTGCTGCCAAAAAGCTCAATACCTTGCTGGTACAGCGTGGCAATTTGTAAAACTCTATCACTTACCAAGGGGTTTAGGAGTTCTTCCTCTTTTACTTTTTCGATGGTACGTTTGCTTACGGGTAAAAAGGCAGAAAATTCGCTTAGGTTTAAACCCGTCATAGCCACTACAGCTATAAAATCAGACTTTGTTATTCCTTCGTGCGCTTTTTGGTACCTTGCCGCAGGCTCATTAACAATTGATTTTACCTCATCCAATTTTTTCATACCTCTAATATATAAAGTTCGCACGTAATTACGAAATATTTCGTAATTTTTTCTTGGCGTTCTTAACGAAACCATTGCGTACATTGCGGTTTAAACTAAATTAACCTCAATACTTGACCTGAACAGTAACACATAACTTTATTTTTTGCTCATTATGTTCTATTTTAGGACTTTAACAATTATTTAACATACATAGCATGAGTAATAGCCACCCTTGGTATAAGTCCTACCCAAAAGGAACCAACCAACAAATCGATCTAAGTAAGTATAGCTCCATTATAGATATCCTTGAGCAATCGATGGAAGAATATAAAGATTTGCCCGCCTATGAAAATATGGGTAAATCGTTAACCTTTGCAGAAATTGATGAACTATCTCAAAATTTTGCCAGTTATTTACAACATAATGTTGGGCTAAAAAAAGGAGACCGAATTGCCTTGCAAATGCCCAATTTATTGCAATATCCTGTAGCACTTTTTGGAGCACTTAGAGCAGGGCTGGTGGTTGTAAACACCAATCCTTTATATACTCCACGCGAAATGAAGCACCAATTTAAAGATTCAGGGGCTATAGCCATTATAATTGTAGCCAATTTTGCACACAATCTTGAAAAAATCCTAAAGGAAACTTCCATTAAAACTGTAATTGTAACCAAGCTGGGGGATATGCTTGGCTTTAAAGGCAAGATTGTAAATTTTGTGGTTAAACATATTAAAAAAATGGTACCTGCTTATAATTTACCCGAAGCAATATCATTTAACGAGGCATTAGCCATAGGAGCATCAAAAGCATTTAATAAACCAGAAATTACATTGGAGGACAATGCCTTTTTGCAATACACAGGCGGCACCACAGGGGTAGCTAAAGGAGCTGTGTTATCGCATAAAAACGTGGTTGCCAATATATTACAATGCAACGAGTGGTTCTTAGATACTAAAAAAGGAAAAGAATTGGTAGTAACAGCACTACCGCTGTATCATATTTTTGCCTTAACCGTTAATGGATTCCTAATGTTCTCCTTAGGGGCTAAAAATCTGCTTATTACCAACCCTCGTGATATGAAAGCCTTTATTGGAGAACTTAAAAAGGTGCAAATGACTGTTTTTACAGCGGTAAACACACTTTTTAATGGCTTGCTCAATCAACCTGATTTTGCTAACGTAGATTTTTCAAAGCTAAAATACTCGATTGGAGGAGGAATGGCGGTACAAGGTGCAGTAGCCAAACATTGGCAAGAAGTTACTGGTATTCCATTGGCCGAAGGCTATGGGTTAAGCGAAACATCTCCACTACTCACGTGTAATCCATTAGATGGCACCGAACGAATGGGCTCCATTGGTTTACCTGTTTCCAGTACAGAGGTGTGCATAATGGATGAAGAAGGCAATAAACAACCTGCCGGTGAAATAGGTGAAATTTGTGCCAAAGGACCTCAGGTAATGGACGGCTACTGGCAATTGCCCGAAGCAACTAAAGAAACTTTTTTTGGCGATTGGTTTAGAACTGGTGATATAGGCATAATGGACGATGACGGGTTCTTTAAAATAGTAGATCGTAAAAAGGATATGATTATAGTTTCGGGCTTTAATGTATATCCTAATGAGATTGAAGAAGTGATTGTAGCGCATCCTAAGGTGCTTGAAGTGGCTGCCATTGGCGTAGAAGATGAAAAAACAGCAGAAGCAGTAAAAGTGTTTATAGTTAAAAAAGACCCATCGTTAACCGAAGAGGAAATAATGGAATGCTGTAAAGTTGACCTTACTAATTACAAACGCCCTAAGCATATTGAGTTTATAGATGAACTGCCAAAATCGAACGTAGGTAAAATTATTAGGAGGTTATTGAGAGAAGGAGAGAGTTAACCTTAAAACTTTTAGGATTAAATTTTAACTCTTCTATTGCCTTTCTTAGTGGTTGAGGTAATGAATAATTATTGATTATTTGTGGAAAGCTTATAATAATTGCCCATCGCCCAACTACCAAAGGCAAACAAAATAAGGTTTACAATCAGTAAAGGAGAACTATACATTAAAACGAATATTAATAGAACCATAAGGTAAAAAATGCGTTTGCCATAATATTCCTTAGCTATTGGTTTAAAAAATAAAGAGGAAAACAAAAAATAGCTTAAAATAGTTTGAAAAAGTAAAAGCCCTCCCCAATTTATAAAAGCAACACTTTGGGGCAGATGAAATAAAATAAATAGGGTTTCCGGAAGAAAAAGAACAGCGTTTGTTATTAGTGTAGAGAAAGTTATTTGTGGATGTGTTCTAGGTAAATTACAAACCCAATAATTCTTTATGTTAAACTCATAATAATTATAAATGAGCATACTGTTTATCGTAAAAGAAAACAATGTGCCTACCCCCAATAATCGCCAATCATACACATCCGTTTCAAACAAATAAAAAGTTGCTGAAAGCAGTAATAACGACCCTGTTTTTGATAAAAAAGCCAGCATAGGTTCGTGTATAAAAAGATGCCGTATATACCAAAGAGGGTAAGGCAGTGAGAATTTTTTGCTTATAAATTTATGCCATAACCCAAGCGATGGTTCACGAATTGGGCGTTTGAGCTGGTACATTATTGCAAAAACTGCAAAAGTGTTGGCAGCCATAAGAAACGTCATCATTAACATAAACAGCCCATACGTTTCGTGCCTAAAATTGAAAAAAGAAATAAAAACGGCATAGGCCCAAGCAGGCTTCCCAATAATATATAACACAACAAACAATAATAAAAACTGCTTTACTTTACTGTAAAGGGCTAATTTTCTCAGAAACAGATAAGCACCGGTGTTTAGGGTTTTATAAATAAACCCAATTGCTTTTACCCAATACACAGTCCAAAGCAATAAAGTGAGCAGGGTAAGAGATAAACTGGTGGCAATAGCTGTAGCAAGTGCGATATGCTCGGTTGCACGCATTAAGAAAAATGCAAAGTATAGCACTACCAAAAAGAACCCAATATTGGTCATGTAAAAAGTGCGAACCAATGACCTGATTAAGACTTTTAAGGAGTTCATTATTCTACTTCCAGTATTTTTTTATCTTCTATTTTATACACTTTATCAAACGGTAAATGATAATGACCAGTATCTATATGAGAGGTAACAAGAAATGTACTATTATAAGTAGCTTGATACTCTTTAACTAGCCCAATTAGGTTATCAACTGATTGGTAATCAATGGCAGTAAAAGGTTCATCTAATAAAATAATGCTTGGTTTACCTAAAAAGGCCAGCAAAAGTCCTGTTTTTTTTAGCATTCCAGAGGAATAGGAGCCAACAGGTTGGTTTTCATACGCTTTAGTGCCTAAAACCGTTTGTAAATAATTAATTTGTTTTTGCTCTGCCCCTCTGGCTTTAGCTACAAAATGTAGGAGGTCTTTTTGGGTAAGAAAATCTGGAAATTCAGGCTCTGCTTCACAATAAGTGATTTTTTTTCGATAGGCAATGGGCGATTTCTTTATAGAAATGTCATCAATTAAGCTATCTCCATCGAACGAAATTAATCCACTAATAACCTTTAAAAAAGTAGATTTTCCGGCTCCGTTAACTCCTTGAATCCAATAAAGGCCTTTTGTAATTGCAAAATTCTGAATATTTAGCACTTTAAATTCGCCATAAGATTTAGAAAGTTGGGGTATTTTAATCATAAACTAATCCTTAAACTATTACATATACGCAAGAAAAGATATTTGTTTTGCATAAGCCAAAAAAATAGCATCAATTTAATACCATGACTTACAAAGAAACGCTTCAATACCTCTATCATAACCTGCCGATGTACCAGCGTGTTGGCCCTGCGGCTTACAAAGTAGATTTAGGCAATATTATAGTGTTAATGGATGAATTGGGGAATCCTCAAAACAGCTTTAAATCTATTCATGTAGCAGGTACCAATGGCAAAGGAAGCTCTTCGCATATATTGGCCTCTATTCTGCAAGAAGCGGGTTATAAAGTGGGTTTATACACCTCTCCGCATCTAAAATCATTTACCGAACGCGTACGGCTTAATGACCTCGAAATACCCGAGCAGGCAGTAGTTAATTTTGTGCAAGAAGTAACTCCTTTAATTGAAAAATTAAAACCTTCTTTTTTCGAAATTACCGTAGCGTTGGCCTTTCAATATTTTGCACAACAACAAGTTGATATTGCCATTATTGAGGTAGGGTTAGGAGGCAGGTTAGATTCTACAAATATTATAACCCCAGAAGTTAGCCTTATTACCAATATTGGCCTCGATCATCAAGCATTATTAGGAGATACACTCGAAAAAATTGCCATTGAAAAAGCAGGAATAATAAAGCCTACTGTTCCGGTTGTTATTAGTCAAAAACAACTGGAGATTGAAGCCATATTTGTAGATATAGCGGCAAAAAGAGATGCTCCCATCTTTTTTGCTTCAGATATATACATTGTAGAACAGGCTAGCCCAGAGCGATTTAATGTGCTTAAAAACGATACTGTGTTTCTCGAGGGCTTATTGCCCGATTTAAAAGGCAACTATCAATTATTAAATATACCCGGTGTATTGGCTTGCCTTACTCATCTTAGTAAATTTAGCATTTCCGAAAAAAATATAAAAGATGGAATAGAGTGTGTTGCAAAAAACACAGGATTAAAAGGGCGTTGGCAAATATTAAACGAGAAGCCAATAACCATTTGTGATACAGGCCATAACATAGATGGTGTTACCATGGTTATTCAACAATTGAAAAGCTACTCTTATAAGCAATTACATATTGTTTGGGGAATGGTAGAAGACAAATCGATTGGGGAGGTGCTAGAATTACTGCCTGCCAACGCAAGTTATTATTTTTGTGCTGCCGATATTCCAAGGGCACTTAATGCAAAAACATTAACAAGCGAAGCTGCCAAATTTAAGCTAATTGGCAATTGCTATAAATCGGTGAATGAAGCGATATTAGCAGCTAAAAAAAATGCCGGCAAAGAGGATTTAATTTTTATTGGAGGTTCTACTTTTGTGGTGGCAGAAATTGATGAATTATAAAGAATCGACTGCGTTTTTAGGTTTAAGCTTTGTTATTTAATAAAAGACTTCTTACCTTTCAATCATAAATAAACGAGATAATTTCTCGTTTCAGCAAATAAAAACACACTAAATCATGTTAATTGACTTAAAATTCTCTAATTTCTTGTCATTCAAGGATGAAGCAGAATTTTCAATGCTAAAGGGTTCCCAACACATCCATAAAAATCATATCATACAGGGTGCACTAAAAGGCCTTAATGTATTAAAGTTGGCAACTATATATGGGGGTAATGCTTCTGGTAAGAGTAATTTTATATTAGCTATGGTAAGCATAAAGAATTTGGTTAGCGCATCTTGGGGAGCTTCTAGTGCATTAGAACTACGTAAGTTTAAACTAAGCAAAAAAAGCAATACAACCCCTCAAAACTTTGAAATAGTATTCCAAACGTCACAGTCAAGGGTATTTAAGCTATTTGTATCATTAAATGAGCAAAAGGTTATTCGAGAATCTTTAAGTTTAATTCGGCAAACGACTGAGGTGCTTATATATGATCGAAAATGGAATGACGAAGCTTATGACTATGGTGAAATTAAGTTAGGAGAAAATGCTGAATTAAAAACAAGAATTAGATTTATTGCTCAGGACACTAGAAGTAATCAGTTGTTTTTATCCGCATTGGTTGAGCGTAATATTTTTTTGTTAAAAGATGCTTATGAGTGGTTTACAAGGCAGTTGGTAATTGTTAGGCCAGAGAGCCATCATTCGCACGTTCCATTTTTTATAGAGGATGATAATTTCATTAAGAAATTTGCTTCAATACTAAGCGGTCTCGATACCGGAATTGAATGTATAAAATTAATAAGTGTAAATATTAATGAGGCTAAAATTCCACAAGTGATTATGCAGGACATTAAAAATACTTTGCATAATTCTTCTAAAACTGGAGGTATATTGATGTTTGCTATGCAAGCTGGTCGGGATACTAGGTACAGTTTTAAATTAGATACTAACGATGAAATATTGGCTTTTAAACTAATAACTCAACACAAAGATGATAAAGGAAACCTTATAGACTTTGAGCTGTATGAAGAATCGTCTGGTACACAAAGATTGTTTGATATAATACCTTTTTTAATTGAGCAAAAATTAGGAAGCAATGTGTTGTTTATTGATGAGCTGTCAAGAAGTCTGCATCCGGATTTAAGCATTAGTTTAATTAAGAATTTTCTTGATAGCGACACCGGTAATTCGCAACTGATAATGGCGACACATGAATCCGAATTATTAAAACCTTTACTGAGGAGGGATGAAATTTGGTTTGTGGATAAAAAAAGAGACCAAAGTAGCTATTTGCATAGCCTTGAAGAGTATGGGGTTAGAAATGATTTGGACATACTGAGAAGCTATCGAGCCGGAAGATTTGGTGGCAGACCAATCATCAGACAATCAATGGTAGCCGGCTATGAGTAGAATGTCATTCAAAAGAAATGCTGGCAGTAGTAAGCCAAATGTTGTTTGGCTTGCCTGTGAGGGAGAAGTTGTAGAACCTCGGTATTTGGATGGTGTTAAATATTATTATAGAACTAGAGGTGTAAATTTAGAAATTGTACCTAGAGACAACTCCTCTCCTAAAGCAGTGTTAGGTGCTATCTTAAAAACTAAAAAAAGTAGAGATTCTAATTCCGATGATTTATTTTGGATAATTATTGACCGGGATAAATGGCCAAATAGAACATTAAGTGAGGTTGCTCGACAGTGCAGAAGCTCAGGCATCGGAATGGCATTATCAAATCCTTGTTTTGAGTTTTGGCAGTTATTACACTATCAAGACCCACAAGAAGAATATATTAATTGCAAACCCTTAAAGGCCTTGGTAAATAAACTGAGGGTTGAAAAAGATAAGAATGATTATACCAATATTGATGGAATTGACCAAGCCATAAGCAGAGCCCGAAACCTTGACCCAAAAAATGGCAGGTGGTTAAATGTTAATGGTTCTCGCATGTACCTTCTTATCGAGGATATTAAAAGCCTCGCTAACTAAATTATCAATTCTAAACTGTTCTTTTTTTCAATAGGTAGCTTGCATAAAAAATAACCTGTACTGGTTTTTTTTGAACAAAGAAAGAGTACTAAAAAAAATAATTAATGCGAAGTAAGCTACAACGATTTGCTGATTTAAGAGCGCGAGAGAATACGCTTGAAATAGGCAAACCCCTTTTTGAAAAGATTAAAGGAAATTG
>Ga0256839_1001691_pt1 | contig 26218 bp, 23 predicted proteins | sample 354166metaG_FD_185968 | JGI IMG/M metagenome (GOLD analysis project Ga0256839, IMG submission 185968) | Hydrothermal vent microbial communities from Mid Atlantic Ridge, Atlantic Ocean - 354-166 | ecosystem: Environmental > Aquatic > Marine > Hydrothermal vents | place: Atlantic Ocean: Mid... | reverse complement strand
GCGGTACCACCGTAATCCCATCGTGATGGGCAACAGCAAGTGCCAGCAGCACCGAAAAAATGCCCACCAGCACCATCATCGGCCGTGAACCCCGCCACAAAGCAAGCAGGTTAGAAGTCATAAATAGTGCCCCGATCAATCAACAAGCTCGCCATGCTACCGAAAAGCCACAGCGCAAGCCAGCGCCAACCGCAGATAGCCTAATTTGTAGATAGAAACATGAGAATTAGGGAGATACTTGTGGAAGCTCTGAACAAGCCATGAATGTTTTATACTGGCTGAAATCGCTCTCATTTATCCCGAAAATCGCACCAATAGAGCGACTACTACTGCAAATTTCAGAATAAATGAGAGCATTCTCCTCTCAACTTAAATTCGTCCAGACTTAATCAGAGATTCCTTTAGGAGGGAGGGTATTATAAAAATCGGTATTTTTAGGAGCAAAGGGGTGCTTTGATGGTTTACACTCGGGTTAAGCACGTCTAATGCGAACCACCGTCATAATTTCCATCTCAAAACCGGCAACCTCTTCACTATCGCAGTAATAGGTCATATTAATCTGCGCCCCGGCAAGGGATTTATATTTACTTTTACGCTTATATTTAAACGGCACATCAACTCCCTCAACCATCACTGTATTGATCATCCATTCGCCGCAGCGGCGTTGTACATGGGAGACAACATTTAACATCTCAGAGTGAATCAACTGATCATGCTTCTTTAATAATTTATCGGGGTCAGAACACATCACGCACATCCAGTCAGGGCAAAACAGCCATTATAACGCGATTTACAAGATAAGCACCGCCCACAATTGCAATACCCACAAAAAAAGTTAAAAAATCGATGAATACCCTGGGGTCAGAGTAAAACAAGAGCCGATATTGGCCCTTGTTTTACTCTGACCCCACGCAAACAGGCTGCCTTAAACACCACAGCCAAATGAGAAGCTACAACCAAATTTAGTCTCTAACGCCTCTTTATCCGCTTGTTTTGCCCAAGAGACTACCTTGACGATGCCCTTGTTGCCCGCGCAAAGCTCTGGGTTAAACAGGGGGGCATCGAGGTCTTCTTCCAGCTCTTCGACTTTGGCTATGTCGCTTTTGGCGAGGTTTGATAGCTCCGGCACGCGGCTATTGATGCAGGGGGAGCACTCTTGGCTGAGCGTGGCTAGTGGCTCAAAGCCTGCCTGTGCAATTAATGTATTGCGTTCATTATCTGAGTGGTTGACCAGTGGGTGCCAGACTTTGCGCTCTCCATGAAATTCGCAGCAGTCGATGAATTCAGCTATGTTTTCATGTTCAGCGCGGCGTTTACCGATCAGAATGGTGGCTTGCTCTTCGGGGTCCTCTTTGTCGAGCCATTGCAGTAACGGAATCCCTTTTAGGTGCAGACTGCACCACTGAAAACGCGCGGTTGGAAATCCATTTTTAACCATCATCAGTTCATCAAAAGGGAGGCGTGATTTAAGGTGTTTGACCTTAAAGCCAAGGCGTTCGACGTAGCGTTCACACTGCGCCACATACTCAAGCCACCCTTCAGCTGCCCAGCCGGTATCCACATAGCAGACTACGACATTTTGCAGTCCTTGTTGGTGCGCCCACTGCACTAAGGCGATGGCGTTGTTGCTGTAGTTACTGCGAATTATGTACATACCCACCCCATCAAGTCTGCTGAGTTCGCTTCATCTCACCGAGACGCAGCAGGCTGGGCAACAAAATCAGGGTAAAAAAGGTGCTGACTAACATGCCTCCCACAATCACCGCAGCCATACCGCGATAAAGCTCAGTGCCTGCTCCCGGCATCAACAGCAGTGGCAGCATACCGAAAATGCTGGTGAGGGTACTCATGAGAATTGGGCGCAGACGCATACGCACGGCTTGCTCTACTGCATCGCGGCGGGCGGTGCCTTCCCGTTCCGCTACGCGGGTTTGATGGACCAGTAAAATGGCGTTATTCACCACTAAGCCAAGCAGTATGATAAAACCGATCATAGTCAAAAGGTCCATCGGTTGTAGCACCCCAAAGAGCGGCATCAGGTTGAGTGCTATAATCCCACCCACGGTGGCCAACGGCAGTGCCATTAATACCAGCAGGCTATCTTTGAAAGAGCGAAACAGTGCGGATATCAGGAGGTAGAGGATAATCACCGCCAGTGCAAAGGTTGCCGCCATGTTGGCCAGTGCAATATCCAGTTTGTCAGCACTGCCGCCATAACGAATTTCGCCATCTTCGGGCAGCATCATGCGTAACTCGGGTTCCACCTGCTGTTTCAGTATGCTCACCGCTTGCTCCAGCGAGACCCCGTCTGGCGGGGTAATTTGCAGTGTCACGGTGCGTCGTCGATCCAAGCGGCGAATTTTGTCTGGCCCGGCGGTGCGTTCCAGCGATAACAACTCGCTCAGTGGCAATACGCCTCCATTTGCGGTCATCACCGGCATCGCCATCATCTCTTCGGGGTTTTGCCACGGTGTGGCGCGCAGCATGATGTCGAGACGTTGCTCGCCATCAAAATAATCGCCCACATAGAGACCACTCCCCATGGCCATCAGGACTTGAGCCATGGTGTTACGATCCCACCCCGCTTCTGCAAGGCGCTGTTCATCCGGTGTCAGTAGCAGCTCTGGTTCTGCCAGCGTCAAGCCGGGTAAGGGGCGGACACGCGCCCCTGGCAGCGCTTTCTGCACTAGACCATAGCCGACACTGGCTGCATTTAGCAGTGCATCTATATCGCGCCCTTGAATATTCAGGTCAATGGTATTACCAGCACCAAAGCCCCCAAACAGTGATGTTCGCTTGGCAAAGGCCATGGTGTCGGGGAAACCCTGGATAGCGCCGTTTAATACCGGCACCAGTGCATCCACCTGATTTTCGTCAACGGTGCGCGCCCCCATAAAAGCGCCTGCTGGGTAAGCAACAAAGAAATAGTCGCTCACTTGTGGCTGTTTATCGCCAGATAGGTAGGGTGCCATGCGCTCGGCAATCACATCGCCCATCTCTGTTTTTAGAAAATCGATATTGCTGCCCGGTGGCGGCATAATAAACGCGAATACTAGATTTCGATTCCCTTCGGGCAAGTAGTCCGCATCCGGTTTCAACCAGAAACTGACCAACAGCGGAATGGATATGAGTGCAATGATCCAGGTGGTGCGGCGCTTTTTATTATCGGTTAACCGCATAATAAAAGCCGTGGTGTTATCCCACCAGTGGCTGTGGCGATCTTTCATATCGAGGGTTTTAAACCATTGCTGGGCTGAGGCTGGAATGACGGTTAATGCAACCAGCAGTGAAACCGATACCGCAGCGGCAATGGTCAGCGCCAGGTCAGCAAACAGCTGCCCTGCTTCATCTTCGAGGAATATAATCGGCAGAAAAATGGCAACTGTGGTTATGGTTGAGGCAAACAGTGCTCCACTTACCTGCGCGGCACCTTGAGAGGCGGCTTGATAGACCGGCAACCCTTTTTCACGCAAGCGGACAATATTTTCCAGTACCACAATGGCGGCATCCAGCACCATCCCTACCGCAAAAGCGAGGCCCGCCAGTGAGATAACATTGAGCGTGTGTGCGGTAATATCGATAACAAAAAATGAAACGGTCATACAGAGCGGAATGGCAACCGCGACCATCATGGTGGCGCGGAAACGGCGCAGGAACCACCAAAGTATCCCCACCGCTAACAATATACCGATCAATAGATTACTGGCCAGCATCTGGATGGAGCGGTCAATATAGTGCGTCTCATCATAGACCTGCTCTAACGAGAGCTGAGCATTTTGCAGTGAGCCATTGCGCAGCTCATCCGCCGCCTGTTGTAGCCCTTGCATCACGCTTAGGACATTAACCCCCACCTCCCGATGCGCGTTAACCGCAATGGCATCATCACCACTGTTGATCACAAAGCTCTGGCGATCTTTTGCAACCAGCTCAACCTGCGCCACATCGCGCAGACGGATCGGCGCACCGTCACGCCACTCCAGTATCATTTCATTTAACTCTGTGGGGGACATCGCACCACTGAACCGAATGGTATAGCGCCGCTTCCCCACATCAGCAATACCGGCGGTGACATCCTCATTGCCCCTTGCCATGCCAGCAACCACCGGCAGCTGTATCCCTAGGCTGGCCGCTTTGTACGGATCGAAGGTGATACGCAGCTCCTGCTCGCGCCCGCCCCTCACTTCGGAGAGCGCAACACCACTGACTCGCTCAAAGCGAGTCTGTATCACCTCTTCAACATAATTTTGATAGCTGGCAATCGGCGTATCATTACCCGGTAGGGTTTTAACAATAAACCAGGCGATAGGCCGACTGCTGCCGCCCACGGTGCTTAAAATAGGCTCATTAGCATCTTCTGGGTAACTGGAGACCCGATTGAGTCGGTTTAAGACCTCTAACAAGCTTCGGTCGATATTTGTCCCCACCGCCAACGTGACAGTGACGGTACCTCGCCCACGTTCCGCCGTGGAGAGCATCTCTGTCATCCCTGGCATACCACGCAACACCTTCTCTTGTGGCTCGATGATGTTGGCCTCTATCTCTTGTGGAGAGGCGGTGCGCCACTGGGTGGTGATACTGATTTTAGGCACTTCAACTTCGGGGGTCAGCTGAATCGGTAGGCGGTTTAAGCTCAGCAGACCAAACAGCAGCGCCAGCAAAATTGCCACCAGCGTGGCCACTGGATTGCTCAGTGCGGCACGAATCAGACTCACTTATCCGTTCCCGCAGGGTTTGTCACTTTTACCGCCTGGCCGGGGCGCAGTCGCTCCCCGCCGTTGACGATAACCTGATCACCGCTTTGCAGTGCGCCACTTATTTGAATAAATTCGCCCATGGCCACACCGGTGCTGACCTCGATACGCTCAGCCGTACCATCTTCCGTAAGTCGGTAGATAAAACGGCCATTGCGACGTAACACCAAGGCATCTCTGGGCACACTGAGGCGCAATTTTGGCTCTGCGGTGGGCACGGCTATTCGCAGTGATAGGCCGATAGGCCACTCACCACTCGGCGCTTTTAGACGTAATTCATAGAGACGTGAAACCGCCATGCCCACAGGCACCACCGAACGAACCGTGGCTGCTGTTTTTTTACCTGCCCGATCGATTGTGAGGCGGTCACCTTTTTGAACAAAGGGGAGCATTTGGGCAGTGATCCATGCGCGAATTTCGCTATCATCAATGTTGACTAGGCGCAAAATAGGCTTGCCGCTATCCGCCCACTCACCAACCTGTAGAAGCTGCTCACTCACCACGCCACTGTAGGGGGCGTGAATTTCACTTCGCTTGAGGCGCTCTATCGCTTGGTTGACACGCAGTTTGGCCACTGCAAGATCGCCACGCACCACGGCACGGTCAGCAATGGTCTGATCAAGGGTGCTTTGTGAGACGTTACGCTGTTTTACCAATGAGTTAAGGCGCTGCACCTCTTGATCAAGAAACTCGAGACGCGCCTCCTCCCTAGCAACAATCGCCTGCTGCTCATCCAACTGCTGTTGTAGCAGCGTGGTCTCTACCTGCGCCAGTAGTTCGCCTTTGGCAACCTGGGTACCGACCTCGGCCGACCACAAGAGTCGCCCACTCATTTCGATCGCAATACGCGAATCGTAACGGCTGATCACTTCGCCATTCACCCACACCTGAGGTGACATCATGCGCAGTTGTGCATCGGCGACAGCCACAGGCGAGGCGTACCCTCCCCGCGGTGCGGCATTTAATGACAGAGAAAAAAACAGCAGCAGAAACAGCAGGCGGGAGTATCGTGTGATCATTGGGGACTCATAGTAGTTGAGTGGCTTCAGACCTTAGTCCGTTAGATCTGCATTTTGTTGCACTCAATATCCATTTAGTACAACCACCACTTAGGGCTAGTGCAAAATGCCACCGACTCGCCAATATAAAGTGGTTGATGTACTGGATGCAAGCGCAAAAACCTAAAACTAGGCAGAATAGGCTTCACGGAATTTGCGCGTAAAACGCTCAACCTGGTCCACGGGAAGGTCGTTAATACCAGCCGCTGCTTTTCGTCCACCACCGGTTTCAAACTGCAAGCAGAGCTGATCCGCCCCCTCTTTACGGTCCAAAGGAGCGCGCACACTGACCAGGTAGTGGCCATTCCCCTTCTCAGTCAACATTGCGTGGGCTCGCCCTGGGTTTTCAGTCGCCAGTTGATTGGCAAACACCCCACTAACTCGACGCGCCCACGCCTGATTTGGCAAATGATAAAGCGCCACCTGATTATCAGACTCGAACGGCTGTATCGATGCCGCTTGCGCCAGATCTTCTCGGTAGCCTTTTAATAGCGTCTGATAGCTGCTTTTTTCATCACTCATAAATTCAATTGGATCTTGGTATGCCGATAGCTCTTCACTTAACGCTTGCGGCGTGACATGCAAATCATCCAGCGAGGCACCATAACCGTTATAATTCACGCACTCGCCCAACTGTTTAAGCCGTGCAGTCTCTTCTTTGGCCAGGCCGATACCCTTTGCTATCTCTTCAGCAATAGAGACCAGGTTATCACCAAAAGCCCCCACCACTGCCCAACGTGGGAAAGCACCTTTCAGATAGTGGTTAACCAGTAGACTGGTACAGGTTTCTGCGGAGGTATCAATATTCACCACAAAGTTTTCATGTGTCGGAATCTCCCCTGCAAAGTGGTGATCAAAATAGATGATGTTCACCCCTTGCGCTAACAGTTCATTCAGCGCATCGCGGTTTTTATCCAGCGAAATATCAAACACCGCCACTTGATCACCCGGTTTCGCATTCACCTGTTTCAACAGGCCAATGTCACGCTTAACGCCGGTGATACGGCTGCTTTTTTCCGGGTTGGCCAAACGCCACTGTTGCAATGCACAAATCCCATCGGCATCGCCATTGAATACATCAAAAAAAGACATGTTAGATTTCCTTATTCGGAGAGGAGTCAGGTCAAAATAGAAGGGGAGGGGTAAATGTGGAAAGGTACTTTGAGATAGATGCTATACACAACATCAGACCGGGAGACAACCCGGCCTGAACCTCTGCTTTACTGCTTAACACCCATTAGGCGCAGCGCTTTGCGTATCTCTTTAGTGGCATCCAATATCATCGCAATAGCGCGAGGATAGTCACCGGCATCTGCGGTTTCACGCGCTTTTTCTGCCATTCCTTTACCTTTATTAACATTGCGGTTAATGAGAAAAAGCTGCCCTTTATTTGGCTTTTTATTCTCAATCGCAACCGGAATCAGCTCTTCATAACCAAGATAGCGATCCAGCTCATATGCCCACTCACCCTCGGGTGTATCAAGGTTGAGTTCATAGGTAATCGTTTGATCATGCAGCATATCAGATGTTGCGGCAACGACCATCCGGTTGGCACTGTCGACGGTTGCCGTAGCACTTTCGTAATCTTTCTCAGTGGCCATTTTAGCCGCCTCTTCTACCAGAACATCAACTTGCTCCGCATCATATTCAACACCCGCCTCTTTACCGGACTTTTTGACCATACGATCAAAATTCTCCTGATGGGTTGTCCGGTTGGCACTCAACACCTTAAGCGTGCTTTCGTAACGTTTACGTTGCTCGGCAATCACTGCAGCACTGGGCACCATAATCGCTGCGGCATTGAACAGGCGCATTGAGTCATCGATATTTGACTGTGCTGCTTGGAGATCTCCCGCCTCCAACAATGTTTTAGCCAACGCCATCTTGCTTTTTGAATCACTCAGCATCGCCTTAGCTTGCTCATTGTTACTGGCCGCCACACGCTTGCTTGATTTCGACATAAACATCATGCGTGCATAGGAGACTTTCTGCTTTAGCTCTTTTTCTGAGGCGACACGGTTTTTAGTGGGATTACGCGCACCCAGCTTCACATTGGTTGCCGCAGATCTCTTTACCGCATCGGCTGCCGGCTTAACCACCGCTTTGGGCGCTGGCACCGCTTCGGGCACTTTATCGGCCACTGCCGCCTTCACTTTGGCAGCCTCTGCCTTTACCGCAGGCTTGCTTTCAGGTTTGGCTTTTTGTAGTAGCTCTTCAGCCTTCTCTTTAACCTTAACTTCAGCCTTTTCTATCACTTCAGGCGTGACGGCCTCTTGCACCGCCTCTTTTGCTTTTACTTTGCCCTCTTCAACCATGGGCTTTACTTCAGCCCCCCCACAAGCGGTCAACACCGCGAGTACCGAGCTGACTAAAACCACTGAATAAATATTTCTACTCATATATCACCTATTACTTCAATTCATAAACTACTGCTATTTCCCTAAAAACAGCGACAGTAAACCAAACAAGAAAAAAAACCTTACCAAGGGTAAGCTCTTATTTTACAGCGCCTGAATCAGCTCATTGGCTTTGGCCACCGCAGGGTGCTCGGGATAGAGCGCTATCAACTGTTGCCACTTCGCTTTTGCCTGCTCTCGATCACTTTTAGCATGAAGATAGAGCAAGCCAAGGTTAATGTAGGCATTACCAAAGTCGGGACATTGCTCAATCGCCTTAGAGAAAAAGTGTTCGGCCAAACCCACATCCTGGTTATTCCAATACATGGTTGCCATATCGGTCATCACATTGGGCTGATTGGGGTCATTTGCCAGTGAGAGCTGGTAGTAGGCAATAGCAGACGCTGCATTTTGCTCATCAAAATAATGGTTGCCAAGTGCCGCCGCTGCCTTTGCATCAGTAGGGGTTACATTAAGCTGATTTTTCAAGATCGCTTCTGAAGTTTTTCTGTCCATTGACCACACTTTTTATTTTTAAGGGATATGTTTATCTGTGAAGATGATACGCAATCTAGAGCGGGGTTACAAAACTTTATTGCAACGATTAAATCGATTCATGTTCCTGCATCAGTTTTTCTCTGCAACAACATATTACGCTTGGAAAACTCAGCATATCAAGCGCGCTAAAATACAAAAAACCCACTAACAATCAATTATATAGCAATTCCTACCAGATCCCTTTGCTTTATAGAGTGCCTTATCCGCTTTCTCAATAAGCACTTCCGGCTTGTCACCCGTTGCAGGCCGCATAGCAGCGATACCCAAACTAACGGTCACATAATCAGATGCTTCTGAATATTCGTGAACTAACTTCTCGTTTTCCACAAAAAGGCGCATCTCTTCAGCAATCACCTCGGCACCTTTACAGTGGGTATTAGGCAGAACCGCAACAAACTCTTCACCGCCATAGCGAGCGATAAAATCACCTGGCCGGCGTATTGCGCGATTCAGTGCGGCAGAGACTGTCCGCAGACAGTCATCTCCCCCCTGGTGACCATAGTTATCGTTGTATTTTTTAAAGAAATCGATATCCAGCAGAATAATGGAAAGGGGGGTTTTTTCACGAATCGCCAGCTTCCACTCATGGGCCAGTGTCTCATCAAAATGGCGACGGTTGGCCAGACCCGTCAGGCCATCCAGTATCGAGAGGCGCTGCAGTATCATGTTGCTCTCTTCCAGCTTTTGATTGCTCTCCTCCAGCTCTTGCTGCAACTTCTGCATCTGCTGAAACGCCTCATCACGCTCTTTTTGTGCCAAGTAGCTTTTAGACTGCGCTCTTATTCTGGCGATCAATTCTATTTTATCTGGCAGTTTCACCAAGTAGTCATTTGCGCCATTGGTAAAGGCTTGACTCTTATCCTGCGGGTCATCTTTACTCGATAAAACCACCACTGGTATTGAGGCGGTGGCCGGATTCGCTCGATAAAAGCGCAGCAGGGTATAGCCATCAACATCGGGCATTACCAAATCTTGAAGAATAACGGTAGGTTGCAGCTCACTTGCGAACTGCACGGCGCGTGAGGGGGTATCACAGAAGTGAAACTCAATATCATCCTCCTGATCAAGCATCCGCCTAATGGCCTCGGCAACCATTTTTTGGTCATCGACCAGCAACACGATGATCGTGTTCTGCGAGGAGCCTATTGCCAGATTATCTGTCATGCCGTGACCCTTATTTAAGGTTTTTGTAATCGCTCAATGTATTCACCTTTCGCCTCAACTCTTGGTTATTTTCGTACTCAATCGGTCACATACTCCCTATATGCTCTCTCTTCCCGTGCAAAAACGCCTCAATTTGAGGCAAAATATAAACACACTGAATAGTTATAGGTTTTTTATCTGTTGTTTTATAATCCGCGAGATATTATCGAGCGGTTGAACCGTTTCAGCAGCGCCTATCTCAGCCGCCGCACGGGGCATTCCATAAACAGCACAGGTTGCTTGATCCTGCGCGATAGTATAAACGCCTTTTTTGCGCAACCTCAACAAACCCTCGGCACCATCTCTGCCCATCCCAGTGAGCAACACAGCTAACAGATTATCTTTCCAATATCTATCCAAACTATTGAAAAAAACATCGACCGATGGCCGATATACTATCTCTTGATGTTGCTCTGTATACTTTAGTCGGCCTATGGCATCACAAATCAAGTGGTTATTGGTGGCGGCCACGTAAATAGTGCCATGCTGCAATTGATCACCATTTCTTGCCACTTTCACTTTCATAGCGGTTTGTGTGCTAAGCCACTCGGCAAAGCCGCCCGCAAAAGCTTCATCCATATGTTGAATAACCACTACGGATGCGGGGAAATCAGCAGAGAGCGATTTAACAACTTCAGCAACCGCATTCGGCCCTCCAGTAGAGGAGCCAATTGCCAGTAGATTGATTTTAGCCGCTGGCCTGCCCACGGAGGCAGTGGATATAGGCTGTGCCGTCTTTAAACCCAACAGTTTCTCTATTCTGCGCAATTTGGCGAGTAACTCAGCGCCATCTGCTGCTGTTTTCGGTGTCTCGACCACATCCAGTGCACCGGCACCCATGACTTCGAAAACCATTGCAGCACTCTCCACCAGCGATTCTGTTACCAGCAAAACCGAGCAGGGTGTTGCAGAGGTTGCGATCGCCTTGGTCACCTCAACACCATTGATGCCGGTTATCGCCATATCCATGAAGATCAAATCAGGCTGATCAGTGGCACAGCGGGCTACCGCATCATCACCATCATGTGCAATCCATGCGATGCTATGGGGTGTCGAGCCAATGATCTCTCGAAGCAGTTCAACAGCAGCGGGCTTATCATTAACAATGGCTATTCGCACTCAGCAGCCTCACCAATCAGGTCATGTACCGCATTAATGAATGACTCATCATGAAAACTACCTTTGGTCAGGTAGTAATCTGCGCCGGCATCCATCCCCTGCTGTCGATCTTCCGCTCCATCCTTGTATGAGACAATAATGACCGGAATTTGTTTAAACTGTTTATTTCTCTTGATCAGGTTGACCAACTCAATACCGTTCATTCTCGGCATATCAATATCACTGATGATAAGGCTATATTTTTTTGCTCGCACTGCATTCCAGCCATCCATACCATCAACCGCAACATCAACAATGAATCCTGCCTCTTCTAACAACTTCTTTTCAACTTCACGCACCGTGAGAGAGTCATCAACCACCAGTATCGTTTTGTTTTTCACATTGTCACTGCGCTCTGCCACCTCAAGGTTACCTAGGCGACCACCCTTAACCAGCAAATCGATGGTCTGAACAACATCATCCACATCAACAATCAAAACAGTTGAGCCATCTTCCAGCAGCGCACTGGAGCTTATATCTTGTATTTTATCCAAGCGCGGATCGATGGTTTGAACAGCTAGTTCGCGCTGATCCACAAACTCATCAACCACAATGCCATATGTTTGGTCATGATTGGTAATCACAATCACCGACAGGCGTTCATCATGGGCAACCAGCGTGCCCTCAAGCTCAAACACTTTGCTGGCAGCCAGAAGGCTGATGTTTTGGCCATTAATTGTGGCGTATTGGTGCCCCTCTACCCGTTCAATTTCATCCACATGAACCTTTACAGTACAGACGATTCTGGAGAGTGGAAAAGCGTAGTACTCGCCTGCGATCAAAACCAGTAAGCCTGGAACAACCGAGAGCGTTAAAGGCAGCCGCATCAGGAATTTTGTACCCACACCCAGCGTCGTCTCAACGTTAACACGACCATGCATCGAGTGAATAGCATCCATTACCACATCAAGCCCAACCCCACGACCTGAGAGCTCAGTTACCTCATCCCGAGTGGAAAAACTCGGCAAGAAGAGGAAGGCCAGCAGCTCCTCATCACTCAAACTGGCCGCCATACCCTGGTCTACCAAGTTTTTATTGATCACCTTTTCCCGCAATATTTCTACATCAATACCACCGCCATCATCCTCAACCGTAATCAATAGCATCCCTTCATTATGGCATGCTGAAAGCACAATGGTTGCCTGTTCAGGTTTAGCAAGCTCAAGGCGTTGAGCCGATGATTCAACCCCGTGATCAAGTGCATTACGAATAATGTGGTTCAACGGCGCTTCCATCCGTTCCAGCACATCACGATCAACCTGTGTCGACTCACCTCTTATCACTAAACGGGATTTTTTTCCTAGGGAGCGAGAGATATCTCTGACCATACGCTGAAAACCATGAACCCCATCAGAGAATGGACACATGCGGGTTGAGAGCGCTTGTCGGTGTAGACGCTCAGTAAGGTGTGTAATTCGACGCTCATATTGATCCAGATCGTTCATCTGGTCGATAATGATGTTACGAAACTCAACAACTTTATGATGCACTTGTGAGACTCGCTCCAGCAGCTCAGGGTTATCGACTTCGCAAGCGACATATTCGCGAACACCATCAATAAGTGATGACATTTCGTGCTGTTTTTTACGCATCACCATCATATTGTCAAGATACGGCAACAGCCAGCCAGCCTCTACTTTTATCTCACCCGCCAGCCCCATCATGTTATCTAAGCGATCAGCAGCCACCTTCAACACTCGGCTTTCAGCCGCCAGTACGCTGTTTACTGCAACCTCACTGCTATCCGTTTTAGTCGGCATGGTGACTTCAGCGATTGCCTGCACACTCTTTGCATCGACTGCTTCAGTTTTATCAACGGATATGTCCGACAAGGTGCCGTCAAAAACCGCATTCAATAATGCGGTTGTCTGATCCAGCACATTACGGTTTTCAACCGCCCAACTGGCAATCTGTGTTTCAGGCAACGTGGCAATAGTCGCTATCCGGTCATTGGCTGCCAGCAACACATCAACCGCGTCAGAACCCAATAACAGCTGCTTCTTTTGTGCGGCCACAAAGAGATCTTCCATCACATGGGCAATCGTTACAACCGCCTCCACCCCCACTAAGCGCGCAGCACCTTTTACAGAGTGAGCCGCTCGCATCAGTTTCTCTAGCACCACCTCATTATCCGGATCATCTTCCAGTATCAACAAGCAATCTGTCAGGATAGCACCCTGTGTGGCCACCTCCTCACGGAACATCTCCAGCATCGAAGAGTCGATGGTTGCTTTTTCTGGCACAGCTATTGTTGCTTGAATATCAGTAACAGCAGAGCCAACATCGACCTCACTGAGTTGTGATAACAGCACCGTGAATGATTCCTGGCCGGTATCGAAGGCTTGTATCGCTTCATCGTCCAGTGACGCGAGCGTCTCTACAGCTTGTAAAACAGAATCCAACAGTAGAAAGTGCTCATCCAGCAGCACCCCTCCGCTATTAATCAGGCGCTGAATCACACTTTCCAACCCTTCTGCCAAGTGCTGGATGGAGGCAACATTAACGAGTTTGGCAGCCCCTTTCAGAGCATGAGCGGCACGACCGGCATCACCGAGCAACACCGCATCATCTGGCGTATTTTTAATGCCCTCAAACGCACTTCGAAGTGCTGAACATTGCTGCTCCACTTCCATACGCAATAGGCTCAACATGGAGAACTCATTATCACCCATCACAGGCTCCTGCCGATGGTGGCAAACAGCAGTTCAGCATCGATCACACCCACCTTACGGCGTTTCCACTTGATGATGCCGTGCATAAATGAACCGGCACGCTCATTCAGGGTGCTTGGAACGCCCTGCATATCATCTTGATGATAACGATAAACCTCACCCAGCTGGCTTACCGGAAAAACGTAGTGGTTATTGTCGTGTTCGGCAATGATCACATGGCGCAGTTTATGCCGCTGCCCTTCGTTTCCACTTAAGCCAAGGATCTTTTCCAGTGAAAAGCTGATCTCTATTTCACCTGAAATATTCACAATCCCCAGAATAAAAGCATTTTTATTGTGTGGTAGCCGCTGCACATTACGAAAATCTGTAATCTCTTTAATATAGCTAACAGGAATCGCTAGCCACTCGTCTAGTATTTCAAAAGTTAACACTGAGCTCTCTTTTACTTTCCCCGTCGGCTTCTGTTCACGCAGCAGCAGCGTGCACTCATCCCGGTACTCCTCTGATAACGGCGCATCGTAGACAAATGAGGTTGCCTGGTGAAAGACATCACAGTTATGGCAATGGATAACCTCTTTTAGCTTCAGGCAAGTATGCTCCCGGCTCCAGATACCGATGGTGTTCCAGCAGTTATCGATATTTTTTTTCATAGGCATCAGGAGCTACTCTTTAACGACTGCGATGTGCGTGCTTTAATTCTATTGGCTCGCTGTTGATAACGCTGCGCTGCTGCCTCATCACCCTGTTTTTTTGATATTTCTGCCAAAAAATGCAGCGCTTTCTCATCATCTGGCCGCAGGTAGATCGCTTTTTTAAAGCGCTCTTCCGCGAGCTGCATATCGCCCTCTAAAAAAGCGATGCGAGCAAGATAATGGTTAGCGATACCACTCTCATGCGACTCTTTTATGAGACGTAGGCAGAGTGCCGTCAATCGACAAATTTCATTATTTAACAAAAGAGCTTCAAACTCTTGAATAAGATTGCGGCTTGATTTGAGGGAAACAGAGGTTGTCGTAGCCGAGACCTTCTCCTCATCGGATGGTTGAGGTGGTGCAATATCCGTGCGAGCAGCCACCAATGCTGCCATCACCCGCTTACCCTTTTCAGCTAAAGTACTGTTATCAATTTTAACGACAGCCTGCTGTGTGTTGTGGCTTTTAACATAGGTAAACGACAGTTGATCTGAAAAACGCCGGTAGCCCAAATTCGACAAAATGGCGGTATCGGCATGACCCACCACTAGCAAGCCCTCATCATGCAGGAGAGAGTCAATAACAGAGACTGCCTTATATTTGGTATTCTTATCAAAATAGATCAAAAGGTTACGGCAAAAGATGATGTGGAATTTTTGAGCCACTTTATCGATAAAGTGGTCACCAATCAGGTTCCCCTGAAAAAAAGTCACTGAGTTTCGCAGCGATTCATTAATCTGAAAAAGGTTATCTTTATGGGTAAAGTAACGCTGCTGATAGGTTTCACAACCACCCCGAAAAGAGTAATCACTGTATAACCCTCTCTCTGCAACCTCCAGCACCCGTTGTGAAATATCACAAGCTAAAATTTCAAACTCTCCATATTTAAGCCCCGCCTCTAGGCAGGTCATGGCGATCGAATAGGGTTCTTCACCTGTGGAGCTAGGTACACTTAGAATTTTAAGTGGCTCACCCTCATCACAGAGCGCTCGATAGAGTGGGCGCAAATTGCTTTTTAAAACTTGAAATGGTTTTTTATCACGAAAAAAAGAGGTCTCAGGAATGACCACGGTCTCAATAAGCTTTTGCAGTGCCGAGCTATCTTGTTGAATAAGTTGATAGTAACCATCCAGATCATTCAGCTCATTGGCACTCATCGCAATAAAGATCGCTTTTTTCATCGTATCAAAGCCAACCGCATCTGGGTTCATACCCATCTGTTGTTGCAGATACCTGACAATCAGCTCAATTTTCATTATCAATAAGCCCAAAGGTGGTGCATCGAATAAACTAAAGCTGTGGAGAGTCGTCACTGTTTACACGCCATTGCCGCAAGTCTGCTAAATATCACAAAAGTGCAGCACCCAATTTAATCAGCGCGAGCAAACAAAATGGCATAGGCTTCTTCTGGTAATATCTGCTGAACGACCATGCGCTGCATGATACCTTTTTCATCCGTCGCCACATCACCCAGGTAAGGCACCCCCTCAAGGTGCAAAGGGGGTTCTTTAAATTGCGCCTCATCAATACGCAATGTTTCTGTGACACCATCAAACAGCCAACCCACGGTAACCACCTCTCCGTCAGGTGAGTTAATTTTTCCAATCAAGATACGGCTACACAGCACAACTTTACAAGGGGTGCCACTCAACAAAAAACAGATATCAACCAGTGGCAGTGTTTCACCTCGGTAATCAATCATCCCGACAATATAGTCCGGCGCGCCAGAAATCTCTCGTGGTTTAACGTAGGGTGCCACTTCGATAACATCTGCAGTGGGAATCAGATAGCGCTCCCCTTTATGGATCGAAAGTAGATAGAGCGACATCGACCCAACCTACACTTTAAACTTGGTGACACCCATTTGCAGGCGTCTTGCGGCATCATTCAATTTTTCAATTTCGCTGTTAGATTCACGCAAAGACTCAACTGTCTGCTGTGCGGCCTCGTTGAGTTGAATCATCGACTGATTAATTTGATCAGCCCCCTCCGCTTGAAACTGCATCCCTTGGTGCACCGTTTCAAAACGGGGTGAAAGTGCCTGCACCTGACCAATGATCTGCGTCAGCTGCACACTCATCTCACCCACATCAGCAACGCTCATTCGTACCTGCTCAGAGAATTTATCCATACTCATCACACCCGCAGAAACAGCCCCCTGCATCTCTTTAATCATCAGTTCAATATCCAGAGTTGCCACCGCTGTTTGGTCAGCCAGTCGGCGAATCTCCTTGGCAACCACAGAGAAGCCATAACCATACTCACCCGCTTTTTCAGCTTCGATGGCCGCATTTAGAGAGAGCAGATTAGTTTGGTCGGCCACTTTGGTAATGGTGGTGACAACAGTATTAATATTGGCGGCTTTCTCATTCAGAACTTCAAACTTGCCGCTAATGGTCTGTACCGCATCCACCACTTGACTCATGGTGTTTTCCATTCGAGAGAGACCCGCTCGACCGCTCTCAGCTGAGACTGCGGTATTTTCAGAGACGGTAGCCACCTCCTCCATCGTATTCAATAACTCTTTTGCGGTTGCTGATATTTCGGTTGCAGTGGTCACTATCTCATTAGTTGTTGCCGCCTGTTCCGCAACCGTCGCCTCCTGCTCTTTTGCTGTTGCCGCAATCGCCGTAGAGGAAGAGGCCACTTGAATGCCCGAATGCTGCACCTGTGTAACCAGGTCGTTAAGGCGCTCGATCATACTTTGAAAACCAGCGGCCAGCTTGGCCATCGCATCATCGCCCTCTATCACAAGGTGTCCCGTCATATCACCATCTGCCGCCTTACTGACCACTGCCAGCATCAAATCAACACGGCGCTGAAGCGTCTCCATTGCCTCATGTTTTTCATCAATTGAATCTCTAATTTGGTGGATCATATGTTGTAGTTGGGTTGCCAACTCGCCAATCGCATCATCATCAGAGAAGGCGATTTTCACATCAAGATTACCTTGTGACACCTGATTAACCACCGCCAATAGCTGATCAACCTTATCTCGCAATGCCACCGCCGCCTCATGCTCTTGCTGCATGCGTTCATGCTCACGCCTTGACGCTTCATCCATACTATCCGACATACTATTGAATGCGGTTGCCAAATGCCCCACTTCATCACCCGTCGTCACGGGAGCGCGCACCGAAAGGTCACCCTTGGCACGACTTTGAATCACATCGATCAAGCGCCCAAGCGGATTAACCACCCAGCTCTTCAATACATAATTGAGCACCAACAAACCCAGCAAAACCGAGGTGACATTGGCGAATACCGAAACCCAAAAAGCTTTAGAGACCGCCGCATCAATTTTATCCAGTGAGAGCGATATTCTAACCGCACCGTTTACTGTCCCCTCTTCCACCTCATGGCAGCCCAAACAATTAACCCCGCGGGTATCGCTGGTAGCTCTAAAGGGGGTGATTACCGTCAACATGCGGCTGTTATCCTCATTGCGAATAACCGCAATGTCTTCTCCCGCCAGGGCGCGCCGGTCATAATCATCAATGATAGACTCATTACCATTACCACTACCGAACTGCTTACTAACGGCATCGCCACGAATTACACGGGCTTCGATAACATCATCACGGGAGAGCATTTTTTTGCGGAAAATAGTCCGTTGATCCATGGTGCCAGTCAGCATCATGGTGTTGAGACTATCAAAATAGAGTGTGGTGAGATCCTTCGCCTGTACTTCAAACATCTCCATCATACGTTCTTCTTCGTTCATAACCGTGTGCAGAGTAACCACAACAATGACCAAACCGAAGATAAAGGCAACAGAGAGATTAACTTTTGTTCTCAAAGACCAGTGACCAAGAAATCCCGTTGCCACAGAATCATCCTTCGTCGTAAGCGAATTAGCCACCAGCCGTACTCCTCATATTGGTATTTGCATTAAGAAATCTCTGACTAAATCTGGATGGATTTAGGCTGAGAGGAAACTGTTCTCAGTTGTTCCGAAAAGCGCAGTAATAGTTGTTCTATTTGGTGCGATTTTCGGGATAAATGAGGGCAATTTCAACCAGCGTAAAACATTCATGACTTGTTCAGAGCTTCCTTTAGGAATCTCTGATTAAGTCTGGATGGGTTTAGGCTGAGAGGAAACTGTTCTCATTTGTTCCGAAATACGCAGTAAATAGTTGTTCTATTTGGTGCGATTTTCGGGATAAATGAGGGCAATTTCAACCAGCGTAAAACATTCATGACTTGTTCAGAGCTTCCTTTAATATATGTTGATCCATTCTCGACAACGCAGTAGTAAACTTTAATAAAAAGAAAATGGTAGCAATAAAATAAGCGGCCAATCGCACCTTGCTTGTAAAAAACCAAGGGGACTCTTAAAATACGTAGCAATTCTGAAACAAAAACTATTTAGCGTAATCATTTTCAATAAAGGAAGTATCTGGACTCGTTTGGTGTACAATCCCGAACACTACTAATTACCAGAGTTTTTTATTATGGGGTCGAGAGTGAACAGCCTGTTTTCATTTTTCATGGTATTCGCAGCATCATTTTTGCTGATTGTCAGTACAATAAGTCCCGCTGAAGCGAAGCGATTGGGTAGCGGCGGCTCATTTGGCAGTAAATTCAGCCAAAGCAATAGCGTGAAGAAAAGCGCCAACAAGCCGGTACAAAAACAGGCCGCTACACCCGCCCAACAGCAAAATGCTCAACAGAAACAGCAGTTGGCCAGTAAGGGTGGCATGATGGGTATTTTGGGTGGACTCGCTATTGGCGGCCTTCTCGGCGCGATGTTTTTTGGTGGCGCATTTGAAAATATCAACTTCATGGATATCTTGATATTTGCGTTAATCGGCTTCGTCCTGTTCAAAATATTCACTTCTCGCCGCCGCCATCATCAGGCAGCTACGCCTCAAGGCCCCGTTTCACAAGAGTTTAGTGTCGAACCACAACAATCAGGCAGCCGTACTGATACGGCACCGACAACTCGCAGCGATACCAGCTTTGGCGGCATTTCACTGGATGATTTGCGCGGTGACATCTCCCGTGATTTTGATAAAGAAAGCTTCATTGAAGGGGCTAAATCGTGTTACGCACGACTACAAAATGCTTGGGATGAGGGGGATCTTGCGGATATTCGCCAATTCACCACAGACCATGTGTTTGCAGAGATTCAAGATCAACTGCGTAGCCGCGAAACAGACAGCGAAACAAAAATAGTTGCCTTGAATGCCGAGCTAATGAGTGTTCAACAATTGGGTGGAGCCATGGAGGCAACGGTACTTTTTGAAAGCCGCCTCACTGAGGATGGCCAAGAGAATAGCATCAGTGAAGTCTGGCACTTTACTCGCCCTGCTGGCTCACTCACCCCAACTTGGTATCTGGATGGCATCCAGCAGGTAGAAGAGTAAGAGGGCTTTGCACTTGGAAGGCCACGCCTGATGAATGTTCTCATTACTGGTGCCAACCGTGGCATCGGCTTAGCTTTTGTCAATGAGTACCTCGCTCAAGGAGCCGAGGTTTGGGCGTGTTATCGAGATGATCACTTATCATTAACGGCACTCAACACGGATAAACTGCACCTTCTTCAATGGGATGTAACCGAGCCATTACCTCAGCGGGGTTCTCTGCCAAAATCTCTCGATATTCTCATTAACAATGCGGGTATTTATGGCCCCAAGAAGCAAGCGGGGCAAAGTCTTGAGAATATCACCCCGCAAGCGATGATGGATCTCTTCCAAGTCAATTGCATTGGCGCGCTTCAGGTAACACGCACCCTGCAACCTGCGCTGATGGCTGCAAAAGGCACGGTTGCCAACGTCAGCTCTAAAATGGGCTCCTCTGGTGATAACAGCAGTGGCAGCTGCTACGCCTACCGCGCATCAAAAGCCGCTTTAGTCATTACTTCAAAATCGTTAGCCATTGATCTGTTTGATAAAGGGATCCGCGTCATCACCTTGCATCCCGGCTGGGTTAAAACCGATATGACCCATCATAATGGTGAAATAACCGTGCAGGTTTCGGTCGAAGGAATGGCCCGAGTCATTCAACGTGTTGACCAATATCCAATGGGCGCTTTTGTGGCCTATGACGGTAAAGAAGTACCCTATTAATCGCGTTAGTAATCAAACTCTTTTCATGGTAAGCTCGAAAAGATGTCATGGTGGGTTTTCAAGATTTTGGGGGGAGTTCATCTGTCATGAAATGGAATGGAGAAAAGGTGGGTAACTATGCAACAAACTAATGAAGTCGCAAGCAAATCCTTTCATCGCGGACGTCACTATACGGTGCTAGAGGTTGAAAAAACAGATAGCCCGATAGACGACAATCCTGACTCATGGTATCGCTACGTGGTAAATGATGGCAATTCGACCATTACTGGGCTGCGCTGTGGTACCAAAAAACAGGTAACGGACTACGCAAAGAAATTTGCAAAAGACCTGAATGAGAGAGGCACTAGCAGCAGCTCAGTCTGGGCAACACGCAGCACCAACAAAGCATCATAGAAAGATCGGGGGAGCGACGGCTCCCCTATTTTTTGCTCTCTCTACTCAACACACCCCCGCATTATCCCACCTCTATTTGATAATTTTGTAACAGGGCTCATATTTTTTACCCGGTAATTTCATCCGCTGTCGTTTAACAAATGATTTTAACAACGTATCCATCGCCTCCATAATCCCCTCGTCACCGCGCAACTCAAAATGGCCAAACTCTTCAATGGCTCTAATCCCCTCGTCCTTAACATTACCCGCCACTATCCCGGAAAAGGCGCGTCGAAGATTTGCCGCCAACAAATGAGTGGGTTGATCGTGATGCAGAGCCAGATTCAACATGTTTTCATGGGTCGGCTCAAACGGCTTTTGAAACTCATGTTCAATCTTAAGCAGCCAGTTAAAGTAGTAGGCATCACTGGTTGATCGGCGAAATTGACGCACTTGAGTGATTCCCTCTTTTATCTCCTGTGCAACCCGCTGCGGATCGCCCACAATAATCTTATAGCGCTGCTGCGCCTCAGCACCGAGTGTCGAGGCGATAAAGTTATCAATCTCCTTGAAGTAGTATTCTGAGCTTTCTGGCCCGGTTAAAATAAAGGGAAACGGCATATCGGCATTGTCGGGATGCAGCAAAATACCCAATAGATAGAGGATCTCCTCCGCCGTCCCCGCCCCACCAGGGAAAACAACGATAGCGTGTCCTGTTCTGACAAACGCCTCCAGCCTCTTCTCGATATCTGGCAGAATAACCAGATTATTGACAATAGGGTTAGGGGATTCAGCGGCAATAATACCCGGCTCAGACATCCCGATATAACGTCCCCCGGCAATACGTTGTTTAGCATGGGCAATGGTGGCACCTTTCATTGGCCCTTTCATCGCGCCTGGGCCACATCCAGTACAAACATCGAGCTCTCGCAGCCCCATTTCGTGCCCAACCTCCTTGGTATATTCATACTCCTCACGAAGAATGGAGTGCCCGCCCCAGCAGACCACCAGATTGGGATTTGGGTCAGGCTGCAATACAGAAGCGTTACGCAAAATATGGAAAACAGCGTTGGTGATCCCCTCTGAGCACTCAAGGTCAAACTTGGGGTTTTTCTCTATTTCATTGCTGACATAGATAATATCGCGCAAAACAGCAAACAGATGTTCGTTGATTCCCTTGATCATCTTGCCATCAACAAAAGCACTGGCCGGTGCACAGTTCACATCCAATTTCACCCCACGCTCCTGCTGAACAATTTGAATATCGAAACAGGGGTAGCGCTCAAGCAACTCTTTACCATCATCCAGCGTGCTTCCACAACTCAACACTGCCAAAGAGCAGTTCCTGAAGATACTGTATAAGCCACCCTGGCTGGTATCGAGTAACTTCTCGACCTCTGCCTGAGAGAGAATATTCAGATGGGTTTCCGGTGTAATACGTGCGTCGATCAATTCATATGTCATTTAACAACTCCTACTTCACCAGATAACAATCTGACTTTTTTATGATTTTTGGCATACAAGAAACATGAAAGCTCACAAGTATTGTCAATCTATTATCGGAAAATAGAGTGCAAACATTAAATCGGGAACAATCGAGGCATCACCCACTTCTGCTAACAGCGTACAATTTGCGTATAATAAAAAAGCGTTCACACAACAACCGAGCAGCCGATGCTAATTGTCATATCACCCGCCAAAACCCTTGATTACGAAACCCCTGCCACCACCTCGCAATATAGCCAAAGTGACTACCTGCAAGAGGCTCAACAGCTGATTGAACGGCTGCGCCACTACAGCGTGGCTGAGATATCAGCCACCATGGCGGTGAGTGATAAGATTGCCCATTTGAATCTCTCACGCTTTAAGCAGTGGCACATACCGTTCACTCCGGAGAACTCAAAACAGGCAGTATTGGCCTTCAAAGGGGAGGTCTATAGTGGACTGGATGCAGTGAGTCTTAGTGAAGATGATTTCCAGTTCGCTCAACAGCACCTGCGCATCCTCTCTGGGCTTTATGGTCTACTGCGCCCACTAGACTTGATGCAGCCCTACCGCCTAGAGATGGGTCGTAAAATCGATACTGAACGGGGGTCAAACCTCTACCAGTTTTGGGGCGACATCATCACTCACGGCATCAACCAGCAGATGAAACAGAGCGATTCGAAATACCTTATCAACCTAGCTTCAAATGAGTATTTCAAATCAATCAAGCGACCACTGATTGACGGGGAAATTATCACCCCACTCTTCAAGGAGTATAAAAATGGAAGCTACAAGATAATGGGGGTGTATGCGAAAAAAGCCCGTGGCAAGATGAGCCGCTACATTATTCAAAACAGAATAAGCTCACCTAAAGAGCTACAGCATTTCACTGAAGATGGCTACCGCTTCAACCCGGCGCTTAGCCAAGCGAATGATTGGGTATTTACCCGCAATCGAGAAATACAGTAGGGAGCGCAGCTCGACACCAAAAACAGAGGGCTACGCCTCAAGCTGTCGCCTCACCGGTGCAAAACTTCGCCGATGTATCGGCGTAACACCCAGCTCTTTCAGTGCCTGCATATGCACCTTGGTTGGGTAACCACTGTGTTTGGAGAAACCATAGCCGGGGTATTTAAGCTCCATAGCCGCCATTTCACGATCACGGGCAACCTTGGCAATAATCGAAGCGGCACTGATGGCAGGGATTTTTTCATCTCCCTTTACAATCGCTTCTGCCGTGCAGTTAAGTGGCGGTAATTGGTTACCATCCACCAGCGCGTGATCAGGGGAGATGGGCAGTGCCGCCACCGCCCGCGACATGGCCAGCAGCGATGCTTGCAGAATATTAAGCTCATCAATCTCTTCCACTTCAGCCCGTGCAATCGACCACGCCATCGCCTTCAGCATGATTTCATCATACAGCTGCTCGCGGCGTTTTTTAGTCAGCTTTTTAGAGTCAGCCAACCCTTCAATCGGCTTATCTGGATCAAGAATAACCGCCGCTGCAACCACCGGGCCAGCCAGTGGGCCGCGACCTACCTCATCCACGCCTGCCGTTAGACGATTATCGGCGCTGAAATCTAACTCACTTTGCATCGATCATCTCCAGCAGTGCTTCGGCCGCTTTGTTATCTGCCCCGTTGCGTAGTTCGCGGTGAATATCTTCAAAAATATGTATGATCGCCTCCGATTGATGGGGGTTTTGCAGGTATTGTAATACGGCTGGTGCTAACAATTCGGGTATAGCACGCTCCTGGAGGTACTCTTCAACGACTTTACGCCCTGCCAAATTATTGGGTAACGAGACACTTTCGACCTGAAGCAGTCGGCGCGCCAGAAAAGCGGTCAACCAATTCACCTTATAGGCGATCACCATCGGCTTTTTCAGCAAGAGTGCCTCAAGGGTTGCGGTACCGGATGCGAGCAGCACCACATCAGCTGCCGCCATCACCTCCCGCGAGCGGCCATCAACGAGGGTAACGGGAAGATCGGCGGCGTACTGCGCCAGGGCGGATTCAAACAGTGTGCGGGTGCTCTGGTTGATCAGCGGCACCACAAAGTGTAAATCCGGCTCTGCCGAGAGGCACTGCTGTGCGGTACGAATAAAAGGCTCTGCCAAACGTGAGACTTCACTGCCACGACTCCCCGGCAACAGTGCCACGATACGTCTGTTATCGGGCAGTAAAAGCGCACGACGGGCAGCGCTGACATCCGGAATCATGGGGATGCGATCAGCCAAGGTGTGGCCAACAAACGTGACCGGCACCTGGTGTTGTTGGTAAAATTTTGCTTCGAAAGGAAAGAGTGTCAACATCATGTCGACACTTTGGGCAATTTTCTTCACACGCCCCTGACGCCACGCCCATATGGATGGGCTGACATAATGTGCTGTTGGAATACCTTGTTGCTTGAGCCGCTTTTCCAACCCCAGGTTAAAGTCGGGCGCATCGATACCCACAAAAAGGTCGGGCGGATTATCGATAAAGTGCTTGGCCACTCGATTACGAATACCCAGCAATTCACGATAACGACCCAGCACCTCAACAATCCCCATCACCGAGAGCCGCTCCATGTCGTACAGCGCTTCGCACCCTTGTTCGATCATGAGTGGGCCGGCGATCCCTTCAAACTGTGCTTGCGGGTATCGCTGCTTGATAGCCTGAATGAGGCCAGCGGCCAGAATATCTCCCGAAGCCTCACCGGCAACAATACCTATACGCATGGTTTACCTCGATAGAAAATTGCTCGGTGTTGATTTTTCTTGTTAATTTACAAACCTCTTGAGGCCATAATGAAGTCTGTTTTCATGTGCAAACCTGTAACCTTAAGGCAAAGAAGATAATGTTTTCCGCCGTTTTTTAGATGCCGAATTACAGCGTTCCGTGCTTGTTTACTAACCCATTTCACTGCATTTCCTAAATAAAATGGACGTGGAATCAAATCCATGTGTCTACTGCATGCTTCGCTTGTTTTTATTAACCTTCCAAATAACTCTAACACCTTAAAATTGATATTCCACTTCAATGCTTGCTCTCCATATATTACTGACAAAATACTCTGGAATTCTTTTTTTTCTTGCTCTGTAATGCGCTCCATGACTTCCCCTTATTTTAGATGGGTTTTAGAAATGATATTTTTTATTAATTCAGTTGAGTTCACTTTAGAAGTGACTTCGACAACAAAACCCAGTAAAGGAGATAATATATAAATTTTCACATTACCCTTCATTTTTATAACATATATTTCCACGCTATCAACTACGTGGTGAGATTTATTATCTATCTCACCGAATCCACTCACAAACAATTCTTCAATATTATCGCCAGGCTTATTCAAGGCACTCTTGAAAAAATCGTAAGGCTTTTTATCTGTACCAATAAATTCTAGCTCTTTCTTGTCAATAACCCTATAAGCTAAGTTAGGAGCCATAATAATAGGCCCTTTTTCAATCCATATATTTTTTTTATCTAGCTCAGAGGGGAGTGATAAAACCCCAAAAAAAACTAAATTTTTATCTTCCTTATACAAATTCGAACTTACACTTTTTGTCATATTTGACGCGCAGCCAGTAATGCCTATTAGTATTACTAGAAAAATTGATAATACTGATTTTTTTCTCATATAACTCTCTCTGCTTCGCGTTCATAATAAGCCAGCAGTTCAGTATCAAACCAGCGATTAACGCACAATACCTCGGCTGGATTTGGCTAAAAACTCACTCATGACCGCCACTTCCGGATGTGCTTTGGCTAATTCCAACAACGCCTCTTTAGCCTCGTCCAGCTTAAGACCAGAGCGAAAA
>Ga0256839_1001690_pt1 | contig 26221 bp, 14 predicted proteins | sample 354166metaG_FD_185968 | JGI IMG/M metagenome (GOLD analysis project Ga0256839, IMG submission 185968) | Hydrothermal vent microbial communities from Mid Atlantic Ridge, Atlantic Ocean - 354-166 | ecosystem: Environmental > Aquatic > Marine > Hydrothermal vents | place: Atlantic Ocean: Mid... | reverse complement strand
CCAGAAGTGGCGGCGGTATTTGCCGGCACGAATCTGGTGGGCAGCGCGCGCTGCCACTTCGGAGGCGTGGGGCATCCCGAACTCGCCGAAAAGGGTGACGAAGAGATCGGCGACCAAGGCCAGCACGAAGGTCCACGCCAGGGCGGTCACCATGCGCGCCGGCATGGCGACGAAGAGCCCCAGCACCAGCAGCGCGCCGGACCCGACCATGAGCGCCTGCACCACCAGGTGAACCGGCAGGAGGGAACTCTGCCAGAGGTCACGCCCTTCGGCCTGGCCGAAGAGGAAGGCCGTGTAGACGGCCGTGAGCAGGGCCAAGGCGAAGCCGGCCCACAGGAAGAGCGGCCGCGTGGCCGAGGCCACCCCCTCCGGCACCACGCCCAGGGCGGCTCCCCCTTCCAGGAGGAACCAAAGGCCGGCCACTGCGGTGAAGCCCACGAGGATGAAGGCACCCCGCGTGAGCCACGACTTCCACTGGGGGCGGGTCAAGATGGTGTAGAAACGTTCGGGACGCTCCAAGTCCCAGACCAACAGGAGGGTGGTGATGCCAATGAAGAGCAGCGAAACGAACGTGCCCGCCAGGGCAATGGGGCGGCTGAACTCCACGGCGCCCAGCCCGAAGAGCAGGGCCAACAGCATGAAGATGCCGCTGCCGATCCCCTTGGTGACCAGGTACGCGGGGACCTGCCAGTGCCAGGGCACCTTGTGCTGGGCGTTGTAGACGGTCTGGACCATGTGCTCGGCCTGACGGGCGTTGCCCACCACGATGGGGCCACGCCACGTGCCCACGCCCTGTTCCGCGGCCTCGCGCACGGCGAAGCCGGTGGGGGAGTGGACGTGAACCCCCTGGTCGTGGTTCACGGGGTCATCGGTGGCGTCGATGGCGCGCGCCTGGTCGGTGGCCACGTCGGCCCACATGAAGGTGCCGGAAATGTGGGCGGCCGTGGGCGTCAGCGTGACCTCATCGGCGTCGATGTAGAAGAGCTTGGGCGCCGTGCCCTGTTCGGGCTTGCGCACGCTGACGGGGTACCGCTCGATGAGCCGGCTGATCTCGCTGTTGGGGTCGTCCAAATCGCCGGCGATGATGGCCCGCTCGGGGCAGACGATGACACACGCCGGCTCCAACCCCACCTCGATGCGGTGCGCGCAGAAGTGGCACTTGGCCGCCGTGCCCGTTTCGGGGTCGATGTAAATGGCATCGTAGGGACACGCTTGGAGACACGCCTTGCAGCCGATACAGATGCGGGGGTCGAATTCGACGATCCCGTCGTCGCGCTGGTACATGGCCTCGACGGGACAGATACGGACACAGGGGGGATTGGCGCAGTGATTACATCGGGTGACCTGAAAAAAACGGCGCACGTTGGGGAACGTGCCCTTCTCCACGTACTTCACCCACGTGCGGTAGACGCCCAGCGGCACCTCGTTCTCGGACTTACAGGCCGTGCTACACGCGTGACAGCCGATACACTTGCGCTGGTCAATGAGAAAGGCGTAGTTCATCGGCGAACTCCCCTGGGACAGCCTTTATGGTCAATCGGAGCCAGTTCATTCAGGGGCAACGGGGAGGGCATACTCCCCCCAGGGGGCCGCCCTTGCTGTTGAGGACGGCCCCCTATCCCCCTCACCGCCTTCAGATCATCGGCGGACGCGCTGCTTGGAGACGGATCACCAGCTCAGCAAGGCAAGCGCCCGGAGACCCCGCGTCAGATGAAGAGCGTGACGCGGCTCTTCAGCGCGTCGGCCAGGAAGCCGGCCACGCCCGCCTCCTCGGCGCTGTCGCGCAGCTCCTCCTGGGCGATGCCCATGACGTGTTGGCTCATGGCGCAACTGTAGATCGTGGCGCCCATCTCTTCGGCCAAGGAGATGAGGTCGTCCAACGTCTCCACGTTCTTCTGGCGCATCATCCGCTTCATCAGGGAGGCGCCCACGCCGAAGAAGTTCATCCGGCTGAGCCCCATGCCGGCCGGCGCCGCCGGCGACGCTGTCATCACGTCCAGCATCTTCTCCATGAGGGACTTGCCCTCGAAGGAGCGCTTCTTGCGGATGGCGTTCAGCCCCCAGAAGGTGAAGAACATGGACACCTCTTGCCCCAAGGCCAAGGCGCCCGTGGCAATGATGAAGGCTGCCAGGAGACGGTCCAACTCGCCGGAGAAGACCACAATAGTCACGCGGTCCTCGGGCACGCGCTCGGCCAGCTCGGCCACTTGGGCCTCGAGCTGTTCGATGCGCGCCTGAAGGGCCGCCACGTCCGTGTCCGCCTGCGTCTGGGGCATCACGGCCTCAACAGTCATGCGTTCACCTCCTCTCGCCGCTCACCTGTCCGAGACGGCTCACCCAACATTCCCGAAAGCCTGCCACGTGTCACACGGGCCGGAGGCGGTGCGCCCACCCACGGCCACTGTGTTCCCTACGAGGTGCGCTTCACGTAGTGGACGAAGATGGATTGGCCGTCCTGTTGGACTTCCTCTTGGGCCACCAGCTCCACGTTCTTGGCCGTCTTGACCCACCCCTGGAAGTCCTTGACGCTCCCCCTGTCGGTGGCCAAGACCTTTAGCACCTGGCCGGGTTCCATCTTCATGATCGTCTGTCGGGCTTTCACCAGGGGCATGGGACAATTCAGCCCCCGCACGTCAAGCTCCTGGTCGAATGTCGGCGTGGACATGGACTTCCACCTCCTTTCCTCTGTTCTCGTGTGGCGTGCGATCAACCGCCGTCCTCGCCGTCTGGGGGATGACATTCGTCACGGCTTGACCATGACAAACGGCACAGATAGTATACTGGAGTATGGCTCCCGTGTCAAAGCCAACGGCCAAAGTTCACTTTCTTGCCCCACTTTCTCCAGAAAAAGATGGGCTCGGCCCGCCTCTGGGGAGCATTTCCGTTTCTCCTCAAAGGGGACTATCATTGGTCGTACTCACATGGCAAAGACCATCGAGGGTTCAGGAGCACCGGCATGGACCCCCTGGAGCAACAGGTGTGGCGCACTGTTGAGCGCCTCCAACTCGTTTGGCCCGGAGAACATGTGGTGCTGGCCGTGAGCGGCGGCCCGGACAGCTTGGCCCTGCTCCACGTGATGCACGCGCTGCGTGACCGCCTGGCCGTGCGGCTCTCCGTGGCCACGTTGGACCACATGCTCCGCCCCGAGTCGGCCGAGGAGGCGGCCTTCGTGGGCCGTGAGGCCGAAGCGCTGGGGCTCCTCTGCGTGCGGGAACAGCGCGATGTGGCGGCGTATGCGCGCCGGCACCGCCTGAGCGTGGAGGAGGCGGCCCGCGAGGTGCGCTACCGGTTCCTGGCCGAAGTGGCCGCGGCCGTGGGAGCCACGGCAGTGGCCACCGGCCACACAGCCGACGACCAGGCCGAGACGGTGCTCATGCACTTCCTGCGCGGCGCCGGCCTGAGCGGCTTGAAAGGCATGGTGCCACGGGCACCGGCCGACGTGGCCGAGCGGGAGGGGCCGGCGCCGGCCCGCCCTGACCTGATACGCCCGCTCCTCTTCACGACCCGCGCCGAAGTCATGGCTTACCTGGAGCGCCGAGGGCTCTCGCCATGCCTGGACAGCTCCAACCTGGACACTGCGTTCTTCCGCAACCGGCTGCGCCACGAGCTCCTGCCCATGCTCGAGGCCCACTACCAGCCCAACATCCGCCGGCTCCTGGCCCGCACGGCCGAGGCCTTGGCCGTGGACTGGGATTACCTGCGAGTTCAGGTCGAAGCCGCCTGGCACGACCTCGCCCGCGCGGACGAGGAACACGTGCGCTTCCCGAAGGAGGCATTTTGGGCCCACCACCCGGCCATTCAGCGCGGCCTGGTGCGCAAAGCCGTGCGCCACCTGCGCCCCTTGCTGCGCGACGTGGGCTGGGAACACGTGGTGGAGGCCCTGCGGGTGGCGCGGGACGGCGAGGTGGGAGCACGCGCCACCCTGCCGGGCCACCTCTTCCTCTTCGTGGAGCGCCAGGAGCTCGTCATCGGGCCCGAGCCCGCTGCGCCGCCGTGGCCACGCCTGCCCGCCGGCGCACGGGTCCTCCTCACGGTGCCCGGCGAGGCAGAACTCGGAGGAGGGTGGTCGGTAGTTGTCCGGCCGGTGGGGCGGGACCTCGCTCTTTCCGAGGCGCCGGCCAACGCAGACCCGTGGCAGGCATTCCTCGACGCCGACAACGTGGTGTTGCCGCTGGCCCTGCGCACCCGCCGGACAGGCGACAGGTTTGTGCCCTTGGGCATGGCCGTGCCGGTCAAGCTGGCCGACTTCCTCACGGCCCAGAAGGTGCCCGCCGCCCTCCGGGACGAGATGCCCCTGTTGGTAGACGCCGAGGATCGCATTCTCTGGATTCCGGGGCTGCGGCTCTCCCACGAGGCACGCCTGACCGAGGGCACTCGCCGGGTCGTGTACGTCGCGTGTCACCGCCTGGAGGACGATTGATCATGGACCGCCGACAGGCCACGGGCATTCTGCTCACTCTCCTCTCCACCGTCTGTGCCGGCACAGCTCCCATCTTCGGCAAGCTGGCCTACCAGGCCCAAGTGACGCCCTACACGCTGGTAGCCCTGCGCACATCCTTGGCCGCACTCAGCCTGTGGGCTTTCTACTTGCTCTTCTGGCGCCACTGCATTCCCATTCGGGGCAGTGCGCTGGCCGGGTGCATCGCCATGGGGGTGGCGAACGGCTTGGGCTCGCTCATGTACTACCCCGGCCTGGCACGGATCGACGCCTCGTTGGCCCAGTTGCTCTACGCCCTCTACCCCGTGTGGGTCTTTGTCTTCCTGAGCGCGGCCGGCCAGCCGGTTTCCCGCCTGGCCGTGTTTCGCTTGGGCATTGCTCTCGTCGGCGTCTACCTGCTCACCTTCACGCCGGGCGCCCGCTTCGACTTTCTGGGGGCCATGCTCCTGGTGGCCGCTGGGGCGGCCTACGGGTGGCACCTGGTGTTGGGCCAGTGGACGCTGGCCAACGTGGACTCCCGCACCGTGGCCCTCTACACCATCACCACGATGGCCGTCGTGGTGGACGTAGCCCGCCTGAGCATGGGCGACCCCGTCGAGCCCATTTCGGCCGTGGGGTGGGTGGCCATTGCGGGCCTGGCGCTCATCGCCATGGCCCTGGCCAGGCTGCTCGTCTTCGCCGGGCTCAGCCGGTTGGGGGGCATTCAGACCTCCATCTTGAGCGTGGGGGAGCTGGTCGTGGCCCTCGTCTTGGCCTTCCTCCTGTTGGGGGAGCGCATGACGCCCGTCCAGTGGACCGGCGCGCTGCTCATCGGCACGAGTATGCTCATGATCGGCCGCGAGTCCAACCTGGAGTTGGAGAGTTGGGAGCGGTGGTTGGCCGCGGAGATGAAGAAGGAGCAATGAGGAGGAGAGGGCGGCCGAGGGTGGTGTGGCCGCTCTCCCCCCCTTGCCTTCCTAGAACATGGCCTGGATGCTCTCCAGCAGCTCCCTGTCCACGAACTGGCCCTTCTGGAGCAGAGAGCGCACGTGGCCGTCGAGCCGCTTGCGCTCTTGGGCCGAGAGGCGTGCTGCCGTGATCACGATGACGGGAATGTGTTGGAGTTTGGGGTCGGACTTGATGGCCTCCAGCACCTGGTACCCGTCCACCTCGGGCATCATGAGGTCCAGGAGCACAACATCAGGCTCGACTTCCCGGATCATCTGGATGCCCTGGCGGCCGTCGGCGGCCTCGAAGATCTCGAAGTCGCCGTAGGCCTGGAGGATGCGCCGCAAGAGCACCCGGGCGGGCTCGTCGTCCTCCACAATGGCGATGCGCCGCACGTCGCCGCCCAACTCTTCGAAGGAGGTGAGCAGGCCCTCCTCGCGGGCGGCCATTGCCGGCGTCGGCTCCTCCACCTCTTCGGCCACCACCTCCTCGGCCGACAGGTCCAAGTGGTGGGACCAGTTCTCCTCCAACAGGTGTTTCTCGACGGGGAAGGTGTGGCCGGAGCAACAGATGACCACCGTCTCGTCGGGGCGAATGAGGCCCTGGCGGATCATCTTGATGGCGCCGGCACAGGCCATGGCCGCGGCCGGCTCCATGGAGAAGCCGTCCATCTTGGCCATCACGTGCATGGCGCGGAACGCCTCCTCGTCGGTGACGGCCACGAAGGCCCCGCCGTGCTCCACGGCCGCCTGGTAGAGGATTTCGTAGGCGATGCCCGGGTCACCGGTGGCGACTGTGGTGATGAGGGTCTGAGGGGAGTCAACGACGACAGGCTTGGAGAGGCCCTGTTCCCACGCCTTGACCATGGGCGCACAGCCGGCGGCCTGAATGCAGGCGATCTTGGGCATGGTCTCCACCAGGCCCATCTCCCGGAGCTCCCAGAACCCCTTGAGCACGCCCACCGGCCCCAGCCCGCCGCTGACGGCCTGGATGTACCAGTCGGGGGAGCGCCACCCGAGCTGCTGGGCGATCTCATACGCGATGGTCTTCATGCTCTCGCGGGCAGCCATGCCCTTGATGCCCCGGTCCAAGAAGAGGCCCCGCTGCTCGGCGAAGCGGGCGGCGACCTGCTTGGTGCGGTCATACGTGGCCGTCACCTTCACCACCTCGGAGCCATAGAGGGCCACCTCGCGCATCTTGTCGGCGGGCACGCTGCTGGTCAGGAAAGTCCACAACTTGATGCCGGCTTGGGCCGCGTAGGCCGAGTAGCTGATGGCCACGTTGCCCGTCGAGGCCACGACGACCTCCCGGACGCCGTGCTCGCGGAGCACACTGATGGCCAGCGAGGCCTGACGGTCCTTGAAGCTGGCCGTGGGGCCTTGGCGTTCGTCCTTCAAGTAGAGATTGGGCACGCCGAGCATGAGGCTCAGGTTCTTCAAGCGCAACAAGGGGGTGCCACCCTCGCCCATGGTCACGATGTGATCGTCGTCGTGGACGGGCAGCCACTCCCGAAATCGCCACATGGTGCAGGGGCGGGCGGCCGTCTCCTCCCGCATGACCCGGCCCAGCCGGTCGTAGTCATAACGGGGGTCGAGCCACTCGCCCCCGCAGTTCGGACAAGCGGCGAGCAATTGATCGGCCGGCACGTCATCACGGCCACAGTTTGTACACACAACATACCATGACATCGCCTTTCCTCGCTTTACATCTTTTTTGGTTTAACCAACAAAGAAATCCATCCGCTTCCCTCATTCCGGGAATGGATGGATTTCCTTCGCCGTGAAGGTGTATTTTGGTGGCCACAAGGTCGGCCTCACATATCACACGTGTTGGGCTTTCACCAGGGCGTTCAGGCAGGCCACCAGCTCGCCGCGGAGGATGGGCTTCGGCAGGAAATCGGTGGCACCTGCCTCCAAGCACGCTTCCCGTTGGTCCTCTTCGATGGAACAGACCACGATGGGAATCTCGCGGGTGAGGTCCTCGCGCCGCAACATGCGCAACACGTCGATTCCGTTGACATCGCGGATTTTGATGTCCAAGAGGATGACGTCGGGCTGATACCGGCGCACGGCCAAGAGCACATCGCGGGCATCGTTGACGGAGATGACGCGGTACCCCTCGGGCTCCAAGTAGCGGGTGTAGAGCTCGGTGATGCCCGGCTCATCGTCCACGGCCAGCACCACCGGCTGTCGGCGGGCCTGTTCCTTATCCTCCGGCGGGCCGGCAATGGGCAGGGTGAAGCTGAACGTGGAGCCCTGTCCGACGGTGCTGCGCACCGAGATGCGGCCGCCGTGCATCTCCACGAAGTGACGGGCAATGGCCAGGCCAAGCCCTGTGCCCCCCACCTTGCGGGTCATGGAGCTGTCCACCTGGTAGAAGGCCTCGAAGAGGCGGTCCAACTTCTCCTCGGGAATGCCGGGGCCCGTGTCCGAGACGCTGATCATGATCTCGTCGCCCGTTCTGACAGCAGTGAGACAAATTTCGCCTTCCTCGGTGAACTTGGCCGCGTTGGAGAGCAGGTTGAGCAGGATCTGGCGCACGCGGGTGGCATCGGCGCGGATGATGGGGAGCTCCTCGGGCACCTCCTTGCGCAGGCGGACGGGCTTATCCTTGATGAGCCCCTTGGTGGTGCTGAGCACGCCGTCGATGATCTGGTTGAGGTCCACCTCCTCGAAGTCCAACTCCATCTTGCCGGCTTCGATCTTGGAAATGTCGAGGATGTCGTTGATCAGGCCCAGCAGGTGTTGGCCGGCGTTGTAGATGGTGGTCAGGTCCTTGCGCTGCAAGTCGGTGATCGGCCCGTCGATGCCCTTGAGGATGACGCGCGAGAACCCGATGATGGAATTGAGGGGCGTGCGCAACTCGTGGCTCATGTTGGCCAGGAACTGCGTCTTGAGCTGGTCCAGCTCGCGCAGCCGTTCGGCGGTCTCGCGCTGCTGCTGGTAGGCCCGCGCGTTCTCGATGGCCACGGCGAGCTGGTCGGCCAGCGTCTGGAGGACGGCAATGTCCTCCTCGTCGAAGACGTCGGGTTCCGTGCTCTGCACGTCCAGGGCACCGATGATCCGGGTGCCCACCCGCAGGGGCACGGCACACTCGGCGCGGGTATCAGGCAGCAGCTCGTTTCGGCGGTGGACTTGGTCCCGGTCGGTATCGCGGGCCACGACGGGTTTGCCCGTGGCCGTCACCTGGCCGATGACGCTCTGGCTGCCCACGATCAGGTGGTGTTGCCGTTCCAGGAGGAGCCGGCCGGCCTCGCCGGTGCTGGCCCGCAACCAAGCCGCGTAGTTCTCCTCGTCCACGAGGAAGACCTGCACGTGGTAGAAGCCGAAGGCGTCGCGGATGAGCTCCACCACGCGGTTGAGCAACTCGTCCAAGTCCAGCAGCGAGGAGGCGGCCCGGCTCACCTCGGCGGCCGCCTGAAGCTGTCGGGCCCGTCGCTGTTCCAGGGCGAAGAGGTGCGCAGCCTCCAGGGCCTGGGTCATTTCCTGGGCCACGGCGGCCACCAGCTCCACCTCTTCCGGGTTCCACGTGCGAGGGGCGTCGTCCTCGACCATGACCATGCCCACCGGTGCTCCCCGCCACATGAGCGGGGCGATCACGCGGGTTCCATCGGCCGTTGGTTCGGACGGCAGGGTGTCCAACGGCCTGCTCTCCACATCGACAACTTGGACGTGATCGTCGTCCACAACAACGCCGCGCGGGAAGCGGCGGAAGTGTTGGAGCCACTTGCTCTCCACGCGCTCCCGCTCCAGGCGGTGCATCTCCTCGAGCTGTTGCTGGACCACGGCGTAGAGCTCAGCGTTGGCCAAGGCCCGCGCCAGAGCGCCGACGGCCAACTCGAGGGCTGAAATCATCTGGCGGTCGGCCACGCTCTGTTCCTCTTGGGCGAAGAGCATGACCACGCCCTGCATGGTGATGGGCAGGTCGAGCAGAGGAAGCGCCAACACGTGGCCGGAGCGGAGGGTGACCAGGTGCCACGTGCGCTGGCGGAGGGCGTGAACGGCCACGTTGTACAACTGGACGTTGGTGGAAAGCTGGTTCGGCCACCCGAAATCACCCCTGGCCTGCTCGCAGTAGAGCTCGTGGCTGTCGCCCAAATAGATGGCCAGCGAATCCCCGCGGGCCAGCTCGTCGTGCAAGAACGCCACGGCCTTGGCGAGAATCGCGTCCCGCTTGAGGTCCGAGGCCACCAGTTGGCCGAAGCGCGCGATCTTGGAGAGTTGCTCCATGGAACGGCGCAACTGCTCCTCAGCCAGGACGCGCTGGGTTACATCGCGGAAATCCCACAGCCGGCCGGCCACGCGCCCGCCGAGCGTGTAGGGGCGCGTGTCGTACTCGAACACCCGCCCGTCGGCCAACTCCAACGAGCCCTGGCCGACCAACTCAGGGCGCCGCTCGTAGCGGGTGAGTTGACGCTTGAAGTTGGCCGCGTCCTTGAGCCGCTCGAGCACGGCTTGCCAGAACTTCTCCGCCGAGCCGTCCTCGAGCACCTCGTGGGCCACACCCCACATGTCGAGAAGCCGCTGATTGTGCAGGATGACCTGGCCATCGAGGCCGCCAATGAAGATGCCGTCGGCAATGAGGTGGAGGGCGTTGTCGAGCTGGGACGCCAAGCTCTCCACACGCCGGCTCGCCTCCCAACGGCTAATGAGCCCTACTAAGAGGCCGCCTAACAAATTGGCAAGCAGGTGAACGTAGTCCTCACGCCACTCAGAGCGCTCATCCTCGAACGCCTCCAGGAGCAATACTCCTCGGACAGCCTCTTCCTGGCGGAGGGGAACGAAAAGCTGCGTGCGGCTTTCCAAGGCAAAGCGTATGTGTTCCGCCGCCGGCAATGGGGGGGAGAATTCCGCCCCCAAGCGGCGTGAAACGAATGAACGCTCGAGAGACGCACGCTGCACCCAATCGAGCAAGACGTGGGCGTTCACCACGGCCACCTTTTTCGGCTCACCCCGTTTGCGCCACAAGACCTCCACGTGCTCTCCATCCTGGAGGGCGAAGACGAGGTGAACGCGGTCGGCCTCCAGAGCAGCCCCGATCTGCCCAAGGGCGCTCTGGAGGCCGCTGTGGAACTCTTCCACCTCCGTGGCCACCAAGCCGGCAGCCACGGACGCGATCACGTGGCCCACTTCGGCGTACCGCCGCAAGGCGGCCTCGGCCGCCTGGAGGCCGGAGACGAGGGCTTGACGGATCACTTCCTGTTCTCGAAGCACACGGCGGTGCAACGTCTCGATGAACCCGACAACGAGGCCCGAAGAGAAGGCGGCCAGTCTGGGCAACCACCAGTCAGCGGCCTCGCCTCCCACGACCTCGATCACGTGCTCGGCCCAGACGGCCTGTGTTCTGGCCACAGCATCGGGCATGGTGTAGCCCAACTCCACCAGAGCCCGGCCGATGGCTTGGGCCGGCACACTGGGGTCCTCATCGCTTAAGAGGAGCTCCACGCCTTGGTGGGCCAATTTCAACAACCGGGCATGAATGGTCGCCTCATCGAGGGGAACAAACCCCGTCGGCTGAATTGCCTTCAGCCAGGCCGTCGCCAATTCGTCACACTGCTCGCGCAGCAGATGTGCCCCCAAGGGTGCCTGGGACGCGCGTTGCACCACCATAATTCCCTTCCACCTCGATGGCTTCAGTTCTCGTCTCCCGTTGGCCTCACGGCTTGCGAGCCACGCCGGCATAGGCCGCCGGCAAATCTCCATAGTCAATGGACTGCAGAGGACGCCACTTGTTAACTGGTACTAAGCCTGGTTCAACAAACTCCCACCCCTCGAAGAAACGCTCGATCTCAACACGAGAACGCATTTTGAAGGTAGCCGTAGAACGGTCGTACAGGGCTTGGATGCGCTGCAAGGTCTCCTCCGGCCAATTCTCGTGGGTGCCGTGGGAGATCACCAGAAAACTCCCGGGCACCATGACCTTCCCAAACCGCCGCACGATGCCGTAGGCGTCCTCATCGTCGGTGATGAAGTGCAGCAGGGCCACCAACAAGAGCCCCACCGGCCGCCCGAAGTCCAACAGCCCCTGCACCTCGGGGTGGTTGACGATCTGCTCCGGCTCGCGCGCGTCCGCCTGGATGGAAATGGCCCGCGGGTTCCCCTCCAGAATCGCCCGCGCGTGGGCCACCGCGATCGGGTCGATGTCCACGTAGACCACCTTCGCCTCCGGGTTCACCTCCTGCGCAATCTCGTGCACATTCCCCCGCGTCGGTATCCCAGACCCGATGTCCAGAAATTGGTCGATCCCCTCTTCCTCCACCAGGTACTTCACCGCCTGCACCAGAAAGGCCCGGTTCGCCTGGGCTATCAGCCTCACCTCGGGCACCACTTGGAGCACCTGTTCGGCCGCCTGGCGGTCCACCTCGAAGTTGTGGTGGCCGCCCAAATAGTAGTCGTACATCCGCGCCGGGCTCGGCTTGTCCAACGGCACATCCTGTGGCACCCACGAAGAGCTCGCAGGTTGTGGTGTGTTCATGCGTTCTCCCTCTCCACGTTGGCCCTTCACACCTTTCGAGACCTGCTCCCTGTGTGGAGCCGCCCTCAATCGCTTTCGCCATCACGCGAGAGCGGTCCGCCGAGGGGCGTTCGGCCATCTCCGCCGCGCCCGTTGCCGTCGTCGCGACGCTCCATTCCCCACTGCTGCGGGGGGACAACCCACACCCCGGCCCGCCGGGCGTGGAGCACCTGGCGCAATTCGCTCACGCCGGCCTGGAGGATGGAGTTGGGGTCCACGCTGCGGTGCAACCGGGCCGCAATGCGGTTGAGCATCTCCTCTCGCCAGGCGCGCATCTGAGCTGTCTCGAACAAGCGCAAGTTGTCGAGCACGATGGTGGCTTGGTCGGCCAAGGTGCGGTAGATCTCGATCTCCACCTTGGGCACCGGCCCCGGCTCTCCTGACCGCATCACCAGCCACCCGAGCCACCGCTCCACCGTGCGCAGGGGGACGATCAACAGGCGCCTGGCCTCCATTTGCTCCAACATGGCCTTGGTCTGCTCGGCAAGGGGAGCTTCCCGCACGTCCTCGAAGAGGATGTAGGGCCCCTTGCCGAGCACATGGGCCTCGGGGAAGACCTGGCGCCACGGCACTTCTGCGCCGGGCTCGACGGTAGGGAGCTCGAGAGAGGCAACGGCAGCGTTGATGACCACGTCGGGCAACTCCTCGTCCCCCATGACAGGCTCTGGGAAGAGCCACACGCTGGCCGAGGTCCAGAAGGCTTCACCGGCCTCGAACATGGCATTGGCCACGTCCTGGGCGTTCACCGCTGTGCTGAGCAAGTGGCTTGCCCGGTAGAGCCGCTGAGTTCTGGCGAGCGCCTCCTGGGCTTGGCGGAAGAGGCGCAGGTTTTCCAACACGACCGTGGCCTGGGAGACGCCGGTTTCCACGGCGCGCATGTCGGCCTCGGAGAAGGTGCGCGGGGTCTGCCACGTGAGAAGCGTAAAGCCAACCCAGTGGGTGGCCGTTCGGAAAGCGTAGACGGCCAGCGACTGAGCGCTCAACGCCCGCAGGAACTCGGGAGGCAGCAGCCCGGCCACCGGCTCCTCGCCGGAGGCCACCAGCGGCCTGTCGGGCGAAAGGCGCACGACGAGGGGGAAGTGCTCGGCGGCAATGTGAGCGCCCTCCGGCACGGGAGCCGAGAGCTCGCCGACGGCCCGGACCAAGCGCACGGCCGGCGGGTACTCGTCGAGGGACACAGGCTCGTCGAACATCCAGATGCTGGCCCAATGGGGCTCAAGCACGGCAACGCTCTTGAGGAGCCCGGCGTAGACATCTTCCACTGTGGTGCTGCGCACCAGCGTGCTGGTAATCTCATACAGTCGCCGAGTCTCCTGGAGGGCTGCCCGCGTCTGGTCGAGCAAGCGCCGGTTCTCCATGACCAACCCGAGCTGGCCCACAATGGTGCGCCAGCGCTGGACGTCGGCCTCGCTGAAGTGGACCGGGTGGCGGTAGCTGATGTGCAGCATACCATACCCGCGTCCCAGGGGAAAGGCCACGGAGAACATGCTGCGCACGCGCTGGCGCCGGTAGGAGACGCGGTCAGCCTCGGTCATTCGGGGATCGGCTTCAATGTCCTCCACGACGAGAGGCGGGTACCCCGGCTCGAGCAGGCGTTGAACCGAGGGGAACTCCTCGACGGAGAAATAGCGCCCCACGTGGGGGCTAGGACGACCGCCCGGCAAGTAGTTGGCCACCACGGTGAAGCCCCGAACCCTCCCCCGTTGGTCCACATCAAGCTCGTTGATGGCCACGAACGCATCCTGAGAGGGCAACAGGTGTTGGGCGATTGCCTGAGCGATGTCGTCCACTGTGGCGGCCGCGGCGAGGGCGGCGGAAGCGTTGTAGAGCGCCTGTGTGCTCTCCAAGTTCGTCTTGAGCTGTTCGAAGAGCAAGATGGTCTCGAGCGAGGCACTGGCCTGTTCGCTCAGGGCCAAGAAGATGCGCTTGGTGCGCTCGTCGAACTGGCGGGGTTCGACGGAGAGAAAGCTGAGTATGCCTGTGACCTGGTCACGGGTCATGAGGGGGCGGCTCAAGAGGGACTCGAAGCGCACTTCCAGGTCCGTGTTCACCAGCATCTCCAACGCCTGCTTGCCCCCCTCTTCGAGGGCGAAGACGCTCTCCCGGGCGGCCAGCAAGAGTTGCAAGTACCGGCGGGCTTCATCGCCCAGGCGGAAGGCGAAGTCCACATCGCGCAGGTCACTGTGGATGGCTCGCGCGTAGACCCGAAACTCGTGGGCCATCACGGTGTCCACGTCGGCCGGGAGCACTTCCGGCAGGACAGCCAGGTGAACGGCGTCAAACCCCAGCGCGCGGGCAGCCTCGAGGGCCACGGCGACCACGTCCTCGGGGGATTCCGCTTGGGCAAAGCCGGACGTGGCCTGGTAGAGCAACCGGGTCTCCTCCAGCGCGGTCTCGGTGCGCTCGAAGAGGCGGCGGTTGTGGAGCACCGTGCCCGCCTCGTCCACGAGCACGCGGAAGGGCACGAGGCGGCTCGACTCGAAGGCGCCCACACGGGCCGAGTGGAGGAAGACAGCGCCGGCCAGCCGTTCTCCTACGTGGAGGGGGAACATGACCGACGAGGCGGCTCGAATGCGCGCCAGGTGCTCCTGCAAGGGCACTATGTGCTCCTTGTGTCCGTCGGATCCGGTCAGGCGCAGACGGTGTTGAGCGTCCACCTCCAGGGTAAGGCACCACTCGCGACACTCACCGGGATCGACGTTCAACTCCAAAGTAGCCCCTTGTAAAGACGGCATCCCCGCATCAGGATACCAGTCGGCCACCACGCGCCCAGCGCGAGGATCGCCGTCACGGAAGACCACGACCATTGCGCCCACCAAGTCGAAGGGATGACGCCCGGCCCCGACCAAGCCCTGCAACATGCGAACGAAGAGAGCCTCCTCGCTCTCCACCTGGAAGAGGCGCTGGCCCGTCGTGTACAACGTCTCGGTGACGTACAGCGTCTCCTCAAGGGACTTGAAGAGCTCGGCGTTGCGGATGGAAATGGCAATCTGGTTGGCGAGAATCTGCAGGGCCACGATGTCGTCATCGTCGAAGGCATTGGGCTGCGTGCTCTGCACGTCCAAGGCACCGATGATCTCGCCGCCCAACTTCATGGGCACGGCCAACTCGGAGCGCGTCTCCGGCAGGAGCTCGTTCTTGCGGTGGATGGGGTCCTTGTCCGTGTCCCGGGCCACCACCGGTGTGCCCTCGGAGGTGACCTTGCCGATCACGCTGCGTGAGCCCACCTCCAGGCGGTGGCCCCTGGCCAGCAACAGGCGCCCGGCTTCCCCGGTGCTCGCCTTGAGCACGGCCCACTTGCGCTCCTCGTCCAACAGGAAGACCTGCGCGTGGTAGAACCCGAACCGCCGGCGGATCAACTCCACGGCGTGGTTGAGCAACTGGTCGAGATCGGCCAACGCGGAAGCCTCTTGGCTCACGAGGGCGGCCGTCTCCAAGTGGCTGGTGCGGCGGGCCACGCGCTCCTCGAGCGTCTGCAACAGGTCCTGGAGGCGAGTGGCCATCTGGTTGAACGCCCCTCCGACCAGGCCCAGCTCGTCGGCCGTCTCCAAGCGCACGCGCGTCTCCAGCTCGCCGGCCGCCAGGTGCCGCGCGGCCTCGGCCAGCGTGAGGGCCTCATCGGTGAGCTGGGTGGAGATGGCCTGGACCGCGAAGAGGGCCACGAGGAAGGCCAACACCGTCATGCCGATGACGACCAGGCCACCGTTGGCCTGGATGGCCACCGCTTGATCCAGACCGGCCTGAAAGCGCCCCTCGGCCACTTCGGAGAGCTGAAGGGCCAGCCGCTGGAGGGTGGCGCCGTTGGCCTGGAGGCTGCGCGTGGTCACGTCGAGGGTGCCGACGGCCTCGGCGAAGCTCGAAAAAGCGGCCTGTTCGTCCTCGATGGCCTGATCGATGGCCTCGCGCAAGTTCTCGGGCAACTGTTGGGCCTCGATGGCGTCGAACCACGCCTCGAATTCGGCCTGGCGCACTTGGGCGTTCTGAAGGTAGACTTCCTGGTGGGTGATCACGAACTCGTATTCGGCCTCCTGCATCTCGAAGAACGTGATCAACAACCCCTGGGTTGCAGGGGAAACGCGCAGGAGGTCTTCTAGCCGCTGGTTGGCGGCCACCCAATCTCCCCATTTGCCCGTGGACGGATCGCCCACTTCCACGAGGGTATTGGAGAACAGCTCGAAATCGTTCTCGTAGCGCTCAAGCGTCTCAAAGAACAGATCCACCCGCTTTTGGTCTTCCTCCGCAAGAGGCAGAGCGTCGAGGGCGTTCAGGCGTTGCTCGGCGATGGCGATGTGCTTGCGCCACCGGCTCAGCGGGCCCAACATGATGGCCGGCAAGTTCTCACGGCCCACGGCGGCCAAGGCCGTCTGCTCGGCCGCCCGGGCAGCGCGCACGTTGGAGAGGATCTCGTCGCTGTACTTGAGCATGAAGTGATGGGTGATGATCACGTCCTGAACCTGCCGGTTCACGGTGCTGAAGGCCAACACACTGACCAAAGAGAGCCCCAAGACCACCACAATCACCGAGCCGAACCCCCACCCGAGCTTCTGGCCCACCGAGGCCCGGCGCAACATGCGGCGGACGAGCTGGCCCCGCAGGTCGAGCACGATGAAGAGGATGGCCGTGGTGAAGAGCATGGCGTTCAGCAGAATGAGCTGGCTCGTCCGGAACCAGACCTGCGCGGGCAGCGTCACCAGCCCCATGAAGAGCACAGTCAGCAGAATGTAGGACGCCGTGCTCCGGTCCCTTGGCGTTCCCTTCCCGCGATACCAGTTGACAATGCCCCAGAGCAGCGGGATGCCCGTGACCACCGCCATGAACGTCACCACGTGGCCGAAGGTGGGCGTGGGAAACTCCCGGATGACCTCCCGGCCCACGGTGAAGAGGGAATTCACAGTCGTCAACACAGCGTTGGCATCTTCGGCCTCGAGCAAGATCTGCCAGACGCCGGCCCGCAGCAGAAAGGCGATGTACACAACCACAGCGCCGGTGCTCAGGAGCATCAGCCGGGCGGGCCAAGCCGGCACCCCGATGCGCCGGAGGAAGGAGAGGGCCGCGTAGAGGGAAAGGGGCACAACGGTGGCCAAGGCGAAGAGATAGACGAGCGCCGCGGCGATGAACACCTGTGTGCCCGGCTCCGACCGGATGACCGCCACGGCGCCGGCGTTGGCCAACGCCGCCACCAGCGTCGCCAGGCCGAAGGAAGGCGCCTCCCGGAAGGGACGCGCTTGGATGAGGTAGAGGGCGAAGATGAGCTGGATGCCCGCTGCAACAAGGCTCAGGGTGGCCATACCTTACAGCTCCGTGTGTTCTTGTACGAGGGACGATGGTGAAATTGGCGTCTCCTCGCCTTCGTGTCCATCCACCAACTCCAACATGCTGTCGAGCAGAGTCAACAAATGTTGGCCGTTGCGGTTGATGTAGGTCAAATCAGAGCGCTGGTTTTCGGTTAAGGGCCCCTCGATCTCCTTCAACAGCAGAGTGGAGAAGCCGATGATCGAGTTGAGCGCCGTGCTCAGCTCGTGCGACATGCGCCCGAGGAAAGCGGACCGCCGGCGCTCCAGTTGCTGCAACTTCTCGAGCGCAGCCCGTTCCATCTCGACGGCGCGGGCGTTCTCCACGGCGACCGTCAGGTGATCGGCCAGCACCTGGAGAGTTTGCAGATCGCCCTCAACAAAGGGCTCGGACGAGACGATCACCAACACGCCGATCAACTGAGTGCCCAAGCGCAACGGCAGGGCCATGCCCGTCTTGCCGTTCAGGGGCTTCCACAAGGCCCCCCCTTGGTCAGCGCACTCCCGGGCCAGCCGGGCAACGCCGTCAGGATCGCCCGGCTCGCCAGCGGCACCCCGCTCCTCAAACGCGGGCTCCCCGCTGTTGTGCGCCCGCCGCCGGAAGAGCCACAGGTGGACGGAGTCGAACCCAAAGCGCTCCCGAATGAGCTCGACGGCCTGCTCCGCCACGGCCTGGAGGGAGGGCAGGCGGCCGATCTCCCGGCCGATCTCAGCGCTGAGTTCCAAGGAGTTGGCCCGTCGCTCCAGCAACTTGTTGGCCCTGGCCAGCTGCTCGGTGCGCTCGACAACACGCTGCTCGAGAGTTTCGAGCAGGTCCTGGAGACGCTCGGCCATCGTGTTGAAGGCGAAGGCCAAGATGCCCAGCTCGTCCGTGCGGTCCACGGAAGCCCGGCGGTCCAAGTCGCCTTGGGAGATGAGGACCGCCGTGCGCGTCAATTCAAAGACAGGACGGGTGATCCGACGGATCATGATGGCCGCGGCCACCGTGGTCAAGAGGGCTACGGCAAGCGTGGCCGCGATCAGCGCGCCGGCAAGGGAGTCCGACGTGGCCAACACCCCGTCCAGCGCCTGAACCCCGACCAACACCGTGCCGTTCCAAGCCGGCACGGCCACCACCATCCACGGCGTCTGCCGGCCGACAATCTGTCCGCCCACCGGCACGTTTGGGAGCACCTCGACCACCTCGGGGGGAAGCTCCGCCCCGGCCAAGGGCACCGCGCGGCCGCCCAGGACGAGAGACGTGGCCACCGGCGGCACACCTGCCGGCAGGCGGAACACCTCCTCGGCCGGCACCCTGGCCACAGCCAGCCGTCCGTCGGGCAAATTCACGCCAATCCAGACGTAAAGCCGGCCGGCCTGTTGAACGACGCGCGCCTCCTCCCAACGCAGCGCACGCACATCTTCCGGCGGGAGCAGCTCCCCTCCCCCGGTGTGGACCACCGGCCGCCCGTCCTCATCCACGATCCAATACGACCACCTGGGGGACACATCTTCCGGGGCCAGAGCCCACCGGAGGAGAAGCGTGCGGTGGCGTTCCACGCTTCGGCCGGCCTCGCTCCGCACCGTGAGCACGACAGCCTGTAGGTTTTCAAGGGACAATTGCTCGATTTCCTGCCGAGTGCGCGTTATCGCGTAGAAGCTGACGAGACTGAGCGGCCCGATCGTCAGCACGAGAAATGTTGTGAGCAATGTGCGGCCCAGGCCGCCACGCATGTGGCTCAGTTGAATTGTACGCCCTCCGTCCTACCTTGCCTGCTCACCTACACGTGTTCGCGCATCCCGGACAGGTAACGGGCGATCTGTACGGGGAGCTCGTCGATGTCCACGGGCTTGCGAATGTACCCGTCACACCCGGCCGCCAACGTGCGCTCGCGGTCTCCCTTCATCACGTTGGCCGTCAGGGCGACGATGGGCACGTCGCGGAGCTCGTCCAGTTGCCGGAGGCGTGCCGTCAAGGTGAGCCCGTCGATCTCCGGCAGGTTGATGTCCATGAGGATGAGGTCCGGCCGACACTCCACCGCCCGTCGAAGGCCCGTGGGCCCATCTTCCGCCTCCACAACGTGATACCCCTCGACCTCCAGGACGCGCTTCACCAGTTCGCGGTTCGCCAGGTTATCTTCAATGTACAAAATCGTGGCCTTGGGCATGGCTCCCTCTTTCTGTCCGTTTCTCAGACGAACAGAGGAACTCAGCACCTCCCCTCACGTGGCAGGTCGTGGGCGAGTGTCGGGTCTCCTCATAGCCTTCCTTCATTATAATCCAACTTGACAAAAAGGGATATAGCCCCGTAGTCCCAACTTTTCCACAAGAGGGGCCACCTACTTCCGGGCCTCGACCACCACTTGAACGATGAGATCGCCCTGTTCGATCCGTTCGGCCACGTCCATGCCCTCGATCACATACCCGAAGACCGTGTAGCCGCCGTCCAAGTGAGGCTGTGCTTCCAAGGTGATGTAGAACTGGCTGCCACTGGAAGCGCGTTCGGGATTCACCTCGTCGGGCAGGCGGGCGGCGGCCAGCGCCCCCTTCGTGTGGGGTAGGCCGATCTCGGCCGGCAGGGTGTAGCCCGGCCCGCCGGTGCCCGTGCCGGTGGGGTCGCCCCCCTGAATGACGAAGCCGGGCACCACGCGGTGGAAGCGCAGGCCGTTGTAGAAGCCACTTTGGGCCAGCCGGATGAAGTTCTCCACGTGGCGCGGGGCCGCGTCAGGGCGAAGTTCGACCACAATCTCGCCCTTCTCCGTGATGATGCGCGCCCGCGGGAATTCCCCCGAGGCCCCGGACGAGCCCGCCGGCCGTGGAGGGGGCACCAGGGCATACGTGAGCACTGCCGACACCAGGAGCAACACAATAACGATCCACATTGTTCTCATCCTAGATCGGTGTTCCACGGCGTTCCTCTCCGTCACCTTTCGCCTCTCGGCATGGCTGAACGTTCACCCAGGCTTCTCCACGTCCGGGGGCGGCGCGTGTCGCTCCAGCCAGATCAGCGCCGCCGCGGCCGCCAGTGCTGTCCACGTGGCAATGGCGTAGGCTGCCCGCACAGTGGCCACGCTGACGAAGATGGCAATGCCCCCCAGCGCGCACCCTGCCAGGTAGAGGAGCAGGACAGCCTCCCGCTTGGTCCAGCCGAGTCGAACCAAGCGGTGGGAGACGTGGTCCTTGCCGGGCGTCGTCAGGGGGTTTCGGCCACGGCGCAGGCGCGAAACGACGACCAGAGTCGTGTCGAAGATGGGCACGCCCAGCACCAGAACGGGCACCATCCACGTCACCCAGGGCACGTTGGTGGGAAAGCGCAACTTGATGCCCAACACGGCCATCAGGAAGCCGAGGAGCAGGCTGCCGGCGTCCCCCATGAAAATGCGCGCCGGGTTGAAGTTGTAGATCCAGAACCCCAACGAGGCGCCCAACACGGCCGCCGCAAAGGCGCCCACCAGGTATTGGCCGCTGAGGGCCGCCAACAGGAGGAAGTAGGCCGAGGCCACGGCCGCCACGCCGCTGGAGAGCCCGTCCATGTTGTCGAGCAGGTTGAAGGCATTGGTGATGCCCACCACCCACGTGATCGTCAGCGCGACGTTCATCCACACGGGGATGGGAAGCTTGACTTGGATGCCGGCGGCCAAGAGCACGCCCGCCGCCACCACCTGGGCCAAGAGCTTCGCCGAGGCGCGCAGCCCGCTGTGATCGTCCCACACGCCCGTGGCGGCCACCCACGTGGCCCCCACCAGGATGCCCGCCACTTGGACGATCTCGCGCCGGTCGGCGTAGAAGGCCAGGGCCACGAGCACGCCGGCGTAAATGGCCACGCCCCCCAAGAGGGGCACCGGGGCCGTGTGAACCTTGCGCGCCGCCGGCCGGTCGAGGACTCCCAGGTGAATGGCCACCTGTCGCATCAGCGGCGTGCCCACAACGGCCACGGCCAAGGCCAGCGTGAAGATAACCAGCCAATTGCCCGTCGCCACCCCCTATCCTCCCCGGCCTTGGTCGGCGGCCAACTGTTGAAGCTCGACGACAAACGCCTGCATGGCGGCCTGCTCGTTCTCGGGCGCCACCTCCAGGGCCCTCTGGGCGTGGGTGAGGGCCTTGTCCCACTCGCCCAGATCGCGGTAGAGCAGGGCCAAGTTGCGGTGGGTGATGAAGTCGTTGGGCTCGATGGCCAGCGCCTGAATGTTGGCCTCCACGGCCGCCCGGAGATCGCCCAACTGGGTGTAGACGTAGGCCAGCCCGCTCCACGCCTGGACGTTGCCCGGGTCGATCTCCGTGGCCGTGTTGAAGGCCTCGAACGCCTTCTCCCACTCCTTCTGCTCGATGTAGAAGTTGCCCAACGCGATGAACGTGGGGGCGTACTTGGGGTCGAGCTCGGCCGCGCGGTTCAGGGCCTCCAGCCCGGCCTCCTTATCGCCGAGCAGGAACTTGAGCGTGGCCCAGTCGTTCCACAGGGTCACGTTGTTGGGGCTGAGCTCCAGCGCCTTGGCGTAGTACCGGTCCGCCTCCTCCAAGTGGCGCCGCTGCTCGTCGGGGTCGTCAATCATGGCGGCCCACGCGCGGTGGAAGCTGGCCAAGTTGCGCCAGTGGTCCACGTTGAGGGGGCTGGTATCCCGCGCGCGTTCGAGAACGGCCAGCCCCTCCTCCAACAGGGCCTCACGCTCTTGCGGGTCCTGCGTGGTCTGCACCTTGTTCAGGTAGACCCGGCCCAAGTTCAGGAGGTAGCGGTCCTGCTTGGGCTGGAGCTCCAGCGCCTTCCGGTACAACATGAGGGCCACATCCCACTGCCCGGAGGCCTCATACGCTTGGGCCTGTTTGCTGTAAATGTCGGCCCGGGGGATGTTCAGGTTCACCTGCACGACCAGCGCCAGCGCCCCGAGGGCCAGGAGCGGGTAGGCCGCGGCGAGCGGCCCGGCCGACGTGAGGCGCCGCGGCCGCGGCCCAGGGTCCAACATGTAAAGTGCCACCGCCCCCAGGGCGATGAGCAGGAACACCCAAACGTAGAAGAGCGTCACCAAGTTGGCCATGCGGTCCACCAGGGCCATCAGCTCCTCGGCGGAGATGCTCTGGCGGTCGGCCGAGATCACAGCCGACCGCAGCCAGCTCCGGTGCAGGAGCAAGTAGAGCCCGCCCAGCACCAGGGTGATGCCGGCGTAGACGGCCCACCGCTTGGCCCACCCGTCCTGCCGGTCCTGCTCGTAGGCCGATTCGGAGGTCACGGCCAGCCCGCCGAAGACCCACATGCCCATGAACATCCACGGGATGGCCACCATCTTGCGGGTCACGCGGAACTCGGGCGTGATGAAGTCCACCACCATCACGGAGAGCACCAGGGCCACCATGATGCTGAGGACCACCAACGTGGGCGTAACCACCCCGCCCCGACGTTGAGGCGCGCCCTGCTTGTTCCGCTTGTGTCGCTTGCGCCGCGCCGCCCTGGGCGCCGGCGTCGGGGCCCGTTGGCGCACCAGGGGCACCCCCACGGCCACGGCCAGCGCCGCGTAGGTCCAGAAGTAGAGGCGTGTCACCACGATGGCGATGCCGAAGTGAATCTCCACGAAGTGGGCCATCACCGCGGAGAGCAGGGCCACCAGCAGGAGCGCATACGGGTGTTCGACCGGCTCGGCGCGAAGGTGGGCCACGGCAAAGCCCATCATGTAGAGGATCATGCCGGCCGCCATCCCCACGGGCAACCCCACGCCCGAGAGGACGAACTCCCCCATCAGCACATAGGGCAGGAACCACCCCACCACGCCGCCCACCAGGGCCAGGGCCAGGAAGGCATTCCGGTGGCGTCGCGTGCGAATCAGGCCCAGCCAGCGCAACACGTAGTAAAAGAAGGCCCCGAAGAGGAACAACTGCACGCCAAACCCGATGATGCCCCGCATGGCCAGGGCGTCGAAGGTCTCATTGTGGGAGCGGTCTGGCGAGGCGTTGCGGGCCTCCAAGTTGCCCAGCTCAGGGGGATAGTAGGGCGGGTAGACCAGGTACAGGGTCTCCGGGCCATATCCAATCAACGTGCGCACCGGATTGGCGGCGAGCAGATCGGTCACACCGTCCCAAATGAGCACGCGCACCCGCCCCGTTCCCCGCTCCAGCTCGAAAATGCGCCCCATGCGGCCAATGTAGGGCGCATCCCGCAGGGGCGCCAGCGGGCTGTTCGGCAGGTTGAAGACGACGAGGAAGAGAACGCCGGCCACGGCCAGGGCCACGGCGCTCATGGCCAGCTTGGGCATTCGCCGCTGCAGGGCGAAGACCACGAAGAAGAAGAACAACCCCGCCCCCAAGCCCAGGAAGGGACCACGGCTCTGGCTGTAGACGATGGTGAGGAGCTGAATGATGAGCAAGAACAAATACGCCCCGGCCAACAGGGAGGGCGGCAAGTAGTTGGGCTCCGGCTCCCCCTCCTCGGGCTCGGCCATCAGGCGGCCGAAGTGCTCAATCACCCGTGCCAGGGTCAGGGGAACGACCATGATCAAATAGGCGGCGATGAAAATGGGGTTTCCGGCCACGCTGCTCACCCGCTGCTGCACATCGCCGCCCCAGGGCAAGGGATCGAGCCCGAAGCGCTGCACCACGCCGTAGAGAGCCGCCGGCAGGCTGGCCAACAGGACCGCCGTCACCAGGCGGTTGACCTGTTCGGGCGAGCGCAGGTGGAGCAGGATGAGGATGAAGATGAGCATGTAGCTCAAGTTCGTCAGCGTGCCCTGCCGGCGGATGTACGCGCCCCACAAAGAGACTTCGGGCGCCACGCTCCACACCGTGGTCAAGACGTACACCAGCACCATCAGCGCCCACGGGAGCACCAGCGGCACCCGCCACAGGGGGCGCCCCTCCTCCCGGAGGGCACGTCGTCCCCGTTCCACGCCCCACATCACGCCCGCCACGGCCAGGAGTAGGGCGATAGAGCGCAACAGGGGGGCCTTGTCCTCCTCGAACACCCGCTCGTCGTAGACGTTGAAGAGGAGTGGCACCACGACGAGCGCGGCCAGCCACCCGCTTTCCACGATCTTCTCCGCCAGCCGGCTGAGGCGTGTCTCCCCCATACCCTCACCTAACACGATGTGTGCGCCGTGATTGGCCCTTTTCCCCAATGTCCCTTAATCTTAGCGCATGAAGGGTGGGGCGACAAATAGGTGGCGACCCAAAATGGTTCCCCTCTCCTATTTCCTGTCGCCCTCCTTTGCGCTAGAATGGGAACACACCACTTCCGACGCCGAGGTCACGATCATGGCATGGTGGCAACATCTGCGGGGCAAGCCCTTCTATCACCTGCTCTCCCAAGAGCACCCGGCCGCTTGGGCCTTCACCCTGCAACACATTATGACCCGACCGCAGCGCACGCCCGTCATGGCCGAGGCCAACTTGGCCCTCCGGGAGTGGCCGCTCGTCCGCCGGCTCGTGGACACGATGGACCCCGCCGGCTGGTGGGGACGGCCCGACGCCCTCTGGACGCCCCGGTACACGGCCACGCTCTGGCGCCTGCGCCTGTTGGCCGAGTTCCAGGTGCCGGGCAACGACGAACGCATCGCCACGGCCACCGACAGGCTCCTGGAGTTGACGACGCCCACGCTGGCCGACGAGCTCATCCGGGCGGACACGGAGGCCATGCCCGTCCACTTGGACGCCATTGTCACCTACATTCCCCTGGCCTTCGGCTTCGTGCACGATGACCGCGTGCAGCGGCGCGTGCGCGCCCTCCAGATGACCATCCTGCGGGGCCACTTCCCCGCGGACGCCGACACCCAGGCCGACTGGCTGGCCCAAGCCGCCGCCACCCTGGCGCTCGTGCCCCGCCCCAACCCCACGGCCGTGGCCCGGCTGGCCGACGCCCTCCTCGACCGCCCCTTTCACACCTTGCCCGAACGGTGGCTGCGCTTCGGCGCCCCCACCTTCGACCGCCCCGATCTGCTCTTCACCACCAGGGCCCTCCTCCAGCTCGGCGTGCGTGACTCCCGCCTCCAGCCGTGGGTGGACTTCATCGTCGCCAAACAGCGCCACAACGGGCGGGGCGGCCTGACCCTGGAGCGCAGCCTCCACGAAGCGGCCGACTTCCCGGCCGAGACGGCCGGCCACTTCAGCCGATGGTTGACGGCCCAAGCCCTCTTCGTCATGGCCGAGTGGTACGGCCACACGGCCCTTCCGCCGGCGTGAGCCCCATGCACGTCCTCCACGTCTACAAGGATTACTTCCCCGTGCTCGGGGGCATCGAGAACCACATCCGCCTGCTGGCCGAGGGCCAAGTGCGGCGCGGGTTGCACGTCACGGTGTTGGTGACCAATCCCCGGGGATGGCGCACCGAGGAGGACGAGCTCAACGGCGTGCGCCTCATCCGCGCCGGCCGCCTGGCCACGGTGGCCTCGGCCCCCATCAGCGTGAGCCTGGCGTGGGCCATGCGCCGGCTGGCCTGTGACGTCATCCACCTGCACTTTCCCTACCCCGTGGGCGAGGTGGCCCAGTGGCTCTGCGGCCCGCGCCGCGCCTGCCGCGTGCTCACCTACCACAGCGACATCGTGCGCCAGCGGGGGTGGCTGCGGCTTTACACGCCCCTCATGCACCACATTCTGGGAGGGATGGACGCGATCCTGGCCACGAGCCCACCCTACGCGGAGAGCAGCCCCGTGCTGCGCCGCTTCCGCGAGCGCGTTCAGGTGGTGCCCTTGGGCGTGGAACTCGACCGTTTCCTGGAGGCCCCGCCGGAGCGCGTGGCCGCATGGCGGGCGCGGTTGGCTCCTGGGGAAGAGCCGCTGCTCCTCTTCGTGGGGCGCCTGCGCTACTACAAGGGCTTGGACGTGCTCCTGCGGGCTCTTCCCCGCGTCAGGAAGGGGCGCTTGGTCATTGCAGGCGACGGCCCCATGGGCAAGGCGTGGCGGGATTTGGCCGGAGCACTGAACGTGGGGACACGAGTCCGCTTTCTGGGCGATGTGCCCGACGAGGAGCTGCCGGCCCTCTACCACGCCGCCGACCTCTTCGTCCTGCCGGCCTCGGCCCGCAGCGAGGCGTTCGGCACCGTGCTGGTGGAGGCCATGGCCGCCGGCCTTCCCCTCATCACCACCGACGTGGGCACGGG
>Ga0256839_1001689_pt1 | contig 26239 bp, 30 predicted proteins | sample 354166metaG_FD_185968 | JGI IMG/M metagenome (GOLD analysis project Ga0256839, IMG submission 185968) | Hydrothermal vent microbial communities from Mid Atlantic Ridge, Atlantic Ocean - 354-166 | ecosystem: Environmental > Aquatic > Marine > Hydrothermal vents | place: Atlantic Ocean: Mid... | reverse complement strand
CCTTTCGGCGAAATGAAATGCTGAAAGCGCAGTGTCACCTCCTGGGCCAGGGCGACCCCTGCCGTCAGCCCCAGGGCAACGGCACCGCCGATGGCGGCTGCGAGCAGTTTCCTCATCGGATTTCCTCCCGTCCTGTTGTGCATCTCCCTGCGCGAACTCTAGAGCAGTCCCCGGAATTGTCCAACCATTTGGTCGGTTAATATTCCCGCGCGCCCTTCCCGCCCCGCGCCTCGGCGCAGGCCCCGCACTCGCGGGCGCGGCGCGCGAAGGCAAGCGCCTCCTCCGGGGCAGCGCCGAGCCGGGCCCCGGCCGAAAACACATCCGACAGATCCCACCCGGGGAATGTTTCGGCCACGATCCCGGCAAGGGGGCGGCCGCTTTCCCCGACCTGACGGCACATCTCCTTCACCCGTTCCTGCGCCTGGGGGCGCGGCATCCGCGCGGCAAGCGCAAAGACGAGCGCCTCGGCGAAGATGGTGCCGCGGCTGGCGGCGATGTTGCGCTCCATCTCGGCCGGGCGCGGGGCCAGTCCGGCAGCGAGCTCCCCGGCCACCGAAAGCGCACGCGCCGCGGCCATGCAAAGCTGCGGCAGCGCCAGCCATTCGCGCATCCAGGCCGCCCCGTCGCGCTGAAGCGCATGAACCTGCGCTCCCTGGAGCGCCCCGCTCAGCGCCGCCGCGTGGCCGGCCAGCGCCACCAGCAGCGCCGGCTGCACCGGGTTCGACTTCTGCGGCATGGTGGAGGAACCGCCCCCCCCGGGCAGGCTGACCTCCTCGATCCCCGATTGCGCCATCAGCTGCAGATCCTGGCCCATCTTGCCCAGGCTGCCGGTCACCAGCGCAAGCCAGCCGGCAAATTCGGCCGGCCCGTCGCGGCTGGAATGCCAGCTGCGCTGCGGGTCGCCAAGGCCCAGCGCGGCGGCCAGATCGGCGCGCAGCCCCGCCGCCTGCGGCCCCAGCGCCGCCGCAGTGCCAGCCGCACCGGACAGCGAAACCAGGAAAACCCGCGGGCGCAACTGCCCGAGGCGGTCGAGATGGGAAAGCAGCGGCGCACCCCAGGACGCCACCACCGCGCCGAAGCTTGTTACCGTCGCCACCTGCCCCCAGCTGCGCGCGGCCATCGGAAGCCCGGCATGGGCCTCCGCCAGCGCGCCCAGCCGACCGAGCAGGGCGCGGATCCGCGCCTCCAGCAGCGCCGCGATCCGGCGCAGGCGCAGCGCCAGGGCGGTGTCCGTGATGTCCTGCGAAGTGGCGCCCCGGTGAACGTATTGCGCATGCTCCGGCGCCTGCATGGCCGCCCGGAACGCCTGCACCAGGGCCGGCACCGCCACCCCGTTGCACCCGGTTTCCGCGGCCAGGGCCGCCGGGTCGATCTGCACCTCGCGGCTGGCGCGCCAGATCGCTTCGGCGCTGTCGGCCGGGATGATCCCGCGCGCACCCTGGGCGCGAGCCAGCTCGCCCTCGACCAGCAGCATGGCGCGGATCTCGGCGCTGTCGGACAGCAGCGCCGCCGCCTCGCGGTCACCGAACAGCCCGGCATGAAGCGCGCTGTCGAAGACGGATGCGGCCATGGCTCAGATATCCAGGAACACGGTTTCGCCCTCGCCCTGAAGGCGGATGTCGAACCGATACGCCCCCCGGCCCTGACGCCGGGCGATCAGGGTTTCGCGCCGCGCCTCCTGCTCGATCAGCCCGAGCAGCGGATCGGCGGCGTTGGCTTCCTCCTCGTCCGGGAAATACAGCCGCGTGTTCAGCCCGAGGTTGATCCCGCGGGCCACGATCCACAGGTTGACATGCGGCGCCTGCATGACGACCCTCCCCTCCGGGCTTCGCCCCGGCCAGGGCACCGGCCCCGGTTTCACCGTGTCGAAACCCCATTGCCCGGTTTCGAAATCGCAGATCACCCGACCCCAGCCGCGAAAGCCCTCCTCGACCTCGCCGCCCCCCTCGGGGTGGGCGTAATGACCGGCGGCATTGGCCTGCCAGACCTCGATCAGCGCGTCCTTGACCGGAGCACCGGTGCCGTCGGTCACCCGGCCTTCGATGCGGATGCGCTCGCCCCTGGCGTTCGGTCCGGCGATGTCGCCGCCCAGTTCGCACGCGAAGATCGAAAAGCCGGCGGCGCCGGGCGCCAGACCGATATGCACATAGGGCCCCGCCGTCTGCGAGGGGGTTTGCGGGAGATATCCGGGCCTGTCGCGCATCAGTTTCCCTCCGGCCGGTTTTCGAACGGGGTCGAGCGCCGCCCCCGCAGCACGATGTCGAATCGGTAGGTAAGCGCATCGAAGGGAAGCGATGCCTTCAGGTCCAGGCGCGCCACCAGCTGCTCCACCGCCTCCGGGTCGGGGATCGAGCCGGCAATCGGGCAGCTGGCGATCAGCGGGTCGCCTTCGAAGTAGAGCTGGGTGATCAGCCGCTGCGCGAAGGCCCGCCCGAAGATCGAGAAATGCACATGCGCCGGGCGCCAGCTGTCCACCCAGTTGCGCCAGGGGTAGGGGCCGGGGCGGATGGTGCGAAAGGCGTAATGGCCGTTCTCGTCGGTAAGCGTGCGTCCGCAGCCGCCGAAGTTCGGGTCGAGCGGCGCGCGGTAGCTGTCGTTGCGGTGGCGGTAGCGCCCGGCGGCGTTGGCCTGCCAGATCTCGATCAGCCCCCCGGGCACGGGGCGGGCGTTCTCGTCCAGCACACGGCCGTGGATGACGATGCGCTCGCCGATAGGCGCGCCCGGCGCCGCGCCGTCCTGGCGGAAATTGGCCAACAGGTCGTTGTCGAGCGGGCCGATGTCGCCGTGGCCGAACACCGGGCCGGTGATCTCGGAGAGGGTGTTTTCCACCGACAGCAGCGGCAGGCGCGGCGCGCGGGTGAGCGAGGTCTTGTAGTCGTCATGGCGCGCCGGCGGGTGGCGGCGGCGGTCGCGCGGGTAATAGCCGGCCCGGTTCGCGGCGTGTCCCCCGTTCACGGCCGGCCTCCTTTCGCGGCGGCGTGCGAAACGCCCTTCACGACATTCGCGGTTTTCACAGCTTCACTCCCATCTCCTCGTAGGTTTCGCGCGCCACCCGGAAAGCGCGGTTGGCCGCCGGCACGCCGGCGTAGATCGCCACGTGCAGGAAGGCCTCGCGCACCTCCGCCGGGCTGGCGCCGGTGCGGACGGTGGCGCGGACATGCATGGCCAGCTCATCCCAGTGGCCGCCGGCTGCCAGCAGCGCCAGGGTCAGCAGCGAGCGCTCGCGTCGGCTCAGCTCCTCTCCCGCCCAGACCCGGCCCCAGGCGGCTTCGACGATCAGTTCCTGAAAGGGCGCATCGAAGGCGCTCCTCGCCGCCTCGGCGCGCGCCACATGGGCCTCGCCCAGCACCTCGCGGCGCACCGCCATGCCGCGTTCGAACCGTTCCGGCCCGCCCCGTCCGGACCTGCCCCGTTCAGACATGGCCGACCTCCCCGAGAAAGCCGGTGAGCACGCGGGCGTAGTCCCCGGGCCGCTCGACACAGGGCAGATGCCCGGCGCCGCGGATCAGCTGGAAGCGGACCCCCTCGATCAGCCCGGCGGTTTCGCGCACCAGGTCCGGCGGGGTCGAGCCGTCGTCGGAACCGGCGATCGCCAGCACCGGCAGGCGCAACCGGGCAGTGCTTTCGAGCAGGTCGGTTCCGGCGATCGCCGCCGAGCAGCCCAGGTAGCCGGCCACCGGAGTGCGACAGAGCATGTGCCGCCAGCCGGCCAGGGCCAGCGGGTTCTCGCGCCGCCAGCGGGCCGAGAACCAGCGCTCCAGGATGGATTCGGCAATGGCGCCGATCCCGCCTGCGCGCACCGCCTCGATCCGCTGCTCCCACATGGCCGGGGTGCCGATCCGGGCCGCCGTGTTCGACAGCACCGCGGCACGCAGCAGCCCGGGGTGTTCGGCCGCCAGCCCCTGGGCGATCATTCCGCCGATCGACAGGCCGACGAAAACACAGCCCCGCGCGCCCAGGTGCTCGATCAGCGCTGCCGCATCGGCCACCAGGTCACCCATGAAATAGGCGCCCTCGGGCGCGGCGCTGAGCCCGTGGCCCCGGGTGTCGTAGCGGATGATGCGCAGCCCCTCGGGCAGCAGCGCCAGCAGCTGATCCCACAGCCGGAAATCGGTGCCGAGCGAGTTGGAGAACACCAGCGCCGGGCCGTCGCGCGGACCGCGGTCCTGGTAGTGGACGACAATTCCGTTCAGCTCGGCAAATTGCATCAGTAAGGCAGCCCCACATAGTTTTCCGCCAGCACCTTCTGGGCGGCTTCGCTTTCGGCCAGAAACGCCAGCTCGGCCTGCTGCATGCGCAGCTCGAAGCTCCCCTGATCGGGGAAGCGGTGCAGGAGCATGGTCATCCACCAGCTGAACCGCTCGGTCTTCCAGATGCGCGCCAGCGCGCGCTCCGAATAGCGCTCCAGGCCTTCCTCGTCGCCTTCGAGACAGGCGCGCACCAGCGCGTGATACAGGTAGTGGACATCGCTGGCCGCCGTGTTCAGCCCCTTGGCCCCGGTGGGCGGCACGATATGGGCCGCGTCGCCGCACAGCAGCAGCCGCCCCCAGCGCATGGGCTCGCAGACGAAGCTGCGCAGCGGCGCGATGGATTTCTCGATCGAGGGGCCGGTGACAAGCGCCTCGGCCACCGGCGCAGGCAGGCGGCGGCGCAGCTCGTCCCAGAAGGCGGTGTCGGACCAGGCCTCGGCGCTGTCGCTCAGGGGCACCTGGATGTAGTAGCGGCTGAGGCTGGCATTGCGCATCGAGCACAGGGCGAAGCCGCGTTCCGAGTTCGCATAGATCAACTCGTCGTTCACCGGCGGGGTTTCCGACAGCACCCCGAGCCAGCCGAAGGGGTAGAGCTTTTCGTATTCGCGCCGCCGGTCGGCCGGGATGCTGCGCCGGCTGACGCCGTGAAAGCCGTCGCAGCCGGCCACGTAGTCGCAGGCCAGGCGGCGCACCCCCTCGCGGGTTCTGAAGGCGACGGCCGGGGTATCGGTATCGGCCCCCTCGATGGCCACCTCCTCGACCTCGAAGACGATCCTGCTGCCGGCCGCATCGTGGGCTTCGTAGAGGTCGCGGGTCACCTCGGTCTGGCCATAGACCAGCACCCCGTGCCCGGCAAGCCGCCGGAAGTCGATCCGGAACATCTCGTCGCCGAAGGCGATGTTGGTGCCCTCGTGCAGAAAGCCCTCGCGCTCCATGCGGGCGCCGATGCCGGCCTCGTGCATCAGCGCCGCGAAGCCGCGTTCGAGCACGCCGGCGCGGATCCGCCCCAGAACATGCGCGCGGGTGCGGCGCTCCAGCACCACCGTGTCGATGCCGCGCCGGCGCAGGAGCAGCGCCAGGAGCAGCCCCGACGGCCCGCCGCCAATGATCGCAACCTGCGTGCGCATTCTCTGCCCTCTCGAACCTGCGCAGCAGTCAAGCGTGTCCGGCCGGGGCGGTCAAGCCGCGGGCCTCCCCGCTCCATTGATCCAGCGCAAGGATTCGTCGCGCGTTGACGCTAGGCTGCATGCCTGCTGCGCGCGCCGGCGCAGCTGCCCGCCCGCCTCCCCGGCCCGCGGCCGGGGCGCCGCCGCCGGCACATGAGGCAAGATGACGAAGGAGACGCACCATGCGCACACGCCCCGACCGGCTGTCACGGATCGCGCTGCCCTCCGGCACTGTAACCGTCGATGAACACGGATACCTGACCGATCCCGGCCTGTGGAGCCGGGAATTCGCCGAACATGCGGCCGGCAGCGAAGGAATCGAGCTGACGCCGCGTCACTGGGCGGTCATCTCCTTCATGCGCGACTGGCTGGACGAACACGGCATCGCGGCGGATGCGCGTTTCGTGCTCGACTTCCTGGCCCGGCACGAAGGGCTGGACAGGCGCGGCGCCAAGGCGGCGCTGTTCGAGCTGTTCCCCTACGGCTATGTCCGGCAGGCCTGCAAGATCGCCGGCATGAAGCAGCCGCGCGCCTGGTCCACCGGCTGAGTGCCGCGCAGGGGCGGGCAGGGGTGGGGAGACGCCGGAGCGGCAGCCGCGGGACGCACCGTCGCAGCCGGTTGCAAATGCCTCCCGACGGCTCCATCTTCGCCGTACCGGATGACAGGAGAACGCAATGAGCTACACGATCGACCGCATCATCGAAGGCGCCGACATCGACAGCGTTGACGCCCGCACCCGCGCGGCGCTTGCCGCCGAGGGGTTCGGCGTGCTGACCGAGATCGACGTCAAGGCGACGATGAAGAAGAAGATCGACAAGGACATGCCCGGCTACCGCATCCTTGGCGCCTGCAACCCGAACATGGCCTGGGAAGCGATCGGGCTGGAGCCGAAGGTGGGCGCCATGCTGCCGTGCAACGTGATCCTGCGCGAGGTGGATGGCGGCATCGAGGTCAGCGCCATCGATCCGCAGGCCTCGATGCTGGGCATAGACAACGACGCCCTGAAGGCGGTGGCCGGCCAGGTCCGCCAGATGCTCGAAAGGGTCGTCGCCGCGCTCTGAACCGCCCCCGAACCGTGCTCCGGGCTTCGGAGCGCACGAGCGCTCGGCACCGGAGCAGCGGAGTGTCAGACCGCCAGCGCCAGCCGGGCCCGCCCCCTGGGGCGACACGGGCGAGGGGGGTGATCGAGCAGCGGCTTGGCGTTGGCCTCGTGGCGCCGCAGAAGCTGCTGCAGCCGCCGGCCGCGCACCAGCGGGCGCGCCGGCTCCATCGGCCGCGCCAGCAGGTCGGGCAGGTGGCGCATCAGCCGGGCGATCTCGTGGCGCGGCAGTTCCTGGCCGGCAACCCTGCCCAGAAACAGCGATTCCGTCGGGGCTGCCTCGGCGAAGATCACGGCATGGTGATCCAGCAGCAGGTGGATGTAGTCCACCCCGCCGGGTGCGCCGGGGCGCGCGATGCCGGGCAGGCCGACCAGCTGGCAGGCCGGAGCGAGAATCTCGCGGCTGCCGAACATCCGCTCGGCAACCGGCGAGCTTATCAGCATCCGGTGCTGGGGCGATACGGCCAGGTCACGCCGGGGCAGGCCCTCTCCCAGTGCGCCGGCGGCGATGCACACCGGCCCCAGACGGGGGCGGGCCGCGATCTCGGCGCCGCTCAGCCGCCGCCGGTGCACCGCCACCAGCGGCCGCAGCCCGTCATCCGCCGTCAGCACCAGCGCGCCGGGGCGCAGCTCTTCCACCGGCCGCGGCCCGCTGGCGCATTCGATCAGCGTGCCCGGCGTGAAGCAGGGCGGGCCGAGGTCTGCTACCGGCATCGAGCCCTGCGTGGGCACCCAGGTCGTGCTGACCAGGGTCGCATTGCTCAGGGTGCTGCCGTCACTGGGGGTGAATACCGTCCTTCCGTCGGCCAGGTAGAAGGTGACGCCGGTGATGGTGACGGTCGCGCCGCCGGCCAGCTGCACCGTGACCGTATCGCCCGGATAGCTGACGACGATGTCGGAGCCGTCGATGCTGTCGTTCGAGAAACGGTTGATCAGCCCGTTGTCGTTGTTGTCGACGATGGTGAAGAAATTCACCGTCAGCAGGGTGCCCGCCGGCGGCGGGGCATAGGGATCGATGATCCAGAACTGATCCTGATACGTCGTGGGCATGCTGCTCTGCCTCCGCCTCCTCTGTCGCCGGGAAGCTTCGCCCCGAGGCTAGCCCCGCCCGGACCGGCGGCGAAGCCCGCAGGCCCTGCAGCCGGAAGTTTTGCCGCGGGTGTCACGCAATTGCCATAATCCTTCGGCCATGCCGGCAGCCTCGCGCAAAAAAGGCGCCGCGCGGAGCAACCCGGCGGCGCCGATTCTGCCGGTATCGCCGCGACCTTCCCCGGGAGTGCCAGGCGGCGGGCGATGCCGGCGGGAGGAAAGGCCTCAATGCATCCAGGCCATCGCCCGGTCATGCATCTGCATCTGCGCCCGCCTGGAAACGAAGGGAATCGGCCCCTCGCGACAGATGCCCCTGAAGCGAAGATCCCGGCCCGCGCGCTCGGGATCATGCGCATCGCCCCGGGTCAGATGAGCCAGCGCCCTGGCACGGCCGCTGCGCGCCTTCGTCAGGAGATTGGTCATGGGTCGATCCTCCTTCGTCTTCGCCGTGTTCCTGCGGTTCTTGTTCCAACGTCGCCACAATCGCTACACAAATTCGACATTGTTGATCCAGGATGACCAAAAAATGGCGCGATTCGGTCATTCATGCGCCAATTTCCCGGCTTTTTCCGGGCGCCGCCCGCAAGTGGGCCGCGCGTGCGGGAATTTTCCGAATTCAGCGCTTGCATCTCCGGCCCGGGCAGTCCATATGCGTGGGGCGACGTTATTTCCATCGACCACTGTTCTCCCTCGCGGCTGCAGTCTTTCGATCCAGGACTGACAGCGCCGGGCCATCGCACTTCCGCGGATGGCAACAACGACAGGAGACATCACGATGGCCAATGGCACCGTGAAGTGGTTCAACGCAACCAAGGGTTTCGGATTCATCGCCCCCGAAGGCGGCAGCAGGGACGTGTTCGTCCATATCTCTGCCGTCGAACGCTCGGGGCTGACCGGGCTGGCCGACGGCCAGAAGGTCAGCTTCGACATCGAGGCCGGCCGGGATGGGCGCGAAAGCGCGACCAACCTCGTCCTGACCTGACCCCCACAGGCAGCCAGGGCCGGCGCCACCCGCGCGCCGGCCCGCCCCGCCCGCGGCGTTCACCCCTCGCGCCGGGCAACCCAGACCAGCCGCGTCGACAGCTCCCCGAGCGGGGAGAACCCGGCCGCGCGCAGGATGTTCTTGCATCTGCGCATGCCGGCAACGCCATAGGCCTTCGGGTGGAACTCGACCACCACGGCGCGCAGCCCCGACAGATCCGCATGTTCCAGAAACGCCAGCTCGCCCCCCTCGATATCCATGATCAGCACTTCCGGCGCCAGCGTTTCGCGCAGCGAGTCGAATGACTCCGTGGGCACGCTGATCGTTTCGCGCGCCCGCGCCGGGTCGCCCTGCAGCGACGACCCGAGAAAGCTGTTGTGCACATGGAACGGCACGGCCGCAGGCCGCTCCGGGGCGCTGAACAGAACCGCGTTGCGCAGTTCGATCGTCCGCTCCAGGCCGTTCTGACGATACAGGTTCTCTATATGGGGGATCAGCACCGGGTTCGCCTCGAAGGAGACCATCCGCGCCGGCGCCCTGTTCCTGGCCACCACCGCCCCGACGATCCCGAGCCCTGCCCCCAGCTCCAGGATCCGCTCTCCGGGGCGGACGACAGCCAGCGCCCCGGCAATTTCCTGCCCCTCGTACCTGCCGGCGTTGATCCTCTGGATCCGGACCTCGTTCAGGAATTCCGAGGCCGGCACATCGACCCCCATGCAGTGGGCCACGATCAGCGAAGCATCCCTGCCGGATGGCTGCCCGCCCTCCCCTGCCCCCGCCCCTGCCATTGCCTGCGCTCCTTCATGCTCCGGTTGCGCCAAGAGGTAACGCCAGAGACCGCCCGTTTCCAGCCCGCTTTCCGGGCGACGGAAGCGGCAGCGGAACACGCCGCCGCGCGCCCCGACCGGCGAAGGCGATTCGCCACCGCACAGGCGCCTGCGCAGGTTTTCGGAACATACGAAGAACGCGCGGCGATTCTCGCGCGGGAACCTGCCCAAAAGGACAAGTGTTATACTTGTATTGATTGAAAATCATATTCACAAATATTCTCAAGGTTGAAAATCCGCGCCGGGAAAGCGGCTTTTCGGCATAATCCCGCTGCATTTTTCCCCACGCCGGCGCGAAATCCGCCGCAGCGCATCATCGGCCATATTTCTGACATATTGGATGCCAAGAGTTTTCTCACAGGTTGCATCAACCTTAACCGCGCCACTCGAACGGAGAGCACCATGATGAACGCCGAGATCCGGGCTCCGATCGCCCCCTCGCCGAACCGTTCCGCCGCCGGAGGCCGGATCCCCCCTGCCCGCCCCACCCGGCCGAGCATCCCGGCAAGCCTTGCGTCGAACCTGTTCTCGATAACCTACATGGCCGTCGAAATGGACGGGCGAAACCTCTGGAAGGAGCGCGCCGAGGTTGCCGTCGCGCAGCTGTGCGAAGCGATCCGGCTGGCCGACCTGCGCGGCAAGAGCGAACTTCTGATCGAGGACATCGCCCCCTGGATCGGCGTCGGCCAGGCGGATACCAGGCGGGTACCCGTCATCCAGGAACGGATCGAACGCCATCTGGAAGCCGCCTGCCGGGAGCTGGGGCATGACATGCCGGTCTGCCGGCTCGACCTGAACCGGAACCGTTTCGCCCTGCGCTGCTACCTCGGGCGGATGAAGCCGACGGACTACCTGCATCCGGAGGATCTGTTCAGCGACAACCGCTGAAACGCGCCCGGCGCGGGCCAGCCCCGTCCGCGCCGGAACATCCCGTGATTCGGGTTTTCCTTGTCTTTTCCTGCCGGAAACGGCTAAACCAGCCGTCATCCCGACCCGCCGGGCCCGGACAACCGCGCCGGCGCGGCCGGCAAAGCAGGCAGGGCCATGCTCATTCTGGGGTTCCTGATCAGCCTCGCGGGGGCGACGATGCTGCTGCTGTTTGCCGTGCGCATGGTGCGCACCGGCATCGAGCGCAGCTTCGGCGCCTCGTTCCGGCGCGTGCTCACGCAGCAGCAAGGCCCGCTGCGCGCCGCGCTTTCCGGACTCGTGCTTGCCGTGGTGCTGCAGTCCTCGGCCGCGGTCGCGCTTCTGGCAGCCGGCTTTGCCGGCACCGGCGCGCTCGGCTTCGCGACCGGCCTGGCGATCGTGCTCGGCGGCGATCTCGGCTCGGCGCTGATCATCCAGCTGCTCAGCTTCCGGCTCGACTGGCTGGTTCCCCTGCTGCTGAGCGTCGGCGGCTGGATGTTCATCAACGCCGGGCAGCGCCGGGTTCGCCAGTACGGGCGCATCCTGATGGGAATCGCCTTCATCCTGATCGCGCTGCAGTTCCTGCGCGAGGCGATGGAGCCGATCCGCGACAGCAGCTTCCTGCCCGCGATCGCGGGATACCTGGCCGAAGACTTCGTTACCGCCTTTCTCGTTGGGGCGACTCTTGCCTTCGTCATGCATTCGAGCGTTGCCACCGTGCTCATGTGCGTGACCCTGGTCGCCATAGGCGCGCTCCCGCCAGAGGCCGGGATCTCGCTGGTCCTGGGGGCCAACCTCGGCTCGGCGCTGATCCCTCTCTGGCTGACCCGCCACATGACGGCGCAGGCCCGCCGGATTCCCTGGGCGAATTTCCTGCTGCGCGGCAGCTGGGCGCTGGTGGTGCTGCTGCTGGTGAACCTGCTGGCGCTGCATGATGTCCTGCGCGCCATGGGTCCCGCGCAGGCGCTGATCAATGCCCATGTGGCGTTCAACCTGTCGCTGCTGCTGGCCCTGCCCTTTGTCGGGCGGATCGGCGCCCTGTGCGACAGATTCCTGCCGGCCGCTTCCGCTACGCCCCCGGAAACGGGCGCGCAGGCACGCAGCGCGCTGGATCATGCGGTTCTCGACCGGCCGGCGCAGGCGCTGGCCAGCCTCCGGCGCGAGGTGCTGCGCATGGCCGGGCAGGTCGAATGCATGGCCGCGCCGGTGATGGATCTCTATGCCTCGGGCGACCTGGAGCGCATCGACGCGCTGCGCATGATGGATACCGAGGTCAACGCCACGCTGGGCGGCATCCGCAACTATGTGGCCGCCCTGGCCGATGCCCCCCTGAACAAGGAGCAGCGCCGGAGCGCCCGCGAGCTCGCGGAATATGCGATCAGCCTGGAAAGCGCCGGCGACATCATCGCCAAGCGTCTGCTGCCGCTGGCCCGCACCAAGGCCCGCAAGGGGCTGCGCTTCTCGGACGACGGCTGGCGCGAACTGCGCGACCTGCACGAAAATGTCATGGCCAACATCCGCCTGGCGAGCAACGTGCTCCTGTCGGACGACCTGGAAAGCGCACGCCTTCTGATCGCCGGGAAATCGGAAGTCGCCCGGCAGGAACGAAAGAGCCGCAAGCGCCACCTGAAGCGCCTGGGCAGGGGTGGTGCCGTCAGCTTCGAGACGAGCGACCTGCACCTGGAAACCCTGCGCGCGCTCAGGGATCTGAACGCGCATTTCGCCGAGGTCGCCTACCCGATCCTGTATCGCAACGGGCAGCTGCTCGAAACCCGGCTCATCGAAACCCTGGACGAGGACCGTCAGGAAGCGTGAGCCGCGGCGGCCCTGCCCGGTTCGGCCGGCGGCCGTTTCAGCCCGCGGCCAGCGCCGGTTCGGCCCGGGGGCGGCGGTGCTGCGGAGCGCGGGTGGCCGGCATGCTCAGGACCGCATAGCGACGACCGTCGCCGGGGTTCGAATAGGGCTCGCCGATACGGCTGGCCGCATAGCCCAGCTGACGCAGCGCGCGCATCAGCGTGATCGGCGACAGCGACATCAGCTCGCTGCCGCCATGCGCTGCGGCGACCCGGACCAGGCCATCGACGATCAGCGACAGGCAGCGCGCCCGTTCGGCATGGCCGCAGACCGCGTCGGAAATCACCAGACGGGTGCACTCCCACACCTTCGGCGAGCGGATCTCGCCATCGAGCACGCGCGGCGGGATGTCGGCCAGCTTGCCGTTCACTGCATCGCGCAGCATGTAGCTGTGCTCCCCCCAGCAGGCGGTTGTCGGCATCGTTCGCGCCCCGCCCACGACCTTGCCGTTGCGCAGGACCAGCGAATAATGCGCCAGCGGGTTGTCGTACTGGTCCATTTCCATCTCGTCGTTGTGCGGAATGTCCCAGCCGAGGGTATCCACGAAAAAGCGCTTCCTCAACGCAAGGTAGTCGAAGAAGGCCGGTCCGTGGCGGTGAAGGCTGGCGAAATCAAAGATGATGTTCCTCATGGTGGACTCTCCTTTTTGGCGAGTCCACTAAAGACGGAATGGCCGCATTTGTTAAATGAAATGTGTCCTTTTTGTGGCAACTCGGAACAAAAAATCTCCTTAAAGTAGATAGTCCCCACCCCTCTAAGGGGGCTGGGTGATCAATCATGGCGTGTATTTTCGAGACACCGGAAGATTCGAGGCGCCGGAAGAAGAGGCCGACTCAGAACAGGCGGTACTCCAGCGCCAGGGATGCCGCATGCGAATTGGTCCGCGCACCCAGCTTCTTCTTCGCACCGGCCAGGCGCTGCTTGATCGCGCCCTCGGAAACGCCGAGCTCGTAGGCGATTTCCTTCAGCCGCAGCCCGTCCTTCACGAGGCGCAGCGCCTCCAGCTCGGCATCGGTAAGCTGGGCGGGGGGAAGGGCGGCATGATGCAGGCGGCGCAGCAGGCCCTGGAGCGTGAGCATCTCGCCGGGAGAGAACTCCCGGTCACTGCGCGCGAAGGATCCGTAGGAACGTTCCTCCTTCGGCTCCTGCGAGGCATAGCTGATCGCGACCCCGTAGCGCAGCCCGTGCCGGGCCGCCATCGTGAAGATCCGGTGCGTATCCTGCCCCCGCAGCTGGCTCCAGCGGATCATGCCGGTATTCTCATAGACCCAGCGCACCACCGGATCGCGCAGCATCAGGCCGTTCCTGGTGTAGATCTCGACCCACTCCGGCGGGTATTCGTTACGCTCCTCGATGGGAAAGGCAAAGCCCACCCGCAGGGCAACGTAATAGCCCGCCGGCGCGAGCGCCGCGAATTCGGCCGGCCATTCCGATGTCATGCAATTTCCGCTTTCACAAGAGCCATCTGTCGGATCAGGCCGTTTCCCGCCCCACCGCAAGGATACTTACCTTTAGACAAGGTGACGGCCGATTTCAAAGAATTTAGAGAGTTCAAATGAGCCAGAAACCCGACATCCCGGCAATCCTGTCGGAGCTTTCCGCATCGTGCCCGGCCGGTTACGCCATCGCCCTGCACATCCGCTATTCGGCGCCCAGGTTCCTGTTCCAGACCTATGCCAGCGACTGGAAGGAGACCTACTCGGCCAACGGCTTCGTCCTCAAGGATCCCACGGTCCAGTGGGGTTTTGCCAACACCGGCACGATCCGCTGGGACGCGCTGCGCGCGGAGGATGCGGCCGGCGTGCTTTCCCTGGCCGCGGAATACGGCCTGAAACACGGCTTCACCGTGGCCGTAGCCAGGGGGGAAACCCGCTCGATCGCCAGCTTCGCCCGGCGCGACGGCGATTTTTCCGACGCCGAAATCGCACAGGTGGCGGAAACGGTCCGCCAGCTGCACGACTATACCGCCGGGCTCGACAGGATCTCAGCCGCCGAACGCGACACGCTGCGGAAGCTGTCGGTCGCCTTCACCCACGGCTGAACGCCCGCCCGCGCCGGCACGCGGGCAGGCGCGGACAGGCCGACCGCAACCGCTCCCGCAACAAGCCGTTGCAGAGCCGCCGCCGGCCGCTCTACTGTGGCGGCATGAGCGATACCCCCCCCCGATACCTGACCACCCGCGAACTGGCCGGGATGCTGCGGATCGGGGAACGCAAGGTCTACGAGCTGGCCGCCACCGGCGAGGTGCCCTGCGTGCGGGTTGTCGGCAAGCTCCTGTTCCCGCGCGCCGAAATAGAAGCCTGGATCGCGACCGCACGCAGCGGCCCGGAAATCGCCCCGGAACCCCTGCCGCCGATCGTCGCCGGCAGCCACGATCCGCTGCTCGACTGGGCGCTGCGCGAGTCCGGAAGCGGGCTTGCCGCCTTCTTCGACGGCAGCCACGACGGGCTCGCACGGCTCGCCGCCCGCAAGGCGGCGGCGGCCGGGATGCATGTCCACGAGACCTCTCCCGAAGGCGACGGCTGGAACCGGGAAACCCTGCGCGCCGCCCTCCCCCGGCAGCCTGTGGTCCTGGTCGAGTTCGCCCGCCGACGCCGCGGCCTGCTGCTCGGCCCCGGGGCGAAAGCCGTCTGCGGCATCACCGATCTCGCCGGGCTGCGCCTCGCCCGCCGCCAGGCCAGCGCCGCCAGCCAGCGGCTGTTCGAGACCCTCGCCGCCAGGGCCGGGCTGGACGGCACCTCCCTGCCCGGCCCGCAGACCCCCGCGCGCACCGAGGACGAGGTGGCCCGCATGATCCGGGACGGCGCTGCCGACGCCGCCTTCGGGCTGGAATGCGTTGCCCGCCAGTCCGGCCTCGGCTTCGTTCCCCTGCTCGAAGAGCGTTTCGACCTGGCGCTCTGGCGCCGGGCCTGGTTCGAACCTCCGATGCAGCGCCTGCTGCGTTTCCTGGACGGCGCCGCCTTCCGTGCCCGCGCCGAAGAAATGGGCGGATACGACATTTCGAACCTGGGGCGGGTGCATTTCAACGGCCCCTGATGCCGGCCGCCGGAAACCCGGCGCGCCGGCCGGCCGGAGCCGTCTCCGGGCTGTCCCGTCGTGCAGCGCTCCGCCCTCCGCCGGTGCCTCCCGCCCGGTTTTCCGGCCTCGATACGATTTTCCGAAAACTGGAACCAAATGAGAACATTTACCTGTTCTTAGCGAGTCTCGTGCCATCACCCCCCCATCGCGACAGACGAAGGCCAACGCAAAGGGGGGCTCGAATGGGACGGGAGCGCGCAGAGATCTACCGAGCGGGCCTGAGCGATCCGCTGTCGCTGGCCGTGGCGGAACGGGACCGCAACGCCGTCGAGCTCGTGCGCGAGGCCCTGGCTGAAAACCGGGCGATGCTCGCCTTCCAGCCGGTGGTGCGCAGCGATGTCCCGGACCAGCCGGCCTTCCACGAAGGGCTGATCCGGATCATGGACCGTTCCGGGCGAATCATCCCCGCCCGCGATTTCATCGACCAGGTCGAGCTGGACGTGCTCGGGCGCGAGATCGACTGCATGGCGCTCAGGCTGGGGCTCGACGTGCTCCAGCGCGTGCCGGCGCTGCGGCTGTCGGTGAACATGTCGGCCCGCTCCATCGGCTACCCGCGCTGGAAGCGGATCCTGCACCGCGCCCTGCGTAACGACCCCACGCTCGGCGAGCGGCTGATCCTCGAAATAACCGAGCGCTCCGCCATGGTCATGCCGGATATCGTGCGCGCCTTCATGTCGGATCTGCAGGAACAGGGAATATCCTTCGCCCTGGATGACTTCGGAGCGGGCTATACCTCCTTCCGCTACCTGCGCGATTTCATGTTCGACATCATCAAGATCGACGGCAGCTTCATCCGCGACATCCACCGCAACCCGGACAACCGCGCCCTGACGGAAGCGCTGATTTCGCTGGCGCGGCATTTCGACATGCTGGCCGTCGCCGAGATGGTCGAGACCCAGGCCGATGCCGACTGCCTCGCCGAAGCCGGGATCGACGGCATGCAGGGCTATTATTTCGGCGTCCCGACAGTGCGACCGCTCTGGCTGCCCGACGAAGACAGCCGGATCTCCGCCTGAAGCGCGTTCCCCGCGCGACACCCGCGCGCCGATGCCGGCACGCCAGTGCCGGGAATTGATCTTTCCGCATTGATCTTTCCGCATCTGTTGATCTTTCTGCATCTGCAACATACCAGAGAGCATGGGCGTCGCGGCCGCCATGCCGGGCGGAACGCGCCCGGGCCCCGCCCGGAAACAGCTGGAGACAAGCAGAATGACCAATGTCGTGATCGCATCCGCCGCCCGCACCCCGGTGGGCAGCTTTCTCGGATCCTTCGCCAACACCCCGGCCCATGATCTGGGAGCGGCCGTGCTGCGGGCGGTTGTGGCGCGCGCCGGTCTCGAAGGCGCCGAGGTCAGCGAAACGATCCTCGGCCAGGTCCTGACCGCGGGCCAGGGCCAGAATCCGGCCCGCCAGGCACATGTGAAGGCAGGTCTGCCGCTTGAAAGTGCGGCCTGGAGCATCAACCAGGTCTGCGGCTCGGGGCTGCGCTCTGTGGCCCTCGGCGCCCAGCACATCATGCTGAGAGACGCCGATGTGGTCGTTGCCGGCGGACAGGAGAACATGAGCCTCAGCCCGCATGTGGCACATCTGCGCACGGGCCGGAAGATGGGCGATCTGGAATTCGTCGATTCGATGATCCGCGACGGGCTGTGGGATGCCTTCAACGGCTACCACATGGGGCAGACCGCCGAAAACGTTGCCGAGAAATGGCAGATCGACCGCGCGCAGCAGGATGCCTTTGCCCTCGCCTCGCAGAACAAGGCGGAGGCCGCCCAGAAGGCCGGCAGGTTCCGCGACGAGATCGTTCCGTTCACCGTCAGGACGCGCAAGGGTGAAACCGTGGTGGAAGAAGACGAATACATCCGCCACGGCGTCACTCTCGAAAGCCTGCAGAAGCTGCGCCCCGCCTTCGCGAAGGAAGGCACCGTGACCGCCGGCAATGCCTCCGGGATCAATGACGGCGCCGCCGCAGTGCTGCTGATGAGCGCCGACGATGCCGCCCGGCGCGGCATCGAGCCCCTGGCACGCATCGTCAGCTATGCCACCGTCGGGCTCGATCCGGCGATCATGGGCGTGGGGCCGGTGGGCGCCAGCCGCAAGGCGCTGGAAAAGGCGGGCTGGAAACCGGAAGATCTCGATCTCGTGGAAGCGAACGAGGCCTTTGCCGCCCAGGCCTGCGCCGTCAACCGCGACATGGGCTGGGACCCGGACATCGTGAATGTGAACGGCGGTGCCATCGCCATCGGCCATCCGATCGGAGCCAGCGGGGCCCGCATTCTCGCCACGCTGCTGTTCGAGATGCGCCGGCGCAACGCCCGCAAGGGGCTTGCGACGCTGTGCATCGGCGGCGGCATGGGGGTTGCCATGTGTGTCGCCCGCGACTGAACAAACCGGTTGCGCAACTATATTACGCAAGGTAAGCCTTGTGCGAACTGAAATTTCCTCAGCGGAGGGGAGGGGATGTCTCGCACTGCGCTCGTCACCGGCGGCACCCGCGGCATCGGAGCCGCGATCAGCATCGCACTGAAGGAAGCCGGCTACGCGGTGGCCGCCAATTACGCCGGCAACGACGCGGCCGCCGAGCGCTTTTCCGCGGAAACCGGGATCAGGACCTTCAGGTGGTCGGTGGCCGATTACGATGCCTGTGTCGAGGGAATTGCCGCCGTCGAAGAGGCGCTCGGCCCGGTCGAGGTGCTCGTCAACAATGCCGGCATCACCCGCGATGCCCCCTTTCACCGCATGAGCCGCGAACAGTGGCAGCAGGTGATCGGCACCAACCTGACCGGCGTGTTCAACATGACGCACCCGCTCTGGCCCGGCATGCGCGAGCGCCGCTTCGGCAGAGTGATCGTGATCAGCTCGATCAACGGCCAGAAGGGGCAGTTCGGTCAGGTGAATTATGCCGCCTCGAAGGCCGGCGATCTCGGGTTCGTCAGGGCGCTGGCCCTGGAGGGCGCGCGGGTGGGCATCACCGCCAATGCCGTCTGCCCCGGCTATATCGCAACCGACATGGTGATGGCGGTGCCGGAAAAGATACGCGAATCGATCATCGCCCAGATCCCCGCCGGCCGGCTCGGCACGCCCGAAGAGGTCGCGCGCTGCGTCACCTTCCTGGCGTCCGACGATGCCGCCTTCATCAACGGCGCAACGCTTTCGGTCAATGGCGCACAATTTCCCGGCTGACGCTGTTCCCTCCCGCCGGCGCCCCCGGGAAGCGGGACGGCGCGACCGCGATGCCTGAGCAGACTGCCGGCGGGCACCCGGCAGACCCTGCCCGTGCCAGTGTCATCGGCGCGCTCGCGATCATCATGTGGTCCTTCCTGGCAGTGCTGACGGTGCTCAGCGCCCCGGTTCCGCCGCTGCAGCTGAGCGCCATCGGTTTCGCCATCGGCGGGCTCTCCTGCCTGATCTGGGCCGGCCGCTCCGGCGGGCTGTCGGGGCTGGGGCGGGTGCCCAGGCGGGTATATGCCTTCGGAACCGCGGGGCTGTTCGGCTATCATTTCCTCTATTTTTCGGCGCTGCGCAGCGCGCCGCCGGCCCAGGCCGGGCTGATCGCCTATCTCTGGCCGCTGCTGATCGTGCTGCTGTCTGCACTGCTGCCCGGCGAACGGCTGCGCCACCGGCAGTTCGCCGGAGCCCTGCTGGCCTTTTCCGGGGCCGCGCTCGTCATCCGGGGCGGAAGCGGAGGTCTTTCCGGCGCCCATCTCCCCGGCTATCTCCTGGCGCTGGGCGGCGCCGTTGTCTGGAGCGGCTATTCCGTGCTGTCGCGCCGTCTGGCGGGCGTTCCCAGCGCAAGCGTGGCGGTATTCTGCCTGTTCAGCGCCCTTCTGGCACTGATCGCCCATCTGCTGACCGAAACCACGGCCTGGCCCGCCTCGGCCGCAGGCTGGGGGGCGATCGCCCTTCTGGGGGTCGGGCCGCTCGGGCTGGCCTTTCTGGCCTGGGATATCGGGATGAAGCGGGGCCGCATCCGGCTTCTGGGCGTGCTCGCCTATGCGGCACCGCTCCTGTCAACGGCAATACTGGTTCTTGCCGGCCAAGCGCGCGCCGAATGGGCGCTTCTGCTGGCGGCCGCGATGATTTCCGGCGGCGCGCTGCTGGCCGGGCGCGACCGCTGAGCGCCCCCGGCCGGAGGCGCGCTTCCTCAGGCGTGGCTGAGGCGCTCGATCTCTTCCTTGATCCTCAGTTTTTCCTTCTTGAGGGCCGTTACCTGCAGGGCATCGCTGCCGGGCCGTTTCTGCGCTTCCTCAACCTGTCGGGAGAGATTTGCATGCTTCCTGCGGAGTTCCTGCAGGCGCGCGCTCAGGCTCATGTCCGTCCTCCTCATCCTGTTGTCGCTGTGCAGCCCCAGTGCAGCACAAATCCGCCGGCCTGTCATCTTGCACCTGCACCCGAACCGCCGGCAGGCGTCTCCTGCCTGGCGCACAGGCGTTAAGAAAACCCTAATCGGGGAAGTTCAACGGCGCCCCCCGGCGCAAGATCGCCGAAACTTCCGGGGTGTAGTCATCACCGTCTGCCCCGTGGCCGGCGCCCGCATGCAGAATCAGCGGTGCCAGAAGGCGCAGCCGGCCGCGGCCGCCCTTGCGCGCCGAGAGTATGACGCGGCGGGCTTCCCGCCCCGCACGAGCCGCCAGGGGAAGGATCGCGATGCTGCCGAGGCGCGAATCGAGAGCCCGCAGCAGCTCGTCCAGCCGCTCCACATGCTGGATCATCGTCAGCGACCCGCCGGGGCGCAACCGACGGGTCGCCACATCGACCCAGACCGCCAGCGGTGTGGCACCGGAGCGCGCCAGGGCGCGCCCCGGATCCGGCGCCGGGCTGGAACGCGCGGGCAGAAAATAGGGCGGGTTGGCCAGGACATGATCGAAACTGCGCCCCCGCAACGAGGCCGGCAGCGCCGCAAGATCGGCCGTGCTGACCTGCAGCCCGATTCCATTGGCACGGGCGTTGCGGCGGGCCAGTTCGGCATACTCCTCCTGCAGTTCGACCGCCGCCGGGTTCTTCAGCCCGACCCGCCACGCCAGGCACAGGCTGGCGACCCCCGCCCCGCAGCCGAGCTCCAGCACTTCGTCCTGCGGCCGTGCCCGGACCGCCGCCGCCAGCAGCACCGCATCGGCGCCGGCCCGGTACCCCCCTGCCGGCTGCCAGATCTTCAGCCGCCCGCCGAGGAAACGGTCGCAGGTCAGCTGCGCCTGTGCCGGACCCATCTTCAGAACCCCGGGTCGATACCGTTGTCCTGCAGCACCAGCCGCGCCCGGTGATGATCGCCGTCGCGGACCATCAGCCGGCGCGGCAGAACGCCGATCGAGCCTTCCAGCACACTCATGTGGACGTCGATCTGAAAGCAGTCTATACCCTCGCCCTGCAGGAGTGCCGAAGCATGGGCGATGACGGTCGGATCGGTTGTGCGCAGCAACTCCTTCATGATCACAGACTTAAGGGCAGCCGCCCGGTCTTGTCGAGAGAAGTGACGTGAGCGCGATGAGTCTGGACCAGGCAGCAACCGGGCCACTTGACCGCCTTGCCGCCCATCTGGCCGAGGACATGGCCGCCGTCAACGCGCTGATCCGCGCCCGGATGGCTTCGGAACATGCCCCGCGCATTCCCGAGGTCACAGCGCATCTGGTCGAGGCCGGCGGCAAGCGGCTGCGGCCGCTGCTGACCCTGGCGGCAGCGCGGCTCTGCGGCTACCGGGGGGAAGATCACATCCGCCTGGCGGCCACGGTGGAATTCATCCACACTGCCACCCTTCTGCATGACGACGTGGTTGACGACAGCACCCGGCGCCGCGGGCGCCCGACCGCCAACCTGCTGTGGGACAACAAGTCTTCGGTTCTCGTGGGAGATTATCTCTTCGCCCGCTCCTTCCAGCTGATGACCGAGACCGGCGCGATCCGGGTGCTCGAGATCCTGGCCGATGCCGCGGCCACCATCGCCGAGGGCGAAGTGCTGCAGCTCACTGCCGCGCGAAGCCTGGCGACCGACGAACGCGTCTATCTGCAGATCATCCGCGGCAAGACGGCCGCGCTGTTTGCGGCCGCGGCGGAAGTGGGCGGGGTGATTGCCGGCGCGCCGGCGCAGGAGGTCGCGGCCCTGCGGGCCTATGGCGATGCGCTCGGGATCTGCTTCCAGATCGTCGATGACCTGCTCGACTACGAAGGCACCGGCAAGACCGGCAAGAACATCGGCGACGATTTCCGCGAGGGCAAGCTGACGCTGCCGCTGATCAAGGCGATCGCGCATGCCGACGGGGACGAACGTGCCTTCTGGGAGCGGGTCATCGAGACCGGCCGGCAGGAAGACGGCGACCTGGAGCGCGCGCTCCGGATCCTGCGCGGACACGGCGCGCTGGAAGCCGCACGCGCCGACGCCCGCGCCTGGGCAGAACGCGCACGCATGGCCCTGAAGGCCCTGCCCGAAAACGACACGCGCCTGATTCTGGCCGAACTTCCGGATTATGTGATCTCCCGTATCTCCTGAGCCTGGCCGCATCCTCCCGCACCGCATCTTCCAGCACCGCGGCCGCCAGCATCGCGGCCGCCAGCATCGCGGACAGCGGCACGGCTCACGGGAGCGGGGCAGCCTCTCCGGAGCGGGTGAAGCCCGATGCCGCGACCACCCACCAGCCAGGTTGCCGGCGCGCGATCTCCCGCGCTGCGCGTTCGGCCCGCGCACGGCTTGCAAACAGCGCAAAGCAGCTCGCCCCCGAACCGGACATCCGCACCACCAGCGCCTCGCCCGACTGCGCGAGCGCTTCCAGCACCCGGCCGATCTCCGGCTCCAGCGCCAGCGCGGGAGCCTCCAGGTCGTTGCGGCAGCCGCGCAGCCAGCCTGCGAAGGTCTCGGGAGTCGGCCAGTCGGGCAGATCGGGCGGCATCGGGGGGTTGTCCGGCTGCCGCAGCGCGGCGAACACCCGCGCCGTCGGCAGCGCCACCCCGGGGTTGACCAGCACGAAATGCAGCGGCGGCAGGCGCAGCGGTGCCAGGCGCTCTCCGATGCCCGACATGCGCAGCGCCCGCCCGGCAAGGCAGGCCGGCACATCGGCGCCGAGCGCCGCGACCGCCCCGGCCGGCGGCAGGGGCGCCCCGCTTTCCCCGGCGATCGCCAGCAACGTGGCCGCGGCATCGGCGGAACCGCCGCCGAGCCCGGCAGCGACCGGCAGGTTCTTTTCCAGCCGGATCGCCATCGGCCCCGCCGCAGCCATCAACCCGGCGGCGCGCAGCACCAGGTTGCCATCGTCTGCGGGCAGTCCGGCGGCCATCGGCCCGCCGATCTCGAACCTGGTGGCCCCGGCCCGGCAGACCCGCAGCCGATCGCCGCAGTCGGCAAAGGCGACCAGGCTGTCCAGCAGGTGATAGCCGTCCGGCCGGCGGCCGGTGACATGCAGGGTCAGATTGATCTTGGCCGGAGCGAAAACCTCAGTTGCCATCGGCGAGCGAGAGCGGCGGCGCGCCCTCCTCTTCCAGCACCGCATCCAGCCCGATCTCGAGCTTGCGACGGATCCGCTCCGCCTCTTCCTCCTCGGGGCCGAACGACAGCGCCCGGCGCCACTGGAAGCGGGCCTCGCGCCTGCGCCCGACCGCCCAGTAGGCATCACCGAGGTGGTCGGCGACGATCGGATCGACGGACAGAAGCTCGGCCGCGCGCTCCAAATGTTCGACCGCTTCCGGATAGCGCCCCAGCCGATACAGGACCCAGCCCAGGGAATCGATCGTGTAGCCGTCATCCGGGCGCGCGTCGGCAGCGCGGGAGATCATCTCCAGCGCCTCGTCGAGATTGCGGCGCAGCTCCACCAGGGAATAGCCGAAGTAGTTCAGCACCTCCGGCTGGTCCGGTTCCAGCTCGAGCGCCTTGCGGAAATCGGCCTCTGCCCGGTCCCATTCCCCGATTCGCTCATAGGAAATGCCACGCAGGTAGAACAGGCTCCACTCCTTCCGGCCGGGCGAATCCAGGAGGGCGATGGCCCTGTCGTAGGCTTCTGCGGCCTCGGCGTATTTCTCCCGCAGACGATAGGAATCGCCCAGCGCCTTGTGGACCGAGAACTGGTCGGGGAAGCTGCGCGCCAGCCGCTCCAGCGCCTCGGTTGCCTCTTCCGCCATGCCGCTGTTGTGCAGGGCCCGGGTGCGGCCCAGCTCGGCTTCCAGGAACAGCAGGTCTTCCCTCGGAACTTGGGCATAGACGTCCACGGCCAGATCGTACCGGCCCATGTCTTCCAGAATCTCCGCAGATATCAGTATGGCCTCAATGTTTCCCGGGCTCAGATATTCCGCCAGCCGCGAATAAAGCAGCGCGTTTTCGCGCAGGCCATTGCTCTTCGTCAGCAGCGTCAGATCGAAGAGGGCCTCGGCCATCCCTTCGGCCGGTGTGGTGGCGACGGTGAACGGCAGGGGTTCCCCCGCTTCCAGCCGGGTTCTCACCGCTTTGACCATCGGCTCGGAACTGGTGCCGAAGACCTTCGCGAAATGGTCGTACGCATCGCGGTATCGCCCCAGCTGGCTGAGAATCTCCACATGCGCCAGGGCCTGGCGCCAGCTTGGCGCCAGTCGCTTTCCTCCGGTTTCGGCCAGCAGGCGTTCGGCGCCTTCCAGATCGCCCGCCATCATCAGGGCCAGCGCCTTGTGATACTTCCCTATTCCCGCTCCCCCGAGCTGCGTCTCGACCTCGTCGAAGATCTCGAGGGCCTGGTTCATGCGTCCCAGCCCCACCAGCGCCCAGCCCTTGCCCAGCCCGACGAGCAACAACTTCCTGTGTTCGCTTGTCTTGATCTTCTCCAGCGCGACGGCGTATTCTCCCTTGTCCAACGCCTCGACCATCAGGAGAAGCGCTGCCCACCAGCTGTCGATGCCGAGGGCTTCCAGGCGGCGCGCCACGGCAAGCGCCCGGTCGATATCGGCGCTGCCGATATAGGCCTTCTGCAAGAGCAGCATCAGCTCCACATCCTTCGGTTCCCGCACCAGCGCGCGGGCGAAATAGCGGGCCGCGGCGGGAAAATCGTTTGCGAGCATCGCATGGCGCCCGGCCAGATAGCCCCCCGCGTGGCCGTCGGCGCGGGCGGGGGCACCCGCAAGCAGCATGGCGGCAAGGCAGAGCGCACCCAGGGCGCCGGAAGATCTGGATGTCACGGTTCCGTCCTTTCGCATCGCACCTCGGCAGAGGTAGCCGCTCGGCAGGGCAAAGACAATCCGCCATGCCCGCGCAGGGGGCGCCACGGCGGCAGGCCCGGCGGGGAGCGGGAAAAGGCGCCGCCGCCCCTGCCGGAGAGCGGGAAACGGCGCCGGAGGAGAACGGCGAAAAGCCGGCCGGGGTGGCGGAGCCGGCGCGCTCGGGCGGCACCGGCGGAAGGATCCCGGGCAGCCAGGGAACCCCGGGCGGCACCTGCGGGGAGAGCTGTCGGGAGAGCTGCTGCGGGGAGAGATGCGGGGTGAGGAGCGTCACATTGTTTGGCCACCAAGGGATTTGCAAGGCATTGATATTGCGACGTTTCGAAAACCTTTCGGTCACATGATCTTGCCATTCGCGACGCATAAGGTTGCCATTCATCCAATCTCGATATCAGTTGTGCCGCCCGCCTACGTCACATCGCCGGAACCCGGTGGGCAACCCGAAAACACATCAACATGCCCCCGCTATCCGCGGATCAAACCCAAGGAGCCGTCGTCGCATGACCAAAAGTGCGAAAGATATTTGACAGTACCTGCGGGCGATGCGCCGGCCCTTCTCGATCTGCGTTCCATTGGAGACATCCACGCTGAGGCGCCCCGGCCGCAGCGCCGAAAGTGTCACCGAGCCCCCGACCGGCTGCAGATACCCCGGCACCACCGCGCGGCGGGTGTAGTCGGCAAGCAGTCCGAACGCGATCAGTCCCGCCGCAACGGCAAAAATCCCGGCAAGCAGGGCATGCACCGCCAGGCTGCCCCTGATCGAGACCGGGTTTGAAAACCCCTTGATCCGGCTTTCAAGGGCTTCGCGGCGGTACATTGAAGGGCCTTATTGTTCGGCTTGAGAAACGACGGTGACTTCAGAAGAGCCAAAGCGACCAAGAGAATGCGTCACGACGTAACCTTCGATTAACCCGGTAGGAGGTGATCAAGGGAAATTCACCTTATGAGTGTGAAAAGCTAAAGTGTTTCGACTTGTTGCCGTCAGCGCGAAACAGTATTTCACATTAGAACGACTACACCGATGCTTATCATAACCCCCAGCAACCACGGCTCGGGCCTTACAACGTTGTGCCTATAATATGCTCTCCCGCTACTGTATCCAACAAGAACACCCACTGTTATCAAAAAGAACACGGTAAAAGCGGAAATCCCTTCATATTCCATCATACCACCTTTCCTGTATTGGCAACAGGTCGCTTGGAGGCAAGAGCCTCCAAGCGACGGGTCAATGACGGCGACGCCGTCTTGAGTAATAGTCCTTGCCGATCGCGTAACCGAGGCCCACTCCCGCTGCGAAGAGACCAACAGCTTCAAAAATCACACCACCGTGAATCCGATCAAGTTCTTCTTGATCAAGCTCTTCGATGTTGCCAACTTCGGCATCGGAAAATGCCATTGTCATATCCATTTTCATATTCATCTCCGTTACCGATTCCTGCGACGATGGATAAGGCGGGCTATTCCCCAGCCCACAGCGCCGCCTTCTAATAGGCTCCCAGCAGCGATGGCTGCTTCCGCCCAGAGGCTGCCACCGGATACTGCGTTCATCTCAATTGATGAAAGCGCGGTGACTTCGCTGCCTTCCTGCCGGGCGGCCAAGTCCCAGCTCATGTCCTGAACCATTGCGTTCATGCTATCCTCCTGAATTGAGGCACACTCGTTTGCACTCGCGCGCGTTGATGAAATGCGTCGCGACACAACCCTTGATTAACAAGGGGGGGAGATGGTCAAGGGGAATTCTCCTTATAGCTGTGTCGGTCAAGCGCATCTTGGCCAGGCTGCCCCTGATCGAGACCGGGTTTGAAAACCCCTTGATCCGGCTTTCA
>Ga0256839_1001688_pt1 | contig 26244 bp, 23 predicted proteins | sample 354166metaG_FD_185968 | JGI IMG/M metagenome (GOLD analysis project Ga0256839, IMG submission 185968) | Hydrothermal vent microbial communities from Mid Atlantic Ridge, Atlantic Ocean - 354-166 | ecosystem: Environmental > Aquatic > Marine > Hydrothermal vents | place: Atlantic Ocean: Mid... | reverse complement strand
CCAGAGTGAAACAAGGCTTATTTTGAGCGTGCGTTTGGTGTCTCCGGCTCCTCTTAATGCTCCTGAGAGTACAAAGTTAAATGCCAGTGGGATTTGTGAAAGTCCTACTATGCGTAGGTAGAGGCTGGCTTCTTCTATGGTTTGGGCATCGTCGGTGAAAAACCAGACGATTTTCTCTGGCATGAAGACCATGAAAAAGGAAAGAAAAAACATAAAGCCTATGGTGTACTTGAGAACAAGAAGCACATCTTCTCTAGCTTGCAAAGGCTTTTTAGCTCCCAACCCTTGCCCCATAAGAGCCATAGCCGCGATAGTAAAACCAATGCCAGGCATAAAGGCTAAACCTTCTACACGCAAGCCTATCTGATAGCCTGCTAAAACCTCTGTACCATAGTGAGCGATGATGACCGTAAAAAGCATAAAACTTCCAAAGGTCAACGTACGTTCAAACGATGCAGGTATGCCCACTTTTAACGCTCGCTTCATGAGTGACTTGGAGTAGTGCCACATAGGAACATAGGGCATTTTTCTTTTTGTATATAACCATGTATAGATGAGTGTTTCAAGTATGTTTACTATGACTGTAGCCAACGCTGCACCCATCACACCTAGTTCTGGAAAGCCAAGGTTACCGAAGATAAAAAGCCAATTTAAAAAGACATTGAGAAATATAGAGCCTATCTTGACATACATCGGAGTCTTGGTATCACCTGCTGCGTTGAGTGCGGTAACAAACACAAGCTTGACAAAGACAAACGGAAGCATGAGCGTGAGCATCTGTACATAATCTTCTCCTAATGCCACTACTTCAGGCACTGTACCAAACCACACATAGACGTTTGACGAGAGGACATACCATACCAACATCATAGGAAAAGACAAAAACAGAGCAAACCTAAGTAAAGTAGAAAGACCTGTAGACGCTCGTGTCATAAGCCCTGCACCCACAAAACGAGACAACAACGCAGACGTACCCACATGCAGTAAAGTAAGTATGGCAAACATAAACGTAAGTGACTGTAAGCCCAAGCCAACAGCAGCCACAGCAAACGCAGAGATACGTCCCACCATGATAAGGTCAGTAATCACTTGTAGCATATCTAAAAGCGAGTTGATAGCCGCAGGGATGGAAAGTTTAAGTATCTTTTGGTGTTTTTTAGGAAAATATTTTAACACTAGATTTGACTAATGTTACTAACGTGTATCATGATACCTACTAAAAAAACAGACAGAAGCGACATCATCCACAAGATAGCCACCATCATACGCCCTTGTAAAAATATCTTCCTCGTTCGGTACAGCAACACGGGTACTGCCACAAAAACTAAAATGGTAGGGGCAAAGGCCGTAAAGGCGTTAAGCTCATACTTCTCAATTGAGAGTTGCGTGGCTCTAAAGGCTGCGTAAAGTATGGTGTACATGAGTGCTAAAAGTATCATCTGTACCACAAAGAAAATGATGTACACACCTTGGGCATTTTGTTTATCGCTGTATTTTTGCATGTTAGTTTTCCTTGAGTACTGTGAGTATGGCTTCAACTAAAGACTCTTTTTCTAAGGCACGGATAGACCTGTCGTATGATTCAAAGTCTAGGTCTTTTTTTAGCAATGACTTTTGCACTATCACCTCACCACCATCAAGCTCAGAACTCACAAAATGCACAGAAACCCCACCTTCATCATGCTCATCAGCATAGGACTTTTCTATGGCTTTTAAGCCTTTGTGCCGTGGCAATAGTGAGGGGTGCAAGTTTATGGCTTTTACCTGTTCTGTAAACACAGGGGTTAAGATACGCATAAACCCTGCTAGTACAGTTAAGTCTGGAGCGTAACGCTTCAAAGTATCTACCACTACCTCATCATAGGCTTCACGTGAGTCAAAGTGTTTAGGCTCTACGACACCGTAAGGTATGCCATGCTCTTGGGCAATGGCTATGCCTTGGGCATTTGGGTTGTTTGTCAGAGCAAATACCACTTCTAGCTCTTGCTTGTGTAAGGTCTTGACAATGTGAGCAAAGTTTGTACCTTTACCTGAAAATAAAATGGCTATACGTTTCATACTGCGAATTTTACTCTAATTTATTTCTAATTTACTTACTTCATCTATAATATCCGTAGGTAACATTGCATAGGAAGCACCACTATAGTTATTTGCAGCCATGACCAACGTAAGTGAAGCGTGTAAGGCAGACTCTAAACCTGTGTAGCCTTGTGCAAGCAGTGAGACGATGAGACCTGAAAGGACATCTCCGCTACCACCTTTTGAGAGCTTAGAACATCCTAGAGGATTAATATACATTTGCTCTTCTTGCATGATGAGCATGTTCGCACCCTTGAGTAGTAGAGTGACGTGCGGGTACTTGGCATTAAACCTACGTACTATCTCAAAACGTTTACTTTGTACTTCTTCCACACTCAACTCTTCTCCTGTAAGTATCTTCCATAGGATGACAAACTCTTTGGGGTGTGGAGTGATGACTATCTCTCTCTCTTTTTGTTCTAGTATACTGAGTAACTCCTCACTCAAAAAAGCATCTGCATCAAGGACAATGGGCAAATGTGAGTCCAATACATACTTCTGTAAAAACTCAGATTCAAAGTAACCCCCAAGCCCCATACCTATGGCTAATGCAGAAGCATTGTCAGGTACTACTGTGGCGTGCATGAGGTAAGAGGGAGGTGTAACTTGTTCATGTATGACAAGTGTGGTAAGCCCTGCACCAAAACGGGTACATGCCATCCCTGCTATGATACCTGCACCCTCTTTCTCTCCACAAAAGATAGCCGCGTGTCCGAAGTTGCCTTTGTGACTATTTTGTTTACTGCGTGAAGGAAGTTTAAGGTCACATTCTTCAAGTACATAGGTCTGTGTTTGTGTCTCATAGACTGTAGGACTCACACCTAGGTTTACACAGACTATCTTGCCTACTGCGTCTTTGTTTTCATCTAAATAGAGGGCTTCTTTTCTTGCTCCCATAGTAACGGTTATGTCTGCCATAAATGCTAAGGGCATATGACCCTCACCACTTACACCTGTAGGTATGTCACAGGCTATTTTACAACCTTTAAAAGCATTCATCTTTTTGATATATTCTATGACTGCACTATCTAACTCTCTATTGAGTCCAGCACCAAAAACGGCATCCACAATAACATCTGCATCTTGCATGGTTGTGACGACTTTTACTCCTGATTTTTGTGTTCTTGACAACTGTATTTGTGCCATGGGACTATGCACACCAAAAGGAACAAACAGTTGCACATCATACTCTCCATAAAGCTGTCGGGCTAACACCATACCATCGGCCCCATTGTTACCACTTCCTACTACGATGAGTACAGAAGAACCCACTATGAAATGTTTACGTATATACTCAGCCATCCCTGCGGCTGCGTGTTCCATAAGTATATCTTCTGTAAGTCCATACTGTTCGTAACATCGCTTGTCTAAGTCATAACACTCTTTGTAGGCTTTTTGCATAACTGACTCCTTTAGGTAGGGATTTCTTAAGATAATTTTATCACAAATTCAAAAACTTTAGATATAATTCTCCACTTTATTGATATTCGGATGCTTAGTCGTCTGAAAATTTCCAATAGGAAGGGGGTGCTTTATTATGCCAGGAATTAAACTAACTTCACGTGATTCGTTCGACGACGCGTACAGAAAGTTCAAAAGACAATGTGACAGAAACCTTATCGTTACTGAAGCAAGAGCACGTCAGCATTTTGAAACACAAACTGAGAAGAACAAAAAAGAAAAAATTGCAACGCGCAAAAAAATTCTTAAAAAACTCTTCATGCTCAGAAGATACGAGTCAAGACTCTAATGAGTCTACGACAGAGCTTTTGCTCTGTCACTCACTCTACATTAATTTATAAAAACCTCAAAAAAATTTCCAAAATCATTACAACTTACCGAAGATTCTGCTAAAATAACTACAATTATTTTCCAAAGGTTTTCACTATGACATTTACAACAACATTGCAAAAAGACGCTATCAAAATCATGCTCCTTGGTTCTGGTGAGCTGGGTAAAGAGGTTGCCATTGAGGCTCAACGTCTTGGCATTGAAGTCATAGCCGTTGATAAGTATGAAAATGCACCTGCACACTTAGTGGCAAACAAATCTTACGTCATCGACATGAAAGATGAAGCATCTGTACTTGCACTCATAGAGAAAGAGAAGCCTACCTATGTACTACCTGAAGTGGAAGCCATCTCTATCTCTGCACTTTTTAAAGCTGAAGAAAAGGGCTTTCACATCATCCCTAACGCTGAAGCAGTCAACAAAACCATGAACCGTAAAAACATCCGTGTGTTTGCAGCTGAAGAGTTGGGACTTAGGACGTCTAACTATGAGTTTGTCACTACTCTAGAGGGACTCAGAGCAGCAGCTGAACGCATCAAGTTTCCTTGTGTCATTAAACCTGTGATGTCAAGTTCTGGGCATGGACAAAGCATCGCAAGAACACCTGATGACATAGAAAAGTCATGGGAGATAGCCAAAGAGGCTAGAGGCGATGCGAGTGAACTCATCGTAGAAGAGTTTGTCCCTTTTGACTATGAGATTACCCTGCTTACGGTGCGTAACGAAACTGGTACAGTTTTTTGTCAGCCAATAGGACATGTACAAAAAGAGGGAGACTTCATACTTTCATGGCAACCTATGAACATGAGTGATGCTGCTTTACAAAAAGCCAAAGACATCGCCAAAGCTGTGACTGATGGTCTAGGTGGACGTGGTATCTTTGGTGTAGAGTTTTTTGTTAAAGGTGAAGAGGTCTATTTCTCAGAGCTTAGCCCTCGTCCACATGACACAGGCATGGTCACGCTCATCACTCAGAGCCAAAGTCAGTTTGCCTTGCACGTAAGAGCTGTACTTGGACTGCCCCTAGACTACACCACCTATGGGAGCGGTGCTTGTGGTGCATACAAAGCATCAAATGAAAGTCACAATCCTACACTCACTGTGCCAGATGATGCCTTTAGTACTAACTCCTTTGTAAGAGTCTTTGGCAAGCCAGAGTCTCATGTAGGACGTCGTATGGCGGTGAGTCTTGTGCTAGACAGTGACGTAGAGGCAGCAAAAACAAGAGCTACTGAGATAGTCTCACAGATAACAGACCATTAGGGCATATTTCACGATTGATAAAAGAGCTGAATGTGCAGATACTAACACCACACGAAGGAGCGTAGATGACTATTGTATTACTTGATGCGAAGACACTTGGGGATGATTTGGATCTCAGTGTTTTTGAAACATTTGGAACATTTATCTCTTATGGGACAACGGGGGAGGAACAAACACTGGAACGTATTATAGATGCAGACATTGTCATCACCAACAAGGTAGTTATCTCTGCAAATATGCTCTCTCAAACCAAAAAACTAAAACTCATCTGTATCGCTGCAACTGGCATGAACAATGTTGACCTTGAAGCAGCTGCTTCTCAGGGTATAGAAGTGAAAAATGTAGCAGGATACTCTACAAAATCTGTGGTACAACATACCTTTGCTATGGCATTGTACCTACTAGAAAAGATGGCTTACTATGACAAAGTAGTCAAAGACAACACTTGGAGTGCTTCAGGACTCTTTACGGATGTCTCTCAGCCTTTTTATGAAATCTCTGGTAAAAAATGGGGCATCATAGGCATGGGGGCTATAGGCAGTGAGGTTGCCAAAGTAGCCACCGCTTTTGGAGCAGAAGTAAACTACCACTCAACTTCAGGTGAAAACCTACATCATGCTTACCCACATAAGAGTTTAGAGTTTATCTTAAAAGATTGTGACATCATTTCTATCCATGCACCACTCAACGACAAAACCTATGACCTCATCAATGAAATAAACTTACCTTACATTAAAGAAAAATCTATTCTTTTAAACCTTGGACGTGGAGGCATCATCAACGAAACCGACCTTGCTTTTGAGCTTGACAGACGTGAGATATATGCAGGTCTTGATGTCTTAGAAAAAGAGCCTATCACCCTAACTAACAGACTCAATGAAGTCAAACATAAAGAGCGACTACTCATCACCCCACACATCGCGTGGACGAGTATAGAAGCAAGGCAAAAGCTTCTTGCAGGTATCGTAAAAAATATAAAAACATTTTTGGAGTCTCAATGATTGATGTACTTATCATCGGAAGTGGTGGAGCAGGCTTGACTGCTGCCCTTTCAGCAAAAGACGTAGGAGCCTCAGTGCTTGTAGTAGGCAAAGCCTACCCTACCAACTCTCAAACCTCAATGGCTCAAGGTGGCATGAACGCTGCCCTTTCTAATGCAGGGGACGACACAATTGATGCACACATAGCAGATACCATCAAGTCTGCACATGGACTGTGTGACGAAAAAATGGTGCAGACCATGTGTGCTGATGCACCTCATGCTGTTTCTTGGCTAGAGAGTATTGGTGTGCCTTTTTCACGTGTAGAAACAGAAAAACCTGGCATCCAAACAGTTGCACAACGTCAAATGGGTGGAGCTTCTGCCAAACGTGCCTGCTATGCACAGGACTATACAGGACTCAAGATACTCCACACCTTGTATGACACCTGCTTAAAACATGACATCGACTTTTTAGATGAACATTACTTACTCAGTCTTGTTGTAGAAGAAGAGACTGTTAAGGGTGCTACCTTTCTTGAGATACGCACAGGTGAAATGAAACAGATAGACGCAAAGTCTGTCATAGTTGCTACTGGTGGTTATGGTGGTCTCTATCACAACTACACCACCAACATGACTTCAGCCTCAGGAGATGGCATAGCCGCTGTGCTTCGTGCAGGTGGGGCTGTGTCTGACATGGAGTTTGTACAGTTTCACCCAACCGCTCTTAAAAGCTCTAGCATCCTTATATCTGAGAGTGCTAGAGGTGAAGGTGGCTACTTGGTAAACACCAAAGGTGAACGCTTTATAGATGAACTTAAACCGCGTGATGTGGTAGCCCGTGCCATTTTTGAACAGTTTAAGCAAGGGGATGAAGTCTTCTTGGATGTTCGTCACCTTGGCGAAGAAAAACTGATGGAACTCCTCCCACAAGAAGTAGCCCTTTGTAAGGTACATGAAAATGTAGACCCAGCAACAGAACTCATACCCATCAAGCCTGTGGCTCACTACTCTATGGGAGGCATAGATGTCAACCATGCCCTAGAAGTAGATGGCATAAAAGGCTGTTTTGCCGTAGGTGAATGCTCCAATGCCAAAGTGCATGGAGCCAACCGTCTAGGAGGAAACTCCCTACTAGAAATCACCGCTTTTGGAAAACGTGCAGGAGAGAATGCTTACAAATATGCCTCTTCTGCTTCAGTAAAAAAAGCTAGTGACACACAACTACAACAAGACATAAGCTACCTAAAAAATCTCTACAGCAAAACCCCTACAGAAAACTTCTACGACAAACGCGAAGCCTTAGGAAAACTCTTTTATGAAAAAGTAGGCATCGTTCGAAACAATGCCTCTTTACATGAAGCTTTGGAATACATCATTAACACACAAGAAGCCTTAGGAAGTATGGGTATAGAAGACAAAAGTAAAACCAACAACACAAACCTCACAGACTTTTTAGAGTTTGCCAATACAATGCTACTTAGCTCCACCATTGTCTCAGCAGCCATCGCCAGAGATGAAAGCCGTGGGGCTCACTATAAAGAAGATTTTACACAAATAGATGATGAGAAGTTTAAAAACCACATTGTTTTTCAGTGGCAAAAGGAGAGAGTATGACGTTAAATATACTTAGGTCTGAGATAAACAGCCTTCAATCATACACCCTAGAAGAGAAAGAAACCACGCTTTTACATGCACTTGCAGACATCAAAGCAACGAAAGATGCTACACTTACCTTCACCGCAGGTTGTCGTGCCTCTGTATGTGGGACGTGTGCCGTAAGGGTTAACGGCAAAGAAGAACTTGCCTGTGCCTACAAAGTACAAGATGGCGATGTAGTAGAACCACTCAACTACCACCCCGTACTGCGTGACCTTAAAGTAGACAAAAACAGAGCCAAAGAAACATTGGTAAAGAGCAGTGCTTGGCTTCATACTTTTCAAGAAGCCACACTCACACCTAAAGATGAAAAGTTTACAGAAACCCAAACCGATTGCATACTCTGTGACTCCTGCTACTCTGCTTGTCCTGTGTACGCTGTTATGCCTGACTTTTTAGGACCCTTTGCACTCACACGTGCCTACCGTTACAGTGTTGACAAGCGTGAAGGTGATGTTAAAAACATTATAGATAACATACAAACAAATGGTGTGTGGGACTGTACCTTATGTGGAGAGTGTACACTTGCATGCCCAAAAGGCATAGACCCAAAAATGGACATCATGATGCTCAGAGGAAAGTCCCTCCAACACGGACATACTGATCCTACATTAGCTCAACAAAGTTTTGGGGAACCTAGTTTTGGTTTTTAAGGTGAATTGAGCTTTGCTCAAGAGAGTATGCCCTGGGGTAGACCCAAACTTTTGATTTTAAGGATTTACCCTAAAATCCCCAAGTCACCCCAGCTCTTGCCGAAGTACCTGACTCTCTTGAGTATGAAACACCTGCATTAAGTAAAATATCATCATCTACATAATGAAACATACCTCCAGCGATAGCTGTTTCTCTGTCATAGTAGCCCAACCCTACACTGAGTTGTGTGTCACTTGTTACTCTTTGGTTTGGAACCAATGCAGACATTGCAGAGTTCATCGCACCTATGCCACTCATTTTTCTTTCAAGCCCATTGAATTGACGCATGTTTACTGCATCATAAGCATTAACACCGTCTGCTACGTTCACTACTCTACGTTTTAAAGCATCGTTACCCACAGAAAAAGTATTGGCTTCGGTTGCTACAGAGTACTGACCTATGGCTACTGCATTGTGTGCCTCTGGTGTCACCTGTGCTTGTGATCCGATAGCTACAGAGCCTTGAGCCTCCTGTACTACACTTGCCTCATTACCTATGGCAACAGATTTCTCTGCTCCCGCATAGGCATTTTGACCTATGGTTGCACTTCTTGAAGTGACGTTTACATATCTTACCTTATCTTCTACTACAGATATTCGAGCTGTATTGGCTGATATACGACTAGAGTTAACTGCTATACCTCTTGTATTTGTGTCAACCTTAGCATCAACAGTACTGAGTTGTCCAACGTTTACCGCATCTGTGTCATTCACCCCAGCTGCTACATTGGTAATACGTCTTTCATCTCCTGCACTACCTACTGAGACTGTATTTGGGGCATCTGCTATAGATCCAGCTCCAAGAGCAACAGAATTATTTGCTGTTGCTTGTGCTCCATTTCCTAAAGCTGTTGAAGCTGTTGCACTTGCCTGAGTTTCATCACCTATAGATATACTATTATCTCCGGAAGCAACTGCCCCATTTCCTACTGCAATGCTATTATCAACAACATCAACATATTGTAACTCTTGTGTATTGATAGCTATATTTGATGCATTTGTTGTGCCTTGTGCTGTAATAAGGTTGCTAAAGTCTGTCGCATACGTTGTACTGCCTTCTGTAATTGTATATACACCATTTGCATCAAGTACCGTATTTGAGATAGTAGCACCAGTTACACCACTTTGTAAACTTGCAATATCTGTAGTATTTTGGGCAATATTATTTGTATTGGTCGCAATATTTGTAGCATTTATTGTACCTTGAGTGGTCACAAGCCCACTAAGGTTTACATCATGTGTGACACCGGCCTCAGTAATTTGAAGCAATGTATTGCTACTATCCAATGTTGCAGCTGTAATAAGTTCATTACTTGAATCTTTATCTCCATCTGCAGCAGCAAATGCGTTAAGTTGACTCACATTTACAGCGTCGGTATCATTCACCCCTTCTGCGACATTGGTGATTTGTCTTTCGTTATTAACTGAGCCTACAGACACAGTATTAGCAGCTGAAGTCACAGAACCTGCACCTAAGGCGACACTATTATCATGAATAGCATTTGCACCTGCTCCACTTGCAACGCTATTTTCCCCCAATGCTCTTGAAAAATTTCCTATTGCAGTACTATTAAGACCTATGGCTCGTGCTGTGTTTCCCACTGCAGTACTGTTGTGTCCACTAGCTTGAGAGGCAACACCCAAAGCTGTACTATTGTTCCCTAATGCATTAGCATTTGTACCATATGCAGAACTTTTTTCTCCTGAAGCAATAGACCCCACTCCTGAAGCCAAAGCACCTGAAGCAGATGCCACTGCTGCTATCTTAGATGTTCCAGTATCATTGACATCAAAGTATTTCAATTTTGCTGTGTTTCCTGCAAGTGTTGCATTGACATCCTTGAGTTGACTTACATTTACCACATCAGTATCTAGCTGTCCTGCAGCTACATTCATAATGCGTCTTTCACTCCCTACACCCCCCACAGATACAGTATTTATAGCTGAAGTAACAGAACCTGTACCCAGTGCAACAGAATTTGCATGTGTAGCATTACTGTCTGCACCAAATGCTATTGCATTATTTGCAAGGGCATTTGCATTACTACCTATTGCCATAGCTCTTTCTGTGGAAGCCTTAGCATTTAATCCTGTTGCTATACTTTCTAGACCTTCTGCTTTAGACCCTTCTCCTGTGGCGATGGCATAATCTTCGATTGCCCAAGCATTATTACCAATAGCAACAGATTGTAGCCCTTCTGCGTTACTTAGTCGTCCGAGTGCAAAAGATTGTCTACCTGAAGCTAATGCAGATGCTCCAAAAGCAATAGTACCTGCATTTGTTGCTTGTGCACCATGTCCAATGGCTACAGTATTTGTACTTGTTGCTCTTGCACTATCCCCCAATGCAAGAGCAGGGTAAGTTGCGTTTGCAGTAAAAGCATAAGCATTATTACCTATAGCAATACTTCTTCCAGCAGCTGTACTAGCATTTGTTCCCAAAGCAATACTATCACTAGCATTTGAACTTGTAGATGCTCCTGAACCAATGGCTATACTTTCTGAACCTTCTGCTAATGTAGCACCATTTGTGCTGCTACCCGAACCTAAAGCGATACTTCTTGCCCCTGAAGCACTAGTGTTACGGGCAATTATATCTCCTGAACCAATGGCTATACCTTGTCCTGACGATGCTTCTGCATGCCAACCGATTGCTGTAGTTTTTTCTCCCGATGCAATACTACTACGACCTATAGCGACAGTATTCTCATGAGATGCACTGGCTGCATTACCGATTGCCGTGGCACCACTACGTGTTGCACTAGCATCTGTCCCTATAGCCAAAGTATTCACATCTGATGCTTTCGCTCTTGCTCCTAAAGCAACCGAAGTAGTGCCTGATGCATTTGCTTCATAGCCAATTGCGGTTGCTCTAGAACCACTTGCCAAAGATTCAGTACCTACTGCAAGTGACCCCACAGCAGATGCATTTGCCTCAAAGCCTATGGCAGTAGCTGGATCAAGTGCACTTCCATTTGCATTTGAACTATTTCCAACTGCAACATTGTTTGTAATGTTATTATCATTCGATGTATTATTATCTGATACCTCATACGCATAAACACTCTGCACCATCAAGGAGCTAAACAACCCTAGAAATAAAAATTTTGTATTATGTTGTATTGTTTTCTTCATGTACATTCTTCCTAGTTTATAAATTATTATAATAAATCATAAAATATTACAGTACAATAATATCAAAAAAATGTCAAAAAAACTATCTGCTAAACTACTTACATGCCCAAGGACTCTCTTTACACAAAAGATCTAAACTCTCTTGAGCTTTACCATGGCTTCTTTTTGCCGCTTCTATCCAATAGCTAAAGGCTTTTATTTTATTTTTTTCAACATCTTTGCCTTGTGCATACATCACACCTAGGTTAAACAATGCATTTCTGTCCCCACGTTTTGCTGCTTCTTCATACCAGTAGAGTGCTTTTTGTACATCTTTTTTGACCCCCTTGCCAGTAAAGTAAAAGGTAGCCACGTTGTATTGGGCATCGACATACCCTTGTTTGGCTGATTTTTTATACCATTCTAATGCTTTTTGTGCATTTTTTTCTACACCTTCACCATGTTCGTACAAATAGCCTAAATTGTACTGTGCTTGTATATTATTTTGTTTTGCAAGTTTTTCAAATATCTTTTTGGCTTTCGTGTATTTTCCACTCATATAGAACGTTGAAGCTTGTTTTAACTCATCTACCGCATAAGTCATAGTAAAGAGACACATAAATACTATCCATACTCTATCTTTCAAAATACTATGCATCTTCAAATCCTTCTATAATCTCAGGAAATACGCTCAATCTCTAAATGAACTAAATATCTCTAGGATCCACTATCTTCCCAGCTATAGCTGAAGCTGCAGCCACAGCAGAGTTTGCCAAGTAGATTTCAGAGGTTCTAGCACCCATACGTCCTACAAAGTTACGGTTGGTAGTAGCGACACAACGTTCACCATCACCTAAGATACCCATGTACCCACCAAGACAGGCTCCACAAGTAGGGTTAGAGACCACAGCTCCTGCTTCTATAAGTATGTCCATTAACCCTTCATGTTGTGCTTGCATAAGTATCTTTTGTGTGGCAGGAGTGACTATCATACGTGTATGGCGGGCTACTCTGTTACCCTTCATGATTTTGGCTGCGATGCGTAAGTCTTCTATGCGTCCATTGGTACATGAGCCTATCATCACTTGGTCTATTTTGAGGTCATCTTTTACTGCTTGTTCTACTGGTTTACCGTTAGATGGCAAGAAAGGGTAAGCAATCACTGGAGAGAGTACAGAAGTGTCTATGGTGATGACTTGACAATACTCTGCGTCAGCATCTGAGCTATGTATCTTAGGTTCTGCTCTTAGTCCACCATTGACTTCTTTTCTCTCTTCCAGGTACGCTAGCGTTACGTCATCTACGGCGAAAATACCGTTTTTAGCCCCTGCTTCTATGACCATGTTTGCGATGGAAAATCTGTCTGCCATACCCAAGTGTTGTATGGCATCACCTACAAACTCTATGGCTTTATATAAGGCTCCATCAACACCTATCTGACGGATAAGCTCTAAGATGATGTCTTTACCGTAAATGTGTTCACCAGGTTTACCTGTAAGTTCTACTTTGATAGTCTCAGGGACTTTAAACCAGTTACCACCAGTTATCATCCCAAAGGCAAGGTCTGTTGAACCCATACCCGTTGAAAATGCACCCAATGCACCATGTGTACACGTATGTGAGTCTGCACCGATGATGACATCTCCCGGTAAAACAAGTCCTTTTTCGGGAAGCAAGGCATGTTCTATCCCCATGTCTTTTTCATCAAAAAAGTACTTGAGGTCATGCTTATAAGCAAACTCTCTACTTATCTTTGCTTGGTTCGCTGAAGCGATGTCTTTTGCAGGGATATAGTGGTCCATTACTAACGCAAAGCCATCTGGATGAGCTAAAGTTTCTGCTCCAGACTCTTCAAATGCTTTTATGGAGATAGGTGTAGTAATGTCATTCCCGATAATCATATCGATGTTTACCCTTACTATCTCTCCTGCTTTAACTTCTCGTCCTGCGTGTTCTGAAAATATTTTCTCTGTCATAGTCTGTGCCATAGCATATCCTTCTTGCACATTTAAGTGCCTATATAATGATGCGAATTATAGCGAAATAACATTATGGTGGAATTTTGGCTACTTCCTTAAGAGTCAAATAACGTTGACTTCTCCACTTCTTTCTGAAGTACCGCAAGTTCTTCAAGCATCGCATACGATAGTTTTCTCAATGTAGACATATGTGCCTGAGCCTCTTCTTCTTGTGCTTTAGATATAGTTCTTTTGGTCAATACTGCTTTTTGATTATAAACTATCCCCTCGGCTGAACCAAAATAAATTTCATAGATATTCAAATACTTTTCATGTAATTTTGTGTGCAATAGATGGATTTTGTCAAAACCTTCTGTCCCAAGTTTCGCATAAAGATTTTTTCCTTCATTATTAAACCACTGCCCAAATTGGCATGCCGTACTTGCCAAAGGATGAGGATCTCTAATCGCAGAACTCCCACGTGTCATTGATATAGCACGATTAAGCCATTTAATGTGTGATCTTCTTGCTGCTTCTATATGTTCTAACGCTGCATGTTTTGTCATTGTTTCCCTTTTTTGACTAATTAGGAGTTATTTTATCTGATTTAAACTTATACGCCTATTTGTTAATGAACATCTACTATAATCACAAACATGAAACTCTACAAACTAAAAGCCATCGCCCAACGTCTCAATGACTTTACATTCGTCAGCCGTGCAAGACGCATAGAAGACAATACACTTGAAATCATGTTTGACAAGTCACAAAGTTATTTTTTTAACATGACACGGGGTAACAGTACTGTCTATAAAGCCCCTAGCCAAAGACCATTACAAGGGTACAATGCACCCTTTGATACCTTACTTCACTCTCTCCTTTCTGGATCTAAGCTCATATCTGTTGATATACCAAATGGTGACCGTATTTTGCGTTTCACCATCGCTCCTAAAAGTAGCTACAAAGACCAAATAGTCTACTTACAACTAGAGTTTACAGGCAAAAATACCAATGCCATACTCATAGATGACAACGAAGTCATCATCGAAGCACTGAGGCATATAGATGCCCAAAGTACTTTTAGGGTCATACGTCCAGGTATGGAGCTGCTTTCCATCCCACCAAGGGTTTTGACAAGCTCAGCCACCGAGGTAATGCAAAACATTGAGAATATAGATCTGTATCTAGAAGATACTTTTATAAAGATAGAGCAGAGAAAACTCTTAGAAATCAAAAAACAAAAGCTCTCTACTGTTGCAAAAAAAATCAAAAAATTTAAGCAGTTACTAGACAAACTTCCTAACAAAGAAAAGTTAGAAACCCTTGCTAAAGCACACAAGCAAACTGGCAACCTCATCTTGGCAAACCTTTACCACATAAAACCCTACGACAAAAAGTTAGAAACCTACGACTTTGAGGGGAATAAGGTAAGCATACCCTTGCCAAAAGATATCCCGGTAAACCGTATGTCAGACTACTACTTTAACCTCTCAAAACGGGCAAAGTCTAAAGCTAAAAATGTACACATAGAGCAAGAAAATCTTAGCTCTAAAATGGCTTTTTATGAAAACATCTACTATGCACTAGAACAAGCAAACACACCCTATGAGCTAGAACTTCTAGTACCCAAACGGGCTAAGTCTTTACGCAAAAAAGAGAAACTCAGAGAAGGTGAACTCTTTTGGATAGAAGACTACAAAGTACTGGTAGGACGCAACGCCAACGAAAACCAGAAACTCCTCCAAATCGCCAAAGCAAATGACCTTTGGATGCATATACGTGATGTCCCTTCAAGCCATGTCATCATACGCACCGACAAACAAAACTTACCAGACTCTGTCATACAAGCAGCGGCTAAACTTTGTGTAGACTTTTCTGTTAAAAACCCTGGTGATTATGAAGTAGACTACACCAAGCGTAAATTTGTCAAAGTACAAGAAGGTTCAAACGTACTTTACAACAAGTATGAGACTATAAAAGTCACCAAAGAAGGTGTAGAAATACGAATCTAACTAAAAGCGTGATATAATCTAAGCTATTTAAAATCAGGGAATAATGATGTTAAAAAACCTAAGCTCTTTACAACAACGTGTCATCACAGGTATTGCCTTACTAGCACTTGTAGGTCTCATAGGCTGGCTAGATAACTTTTTTGTTATGTGGACTTTTTTAGGTGTCATCTATATATTTGCTTTTTACGAAGCGATGAAACTTTTCAAACTCTCATCTGCTTCAGCATATTTTTGGGCTGTGCTACTTTGGGCTTTTGCCTATGTCTATCCTAACCCTGATGATCTCTTTTTTCTTGTAGCTATCCTATTTGGTGCTGCCATCGCTTACCTGCATAACTTTGACAAAAGACTCATCTTACCTTTTCTCTACCCTGTATCAGGCATATTTTTCTTTCTCATACTCTACAAAGACTTTGGTGTCCTTTCCATGTTGTGGTTACTCATTACCGTAGCACTTGCAGATACAGGAGCATATATCACGGGGAAAGCCATAGGCAAAACCAAGTTTTCAGACACCAGTCCAAACAAAACACTTGAGGGTGTTTTTGGGGGCATCATACTTGCAACTGCTGTGGGTACCTATGTGGGACTTACCATCGCACCCTTATGGATAGCATTTGTGGTGAGTTTGTTAACCGCTACAAGTTCTGTGTTTGGAGACCTTTTTGAGTCTTATCTTAAACGAGAGGCAGGGGTCAAAGACTCTGGTGACCTCCTACCTGGACATGGTGGAATACTCGACAGGATAGACGGCTATCTTTTTGCTGCACCTATTATGGTTATATCACTTAGAGCATTTTTGTAACCCATGTCTAGCATAGTTTTACTCGGTTCCACTGGGTCTATCGGGGTCAATACCCTTATCATCGCTAAACGTTATAACATACATATAGAAGCTCTTGTCGCTGGCTCAAACATAGAGCTACTCAACAAACAGATAGCTGAATATAATCCCAAAACTGTGGTCATAGCAAACAGTGCAGACAAACATAAAGTAAATCACCCTGATGTACGTTGTGGCAATGGAGCTATTTTAACCCTCATCGAAGAGTCTTCTAGCCCTATGGTGGTCAATGCACTTGTAGGCTACACTGGTCTAGCACCCACACTCAAAGCAACATCTTTAGGTAAACGTGTCGCACTTGCAAACAAAGAGTCTTTGGTTGTGGCAGGAGCGTTTATAGATATCTCTCTCATCACGGTCATAGACTCGGAACACTTTGGACTATGGTATCTCATAAATGAACGTCCTATCTCTAAGCTTTACATCACCGCCTCGGGTGGGGCTTTTAGAGACTGGGACATAGACAAAATGAAAGATGCCAAGTTCTCAGATGCACTCAAACACCCCAACTGGTCTATGGGGAACAAAATCACCATAGACTCCGCTACGATGACCAACAAACTTTTTGAACTGCTAGAAGCCAAGTGGCTCTTTGGCACTTCTAGCATAGATGCCGTCATAGAAAAAAAGTCCATCATCCATGCTTTGTGTGAGTTTAAAGATGGTTCTACTACAGCACACTTTGCGGGAGTGGATATGAAACTGCCCATTGCTTTTGCTCTGCAAGGAGAAATTACTGATGAAATACTCCCCCCTATAGATTTACTAGGCATGGGTAGCTTAGAATTTTTACCTATAGAAGCGAACCGTTACCCTATTTGGAATATCAAAGAACATATCTTAAATAATCCTCATCTAGGCGTAGTGATCAATGCTGCCAATGAAGTAGCCATAGAGAAATTTCAAAAAGAGCAATGTCGTTTTTTTGGTATGAGTAACATTATTTTAGATGCCTATGAGAAGTTTTCTGATGTAAAAGCTAAAAACATCGATGACATTATTGAAATAGATACCCAAGTGAGAGCCTATGCGAAAGCAAAATAAAGTACTTATTTTACATGGCTGGGGCGGGTCAGATGCTCCACACTGGCAAGCAGAACTGGCAAGCGAAATAGCCAAAGACTATGGTACGGTCTCATTTCCTTTGCTAGATAGCTGTCACTTTCCTTCTAAAAATAGATGGGTAAAACAAGTGAAACAAATACTCTTAGACTTCAAGCCAGACACCGTCGTGTGTCACTCACTTGCAAATAACCTATGGATGTGGCTTTGCCAAGAGGATGGCATGATAGAAATAGACAGACTCTTTATGGTCTCTGTACCTAGTTTAGAGACAAAAGAAAACACCATTAAAACCTTTTTTCCTTGCCCTTTACCACAAAATATCTATGCACAAAAAGTACATATGTTAGTCTCGGATAACGACCCATGGGTTCAACTCGATGAAGTAGAAACATTGGCTTCACACTTTAATGCTTCTCTTACAGTCTTGGAAAATGCAGGGCATATCAATGCAGACAGTGGTCACGGAAAGTGGGAACTTATTGAAAAACTTGTCATGGAGAAAAAATGATACTAAGCATCGAATCTAGCTGTGATGACAGCTCCATAGCCATCACGGAGATAGCCACAAAAAAGCTCCTCTACCATAAAAAAATCTCTCAAGAGGAACAACACGCTTCTTATGGTGGCGTAGTGCCAGAACTGGCTTCTAGGCTCCATGCTGTAGCACTCCCAGAGATACTAAAAGAGGTAAAACCCTACTTTGACAGACTAAAAGCCATTTCAGTGACAAACCAACCTGGACTGGGTGTCACACTTTTAGAGGGTATCGCCATGGCAAAAACCTTAGCTGTACTGCTAGAGATCCCACTCATACCAGTACACCATTTAAAAGGTCATATCTACTCTTTATTCATCGAAAAAGAGTCTACCCTACCCTTGCTTGTACTTCTCATCTCAGGAGGGCATACACAGGTCATACGTGTAGAAAGCTTTGAACGCATGGAGATACTCGCTACTTCTATAGATGATTCGGTTGGAGAAAGTTTTGACAAATGTGCCAAAATGATGGGCTTGGGCTACCCAGGGGGACCACTCATAGAAGCTCTTGCTCTTAAAGGAGATGAGGATAGGTTTGATTTACCTGTACCTTTACGAAACTCACCGCTTATAGCCTTTTCACTCTCAGGACTTAAAAATGCTGTACGCCTTAAAGTAGAAGCCTGTGGAGGCAAAGAAAAGATGAGTGAACAAGACAAGGCTGACTTAAGTGCAAGTTTTCAAAAAGCAGTCAAGCTTCACTTGCTTCAAAAAAGCAAAAAAATCTTTGCCAAAGAGACCATAAAAGACTTCGCCATAGTGGGAGGAGCCTCTGCAAATAAATATATACGCAATGCGTATGAAAAACTCTGTCAAGAGTTTGGGAAAACCATGCATGTTGCTCCCTTGGAATACTGCTCTGATAACGCAGCCATGATAGGACGATATGCCATAGATGCCTATGAAAAAAAACAATTCATGAACCCACATAAGATAGATATCGTAAGTACAAAAAAACAGCACTCTGGTATGTTACTTTAGTACTCATATACCGTATAATCACTCCTCACTCCTCATTCCTCATTCCTAATTCACAGACACCCCTCTTTCCTAAGCGAAATTTAGATAAAATAATTACTATTAAAATCCACGCAATGGAGCAGAATATGGCAGAATATGGTGCTAGTAATATTAAAGTCCTCAAGGGACTAGAAGCAGTAAGAAAAAGACCTGGTATGTACATTGGTGATACCTCTATTAAAGGACTACACCATTTAGTCTATGAAGTAGTAGATAACTCCATAGATGAAGCAATGGCTGGGTTTTGTGACACCATAAAAGTGACACTGACCAAAGATGGCTCTGCTATTGTTGAAGACAATGGTCGTGGTATCCCGTATAAAGAACATCCTACTGAAAAAATCTCTGCCGCAACCGTTGTTATGACAGTCCTTCACGCTGGTGGTAAATTTGACAAAGATACCTACAAGGTATCTGGTGGTCTACATGGTGTAGGGGTTTCTGTTGTCAATGCTCTTTCTAAAAATTTACATCTAACTATCTTTAAAGACAAAGTCATACACAAACAAAGCTTTAAAGAGGGTATCCCCACTGCTCCATTGATATCTGGAGACAAAACCAACAAACATGGTACAAAAATAGAATTTTGGCCAGATGATTCTATCTTTACAGAAACAGTGACATTCCAAAAAGAGATCTTGATGAAAAGATTTAGGGAACTCTGTTACCTCAATCCTAAAATTAAGATAGAGTTTAAAGATGAACGAGATGGTACAAAAGAGGTATTTCATTTTCCTGGTGGGATTAAGCAATTTATAGAAGATATGAACGATAAAGAGCCCCTTTCAACTGCACAGTTTTTTCAAGGTAAAGCGGACGATATCGAAATAGATATTGCTCTTATGTATCGTGATGCAGACTCTGAGAAGTCACTCTCTTTTGTCAACAACATTAAAACAGCTGATGGGGGTACACATGAAGCAGGATTTAGAGCAGGTCTTACACGTTCGCTCTCAAGCTACATCTCTAAAAATGCTAATGCAAAAGAAAAGAACACAAAAATCACAGGAGATGACTGTAAAGAAGGTCTTATCGCCATCGTTTCCGTACGTGTACCTGAACCACAGTTTGAAGGTCAAACCAAAGGAAAACTGGGTTCTTCATATGTACGTCCATTGGTACAAAAGTTTTTCTCTGAAAAATTCAATAAATACTTAGAGGAAAACCCCCTTGAAGCTAAAGCCATCATGGGACAAGTACTCCTTGCTGCTCGTGGACGTGACGCAGCAAAACGTGCAAAAGACTTAGTCAAGCGTAAAGACTCTATGAGCATAGGTACCCTACCAGGTAAACTGGCAGACTGCCAAAGTAAAGACCCTGCACTTTCTGAGATTTATCTAGTGGAAGGGGACTCTGCTGGAGGTTCTGCAAAACAAGGACGTGACAGAGTCTTTCAAGCCATTTTACCCCTCAAAGGTAAGATTTTAAATGTTGAAAAAGCACGTTTAGAAAAGATTTTAAAATCTGACGAGATTAAAAATATGATTACAGCACTTGGCTGTGGCATAGGTGATGAATTTGATGAAGAAAAACTACGTTACCACAAAGTTATTATTATGACCGATGCCGATGTCGATGGTTCTCACATCCAAACACTGCTTATGACTTTTTTCTATAGATTTTTAAAACCTGTCATCGAAAAAGGCTATTTGTATCTTGCACAGCCACCGCTTTACCGTTATAAAAAAGGTAAAAATGAGATTTATCTCAAAGATGAAAAATCACTCAATGACTACCTTATAGAAAATGGTATCACTGCCATAGAAAGTAGCACTATGGGGCAAGCAGACTTGGTTGAACTCTTTAAACTTGTGGCATACTACCGTATGACACTCAAAGAGATAGAAAAACGTTTTGCCTTGCCTGAAGTACTTCGGTATATGATTGAAAACCCTGATGTTGTAGGTACAGATAACAAAAAACTAGCTAAAACCATAGAAGATTACATAGCCAACCTTGGATACAACATCTTAAATAAAACCATTACAGATGATACAATCCACCTCTTTGTACAAACAAATGATGGACTTGAAGAACTTATAGTAGACGACATACTCTTTACAAACCCACACTATAACGAAGCTATACACATCAACCAAAAGATACAAGAACACATCACAGATGAGTTTAAAGAGCAAGACTTACTTGCACTCTTTGAACAAGTAGAATCTTCAGCTAAAAAAGGTGCCTACATACAACGCTACAAAGGTCTAGGAGAGATGAACCCTGAACAACTTTGGGAGACTACCATGACACCTGAGAACAGAAGACTTTTACAAGTAAAAATTGGTAATGATGAAGAAGCATCTGATACCTTTGTACTCTTTATGGGTGATGAAGTCGAACCAAGAAGAAACTACATCGAAAGCCATGCCAAAGATGTAAAACATTTGGATGTCTAATGCTTGTTTCACAAAAAGAAGAGAGAGGTAGACGGTTTTCACTTGCACTAAGAGCAGGCATTCCCGTACTTCTTCTTATTTTTCTTGTGTTTTATACCACCATCAACAAAAGTGATGAGATATCTATTGGTTTGAAGGATGGTATTTTACTCACAGCTATCACATTTATAGCTATCTATTTTATCTATTTCTTAATGAACCTTTCCGTGCAAGAGACGGTTATAGACGAGACAACACAAGGCTTTAATAAAAAAGCTTTTATTCATAAACTCAGTGAGTACAAACCCCATACATTGGCCTGTCTAAATATTGAAAATCTAAGCTCAATCAATGAGAATTATAGTTCCGACCAAGTCGATGCCTTACTCTATACTATTACAAAAAAACTGCATTTACTTTTTAAACAACATGGGTTCAATCATGTTCTTTTAGGTAGAAGTAGAGGATCAGAATTTTTAATTGCAATGAATGAAAATTGTGACAATATGGAAGCTATCCTAAGCACAATGGTCGATGAAAATAAAACACTTAATGACATAGATATAGAGTATACCTTTTCAATTATTACGGATATAAGTCATGATTTTGAAAAAAATATTCTACAGTTACGTGATATCATAAAAAGCCAAACGGTAGGCACGGCTGAGAAAAAAGAAAATACCAAAGATGCCAAAGAACTCTCTACGCTTGAATCTTCCGTGATAAACTCTATCCAAAAGAAAGATTTGATACTCTCTTTTCGTCCTTTGCACAATATGCATACCGATACTATTGATATGTATGAAATCGCTATTAAATTAAAGTCTGAGACCAATGAAGCTATTCTTCCTCGTATTTTTTTGCCCATAGTCAACCGTTTAGGTTTAGGTAGAGAATATGACTATACACTTATCACACACATCATAGAGTTATTACCACTTGTAGATAAAAACATATCCTTTACGTTTAATCTCTCTCCTTTTTCCCTTAGAGATAAAACATTTCAGAATAAAGTTTTTAACACCATAGAAAAAACAGGCATTGATGCCTCACGTCTCATTATACAACTCTATGAACGTAAAGCACATCACGATTTAAGTAGCTACCTCAAAACACTCAAACTTTTTAGAGCACATGGTTTACGTATCTGTATTGACAACTTTGGTTCTTCCAATGCCTCTATGGAGTACATGAAACATTTTAAGTTCGATATGGTGCAATTTGATAGAGACTATGTCACACACCTTGAAGATGAAACCAATTATGCCATGCTAAATTCACTTATCAAAATGTCTAAAGACCTCAAAGTACAAACTGTCGCAAAATGGGTGGACAATGATATGCAAAAGAAAAAACTTCAAGCATTAGGGATTGACTATATTCAAGGCTTTGGTGTAGCGAAACCACTTAAAGAAACATCACTTATCAACACCTACAACTAACAAAGGAACACTATGAAATACGGTGAAAAAGAGATACAGGCATTTGATATTAACAATGAAGAAAACTTCTGGCCAAATGAACATAAAAAAAATTATGCGATCAATATAGAACTCCCAGAGTTCATGTGTCTCTGTCCTCGTTCTGGTTATCCAGATTTTGCTACACTTAAGCTCTCTTACATGCCTGACACAAAAGTTATTGAACTTAAAGCATTAAAACTCTACATAAATTCATTTATGTACAGGCACATCTCCCATGAAAATGCTGCCAATGAAATCTACGATGCACTCTATAGTAAGCTGAAGCCAAAGTCCATGAAACTTACTGCTGACTTTAACCCTAGAGGGAATGTGCATACAGTCATAGAGATAGACAGCACAAAAAACTAAAAAAGTATGTCAATATGACATACTTTTAACCCTACACTTAAAAATATACTATCATACACCTATCTCACTCAAAAAGGATAGCAATGATAGAACATAACGAAGTCATGAACAGAATTAAAACAATCCTCTCCTCCAAAATACAAAAAGATAAAATATTAGATAAAGACATTGCCCTAGCATTAGAAATAGATCCACAATATTATGCTGTCATGAAAAGACGTAAAAAAATCCCCTATGAAGCTATCGCTTATTTTTCAAAAGAATATAAGATCAATATGAACTGGATACTCTTTGCACAGAAACCTCAATATATTGACCTAAAATAAATTTGTTGCTATAATCTAACTGTAACCAATATTATTTAAAGGAAAAATTATGGGAAAAAGAGAAGAAAAAATTGAACAATATACTGCTGAAGCAAAGAAACTTGGATTAAGTCTCTCGTCTGACTTAATCGAGAAAGTAACTGTTGGACTTGGACCTTCTATCTATAAAAAAGATTCAGAAACAGTCTCCTGTACACAGAGTTCAGAATTAGACACAGTCAAGAAAAACTTCTTACAAAAAAAACTTGGTCTCTCAGAAAGTGATGCAGATATGGACGCAGCCATTAAAAAAGTCTGTGAAGCTATGGGTAGTTCCAATAGAAATAAATACAGAGCCTTATTTTATGCTCTACTTGTTCAAGAATTTCAAAAAGAGTCTGTGTACGCTTAACCCTAAAAGCGTTATATCTTAATAAATAAGATATAACGCTTTTGCTCATCATTTTTACCAAAACCTACTATTTCCATATCCTTATACTGCTCATTAACATCCATTGTAAGCTCGTACATCATCACATCCATGTCTTGTATCAATAAAGGTGGGATTAATGCTCCTATGGTTACTTTTAGCTCACTAGCGTCTATAGTAAACTTAAGCTCCCTCTTCTTCGTCTCTAAAATAGCTAGATTGATAAGAGCTTCACCCGCATAAACAAGTTTACTATCATCTCCAGCATCACTTTTTAGTAATCCTGCAGTCACTAAATACTCCTCATGGTTCCCAATCTGCTCTCTCACATCTTCTATAAGGTCAATAATATATTTCATTAGTCTTCCTTGGTTTTAAAGATATTATATCTTTTTTACCTCGTACCCACACCACTTCTCAAACTGCATCCTCACCTCTTCACACAAAACCAAAAGCCGTACATACCTTTGTTCACTTAGCACATTCAAGTCTCTTAAAAGTCTCAATGAAAGCCTCATGTATTCTACATCGTCAAGTATACTTTCTAGTTTTGCTACTCTCTTTAAAGACTTGTTCACTCTGTAAATGCCTATAAGTATCTCAAATACCTTTTCTTTTGCTTTTTCGCCTGTGGTGTATTTGTGTTCTCTTCTTAGGTTTGTAAAATTTTTCTATATGTATGGGTTGATAGACTATTTTATATTGATTTAATGTAATGCAAATGTGGATGGTATGCTGATGCCCTCTTGGCGGTGTAGTCGGGCACAAGCATTAAAATGCAATGCAAGTGAAGCACTAAATGCTGAATCGTACTACACCTAGGGGTATCTAACCATCCAAAACGCATCAACAGAAAAAAAATTTTGAGAGAGCTGAAGCTCTCAAGTACTAAGCATTAATCCCTTAGGCAACGCACCGCAAAGCCGTAAGCACGATTGCCGTCGTTCGTGTTCGCATAGCTACTGCCGAAGTTGACGTTGCGCGAGTAAGAACCATTGACCGAGCCAGCCCACACATAGCCCCACGAACCCTGATTGCGCAAGGCGCCCGAGGTGTAGACGCGGCTACCAGCGGAAGGCAACTTAAGGAAATTAGAGAATGCTGTAGCACTGTTTGTTACTCCATTGTCTAAGGTTTCTGCTTGAAGTTCTGCAAGTGTAGGTACTCTAAAGCCTACAGGACAGGCAGAACTTCCATCTGTTGTAGACCAATTAGCCGTTCTTGTAGCTCCTGTTCTATCTGTTGTAGTCCAGTCATAAGGATAAGAATTTGAAGTAATAAAGCTACTTCCTGTACCATTCACATCTGTAGCCTGTGTACTTGTGGTAGCAGAAGTACTGTCTTGATGCCCATCAAGGTTCCTACCCCACTGGTAGTAGTCTCCATAACAGGCTGTGTCATTAAAACTTGTACACACTTGTGCAGCTCCTAGGTTACGGTCTAGCCATACTTTGCCTGTGTAGGGGGAGGTGACTGTGCCGTAGGTGGTGTTGTTGTGGACAATAACTAAAGCATCCACTAGTGCTTGTATCTTTTCTGTAGTATCTACATCTAACGCACCAAGATACTCTACAGCTTCATTTAGTTCCATCAAGTTTCCAGTATTTACACCTGTCACTTCTGCATCTTCATAGTCTTGTATGTTAGGTACTAGGGTACTGCCATTAGTCTGAGCGTACATTTGTATTTTCTGAAGTGCCAGTTCTTTACTGCTTGGCATCAGTATAAAGCTAGTGATGATACCCATCACTGCATGGAGTTGTGCATCTGTTAGGTTGTGGTCTTCTGATGCATTTAGTAATGTGAATAGCACAGAAACCACGAGAAACATAGACAGTAGTATTTTTTTGAGATTGAACATTTTTACCCCTCATAATATTTATGTTATGAGTATAGCAAATAGCTCTCTCTCTAGAATTTTAGCTTAATTTTAAGCTTAATATTTTGTTTCCGGTGGAATGGTAACAGATTTTGAGGGATTTGTGTATTGGAAAATTTCGGAGTTAATTTGCTGTAGTTTTGATTGATTTTTACATAGATTAAATGGTTTATATTTCTTAATAGTTTTCTGTAGATTTGGAGGTTATGCTGAAGGAGTGTATGTCAGCACATGACTGAACGCACTCCTTCAAAGATGCAATAAAATACTACGAAAGATTAACTATTTCTCTTTTCGATGATTTCCTTGGCTACATTCTGTGGCACTTCTTCATAATGGTCAAATTCCATCGCATACGTTGCACGACCTTGCGTCATTGAACGTAGATCAGTTGAGTAAC
>Ga0256839_1001687_pt1 | contig 26252 bp, 32 predicted proteins | sample 354166metaG_FD_185968 | JGI IMG/M metagenome (GOLD analysis project Ga0256839, IMG submission 185968) | Hydrothermal vent microbial communities from Mid Atlantic Ridge, Atlantic Ocean - 354-166 | ecosystem: Environmental > Aquatic > Marine > Hydrothermal vents | place: Atlantic Ocean: Mid... | reverse complement strand
ATGAGATAGCGGGTGAAGCGGAGCTTACACCTGAGACCAATCTGACTATTAAAGGTAGAGCCCAACTACGGTTTAAAGACTGGGGTAAAGTAAAAATAGAAGAAGAGAGTGGTATATTACTAACAACCGGGGCTATAAGACACCGACAAAAAGTAAAAAAGTTTGTTAAAGAAACAGAAGATAATATAATTACTGTTGATTATTCAAATGAACAGCTTATAGAACGTAAGAGAGCTGCTTCAAAAAAACCCAAAGATGATATGAAGGATTTTATGTATAAAGGAAAATTAGATATAGCTGGCATTGAGTGTAATTTATGGGAAGGTAGGGGGATGCGTAAATGTATGTATAAAGGAATCATTTTACTGTTAGAATCTCATGTCTATAATGCGCATTATAGTAAAAAAGCAATCACAGTGTTATTGGATATTAATCATAGCAAAGAGGAGTTTACTTTACCAGATTATCCTATACATAAGATAGGACTCTTTAAAGATAATAAAAAAACAAAAAATACTACAAAAACAGAAAGTTTTAGGAAACTCATCAAAAATAAAGTAGCTATCTCAGGGGATAAAGTGAGTTTTGCACAAGAAAGAGAAAATAGAAAAAGACAAAAGTTTCTTAACAATCTTGGTAAAGATATCTTTATACAGCAAAAGAAACTCCTACCGGCTTTATTATTGTCTATGCAAAAAACCCGAGCATGTTTACAAACAGTAGAAAACCCCTTTCAAGCAAATGAATGTATTGAAGAATTTTCCCGTATGAAAGAAAAACTGAGTAGGCAGGAAGATGATTATATCTTATTATGGGATAAAAAGCGTAAAGAGATACTTTTAGACAAAATAGAAGAGGAACTCACAGGACTTCAGTCAAAAAAACCTTGTATCGAGCGTGCCAAAAATATTACTGATCTTTCAGCCTGTCTGAAAAATGAATGAAGTTTTATCGTATTTATATAGAGCTCACTAATGTCTGTGGACTCACATGTAGCTTCTGCCCTACGAAAGAGCTACCAAATAAAGAAATGGATTTAGTTTTTTTTGAATCTGTCATCAAACAGGCTCAGAAATTTACAAAAGAGATAGCCTGTCATGTAGTGGGTGATCCTTTAACACAGTCAAATCTTCATGAATATCTTGATATTATTCATAAATATGGATTAAAGGCTATGCTTACCACAAGTGGATATTTTTTAAAGAAACACACTTATGATACACTTTTTCATCCTTGTGTGAAGCAGATAAATATTTCATTAAATAGTTTTAATAAAAATGATACATCTCTAACATTTGAACAATACCTTAACCCTATCCTTTCTCTATGTGATGCAAAGTTAAAACAAGAAAAAGAACTTTTTATAAATTTACGTGTATGGAATTTAGATGAGATGATGAGTGAATATAGTTTTAATGAGATACTTTTTGATAGGCTATCTTCATCTTTTGATGTTTCTTTGTCTTTGGACACAATATATACAGACCGTCCAAAGAGTATACGCCTGGCTTCTAAGATTTTAGTACATTTTGACAGTTACTTTGAATGGCCCTCATTAAATAATAAAAGTTATGGGCATGGCACTTGTCAAGGTTTGCAGTCACATGTGGCTATACTTGCATCTGGTAAAGTAGTACCATGTTGTTTGGATTGTGACGGGGTAATTGAACTTGGTGACTTACATGAAATGAGATTGGATGATATATTAAATACTACACGTACATTAAATATGTTAGAGGGGTTTAAAGAAGGCAAAGCAGTAGAAGAACTTTGCCAAAAATGTTCGTATAAAGAGAGGTTTAATTAAGGGGCAATACGCTGAAACTTCGTACCTGCGATACTCACGCCTGCCATTAAACCTTTTTCTCCATAAATAAATCCGACAATGGGTTTTTCAAAACTAAGAGAAGAGATATCTTTACTTGCACCCCACTCAGCTACAGCAATAGATCCATCAACCCCAGCTTCCCAACCATTACTTTTTATAAAGTTGTTTAGTGATGTTTCAGAAATAAAGGCAATAAGCATTGAGTGTTCTTGTGCACCCGCTTGAAATCCGATGGAAGCAGCCGTCATACTGTAATAATACTTAGTGGTTCCATTGACACGTAATGCCCCTTCACCATATTTCCCCCCTACGATAAATCCGCCTTTTATGACGGATGGAAATACAAGATAACCTTTTACTTTTGAAAGAAATTTTGCACCACCTTGAATATCTTTTTCAAATTTCTGTATAGCAAGGTCAACTTCTTTTTCGATATCAGCAGCAGATTTTGCAACAAGATTCTGAGTAAAAAAGAATGAAAGTAAAAGAGATAATATCAAGTGGTTTAACTTTTGAATATACATTTATAATGTCCTTTAGGTGAATTATCATATTATATCTGAAATAAACTCTAAATAATCATATATTTTTAAAGATTATAAGTCAAATATTATGGAATATTCATGAAAAAACTAACAGTCAAATCGTATGCCCTAAAACACAAATTAAGTGTATTTAATGTATTGAAAATGGTAAAATCAGGTAAATTAGATACAGAAACTGTAGAAGAAAATGGTAAAGAAGTAACCTATATTCTACTAGATACTAATATAGAAACAGACAATAAAGAAATTTTGCCAATTGTGGGAAAGAGTAGAATGACATTAGAAGAGGAAATAAACAAACTCAATAGAGAAGTTGAATTTTTGAGAAAAGAGATAGACTTATTAAAGAAAGGATATAGTTAAAACTATACAAGTTTCTGATAGATACAGATAATTTTTATTTAAAACATACTAAAAGAGATGCTCATTTAGCATCTCTTTTTAGATTAAAATTTATAAGCCAACTGGAAAGAAACACTGTCTTCTCTGTGAGATGTAGTGATTGTTCCTTGTGGGTCAGCAGATAAACCTTGTAGGCTAAATGTTTCTGTATTTCTTTGCTGATACACATATGCTAAGTCAAGTGAGAACTGATCTGAGAATGCATAACTTCCACCAAGTGTATAGTGCTTTTCAGCTGTTGCAGGAAAACCAAGTAGGTTGAAGAAGTTCAGTCTTGGGTCGGCAACTTCTACAACTGCAGAAGCACCATAGTTATAACCAACCCTTACAGCCCAGTTGTCCTGTGCATATTGGTAACCAAAGGCATAGACATCTGAGTCTTCCCAACCAAAATCACTATATCCTTTAGCTTCTGACCATTTAATCTTTTTATAATCAAAAGCAAATGTATGTTGACCTGTTACATAAGCAATACCTACACCAAATTCAGCAGGTTGTTCTAAAGTATCTCCAGCGGGGAGTGTTAAACCAAATGGTGCTGTTGCTGTTGTAAGTTGACCATCATATGTCATCTCAATCGCTGATTTATATATCGCACCCAATGTAAGCCCAGCGACACCATTTGCTGTAAAATCATATGCTAAACCTACGTTATATCCAAAACCAAAATCTTGTGCTAAGCCTGCACCAGATGAAAATGGTGTATTTGTATTTAAATCAACACCATCATAATTGATATCTAGGTTACCGTATTGCATAACTGGGGCAACTGATAAACTTAGACCACCCGTTTTATACGCGATTGGTACAGCAAATTGAAGTAGTTGAAGGTTTGTGACCATATTCATATTACCTAGGTTTCCTACAGCTAAATTTTGATTTCCTCTGTAGTCTGTACCCATCCCAGCAGTTCCCCACATTCCAACACCTATATACCAGTTTTCATTGATTTTATGTGCTATGGATACAGATGGTATCATGTTTGTATCTGCATCAGATGTTAGGTTTCCTTGTGGTGGCAATGGGGCATTTGGGAAAGCAAGAGTAGTCTTAATCTCTGGCATAAAGAGTGTTCCCCCAAATGTAATTTCTGTACCCTCTACTGTTGTAATCATTGCAGCATTTGCAATACCAGATTCAGCACCATGTGAAACAGCCATACTCGTTCCACCCATACCACGGGCCTTTGTTCCTATGGCTATAAGGTTATCTCCATTTGTAGCATGTAGTGTGACTGCTGTAATACTCGAAAGTAAAATAATCTTTGTCATTTGTGTTGTTTTCATTGTATAGTCTCCATATTTTTATTTACATATAGTATCAAAATTATTTATTATTATCAAATAAATTAATTTGTATAATTACATATATCTTATTTATGTACTTCTTATTAGATGATTTAAAGAAACAAAAAAAGGAAAACCATGTCAAAAATACTTTATTGTATCGCACAATTTACACCCAAAAAAGGAAAACTAGAGGCACTCTTTGAGAGACTTAAATCACTTGAAGCAGACACTTTAAGAGAAGAAGGATGTTTACGATATCGTGTTACCAAACAGATAGAAAATCCTTTTGCAGAGGGAGAAAGTATGCCTATAGTTTTTAATGAAGCATGGGCAACAGTTGAAGATTTTGAAAGACACTGTCAACGTAAATGGATAGTAGAGTTTTTTGAAAAAGAGTGTGTCTCTAAAGATGGTTTAGTTAAAGACTATAATGTGACAGCTTATATGGATGAATAGGGTACGTTTTTAACGCACCTTAGGTATAGGTTATATTTTACTCTTGATAAAAGTTTCCATATCTTCTACAACTTCTTCAAGCGTTCTAGCCCCATCAATCACTTTTAATAAACTTTTATCTGTGTAAAATGTTTGAATCTCAGCTAAGGGGTCAGTATAGATTTTCATTCTGTCAAAAAATACTTCTATAGAGTCATCAGAACGTTCTTCTCCCGGTTTAGCATCTGCTGCACGACCCAATATACGCTCTTTGGCTACTTCTTCAGATACACGTACTTCTATGACAGAGGCTAACTCAATATTATCTTCTTTAAACATTAGGTCATCAAAAGCAGTCATTTGTTCTACAGATCTTGGATAACCATCTATGAGTACATTATCAACAGGTGCATTGTTAATGGCAGAGACTATGGTGTCTACAATGATTTTTAGGGGAACAAGAGCACCTCTTTTAATAAAGCTATCAATAGTTTTACCCAAATGACTTCCACTTGCTACTTCCTCACGTAACATATCTCCTGTAGAGTAGTGTACGATGTTGTCATTTTTCTCTGCGATGATACTGGCATCAGTTGTTTTTCCAGAGCCTGGTGCTCCGATGATTAAAAATAGTTTTTTCATGATTATTTCCTTTTATTGTACTGGTGTTTGTTGTCTAATACGTAGACTGAGTTCTTTGAGTTGTTCATTATCAACAGGGCTAGGAGCTTTCGTAAGTAGACATTGTGCTTTCTGTGTCTTAGGGAAGGCTATCACTTCTCGTATACTGCTAGCTCCCGTCATAAGCATAATGAGTCTGTCAAGTCCTAAGGCAAATCCACCATGTGGTGGTGCACCAAATTTCAATGCATCGAGTAAGAAACCAAATTTTTCTTGTGCTTCTTCTTCTGAAATACCTAAAAGTTTGAAGATTTCTGCTTGCATATCTTCTTTATGGATACGGATAGACCCACCTCCAAGTTCCGTACCGTTAAGTACAATATCATAAGCTATAGATTCTATCTCTTCAATGTCATCATAGTCTAATGATTTAGGCTGAGTGAATGGATGGTGCAATGCTTTTACGCGTCCATCTTCTACTTCAAACATAGGGAAATCCATGACCCATAAAAATTCGAAAGTATTTTCAGGAATAATGTCCATGATTTCAGCAAGGTAGATACGGAAACGACCCATATAGTCCCATACTAGCTTTTTCTCACCTGCACCAAAGAAGACAGCGTCACCGACTTCAAGTTCACATCTATTGATGATAGCTTGCAGGTCATCTTCTGTAAAGAATTTAGTAAGAGGACCTTTTAGACCATCTTCTTTCATTTGAAAGTAGCCAAGCCCTGAAGCACCAAATTTACGTACATAGTCCTCAAAACCTTTCATTTGACGTTTAGAGAAAATTTCATCGCCTTTGGGTACTTTAAGTGCTTTTATACGGTTTTTTTTAGGAGCAGAGGCGATTTTTGAGAAGATTTCATTGTCACATTTTTCAAAAATATCTATGACATCTACCATTTTTAAATCATAACGCATATCAGGTTTGTCTGAACCATAGTTCTCCATTGCTTCAGAGTAAGGCATACGTTTAAAGGTACTGGGAATATTAAATCCACAAGTATCAAATATATTTTTGATAAGGTTTTCTGCAACTTTAATGACATCTTCTTGGTCACAAAAAGACATTTCAACATCTATTTGGGTAAATTCTGGTTGCCTGTCTGCTCTGAGGTCTTCATCACGGAAACATTTTGCTATTTGGAAGTAACGGTCAAAACCACCTACCATCAAAAGTTGTTTAAAAAGTTGTGGAGATTGTGGTAATGCATAAAACTCTCCACCATGGACACGGCTAGGTACGAGGTAATCCCTTGCACCTTCAGGTGTAGATTTGGTCATAATAGGTGTTTCTACTTCAAGAAAGTCAAGGCTATCTAATGCATTACGTGCAGCTATCGTTGCTTTGGAACGAAGTTTGAAAATATCGTATGATTTTTGTGTTCTTAGTTCGAGGTATCGGTAGTTGAGTTTTATCTCTTCATTTACTTTCTCATCATTTAATTCAAAGGGCATAGGTTTAGAACGGTTTTCAATGACAAGTGTGTCCACTACCATTTCTACTTTACCTGTTTTGAGTTTAGGATTTTCCAGTCCTTCACCTCTAGCTCTCATTTTCCCAGTGGCAACAAGTACAAACTGGTCTCTTACATCTTCTGCTATTTTGTGAGCATCTGCATTGTCGGCTGGGTCACAAACTAACTGTATCACTTCATCTTTGTCTCTCAGATCGATGAAAATAAGACCACCGTGGTCCCTACGACTAGAAACCCAACCCGCAACAGTGACAATCTCACCTATGTTTTCTTCATTTACTTCTGCACAATAATGTGTTCTCATACTACGTGTTCCTCTATTTAATATGGTCGCGATTATAGCTAAATGTTGTTTAAGGGTTGAATGTAATATAAATAATATAAAGTTCTAAAGTCTTAGCATACTTTTCCCATACAAAGCAAAAGTATGTTACTCTAACACTTATAAATTTGCCACAACATATTAGGAAAACAATGGGTAATCAAAAATTGGATCAAATTAATGTTGCAGGGTTTGTACTTAAACCTGATACTCCTGAGATCAAAGAACTGTACCAACAGATAAAGACATTGTTTGAAGCAAAAGGTATTTCAGTCCTTTTAGCTGAACATTCAGCCACAATGATAGGGCTTAAAGGTGTTGTGTTTAAGACATTGTGTGAAAAATCAGACTTTTTAGTCTCTCTGGGCGGAGATGGAACGCTACTTTCTCTTGTACGAAAGAGTTATGGATATCATAAACCTGTTGTGGGTATAAATGCTGGTAATTTGGGTTTTCTTGCCGATATTACCATAGATGAAGCAGATAGATTTTTAGATCAGCTTTTAAATGGAGAATACCGTATCGATAATCGTATGATGATTGCAGGATATATTAAAAAACTTTCAGGGCAGAAGATAGATTTTTTTGCGTTAAATGATGTCGTTATCACTTCCCCAACACCCTCTAAGATGGTAAAAGTAAATGCCTCTATCGGGGGTGAACGATTTAACTCTTACAGTGGAGACGGACTTATTATCTCGACACCTACAGGCTCTACAGCATATAATCTTTCAGCAGGTGGACCAGTGGTCTATCCACTTACAAAAGCACTTATCATCACACCTGTTATGGCACACTCTTTAACCAACCAACGTCCTTTGGTGGTTCCCGCAGATTTTTCAATAGAGTTGGATGCAGAAAAATATGATGCAATAGCAAGTATAGATGGACAAGAACTTTATGAGCTAGAAGAGGGTGATGTCATACACGTAGGAGGTGCCTTAGAGGGGGCACAACTATTACATAAAAAAAATCGTAACTATTTTTCAGTACTACGTGAAAAACTTTCTTGGGGTGATAAACCGTGTTAAAGCGTCTCTATCTACGTGAACTTGTTACTTTTACTGAAGTAGAATTAGATTTTTCCAGAGGTTTAGTTGTTTTTACTGGACCTTCGGGAGCAGGTAAATCGGTACTTATGTCAGCCATACTCTCGAGTTTTGGGTACAGTACTCAAGGTGTGGCAAAAGTTTGTGAACTCACTTTGAACAAGCCATTAAAATTAAAGAGTGACATCTATGACCTTGAAGATGAGATAACACTTAAGACACTTAAAAAAGAGAAATTACGTTATTTTATAGAAGGACAGAATATCTCTAAAAAAGTCTTAGGTGAAATGTTTAGGCCATATGTACAATATCTTTCAGTAAGAGATAGAAGTGGTTTTGACTCTGAAACGCTTCTAGGAATTTTAGATGATTCCCTTATGATAAAAGATAAAAACTTTAAGAAGTTATTGAAAGAATATAAAAAACGTTATGAAAACTATAAATATAAAACAGCACAACTTTCCAAAATAAAAGAAGATGAAGTAAAACTGTCAGAACGTATAGAGTTTGCTACCTATGAAGTGGATAAAATAGAAAAAATCAATCCTCAAATAGGCGAAGATGAAGAGCTGATTCAAATTAAAAAACAGCTTTCACGGCTAGATAAAATAAAAGCTGCTTTACAGACTGCACTCAATATATTTAGCGCAGAAAGTGCCGTTGAAGAAGTATATAAACTTTTAGATAAAGATGTTTCTGTATTTACAGATGCGATGAATCAGGTACGTACAGATTTTGAGGAAACTGAAAATCTGGCAGCTGAACTTGAAGAAATAGATGTTGAGAAGATACTTGACAGACTTTCAGATATTACTGGATTACAACAGCGTTATGGTTCTATAGAAGAAGCTATAAACTATAAAGAGATGAAAAAAAAAGAACTTGCAGGATATCTGAATATAGAACATGATAAAAGTATGCTCGAGGGGTTTTTATCTATGGAATATAATGAGCTACTTATTTTGGCTCAAAAAATCTCTCAACTACGTAAGCAAGAAGCAAATGTTTTAGAATCTCTCTTAGAAGAGTATATGATTACTTTAAAATTACCAAAATTGAGTTTTACTTTTGAAACACAACTATTAGATACTTTAGGAACCGATAAACTAGATGTTATTTTAGGAACATCTGGTACAAGTACTTTAAGCGGAGGAGAGTTTAATCGTGTACGTCTTGCATTGATGACTGCTTCCATCAAAGAAGGTGAATCACAAGGGGTCCTTATTCTTGATGAGATAGATGCAAATGTGAGTGGGGACGAGTCCATTGCTATTGCAGAGATGATACATAAGCTATCATCTGTATATCAAGTGTTTGCTATATCCCACCAGCCTCATCTTTCATCTAAAGCAGCACAACATATTGTTGTCACTAAAACAGAGCAAATGAGTTATGTGCAAGTTTTAAATGATGAAACACGTATTTTGGAGATTGCTAGAATCATCGCAGGAGAAAATCCTACAAGTGAAGCATTAGAATTTGCTAAGAAATTAAGGGCTTAGGCATATTGCTCTTTGAGTTCATTTGTATAATGTTGTAGATGGTTCAAATACGCTTGTGCAATAGCTATATTTGTACCCTTTTTAAGATAGGTATTATACTCTACGAGTAAGTCAGAGACACCACCTGTGCCAATGTTGGTTGCTGAACCTTTAATATTATGAGTAAGTCGCTCCATTTGATGAAAGTCTGGAAGTAACATTGCTTCTTTAATGAGTGGTATTTGTGTTTCAATTTGCGGAATGAGTTCAGAAACAAATTCTTTTGCCTCAATATCAGAAAGCCCCATTTCTACTAAACGAGAGTGGTTAAATTTTGGATGATTTGCCTGGGGTAAGGGAACATTTTCTTTTACTATTACAGGCGTATGCTCTTTAGTAGATACCTGGATACTGACTTTTTCTTGGGGAATTTTTTTTGAAGTGGTTTGTTTACCTGTACGTTTCAGATTCTTTTGACGCCGATCTTCTTGGTACTTTTTTTCATTACGATATTCAATAAAAATAACAAGTAATATTAAAGATACTAAAATGGATAATACTAGACTGACCATAGATTTCCTCTCTGTCTATGTGATGATAAACTATAACTTATTTCTTATTAGAAATAGACATTTCGATAATAAATATAGATATAATCTGCTATAATTTGACAGAAATAAACACTAGGAATACTATGATTATTGATACACACTGTCATTTGGATGATACACGCTACGATGATGATTTGGATGAGGTTTTGAAGCGTGCAAAGGAGCAGGGGGTAGGTAAATTTATTATACCAGGTGCTGATCCTAGAACCTTAAAAAGAGCAGTTGAAATATCCGAGAAATATGAGGATGTATATTTTTCTGTAGGTGTGCATCCTTATGATGCCGAGCATTATGATAAAGCGTATTTGGAAAAATTTGTACAACATCCAAAATGTATTGCTATTGGTGAATGTGGGTTGGATTATTTCCGTTTACCAGAAAGTGATGAGGCAATAACTGCAGAGAAAAGTTTACAAAAAGATATATTTATTGACCAGATTTTATGGGCAAAAAAATTAAAGAAACCATTAATTGTACATGTACGTGAGTCTAGTGAGGACTGTTTGAAATTACTTGAGTGTTATGCTGGTGAAGAAGGAGGAGTATTACATTGTTATAACGCAGATGAATCTTTACTCAAACTTTCAGATAAAAATTTTTATTATGGCATAGGAGGTGTCTTGACATTTAAAAATGCGCGTAAACTTATTAATGTCTATGAAAAAATTCCAAAAAATAAACTTCTTATAGAAACAGATTCACCCTACCTTACCCCGCACCCATACAGAGGTAAACGAAATGAGCCTGCTTATACTGTATTGGTCGCAGAAAAAATGGCAGAACTCTCATCTTGTGGTCTGGATGAGATAGCGGAAATAAGTTCACAAAATGCGCATAAACTTTTTAGTTTTTAGTTTTTTAAAATGTTAAAATATTTCAAGATTTTATTTTTTATAATAGTTTTGTTTGGATATGCTTATGCTTTGGAACTTAGTGAAAAATATCCTTCTTATACCTACGTTTTTAATGAATTTGATATAGACGAAGAGTATATTTATGATACAGACTTTCAGCAATTTGTTTTGAAAAATGAAAAAAGATTAAAAAGTTTTTATAAACGTTCTTTGCTAAGAGGAAAAGATGTATTACCAACGATTCAGGGTTTGTTGATGGGAGAAGGTGTCAGTGATCTTTTTATTTACCTCTCGATGGTGGAGTCGGGACTTTCTTCTACAGCGGTATCTCCGAAAAAGGCTGTGGGATTATGGCAATTTATGCCTAAAACAGCCAAAAAATACAATTTGATTGTGTGTAACACTTATGATGAACGATGTGATACAGCCAGTGCTACTTCAGCTGCAATCAATTATCTTAACAAACTGTATAGGCAATTTGGAAAATGGTATTTAGCAGCTATGGCATATAATTGTGGAGAAGGGTGTATGACACGTGCTATAAAAAAAGCAGGTACAGATGATTTACGTAGTTTGATTGATAACAAAGCCAAATATTTACCCCGTGAAACACGCGAATACATCAAAAAAATATTACTTGTTGCGATGATTGGTGAAAATATGACACTGGGATTAAGTATTTCAGGAGATGATACCCTGGAAAACGGGTTGATAGAAGTAGAGATTTCATCTAAAACCAGTTTAAAAGATGTTGCTAAACTTTTAAAATTAAAAGTGAAAACTTTAAATACATTAAATGCTCATATTAAAAATGACACGCTTCCACAAGGAATCAGCCATTATAAGATTATGATTCCTATAGAAAAAGTATTTGCATTTTATTTACGCTATGAACTTGAAGAGGATTTGAAAACATTTAAACCACATCTTGTTTCACACTATGTATCTTTGGGAGAGACACTGGAAAGTATTGCTCAGAAATATGGTGCTAAAAGTACAGAGATAAAGGTTGCAAATAATTTAAACAATGAAAATTTGGCACTTGGAAAGTTATTACTTATACCTGTAACAAAAAAAGTTTTTGAAAGTACATTACTTGAGAGAGAATAATACGTCAAAATATATTGGACACGTAGCCATAAAAATAAAAAGCAGGGATAAAGAGAAATAAAGAGATAATATTGTCTAATATTTAAATGATAGAGGTTTTATGAAAAGACTTTCCCTTCTACTATTACCAGCAATGATTTTTATGTTTTCTACCACAGGATGTTCTCAAAAAAAGTATAAAGCAGGCAGTACAAAATATACGAGTGCTGCGAGACATAAAGCAACCATGCGTTCTTATAAAGTTCTAGGAAAAAGATATCATCCGACATACGTTTCAGTTGGGCAAGTACAACAGGGTATTTCTTCATGGTATGGACCCAACTTTCATGGAAAACATACCAGCAACGGAGAAGTATATAATATGCATGCAAGAACAGCAGCGCATAAGACATGGCCTATGGATACTATGGTAAAGGTCAAAAATTTGCAAAATGGCAGAAGTACCATTGTGCGTATTAACGATAGAGGACCTTTTGTCAGAGGTCGTATTATAGACTGTTCTTATACGGCGGGTAAAGAGATAGGACTAGATAGAATGGGAATCGCCAAAGTTTCTATAGAAGTGGTAGGTTTTGCTGGAAAAGTGCAGTCCAAAGAAAGAATCCGTAGAGATAAAGCTGCACATAAAGTGACACGTGTAAGATTGTCTAATTTTGGTGTACAAATAGGTGCATTTAAACGGTATGCAGGTGCAAAACTCACACAAAAAGAACATAAATTACGATATCCTCAATACCAAACTGTCATTAAAGAATTCGCAGATATTGATGGCGATGGAGAGCCGCTGTATCGTGTATGGCTTATGGGCTTTGGCTCAGAACAAGAAGCAAGAGACTTTAAGAATAACAATGATTTAGTCGGTGCATTTATAGTTAGAAACTAGGAGTAGAGAAAATAAAATGATTGAAGTAAAAAGAGAAACGAAAGAGACACAGATTGCAGTAAAGTTAAACCTTTATGGTAGTGGACTAGCGAAGATAAATACTGGTGTAGGTTTTTATGACCATATGTTGGAAGCATTTACAAAACATGCACATATTGATTTGGAAGTATCTTGTATCGGAGATACGCATATAGATGATCACCATACGGTTGAAGATGTGGCTATTGTGATAGGACAAGCATTAAAAAAAGCGATTTATCCTGTCAAAAGTATAGAAAGGTTTGGTAATGCCACTGTGGTGATGGATGAAGCATCTATTACTTGTGATATTGATCTTTCAAATCGTGGGTTTTTAGTATTTGAACTGCCTATTGGTGGGAAAGTAGGCAATTTCGATGTTGAATTGGTGGAAGAATTTTTCAAAGCTCTGGCTTTCAACTTACCTCTTACCCTACATCTGATTTACAATCGTGGCAAAAATAAACATCATATTATAGAAGGAGCATTTAAAGCATTGGCTGTGGCACTTCGTCGTGCTGTAAGTGTAAATGAAAATGCAGGAATCCCAAGTACTAAAGGTGTACTGTGAGTATAGAACTAATTGTATTGGATGTGGATGGAACTATGACAGATTCTCGTATCACTTATAGTGAAAAGGGTGATGAGATTAAATCTTTTAATGTCAAAGATGGTTTAGCTATTGCTTCCTGGAGGAAGCTTGGCAAGCAAGTTGCTATCATCACAGGTAGAAGTTCTTCTATTGTCGCACGACGTGCCAAAGAGTTGCGTATAGAGCATTTTTATCAGGGAATTGACAATAAAAAAGAAGTACTTGAAGCCTTACTTACAAAACTAGATTTAACCATGGAAAGTGTTGCAGCTATAGGAGATGACCTTAATGATCTAAGTATGTTAAAGTCAGCCGAGATATCTTTCGTACCTAGAGATGCCAGTGCATATGTAGATAAAATTGCAGATGTGATACTGAGTAAAAAAGGTGGAGATGGTGCCGTAAGAGAGATGATAGAGTATCTTATTGTAAATGAGGGGCTTGAAGAACAGTATTTGGAACTATGGGAATAAGATTAGAACCAGTTTTAATTATTGCAATCATTGTTACAGTTGGTATGAATACTATGATGAAGTTAAGTAATAGTTCGGCATCTAAGAATATGTTTAATAAAGAGATGGAGTTTACTGATACAACATTTATAGAAGTAGATAGAGAAAAAATGCAATCTAAGTCTTTTGCAAAAAAAGGCGTAAGAGAAAATATGGCCTTGATGGTTGAAAATTTAAGATATAGTACAGATAGTATAGAATTACTGGTTTCAAATAAAGGTACATATCATGAAGATATCTTATATTTAGACGGGAATGTTAAGCTCAAAGAAAAAGAAGGATATATCTATAGTGCAGAACATGCAAAGTACAATCAGAAAACAGAAATACTGACTGTAACTTCTCCTTTTATCGCATATATGGATAAAAATATTATTCGTGGTACTTCTTTACACTATAATGCATTAACAAAAGAGCTTAATGCTACGAAAGTGGATGCAGTGATTTATACAACAGAAAAGTAAAGTAATGCTATAATCATATTACTATCACTATAAAGGTTATTTGTTGAAGATTGTAATGTTGTTTAGCTCTATATTTTTTTATGCACTTCTGTTTACAGGAATACTTTTTGCTGAAAAAGTAGAAATCACTTCTGATTCTATGCAGGCAGAGGATATAAAAAAAGAGGTGCATTTTATAGGGAATGTGAAGGTAAAACAGCTAGAAAACTGGTTGCATGGAGATATAGTGATTGTCTATTTTGATGAAAATAATGAAACAAAAAAATATGAAGCCATTGGTACGGTGACATTTGAATTTAAAAATGAAAAACAATTTTATCAGGGAAGTGCAGATAAAGTAACGTATTTTCCTATAAAGTCAACCTATGTACTAACAGGTAAAGCGGTTATAGATGATTTAATGAATAAACGCCATGTAAATGGGGATGAGATTGTATTAGATACTATCACAGGTAATGCGAATGTACAGGGGAGTAGAAAAAAACCTGTAAAGTTTATTTTTGATATGGAGGATTCTAAATGAGTTCACCACGTATTGTAGAAGCAAGTTTTATTAAATCAGCTCAAAGTATAGCGGATTCATTACCTGAAGATATGAGTGAGGTGGTTTTTCTTGGACGCTCCAATGTAGGTAAAAGTTCAACACTAAACTCTTTGACACAACGTAAAAATTTGGCAAAATCATCCGCTACTCCGGGGAAAACACAATTAATAAACTTTTTTGAAACAAGATATCTTTACAATGAAGAGAATTATCCTGTACGTTTTGTTGATTTACCAGGATTTGGGTATGCAAAGGTCTCTAAAACACTTAAAGAAGTATGGCAAAAAAACTTAGTCGAATTCATACAACATCGGGTTTCTATTCGACTTTTTATACATCTAAGAGATGCCCGTCATCCACATGCAAAGATAGATGATGATGTTAAAGCATATATCTCTGAATTTATAAGACCCGACCAGAGATATCTAACAGTATTTACAAAAATAGACAAACTTAATCAAAAAGAACGTAATAAACTTAAACGTGATTTTCCCGGATCAATTACTGTATCCAATCTTAAAAAAAATGGGCATGACAGAGTACATTATGAAATTCTTGATACTATTTTTGCCATTGAACAGACAGCACAAGATTTACCTGGGGAAAAGAAGTGATAGAACTTGTAAAAGCAAAATTAAATGATATCCCAGAGATGCAAACGATGGTGCTGCAAGAAGTAAAAGATGGTGTGATATTAAATCGTACAGATGATGAAGTTGCTACCAATATACGCTCTTATGTACTTGCCAAGAAAGAGAATAAAATTGTAGGATACACAGCCTTACATATACACTCACAAAGATTAGCCGAAATAAGAAGCTTAATAGTACATACAGAATACCGTGGGGAGAAAATAGGACAGTCCATGGTTGAATTTGCATTGAATGAGGCAAAAATATTAGGAGTAGAAGAAGATGTATTGGTTCTTACCTATTTACCCACATTTTTTGAAAAACTTGGGTTCTCTGAAATTAGTAAAGAATTGATACCAGAACATAAAATTTGGGCGGACTGTATCAAATGTATTCATTTTCCCATTTGTAATGAAGTGGCTTTAGTATTTAAAGTTGTATAAAAAAGTATTTTAAATATGGATAATTTGTTACACCTAATGCATCGACCACTTATATGGATTTTGATAGGTCTTTTTATACTTTTTTATCCTATGTTAATTTCTATCTATGTTTTTTTACCTCTGTTAATTGGTGTTATGGGATATATTTTTATACGTGGTGTTGAAGAAGGTAAATTACATTATATATTGATTTCAATGGTTTACTTTTTAAATCTTGAAGTCAATTTATCATTACCATTTTTTCTTATAAGTATTTCATCTTTACTTGTATATGTAATGTTCTATCATAAGTTAATACATTTTAGAAGATGCAAAATATGTAGACCTATTATCAGTGTATTATTATTAGATGCCATGTATTTGGTATGTCTTCTTGGGTATGATTTTATATTTCAGACTACAAGTATTGTGCTGGGTAATATTTTATTCTATTCTCTTGTTGTAGATCTTTTGGTTGTGGTGATACTGTGAGATATAGATTTGTTATATTTATTTTTATACTTTTTTGGGCTGGAATGATTGCCAGACTGTATCATGTGAGTATTAAATCAAACTTTTATTATGAAGGTCTTGCAAAAGAGAATATAGAACGAAAACAATTCATCAAACCTGTTAGAGGTGAAATTTTTGATTTGAATGGTAACCTGTTAGCAATGAACCAAATAGGTTTTTCAGTCTCTATTAAACCACATTTAAAATATAATAGTGAAGAACTAATAGAAGTGGTTGACAGATTGGTCACTACATTTACCGATTTAAATAAGACAGTTATGTTGAAGGTATATAAAAAACATAATTCACCCTATAATCATAATTATATTAAGGTAGTAGATTTTATACATTACTCAGATATGATGGGAGCATATCCAAAGTTAAGCCTCAGTCCTTCGATTAAAATAGAAGCTGAGACAAAAAGGTATTATCCATATGGTAAATATGTAGCACATATTGTAGGGTATACTGGACGTTCAAATGCAAAAGAGAATGCAAAAGACCCTGTTGTCAATGAAGTAGGGAATGTAGGTAAAACGGGTCTCGAAAGATATTATAATGATATATTAGAAGGTGAATTGGGTTATGAGATTTCTAAAGTAACAGCAACCAACAAAGCTATAGAAGTTTTAGAAAAGAAATTACCCAAAGATAACAAAAATCTTCAACTCAATATAGATATCAATCTTCAAGAAATGATTTATGAACGTTTTAAAGAATCAAATGAGACTGGGGTAGTAGTAGTAATGCGCACAAGTGGTGAGATACTTTCTGCTGTTAGTTATCCTTCTTATGATCCTAATTTATTTGTAGGAGGCATTAGTTTAAAAGATTGGAAAGCACTGCAAAACAATATAGACAAGCCATTTACCAACAAATTCATACATGGAACTTATCCACCCGGATCTACGATAAAAATGGGTGTGGCTTTGGCATTTTCTAAAGCACAAGAGGGAATTTTGGATACCCCGGAATTTTGTAATGGACATATTACTTTAGGTAAGAGTAAACATAAATTTAGATGTTGGTCACGATGGGGTCATGGTACGGTACGATTAAGAAAATCTATACGTGAAAGTTGTGATGTATATTATTACAACAAAAGTTTAAAAGTTGGTATTAATGCGATGGCAAGAGGCTTAAGAACATTTGGTTTAGGAGTGAAAACAGGTGTAGATTTACCAAGAGAATATAATGGTGTGATGCCAGATAAAGCCTGGAAAATGAAAAGATTTAAACAGTCATGGTATATGGGTGAAACTGTTATCTCAGCTATTGGACAGGGCTATAGTCTGGTTACGCCTCTACAAGTAGCTAGATACACAACAATGTTAGCTACTTCAAAGTTGGTTACACCTCGTATAGTGAGAGTAATAGATAAAAATGAAACAAAAAATATGACAAAAATAATTCATCTCAACAAGAAACATTTAAATATGATTCAGCAGGGTATGTATGATGTATGTAATATAAGAGGGGGGACAGGCTATAAGACAATGAGTAAACTCCCAATTGTTGTTGCAGGGAAAACAGGAACGTCTCAGGTAACATCTATACCTCAATCTACTGTAAAACGACTTAAAGAGCATGAATTGGCATATTATCATCGTTCACATGCTTGGATAACGACTTATGCACCTTATGATGATCCTAAGTATGTTGTGACTGTACTTGTTGAACATGGTGGACATGGTGGAAGTACAGCAGGACCCATAGCTGCAGATATTTATAAATGGCTTTATCGAAATAAATATTTTGATGATACAAAAAACAGTAAAATATCTGATATAAATACTTCTAAATAGAAATATTTATATATTTTGCAGTGTATTATTTAAGAAAAGTCCTAAAATAATGATGAGACTCACACCTGCAGATTTATTGTAAAGTTTATTAGCTGTAATAAAGACCAATATGAGTGTAGCTACAATCATGGTAGCTATATCAAACAGATACGAAGAGGCATCTAAGGTGAGAGGATTTACAAGTGCAGCAGCACCTAAAACTACTGTGGTATTTGCCATGTTTGACCCAATGATATTTCCTATAGCCATGTCTACTTTGCCTTTTAGTGCAGCAGATATACTCACAGTTAGCTCTGGTAAGGACGTACCAAGTGAAATCATAATAATCCCAATTACCCACTCTGAGATACCAAAACTTTTTGCTATGCTAGATGCACTTTCAACGGTATAGTGTGCGCCAACAACTACTAAAATAAAACCACCTAGAATCATCGGTATGGTTTTCACCCATGAAAAAGTCTCATTCTTTGGGATTTCTAAATCCTCTTGGGGAATACCTTTTGCATCTTGAAGTAAAAACATGAGGTATGCACCCATAAGTAAAAGGAGTAATATGGCATCAAAACGTGAAATGACACCATCTATTATCATTAAAATAAAAATCAGCACAGGAACAAGTGCCCATGTACTGTCTTTTGCGAAGAAGTCCCTGTTTGGGTTAAGGTTTTTTGCGATGAGAAATACACTGGCAAGTACCAATGTGATATTGAGAATATTACTTCCTATGACATTGGCTACAGCTATTTCTGCACGGTCATTATAACTCGCAGCAATACTTGCAGCCATTTCAGGGAGTGAAGTACCCAGTGCAATAAGGGTAGCACCAATAATAAACTCAGGTATATTGAATTCCAATGCAATACGCTCACTTTGTTCAATAATGAGATCTGCACCCCAAATAAGTACACCCATGGCAACAATAAATATGATAAAATCCAAATTAAGACTCCTTTGTTCTGATGATTAGACTTTTGGGTAAATTAAACATTTCTATCAGTTCTTTTTCTTTGAGACGCATTTCACCTTCATCTCGTTCATGGTCAAAGCCTAGAAGATGTAGTAATCCATGAATAAAAAGCAATGAAAGTTCATCTTGGATACTGTGACCAAGTTCATCAGCTTTTTGTCTGATAAAAGGTGCAGAAACTACAATAGAACCCAAAGGTATATCAAAGAGAATTTGCTCTGTAAAAACTGTTTCTAAAGGGAAAGAGAGTACATCTGTAGAACACGCTTTTCCTCTATGCTCACTATTGAGAGATTTCATCGTTTCATCATCTGTGATAATGAGTTCAATATCTCTACTGGTAAGGGTTGAGGCTATTTTTTCTAATGCTTCTAAATCACATTTAAGTGTTGTTTGATTATCCAAATCTATCATGCACGAAGTTTACCCAAATCTTGGTAAAATGGCAGTAAAAGAAATGTAGGATACATATGAAAAAAATAGCTGTTTGTATTATTTCAGGAGGTATGGATAGTGCTTTAAGTGCTAAGATTGCACAACGTGAGGGTTATGAGATTATTGCAGTACATTTTAATTATGGACAAAGAACACAAGCCAAAGAACTAGCGTGTTCTCGTTTGGTGGCACATGCTATGAATGCGAGTCAAATGTATGAACTGGATTTACCTTTTTTTGGTGATATAGGAGCATCTGCACTAACAGACAATACCATAGATATACCCACAGGAGGTATAGAAGAGGGTGTACCCGTGACCTATGTACCTTTTAGAAATGGTATTTTTCTTTCTATTGCATCTGCAATTGCAGAAAAACATGGGGCTTTGGCATTGTTTATCGGTGTGGTTGAAGAAGACAGTTCTGGTTATCCAGACTGCAGAAAAAGTTATATTACTCAGATGCAAACTGCTATAAACCTCGGGACAAAAAAGGAAACACAGTTAGAAATTAAGATGCCATTGGTCGATTTGAAAAAAAGTCAGATAGTACAAAAGTCAATAGAATTGGGCGTACCACTTGAACACACATGGTCATGCTACAAAGAAGAAGACAAAGCGTGTGGTGTCTGTGATTCATGTAGGTTAAGACTTAAAGGATTTGAAGAGGCGGGAAAGAAGGACCCGCTTCCTTATACAAAGTAGATATTAAAATCTTTGGAAACCATTTGCCACATAGGTAAATTCATATTTGCGTGTTGGGTACTTGGTCAAACCTTCTTCAATAAATTGATTTCTTGTAATCTGTCTGTCCCAAAGTCTATACATAAGGTCTTTAAACCATACCTTTTTTTCTGGAGTATCCAAAGCCATTTTAGTGTATTTGCTATCATCTTGGGTACTGAGTGCTACTTTAACCATCGTTTTATGAAACTTAGCTGCTTTGGCTGCAGTAGGTTTTTCATAAGTATGTGGTTTTATTTTTGGCGTTTGAACAGTATTGACAGTATTTGTACAACCTGTAAAAGAGATGAGAATTATAGCAAGTATCAGTAACTTAAATTTCATTTTTTTCCTTTGACTAAAATGTATTATTTTTCGGCAAATATCATTGTAACAGAATCATATAAATATTGCTCGGGTATGTTATAATTTTACAAATTTTAGAAGGTATATTGAACATGAGAGTTTATGCAGAAGCAAAAGAAGCAAAAGAAGCCTACCAATTGGTGAAAAAGTTACAAACATATTTTGTAGATAGACTCAATGAAGTGAGTACAAAACTTGGGGGAAAAAAAGAGTGTACGGCTATAGAATGGGAGCGGGATAAAGGAAGACATGGGGGTGGGGTAAGATATGAAACACGAGATGATACCTTGTTCAATAGGGGTTCGGTTAATATTTCGCAAGTACATTATGATGATGATATAGATAAAAAACTCTCTTCAGCGACTGCCATTTCAACCATTATTCATCCTAGTAACCCACATGCACCTTCTATGCACATGCATATCTCATGGACTCAAATGCGTGATGGTAAGGGATACTGGCGTATTATGGCTGACTTGAACCCCTCTTTAAAGAATGATACGTTTAAAAGAAAATTTAAAGAGGCTTTAAAAGTATCAACAGATACATATTATAAAGAGGGACAAGAACAAGGAGATAAATATTTTTATATTCCTGCTCTGGCACGAACACGTGGAGTAAGTCACTTTTATCTTGAAAATTTTAACACAGGTTATTTTGAAGTAGACAAAACATTTGCATACCAAATTGGTATCAGTGTGATAGATACCTATATAAATATTATCATGCAAGCTATAAAAGACCATCCCACCAGTACGTCTCAAGAAAAATCTTTGCAACTTGATTATCACACACTGTATTTGTTTCAGGTACTCACTCTTGACAGAGGTACTACTTCAGGACTACTTGTTCATGATCAAAATGATGTGGGTATCATGGGATCTATACCTTCTCATGTAAATAGAGAGTTATTGGCTTCTTGGATAAGCAAAGTTTCTAAGCCTCAAGATGCACTGCTTTTGGCACTTTTAGAAGCCTTACCAGATGAGTTACCAACACCTGTGGAAGATGAGACGAAGAAAAAACTTGCCCATGCTGTGAGAGTACATTATAAGAAATATCCAAAAGCATTGGATATGCAAGCTTCGGGTCAAACAATCCCCACAACAGTAGATAACCATAATTAGAGAGTAAATTTACCTTTTTTACGGTCTTTTTTTATTTTATGATATGCATCAATGATGCCATTCATAGCGATATAAACACCATCTTTTTTTAACGCTTGCATATAACCATATGCAGAAGCAAAATTTGCTGTGGCTTCTACAGGGTCTATGGCATAAGGCACCATGGCACCGGTAAAAAGTATTTGTTTTTCAAGTCCTGCTTCATCTATGTAAGCTGCACTGATATCCATAGTGTCAGTCCCATGGATGACTATAAAACTGTGATAGGAAGACTGACTAATAGTACCTAGTAGTTCTAGTCTATCTTGGTTTGTCATTTCAAGACTGTCTTTTCCTATAATATGAAGTATTTCAAAATCACAAAGCCACTTTGAGGCTATCGTATCTAAAGCATTTGAATGGCTTTTGATTTCAAGTGTACCATTAAGAGGGTTATAGGTTTTATTGAAGGTACCACCCGTGTTTATAATCAGTATCTTTTTCATATCATTCTTCCATATTTTAAATTAACCCTATATTTTACCTCAATGATGATAAAATGATGTAATTTAATTTTTAGGATTTTTGATGATAATGAAGGGTAAAAAAGGTGTCATTTTAGGCATCGCAAATAAGAAGTCTATCGCTTACGGCATAGCAAAAGCGTGTCAAGAGCAAGGTGCAGAAATAGCTATCACATTTTTAAATGAGCGTTTTGAAAAAAAATTGACACCTGTAGCAGAAGAGTTAAACTGTGGTGCTAAGTTTTACCCTTGTGATGTGAGTAAACCCGAAGAGATTAGGGCACTGAAAGAGTCTTTGGAAAAAGATATGGGAGAGATAGACTTTGTTGTACATTCTATAGCTTTTGCACCTAAAGAAGGTTTAAGTGGTCGTTTTTATGACATAAGTAAAGAGGCTTTTGATATAGCGATGGATATCTCAGTTTATTCTCTTATAGAAGTGGTTAGGGAACTAAAACCTATTCTTTCTACATCTTCATCAGTTTTGACACTCTCATATTATGGTGGGGTAAAATATATACCTAACTACAATCTTATGGGCATAGCGAAGGCTGCTTTGGAGATGACCACTAAATATTTGGCAGAAGATTTAGGAAAAGATGGTATTAGAGTAAATGCTATTTCTGCTGGTCCCATTAAGACATTGGCAGCTGCAGGAATAGATGACTTTTCATTTATGCTTAAGTGGAACAAAGCCCACGCACCATTGAAAGAAAATGTTACTATAAATCAAGTTGGTAACTCTGGTATGTATTTGCTTTCAGACCTCAGTTCTGGTGTGACGGGAGAGATACACTATGTGGATGCAGGATATAACCTTATGGGGATGCCAGCTGTAGAGTTTGATGAAAATGGAAAGCCGCACATTGCATGGGATGGTCATTCTTGATAGACTCCAATGCATACTTAGAAAAAAAAGCTTTTTATGACAAAGTACTGACCATATATGGACGAAATACCGTAATCGAAGCCTTAGAAGATGAAACAATCTTAATATATAAACTTCATCTATCAAAGTCAAATAAAGATGCAGGTATATTAGAAAATATGAAATCTATAGCTCTAAAAAGAGGTATAGAAATCAAATACCATGATAAGCAAACACTTTCACGTATATCCAAAAATGCCAAGCAAGATCAAGGTGTAGCACTTGACATTGTATTAAAATATTTTTCTGATGCGAGGGACTTCATGCTAAAAAATATTAATTACCGAATCATTGCCCTTGATGGTGTGACTAATCCACAGAACCTAGGTATGATTATACGCTCCTGTGCTGCTGGAAAAGTAGATGCTGTATTACTTCCTACAAAAGGAGCAGCACAAATAAGTCCTTTAGTTATTAAAGCATCTGCAGGGACACTTTTTAAAATGCCTATTATTAAAACTTCAGATCTCAAAGAAACACTTATAGACTTTAAAAAAAATGGTGCAGATATCTATACGCTTTCCTCTCATGCACCATCTGATTTTAAAGAACAGAATTACAATAATAAAACAATTTTTGTATTGGGAAATGAAAGTGAAGGTGTGAGTAAAGGAGTAGAATCATTATGCAACAAAAGTATCGCCATACCTATGGAAAGAGGGGTAGAATCACTCAATGTAGCTGTCACAGCCGCACTTTTGGCATTTTTATAATCTAATATAGTTGTATAATCATAAAATAGAAAGGAAATCATATGGCAGAAGAAAATAAAGACTTATTTGAAAAAATTGGTGTGGAAATCGGTAATGGAAAACTTAATATTGACATTAATAAAACAAAAGAGTTTTTTAATGCACTCAAAGATACTTTTGAAAATGGTGCAAAAAATATACAAAAAGATATCGCAGAAGGTAAGTTGGATATGTCTGAAAATATAGGCATAAAAGTAGATAAAAAAAATATTAATATTGATTTAGAAAAAACAAAAGTTTTTATAGAAAGTTTAGGTCACAAGATAGAGAATTTTTTAACTGAGATTGAAAAGTCGGTGGATGATATGAATAAAAAGTAGTCGTTAAGTACTAAAAATACTCATCGTAAATGTTTATGAATTTTTTGCTGAGTAAACTTTTAATGTAGTAAAGTGCATTAGTACTTCTTATTGGTACTAAGAAGTAAATCTTTTTCGTTCAGGTCTAGGAGTAGATGTCCTAAGTTTTTGAGAGAAAAGAGTTGCAGGGTAATACCTTTTTCTTTTTTGAGTTCAGTAGAGAAATTATTTTTTGAAAAGAGTACATAACTCTCAATGTCTAGCTCTGCTTGTTTACATGATTCTTTTAGTTTACTCAACTCACTTTTTTTGGCTTTGGCTTTTGAAAATTTACAAGCTCCAGCAAAAAATGTTCCAGATTTGGTTTTAGCCAAAAGGTCTATCTCTACTTTGGTATCCCAATAAGAGCCAATTTGGATAATAGTATCTTCACTCTGTGCATTGAAACTTTTTTTAATCAATTCTAAAAAGAGTTGTTGGTAAATAAGGTTAGTAAATTCACCTTTAATATCTGACCAACGATTTTTCACCTCATCATATTCATTTGCTTTAATACTTTTGTACATAGGTGAGACAAGTGCAAACCAAAAACGCATAAAAGGTTGAGTAAAGAGAAGTTTATTGGAGACTTTCTCATGGTCTTTTAAAGGTTTTTCAACTGATTTATCAAGTATCAAAAGTCCTTCATCTACAAGAAAATCTATTGAATCTTCACCATAATTCCTGTCTATTTGAGCTTTCTTAAAAGCGGAATGTTCCCGCCTGTCACCCATTGCCAATGCTGTTAAAATTTTATGATGAATCTCTTGGCTTTTTGTTATTTTGGTGATGTCTCCATGAATATAACGGTAGTTGTCTAAAATTTTTTCTTCTATAAGTTCTTCTAAGGGAATATCCATGTCAACATGCCAACCCATACCTCCAAATACAGCAAAGTATTCTAAGGCTACTTCTAGGTTAGTGGCATTGTTCTGATAACAAAAAGAGCGAAACTGTTGGAGCAAAGTAGGATGCTTAGACATGGGTGTAGACCTTGGATTAATTTATGTAATTATAGCTAAATTTCAGAACAAAGAAAATCCATAGAAGCTTTCACTTTTTCTTCTTTCCACTCCCACCATTTAAGTTTGAGGAGTTGAGATATTTTATTTTTTGAAAACCTATATTTGATTAACTCAGCGGGGTTGCCACCTACTACAGCATAAGGTTCGACATTTTTAGTAACAACAGCACGGGCTGCTATTACCGCACCTGTACCTATGGTGATTCCTGGCATAATCATGGCTTCTGAACCTATCCATACATCATGACATATGACAGTATTACCTACTTTTTGATAAGGATTTTTTGCTTCTTTAAATATATTGGCTTGGTAGTAGAAAGGAAAGGTACTTTTCCAGTCCAAACGATGGCCTTGGTTTCCTGCCATAACAAAAACTGCACCAGAACCTACAGAACAGTAGTTACCGATGATAAGTTTATCTACATTTTTACGTTTTCTGTCCAAATATCGCACACATCCCTCAAAAGAGTGTTTGTGGTAATAGCCAGAGTAATAGCTAAATGTACCTACTTTTATGTTGGGATGTCTAACAGTCTCACAAAGAAGTTCTGAGCTAAATTCATTTTTGAAGTAGTTTTCCAAGGTGATATCTTTTTGACTTTTTTCTATTTTAGCTAAATCAGCTAGAATATCCAAAAACTTTTGGATATTCTATGCAAACCCTCACCCAACTC
>Ga0256839_1001686_pt1 | contig 26254 bp, 18 predicted proteins | sample 354166metaG_FD_185968 | JGI IMG/M metagenome (GOLD analysis project Ga0256839, IMG submission 185968) | Hydrothermal vent microbial communities from Mid Atlantic Ridge, Atlantic Ocean - 354-166 | ecosystem: Environmental > Aquatic > Marine > Hydrothermal vents | place: Atlantic Ocean: Mid... | reverse complement strand
GCCCCCATGGCTTTGGGGCGGACCCGTCCCCGGGTCCGCCCCAAAGCCATGGGGGCCAAGGAAGCGGTGGCAGAAATGCGACCCCCCGAGCGCAAAAAAGCCCGCCCGTCGCGGGATGGCCAATGGGGCGCGCTCTCTCTCGCCGCTTCGGCCCTCCCGGGCCGAAGCGGCCCCGAGCCCGCCGCCAGGCGGGACCGGAGCTCCGCCGCTGCGACGGCGGAGCAGTGGTAGCGCGACCCGTCCCGGGTCCGCCCCAAAGCGCTGGCGCCAAGGAGGCGCCGGCAATAATGGCCCCCGCCGAGCGAAAGAAACGCCCGCCCGTCGGGGGGAGGGCCAAATGGGTCGCGCCCTCCCTCGCCGCTTCGGCCGCCGGGCCGAAGCGGCCCCGAGCCCGCCGCCCGGCGGCCAGCGGGATCGCTTCCTTTGCCGAGCGGTTGCAGGCGGGAAAAACGCCCTCGGCCGCGCGACGGTAAGGCGACGCCCCGTGCAGGCTCGGCCACCCGCCCCACCCCTTGCACAACCGCACGCGCCGCAGCTATGCTGATCTTCGTCCAGCGCTCGGCGCTGGAAGAACCGACGCTGGCCGAGGGAACCCATTCCCAGGCAGCACCCGGCGTTGGGAATCCTCATGCTGCGATTGCTCGCTAGCGTCCTCTTTCCTCACAAGCCACCGCAGCCCAGCAAGGCGGAGGGGAGTCGCCACACGGAGGCCCTCCAGCCGGAGGCGGTCCTCCAAACAGGTGATCCCCCGCGTGATGCACAGCCACCCGCGGACTGCTCCGCCTCCTCTGCGTCCCAGGAAAACTCCCCCATCCACACGCCTGCGGATCCGGTGGGCGGAAAGCTGCGCGAGCGGACCGAGCTCCGGGACGCCGAAGCCCACACTGTCGACGCCTTGCTCTTGCAGGACGGAGCAGTGGAAGAGCTGATCGGGCAAAAAGAAACCCGGCCGGCCCCCGATTCTCCAGCGACTGAGCCGGATGCAATTGCATCACGGCCAGGCGTGAGCCGACGAAAACATAGCCCCCTCGTTTCGGTTACCAGCCCGCCGATCGGCCAAGCGCACAGGGACGCGCGGAGCAAGCCTGAGAATGCTAGCGACGGCTCTGAACGCGCCGCGTTGAGCTGCAATTCCTTGAGGCTAGGCACCGGTCGCTCAGCACAAGCTGCACAGTCAGTCAGACGGCTGACAAAGGGCGCCCGCCACGAAGACGCTCGCCTGAGCGCCGACTCGACGCTCGGGCTCGCTTCCCCCGCGCGCATCGTCTGGCAGGCCGTGGCGGCGGCCTGCATCCTCCTCGGGCTCGGGATGCTCGTTCGCTCGACGTTCCACGCCGCCGGTTCCGCGGGGGGCATGGTGCCGCCGGGAGCTTCCTCGCTCGCGAGCGCCGCTCTTCCCGACAGGCCGGACCATACCAGCCTCGCCCCAGGGCTCGATCGGAACAGCGACCGCGGCTTTGCGGTGGACCCCATCACCGGAACGGTCGTGCCCGTCCATGCGGTGCCGATCGAAGAAGTCCAACTCGGACAACGGGTGCTCGCGTTCAATCCCGAACGCGACCCGAGCGAACGTGGCCGCGAGCTCGAACCCGATCCCCTTACGTGGCGCACCGCTCGGCTCCGTATGCGCAAACCCGACGGCTCGATCGCCGAGATCGAACTGCTCCGGCCGGTTTCCTGGTTCGAGGCTCAGGGTGTCGCCGTACCCAAGTACACCACCCGCGATCGAACCGTCGAGACCGAGGCACGGGTGCATCTCGATCTCGAAGAACTCGGCCTGGTTGGCTGGGCAGAGCTGTATGAGATCGGCCCCTGTCCGCCGATCCAGTCGGGCCCTGGGGCCGTGGTGACCGGTCGGTTTCGCCACCAGGTGGATGAGCTGATCACGCTCACGGTGGCGAACGAAGCGGGCGAAACCGAAGAGCTTGGCGTAACGCCGAACCATCCGATCTGGAGCGAGGACCGGCAGGCATTTGTGCCTGCGGGCGAGCTGCGCATCGGAGAGCACCTCCGCTCGCTCTTCGACGAGCAGATCCGCGTCGTCTCCATCGCCCCGCGTGCTCCCCCGGCGTACGTGTGCAACCTGGAGGTCGCGGGGGAGCATGTGTATGCGGTCTCCACCCTGGGCGTGCCCGCACACAACGTATGCAACCAGTTGCGCAAGAACATGATAGACAAATATGGCTCGAAGTACATGAAAGGGTACTTCGCAGCGCACATCGTTCCGCGCAAGGGTTGGTCCTGGGCACCGAAAAAGCTGCAGACGATAATCAAGCGGTTCCGCGGCTGGGGCCTGATAGACGACCCAGCGAACGGCTTCCGCACAAAGGACCCCGGCCACCCCGGCACTCACACGAGGAAGTTCGTCGGAGCGTTAATACGCGAGCTTGAACACGTTACGAGGAAGAAAGACGCGCTCGAGAAACTCGAGCGGCTCAAAGCGTACATCCGAGCACGAAGGTTTGTGAGACGATGAGCGCGAATGCGGTCTATCTCTTGGAAACGCTCTACATAAGCGACTCAGATCCTCGCTTCGCTGGCTTTCGGACGGATGAGTCCCAGCCATGGTCCATCCCCGAGCGGTTTGGTGAAGACTGGGCCTTCGACCCGCCTCCGGTGAACAGGTCGATCCGCTGGCGACCACGGCGATTGCGCGACGTCTGGGAACCGTGGCCGGTTAAACCCGAGCGCCGCAGGATATTACCCTCGGCCGACTTTGTGCCAATCGACTTCTTTATGTACCGGGCCTTCAGCGGCCGGGCGGTGAAGGCTCTGGGGCCGCTGCTGTCTGACAATGGGGAGGTGCTCCCTTTGAGAACCGATCAGGGGCGGTGGTACTTCTTTAACCCACTGACCGTTATCGACGCGCTCGATCACAGCGGGTCGATCATCGGTCGGAGCAGGCCCGATGAAATAGGTTGGGTTGAGTATTACGCCATTCGTCCGGAAACACTTTGTGGAGCGGCCATTTTCCGGATACCGGAGCAGCCGTACGATCTGCTTGTCACAGAGGAGTTTCGACGACGGTGTGAGGAAGCCGGGCTACAAGGGATGGATTTCATCAAAGTCTGGCCGCTCCCGAAGGGAACCGACTTCGAGCGCGAGCACGAAAAAGTTCTCAAGGCGAGGCGCAGGCAGGCGCCGGACCGTCAGTCGTTAGTCATCCTGCTCGGACTGCGCGGGCAGCGTCCGACGCAAACGGAGCGGAGGCAGGCGGAGAGGCTTGTTCAGGCGCTGGAAGAGAAGCTGGATGTCGAATCGGCAAGCGACCCCTACTACGGCTCAGTGGAAACAACTGAGTTCGCTCGGGGTGAGTTCCGCATCTTCTGCACCTGTCCCGACGCAGACAAACTGGCGGACTTCTTGTACGAGTCGCTAGTGCGCGCCGACTGGGACGGGGAGATAGAGGTGATCAAACGCTACGGTGATCTGTACACGCGCGGAGTGAAGGTCTCCTGCGTGTCCGTGAAAAGCGGGGCCGCTGCCGCAGCGCCCAGCCAATCCCGGAGACGAACCCGACGTCGCTCAGAAAAAACGGGACGGCTGGAAGAAGTGCCCCTCGACGAGCAACAGCCCATCCTGGCCGAACTGATCGAAGCGAGCCGGGCAGTTCGGCGTCGCCTTCGCATCACCTCGCGTACCTCACCGAAAAAGGTCGTAGCTAAGGTGGATGAGGAGGTCTATCATTGGCAGCAATCTGGCGAGCATCCCTTCGGCAGTGACTCAGAAGCATGCATGGGACTCGCGTACCTCTGGGGAGAGGCTCTCGTGCGAAGTCTCAAGTGGCACTGGGCCCTGGTAAAAGCTGCTGGAGCCCCCGACGAAGAGGGACGCCTTGCGGTCGTCTCGCCAGACCGGGCGTTCGCGATCTACCCCGTGGAGTTTATCGAAGAATGCGTCGAGACGGGCCGCGACGTTACCATACTGCTGTCCTTCAACATGCTGCACACGCCGGATCGCCTGCCCGAGGCGCGGCCCGATGCCTTTCTGAACATCATGGATCGCATCCATCGCATCGTGCCTCGACTATAGGCCACGGGTCGCACAGCAAGCGGAAGGCAATCGAGGGAACCATGCCTCGGCGGAGCCAGCGGCTGGGCTTCGAGCGGGAGTAGCGCGGCCGGGCGGGCGGCGTCGCTGGCGGAACGCAGCGACGAGTTTTCTCGGAGGGGGCGTCCAGGGAACCCGGAGGCACTGCGCTTCGGGCCCCGTCCCGGGGCAAAGTCTCTGGCTCGTCGGTGCGGGTAGGCGCGGGTGGCGAGGAATGGGCCTGTGCGCGCGGCCGGGTCCGGGCGCAAGCTAGTGGGTACTGCCTGCCCGGGCCAGGTGGGCGTACTGCTGCGCCGTCGCCGGCGCGACCGCGGTCGGACCTCTCCCGGCCGAGGCGCCCGGGGCCGGCCGCCTGCTGGAGGAACACCTGCCCCGCGGCGAGGCAGCCCGGGCAGCCGACCAAAGCGACGGGCCCGACCGATCGGGCCGATCCGGGTTCGGATGGTGAGCTACCCGTCAGTGGAGTTCGCCAGCCTGCAACCCCCCGGTGGTCCCGCGCAGCCCCGCCCGCCCAAGTCTTGCCGCGCACCCGGCCAGCCGTGCCCCGCCATTGCCGCGGCGAGGGCCGGCGTCCGCCAGGCGGCGGGCTCCGGGCCGCTTCGGCCAGCGGCCGAAGCGGCATCGGCAGGGTGCTCCCCGTTGGAGGTAGCGCGACGGCCGGCGTTTCTTCCCTACTCGGGGGCCATTTTTGCCAGCACTTCTTTGGCCCCATCGCTTCGGGGCGGACCCGGGGCCGGGCCGCGCTACCACTGCTCCGCCGTCGCAGCGGCGGAGCTCCGGTCCCGCCAGGCGGCGGGCTCGGGGCCGCTTCGGCCGGCGGCCGAAGCGGCTAGAGAGAGCGCGCCCCATTTCCGTTCCCGCAACGGGCGGCGTCTCTTCCCTAGTTGGGGGCCCTTGCTGCCAGCGCTTCCTTGACCCCCACGCTTTGGGGCGGACCCGGGGACGGGTCGCGCTACCACTGCTCCGCCGTCGCAGCGGCGGAGCTCCGGTCCCGCCGGGCGGCGGGCTCCGGGGCCGGGTCGCGCTACCAATGCGCCGTCGCCGGCCCGACGGCGGTCCGCCACTCCCTTCGTCCCGCCAGGCGGCGGGCTAGGGGCCGCTTCGGCCAGCGGCCGAAGCGGCATCGGCAGGGCGCTCCCCGTTGGAGGTAGCGCGACGGCCGGCGTTTCTTCCCTACTCGGGGGCCATTTTTGCCAGCACTTCTTTGGCCCCATCGCTTCGGGGCGGACCCGGGGACGGGTCGCGCTACCACTGCTCCGCCGTCACAGCGGCGGAGCTCCGGTCCCGCCGGGCGGCGGGCTCCGGGGCCGGGTCGCGCTACCAATGCGCCGTCGCCGGCCCGACGGCGGTCCGCCGCTCCGGCCCGGCCGGCCGCATGCAGGCCCCGGCTACTCCGGCCTGCGAGTGGCGCGGCCAGCGGGACTGGGCGCTGTATCCGGTCTCGCGAGGGCTAAGTCAAAGCGGCAGAGGACTGCCGCACTCCAAAAAAGCGGCACAGGGGTGCCGCACTCCAAAAAAGCCAAAGCGGCACCGGAGTGCCGCACTCCAAAGAGCCAAAGCGGCACGGGGGTGCCGCACTCCAAAAAACCAAAGCGGCACGGGAGTGCCGCACTCCAAAGAGCCAAAGCGGCACCGGAGTGCCGCACTCCAAAGAGCCAAAGCGGCACCGGGGTGCCGCACTCCAAAAAGCCAAAGCGGCACCGGAGTGCCGCACTCCAAAGAGCCAAAGCGGCACCGGGGTGCCGCACTCCAAAAAGCCAAAGCGGCACGGGGGTGCCGCACTCCAAAGAGCCAAAGCGGCACCGGAGTGCCGCACTCCAAAGAGCCAAAGCGGCACCGGGGTGCCGCACTCCAAAAAGCCAAAGCGGCACGGGGGTGCCGCACTCCAAAAAGCCAAAGCGGCACGGGGGTGCCGCACTCCAAAGAGCCAAAGCGGCACGGGGGTGCCGCACTCCAAAAAGCCAAAGCGGCACGGGGGTGCCGCACTCCAAAGAGCCAAAGCGGCACCGGAGTGCCGCACTCCAAAGAGCCAAAGCGGCACCGGAGTGCCGCACTCCAAAGAGCCAAAGCGGCACGGGGGTGCCGCACTCCAAAAAGCCAAAGCGGCACCGGAGTGCCGCACTCCAAAGCGGGTGACGCCGAAGCATCCGAAGCAACGTTGCAGAGGCGAGCGCGAAAAGTAGAATTGGCGTTCCCAACATCCCACGGACGGCCGAACCGATGCCAGCGGCGCACACAGTAAGGTGCTTGCCAGGGTGAACCGGTGGATCGACCGAGCCAGCCAACTGCTCGTCCACTATCGCTACCTCCTCGTCTGCAGCGCCATCGCCCTCACAGCCGCTACCCTACCCCTCGCTCTGCGCGTCGATTTCGATGCACGCATCGAAACCCTGTTCTCTCCTAACGACCAGCTCCTCCAGGACTACCTCGCCTCCATCGCCACGTTCGGCGGCGACGAACTGATCGTCCTCGCCTACCACGACCCAGAACTCCTCTCCCGCCGAGGCCTCGAACGACAACTCCAGCTCATCCACGCAGTCGAGGCCAGCGCAGCCGAGATGGTCCAGACAGGCATCGCTACCGAATCCCCCTTCCGATCCGTGACAGCGCTCGCCAACAGTCCAAACCCCCTCGCCCTCTGGGACTCCCGCCCCCTCATCGAACAGATCCCGAACAGCGGCGAAGAGGACCCCGAATACTGGCGACGCCTTGGCTCAGCACTGCGGCAATCCCCCCTGCACCGCAATATCTTCATCGGTGACGATCTGCAAACCGCCGCCGTGCTCGTGGTGCTCAAGCCCGACGTCGGCAAGGGCAAGCAACGGCGGAAGCTGGTGGTCGAGGCGCTCGAATCCAAAGTCCACGAAATCGAGCAGAAGTGGGGCACCACCATCCACGTGGCCGGTGGTCCCGTGCTTGTGGCCGAAGCTGTCCGGTACCTCGAGCAGGACGGGTATACCTTCCTCTACGCCACGACCACCCTCCTGTTGATCGTCCTGGCAATCCTGTTTCGAAGCCCCCGCTGGATCGCTCTCCCCCTTGTCGTGGTGCACATCGGTCTGATCTGGACCAAAGCCCTTGTCTACCTGTCGGGCGTGACCCTCACCATGATCAGCTCGGTCTTGACGGCGATGGTGACGGTGATTGGTGTCGCCACGGTGATGCACGCTACGGTACGCTATCGAGACCTGCGCTCGAACAGCGACCCGCACTCGGCTCTGCACCGTACCCTCTGCGACGTGGGCGTCCCCACGTTCTGGACCGCCGCAACCACGGCCGTTGGTTTCGCGTCTTTGACGATCTGCGACATTGCCCCCGTGCGCACGTTCGGCACCATGATGGCCACCGCGGCGCTCCTGCTCTGGGTCGTGGCCGCGATGATCATCCCCGCCGTAGCCTTGTTCCCCGGCCTCGGTCCCGACCCAAAAAAGGCCCCCGGCGAAGACCGAGCCGTGCGACAGCTCGCCGCCAGCCTCTACCTGGTCCGCCACCGCCCATTGCTTGTCTCGCTATGCGGTCTCGCCCTCGCTCTCTTCCTCCTCATTGGCTGGCAGCGACTACGGGTCGAGACCGACTTCACCCGTAACTTCCGCCAGGATGCCCCTGTGGCCGTGGCTTCTCGATTCGTCGAGGAGCGTCTGGGAGGCACCGGGGTGCTCGAGGCGAACTTCGAGCTGCAGGCATCGGAACTGACCCGCGAGCGTATCGAACAGATCAGCGCCGCCGCCGAGGAGATCGGCAAAGTCCCCGGCGTGACCATCGTCCTGGCGCTAACGGACATCCTCCACGTCGCCCGAGCAGCCCTGAAGCAGAAGATGGGCCGCTTTGGCGGCTTCATCCCCGACAGCATGATTGTGGGGGCCGCACGACGCTTACGCCCCGACCTTGTGGACACGTTCTGGAACGCCCAGGTCGGACGCATGCGGATCGTCGTCCGGGCGAAAGAACGAGCGTCCGCTGCCCAGAAGGAACGCGTGATCGAACAGGTCCGCCAGATCACGAGCAAGCACCTGGGCCAAAGGGGGCCTGCAACGCGCAAAAAGGGGGCCATTCGGCTGAATGCATCGCCCGATCGGGCGAATACAGAACTGCTCAAGACCTTCTATGCCCGGCGCGGGAGTCCGATCGTAACCGGCCACTACACCCTCCTGCACCACCTGGTGGGCCGCCTGCTCGAGGACCAACAGCGGACCTTCGCCCTTGCCTCCGTCGGATGCCTGCTCTGTCTGAGCCTCGCCTTCCGAAGCTGGCGTCTCGGACTGCTCGCCATGGTGCCCAATATCACCCCGATTGCCATGGTGGTCGGAGCCATGGGCTGGTTTGGCCTGCCGGTGAACATCGCCACGGCTATGCTCGCAGCCGTGGCGATCGGAATGGCGGTGGATTCAAGCATCCACTACATCTACCGGTTCTGCCTGCTCCGCCGTCAGGGACTGAGTTTCGAAGAAGCGCTCGAACAGACCCACCAATCCGTCGGCCTCGCCCTGCTCTTCGCCAACAGCGCAATCGTCATCGGGTTCTCGGCCCTGACGCTGTCGAACTTCATCCCGACCATCCACTTCGGAATCCTGGTGTCCATCGCCCTCCTTGGCGGACTGTTCGGCAATCTTTTCCTCCTCCCCCTGTTGCTGCGCATCCGACCACTGAATCCGTACCGCTAGATCTCGCCCGTCACCTGGTTCCCTCCGCGGAACCCATCTGCCCCCTTGCACCAAAGCCAGTGCTTGCGCGCCCCGGGCTCGCCGCCGGCCGAAGCCATCGTTTATCATCGATACTGGCCGCCCCATAACCGGAGCTTCTCGGAAAACACGGGGAACAGGAACCGAGAACCGATGCAAGAGGAACCCAAGTCCTCCCAGGAAAACGCCGTGTTCGATCCGTACGCTCTCGATCCCTCCGAGATCCGCCAGCCCCCTACGACGCTGGGCAGAGCCCTGCGGGAAATGGGACCGGGCTTGATCCTGGCCGGATCCATCGTGGGCACAGGCGAACTGATCCAAACCACGGACCTGGGGGGCAAGGTCGGGTTCACCCTGCTCTGGCTCGTCATCTTTAGCTGTTTCATCAAGGTCTTCGTACAGATCGAACTGGGCCGGCACGCGATCGCAAGCGGTCTGACAACCCTCGAAGCCTTTCGAACCATCCCCGTCGTCGGCATCCTCTTCGTCTGGTGGTGGCTGCTCATGACGCTGGTAACCCTGACGCAGTTGGCCGCGATGGTTGACGGGGTGTCGCAAGCCGTAGTCCGCGGGGTCGAATTGCTGCCGTGGATCGAACGGGGATCCATCGGCGAGCTGATGCGGCTCGGTTGCGGAGCACTCATCGCACTCGTCACCATCGCTCTCCTCGTGACCGGCACCTACTCGGTGGTGCAGAACGTCACCATGTTCCTCGTGTGCCTGTTCACGCTCTTCACCACCCTCTGCGTCGCGTTGCTCCCCTTCACGGAAGCGTGGGTTCCCCTGAGCGAGATACTGAACGGCCTGATTCCGAAAGCTCCACGGTTCGCATGGAAGGAAGCTCTCTCCATGTTCGCGATAACGGGCGTGGGGGCGTCTGAGCTTCTGAGCTATCCCTACTGGTGCATCGAGAAGGGTTACGCGCGCTGGACGGGCCCCCGTTCGGCCGACGGCGGATGGCTCGAGCGAGCACGCGGCTGGATGCGGGTCATGCGGCTGGATGCCTGGGGGAGCATGGTGGTCTACACGATCGCCACCGTGGCGTTCTACGTGCTCGGTGCGGCCGTCCTCTTCTCGCTTCGCTCCGGCAAGGGGCTAGGCGAAGGCAAGGAGCTGCTTCCCACGCTCGTCGCCATGTACACTCCTGTCCTGGGTGACCTGGGGGCACATCTGATCGTGCTGGTAGGGGCGATCGCGGTGCTGTTCTCCACCCTGTTCGTCGCTTCGGCCGGTCACGCCCGGATGACTGCGGATTTCCTCTACGTGATCGGCTGCTTCGACAAAAGCGACCACAAACACCGCTTGTCCCTGATCCGGCTGTTCTGCGTCGTGTACCCTGTTGTGGCCTTCGTCATCTTTGTCATCGCGCGAAAGCCGGTTCTCCTGGTCCGCATCGGGGGGCTTGCCCAGGCCGTGACGCTGCCGATGATCGCCATAAGCGCCCTTTACTTCCGCTACCGCCGGTGCGAACCCGGCCTTCGTCCCAGTCTGCTCTGGGACTGCTTCCTGCTCCTGAGCGTCGTTTCCCTTATCGCCGCGGGCGGCATCGCCGTGTTCCGGATTCTGACCTCGTAGGATCGCCCGCGCAGCGCCGCTCCACAGCGCTGCCCCCGTACGCGTGCCGTCACCCGTCGCCAGCGAACACGGCTGCGGCCGGCGAAGGTCGGAGCTCATCGCGCCAGACCACCCGAGGCAAAAGGCGTCGGCGAGCGGCCTGGTGAGGTCGCCACGGGGCGGCTAACAGCCGGACAGAACGTCAACAGGGGCGCGCACGAACGCCTGATCTGGCACACGCTTATGCACGTACCGACGGACCGGCGGAAGAAAAGTTACAATTGGCTGGGACGACGGGGCATTTCCTGCAGCGTTTGCAGAAAAACTGTCGATCCAGTAGTGGGCGTGCTACATGGAGTTGCATCCGGAGGTGGCCATGTCCTGTGCCGATTTTGATGGCCCACAATGGGAACCTGACCCGGTGCTCGATCGCGAGGCTTGGCTTGAGCGGTTCCTCATGCGGGTGCAGCGGCTATGCGTGCTAATCGTTTCGACCGATTACCCCCTGATCGATATCCAAATTGAACGGGCCAACCTTCGGGAAGAAGCCGAACGCTTCTGCCCGGAAAAGATGGACGTTTACGACCGCATCTACGAGAGCCGGTTCGATCGGCTCATCGAGCAGTTCCGCGGCGCCGATTCGTCCGCTTACTGACCGGCCTTCCCACTGCCCCCCTCCACCAGCCACTCCGCATCGAAGACCGGACCATCGACACAGACCCGCCGGTAGTCGTGACCGTCGCCCGTCCTTACCGACACGACGCAACTGAAGCAAGCTCCGTACCCGCATGCCATGGGAGTTTCCAGGGACAGGAAGCAACGCGCCCCCCGCTCGCGGCACACATCCGCAAGCCTTCGCAGCATAGGCTCCGGCCCGCAACCGACCACAAGCACCTCTGAGGCGTCGACTCTGGCCAGCTCTGCTGCTACCGGCTCCGTGACCGGACCTGCGTAGCCGACGCTGCCATCATCGGTGGCAAGGGACAAGCGGACACCGGTCGATTTGAAGTCCCCCAGACACGCCAGGTAGCGCGCGCTTCGTGCTCCGTAGAACATCCGCACGGAACCGATGGGCCAGCGTGGTCTGGCCCGGTCGGGGCTGAGCCCGTAAGCGCGGGCTCCGGTGATCTCCTGGAGCAGAGCAAGGAACGGTGTTTGGCCGATTCCGCCGGCCACAAGCCATAGCTCCTGCGAATCCGGTAGGACATCGAAGCCGTTGCCCAATGGTCCCCAGATGTCGAGCTCGTCGCCCGGCCTCAGTTCGGTCAGAAGTGCCGTCTGCCGACCGACGACGAGGTAGACGAACTCGAGCGCTTTGCCCAACGTCGCGCTCGGCCATTCGACCACCTGGTAGAGGGCGTACGGCCGGCCGAGAAGCGGATCCTCCCGGTCCAGGCGGACCATGAAGAACTGGCCCGGTCGGATCCGTAACGCAACGGCCGACGAGTCGAGCCCCATCCGCCAGGTGCGCTCCGCCACCGGCCGATTCCAAAGAACCCTGCATCGCTCGGCTAACCAGTTCGCCATCACCGCGTCGCCCGTGCCCGGCGTTTCCTTGGCCGCCGACTGCCCCGCTTGGCCTTCCCCTGGCTGGCGGCGTCGCGCAGCGCCTGGAGCTCGTTCGGTCGTAGCGGTCGGAATTGCCCCGGCTTCAGGTACGGATCCGAGACCGGCCCGATCTTCACCCGGATGAGCTTCATCACCTTATGGCCCAACCTGGCCAGCATCCGGCGGATCTGCCGGTTATGCCCCTGCGATAGCACGATCTCCAGCCAGCGGCTCTTGCCTTGCCGCTTCAGCCGGCGCACCGAATCGGCCCGCACACGCCCGTCGCTAAGCCAGATCCCCTTGGTGAGCTGCGCGAGATCGTCGTCACTCGGATCGCCTGCTACCTGAACGTGGTAGGTCTTGGGAACCCCGTACCGCGGGTGGGTCAGCAGGTTGGCCAGCTCGCCGTCGTTCGTGACGATCATCAGTCCCTCGCTTGCCCGATCCAGCCTGCCGACCGGGAAGACCCGTTGTGCGATGCCGGCGAAAAAGTCCACGACCCGTACGCGCCCGCTCGGATCGTAGTTGGTGCAGAGCACGTTCTTCGGTTTGTAGAACAGGAAGTAGACCAGGCGTTCGAGCCGAATTCGCTCGCCGTCGACGCAGACCTCGTGCTTGTCTGGATCGACGCGAGTGCCCAGTTCACGCACCACCCGATCGTCGATTGTGACGCGACCTTCCCGGATCAGCTCCTCGACTTCGCGTCGAGAGCCCAATCCCGCGCGGGCCAGCAACTTGTTCAGTCTCTCCTCAGCCATTTCCGTGATCCTCTGCTAGCAATTGCGTGTTGGAAGAACCGTCCTCCGCCCCAACGCCCCGTCGCCCTCGCCGTTCGCACAGGAACGCGATCGCCACCGCGAACGCGGGCACCAGCGGCGTACGCATCCGCATCTCGGACCAGTACACGACATGGACCGTAGTAAGTGTAAGGCCCAGCAGGACCAAGGGGGCCACCGGGAGGAAGTTCCGCTCAAGCGTAGCCTGCGTCAGGGCCGCCACGGCGGCGCCGAACATCGCCAGGTACCAGGCCGCCAGTGCCCAGCGGACCGCGGTCGGCAGCGGGCGCGCGGGACTCAGCCGCCAAAGGACCAGCAGGCGGTGGCACGCTGCCCGCAAGAAGCCGCCTTGATCGCCGAGCACAGCGGCCAACGCGACCTGGTAGCAATGCCGGTCGTAGGCGACTTCTCGCCTTAACCTGCTTTCGCCCTGAGACCGCCCGGCACGGCCTCCTTGGAAACCCCGCAGCAGCGTTCTCTGAAGCTGCCGTAGCTCGTCCGGGCGGTAGGTCGCCAGGATACCCCGTTGCCTTAAGACGTCGTACCAGAGCCGATTGTTCCCCAGCGCAGCGGTATAGCCGCCATGGGTCGTGAGCGGAACCAACGCGCCCGAGAGCCGATAGTTCCGCACGATCCACGGCCCCCACACGAGGAGCCCCCCCGCGACAAAGGCCGCGCACATTGCCCCCCTCAACCGAGCGGAGCCGGGGGACGAAGCAAGGACGACGGCCGCGAGTGCGACCGCCCCCAATCCCACGTCAGGCCTGGTCAGAAGCGTCGCGGCCGCCAGTGCTCCCACCACAGTCCAACCGACCACGCGCAGACCGGGACGGACGCACCCAACGACCGCGACGACGAGCAGACAGAACACGGCGACCAACGCGGTGGTGGCCGTCTCGGTCATGACCTCCGTGACCCAATAGATCGCCAGAGGATCGAGAGCAACGACGAGACCGGCCGCGATCGCCGCCGGTCGGCCGAACCCGAGTTGGCGGACGCACGCAAGCGTAGCCCATATCGCAAGGGCAGCCAGCACGAGGTGCAGCACCGCGACGGCGAACTGGCGTCCCCCCTCCCCGGCAAAACAGGCCAGTGCCAGGAGAACGGGATAGCCAGGAGGCCGGTACGCGCTGCCGAGATAGGTCCCTTCCAACCAGATGGCCCGAGCGTACCGCCAATAGGAATCGGGGTCGGCGAGGAGACGGTCCCATCGGGCGGCCAGCGCAATGGCGCGGACGCTTACCCCTAACGCGAGGATCCAAAGCACACCAGGGGCGTGAAGAACCCGTGCGTGCCAGGCCGGTTTTAATCGGGGCCGATCCACGTTCTCCACGGGGGCATATGCCGAAAGTCGAGTTCCCAGGCGGACGCGATCGGGGGTGGATCCGGTCGCCGCGGTGCGCGGAAGCGGTTGCCGCTCGTCAGCAGAGCGCCTCCGACAACCGCGCTACCGGTTCAGTTTCTCCAGTCGCTGCGCCACGTCCCGGTAGGCGAAGTCGATCGCGGCCACTTCTTCGTAGTGGCGAAGCGCTTCGTCGCGATTTCCCATCTCCTCGAAGGTACGGCCGAGCAGGTAGTGGACCTCCTTCAACGCTTGTTCGTTCCGGCTGCCCGCGTTCTTGAGCTCGGCGAGCGCTTCGCTGTAGTTCCGCTCCGCGAGCCGGTAGATCTTTCGTGCGAAGAAACAGTTCCCCAGCCAAACGAGTGCATCGAGGCGAACTCGCGGGTCTTGGCGCACGCTCTGCAGGATGGTGATCGCTTCGTCGTAGAGGCGAGCCCGTGCCAGGCGGATGGCGTATTCCAGCTTGAGGACGGAGTCGGTGGGGTGACGTTCGGCGCGACGGCGGTACTCGCGTAGCTCGTAGTCGTTCAGCCGTCGCTCCAGTTCGGCGACCTTTTCCTGCTTGAGGGGGTTATTGGGATCGTCGGCGAGCTGGGCTTGAGCGACGCTCAGGTCGAAGCGCAGACGGTCGATCTCGATATCTGCCAGTTCGGTCTGCAGCTCAGGGTGCCCGCCGGTGGCGTGTAGCGACCGCTCCACGACGGCCGCTGCTTCATCCCAGCGGCGGAGTTGGCGTAGTCGCCGGGAGAGTTCGAGGCAGCGTGCTACGTCCGCCGGGTTCTCGTCCAGTTTCTGTTTCAGGCTATCGAGCGAAGCCGCCGGCTCGCTCTTGCCTGGCCGCTCCGTTGCGTGTTCCTGTTGCTCCTCATGGTGAACCAGGACATCGTGGACGTGTTCGGCCTGTTCGTAGCCGCCCCGCTCGATGGTCTCGGCCGCAGCCAGGTTCTTGACCCGACTGGCGGCCTCCTTGTCTTCGGGACGGAGCTGCTTGACCCGCTCCCACAAGGCGATGGCCCGGGAGTACTGACCGGTTTTTTCGTACAGCAAGGCGAGGATGCGGTGTGCGTCCGCGTCTTTAGGGCCGAAGCCGACGGCGGTCTCGGCGACCCAGACCGCACTATCGATGTGCCCCAACCGGTCGAGGATCTTCGCTTCGGCCACCAGGGCCGCCACGTCGCACGGATCGGTCTCGAGGATGTCTTCACATGCCTCCAGAGCGCTCGGGTAGTTGCCTCGGGCAAGCGCCGCTTTTAGCCGGGCGCGAGCACGCCATTTTTTCAGCGCCGCCACCGGGCTTTTTCTGCCCTCGCTTGCCTGTCTTTGCCGCTCGACCGCCCGCAGGGCGCGGCGGAACATCAGCACGTCGGGGCACAGCCGGCAGGCGTCCCGAAGCAGCCGGATCGCGTAGTCGAACTGCCCCTTCTTCGCCGCCTCCATCCCGTGAGCGTAGAAGCGTTGCGCTCGCTGACGTGCGTCGGCACCGCCTGTTGCAGAACCAACGTCTTGCATGCGGGCTTCACCTTTGCGGACAACTGACCGGAGCGCGATCCGACTACAGCATGATATCGTGCCCGGCCGTTCCGGACATAGTCGTCCGCCGCCCCGTGCTCGGGCCCGGGCACGGTCTGGCTCGTTTCCTTACGCTAGGTAGGCAGACGAAAGCCCTGCTGGGACTGTCAGGCGGCTCATTTGCCTTAGCGCGCTCGGGCAGCCGGTCCTACGATAGCATGATCGCGTTCCTGGTAGTTCGTCTATGAGCCACGCGTACCAAAGGTGTATCAACCCGGATTGTGCCGCAACGTACGACGTAGCCGAGCCGCTGTTCGGCTGCTCGGCGTGCGGCGACCTGCTCGACGTCGCCTACGAGTGGGACCGCTTGCCTCTGCCCCGCTCGTTGAGGGAGTTCGAAGCGAGCTGGTCCGAGCGGGACAACCCCCTCTGTTTCAGTGGAGTCTGGCGGTTTCGCGCGCTGCTGCCCTTTGTCACCTCCGAGTACGTGGTCACGATTGGTGAGGGCCAGACGTTGCTGCGGCAGTCCGAGCGAGTCGCCGCGTACGTGGGTCTGTCGCCCGGGCGGCTGTTCCTGCAGTACGAGGGGCTGAACCCGTCGGGGAGCTTCAAGGACAACGGGATGACGGCCTGCCTATCGCATGCCCGGCTTTGCGGCGCGAAGCGAGCCGCCTGCGCCTCGACGGGCAACACCTCGGCCTCCCTGGCGCTCTTCTGCGCCGCCGCCGGCTGGCCCAGCCCGATTGTTTTCGTCGGTTCCGGCAAGATCGCGTACGGAAAACTGTCGCAGGCCCTCGAATACGGCGCCCTGACCCTGCAAATCATGGGGGATTTCGATGATGCCATGCGGCAGGTCCAACAGGCAGCCCGGCACTTGAAGCTGTACCTGGCCAACAGCTTGAATCCGTTCCGTCTCGAAGGCCAGAAGGCGATCATGTACCGTGTCCTGGAATCGTTGCGTTGGACCGTGCCCGATTGGATCGTGGTTCCTGGGGGCAACCTGGGAAACTCCAGTGCGTTTGGAAAAGCCTGGCAGGAACTCCGCGATCTTGGTCTTGTCGACCGGGTACCTCGTTTGGCCATCATCAATGCGGCGGGGGCAGATACGTTGTACCAGCTCTACGAGGTCCGCGGCCTCCGCTGGAATGGGGGCCGACCTGACATGCGGCTTGTGGAGGAGTTCTACCGGCAGCTTGACGCACAGAACAAGCGGGCGAACACGATCGCCAGCGCGATTGAGATCAATCGCCCGGTGAACCTGAAGAAGGCGCTTCGTGCCCTGGAGATCTGTGACGGCGTCGTGCGTCGCGTCACGGACCAGGAGATCCTGGATGCGAAGGCCCAGGTGGGAGCGGGCGGGCTGGGGTGCGAGCCGGCCAGCGCCGCTTCCGTGGCCGGGGTTAAACGGCTTGTGGAAGAGGGGGTCATTGGGCGGGACGAAACCGTCGTCTGCATCCTCACCGGCCACCTGCTCAAGGACCCGGTCGCGACGGTGGCCTATCACGGGACCGACCAGAAGCAGTTCGAGGCAGTGCTTGGGTCACGGGGCGTGAAGCGGGCCACCTTCGCGAACCGGCCGGTGGTGGTGCCTAATGATCTGGAAGAGATTCTGCGAGCGATCCAGTTGTATGCAACGAGGTGATCGTCGATGGGTGCGAACCTGCGTATCGCGGTGCACGGTGCATGCGGCCGTATGGGCCGGAGGCTGGTCCAATTGATTCACGAGGCCGACGATCTGGAGCTTGCGGCTGCTCTGGAATCGCCCACCCACCCCTACCACGGCCGTGACATCGGTGAGGTTTGCGGGTTGGGCGCGCTCGGGGTAGTTGTGAGCGACGGCTTACCTCCCCATGCTGCGGATGTGGTGATCGATTTTTCCGTCCCCGAGGCGTCCGTGGCAATCAGCCGGTGGTGCGCCGACGCAGGCATTCCCCTGGTGGTGGCCACCACGGGCTTCACCGACGAACAGCGCGTCCAACTGATCGCCGCTGCCAAACGGATCCCTCTGCTGGTGAGCCCGAACATGAGCATCGCGGTGAATCTGCTCATGGTGCTGGTTCGCCAGGCCGCCGAACGGCTCCGCGATGCCGACGCCGACGTGGAGATCATCGAGCGGCACCATCGCTACAAGAAGGACGCACCCAGCGGGACGGCGCTCGAATTCGGCCGCATCATCAGCGAGTCCATGGGGGGCAAACGCTTCGTCCATGGACGTTCTGGCCAGACGGGCGAGCGACCGCGGGACGAGATCGGCTTTCACGCCTTACGCGTGGGGGACAACGTGGGGGAACACACGATCGTCTTCGGGCTACTTGGAGAAACGCTCGAGTTCACCCACCGCGCCTCAAGTCGGGACTGCTACGCACGCGGGGCACTCTACGGCGCCCGGTTGCTCGTAAGCAAGTCCCCCGGACTGTACAACATGCGGCAGTTACTCGGGCTTGAGTGACCGCTGCCCCCTTTCGACGAGATACGGACCGATGGGAGCCCCTGCGCCCAATAGCCGCACATCGTCTCAACGAACCCGCGCCTTGAACCAGACTGCCCCCTGTTCACCCGGTTGGATCGTGCCGCTGATGTCCCAGCGCAGGACCGCTGAGCCGGCTCGATTCTCGCCCACCGTGAACACGGCACCCCGGCTAGAGCCTGCGCTATCGGGCACGTACTCGAGCCGAGGCAGCAGGCTGTCCATGATCGAGAGGCTTTCCACGGGGGTATCCCCTACGTTCTTCCAGTAGATCGCGAACTCGACGATCTCTCCGGGCCCGGCCTCGGCCGTGTTGGCCAGTTTCCACATCACGATCTGCCCGGGTTCCTTCGGTGGCTCCTCGACCCGAACGACCGCTTCTTCTCGAGCCACCCCCTTCACAACAACGCCGCTCTGCGCCAGGTAGGTATAGTGCGGCAGTTGTTCGCTCCGCCACACCTCAGCAGCTCGGATCCGCGCCGCCAGCCAGGCTTGCCGGCTCGAGGAAAGGCCCGCGTTTGTCAGCGCCAGCGTCAGCCGGGCCAAGCCGGAGAGCTGCCGAACCCCGTGCAGGACACGGACGTCGCTGGCAATCGCCGTCCCTTCTTCGGCCTGGGCAACCACCGGCCGAATCTCCCCCCGTTCCAGGGCGACGTCGCGGCGTTGTTGCCGTACTTCCGCTCTCGAGGTCCCCGTCAGGCTGCCACCCAGCGCCGTCCGTTCGAGAGTGAGAGCGGGCCTCACGGAACGTTCTAACCCCCCTCGACGAACGGTGCGCACGGCGATGAATCTCGGGGCAAACAGAAAGATCGGTCTGGCCACCGCCTTGCGTAGCTGCTTACCGCTGGAGTAGAACCCTACCGTATCACTGGGGTCGAGCCCGAAGGTGATCCCGGCCGGGTCGCGTCCAGCCGGGGGATAGCGATCGCCTCCGTCATAGAGCAAGGCAGGGTTAATCCGATCGGGGTCTAAACGCGCCGGTCCGGTGGGTACGGAGAGATCCTCTTCGGCACCGAAGATGCCCGGCAGCGGGAGCATGCTGCGCCGCGCCCGCACGTCGAAGCTCGCCTGCCGGATGTGCTGCTCAACTAGCTCGCGCTCTCCCCGTCTGCTCGGACGGCTGTGTTGGGGGGCCGAGCGAAGGGTGACCGGGCCACGGGGTAACGTGTCCGCTTCGCTCAACTCGTACACACGGCTACCTGCCATGAGCACGGCAAGGGGAACACCGTGGTCGTAGGCCACCTGCATCGGGTCGCGATGGATGGGCGCATCGACCTGCAACACGTCCGTGGCCGGGTACTTCACCGCCAGCGCCGTATCGGGCCGCTCCAGTGTGATTACCTTGATCACGAGAGCTCCGCGGTCGATGTCGAGAAAGTCCCCCTCGGTCAGCAGAACGGGCACGGGATGAACCCAGGGATCGACACCCGGTGGGGTTTGCAGGCCATCGAGAACGCGAATGCTCGCGCTGACGAGGCGGGGCTCGTCGGCGACGATGGTGCGGATACGGAAGACGTAAGTCCGTCCGACGGCCAGCTCCGCGGCAAACGGAACCTCGGCCCGAATCCATCCGTTGTCGCTAAGCAATTCGACCCGCGCGCCTGCTGGAGCCAGCCACTGAATGATCAGGTGGTCCGATGCGGAAGTTTCGGCCCGCGGCGAGTCCGCCCCCACGTTCTCCTCAGCTACGGCACCGGCCAGCACGGCGAACAGAAACAGCAAGGCGGCGGCAAACCTGCCGCTCCCGCGAATTCTCCCCAGAACGGTTCGTAGAGACCGCATAATTCGTCCTCAGAGCCCCAGCTTTGGGAGTGCCGAGTGAAGAAGGGCCACTCGTGTAACCGACGGTTCATTTCGGAAGAGGGAGCGGGAACATCCCTGTTCGCCGCCCCCTCTAGAGTCCCTCACGGGTGCACTGAGCCGATGTTGAGAACCCAGCCCGTGGGTCATTTCCCCGTCGATGGTCGCGACACGTGCACGGCGTTGCGCTCTTTCTGAGCCGCTCCCTCAGCCTCTTCCACGGTCGCGGGCATCACCCCGTGATCAGCGACGACCTGTGTCTGACTGTAGACGGGGCTGCTGTGGGGGAGCTCGAGGTCGATGCTCCCCATGCGAATGACGACGAGAATGCTGCCCCGCCGCTCGGCTTCAGCAATGGGATCGACGCCCGGACCAAGACGGGTCGAAACCAGGGTTTCAACCCCCGCAATCGCAAGCTCCTGATGCTCGGGATCGGGCAGGTAGATCACCTTGGTTACGTAATTGCCCGCCTCAACCTGATCGAAATCCTCGTCGGTGAACTCCACCGGCACCGCGTTGTGCGCCAGGTACGCGGCCGTCTCGGGAGTGGCCGGGGCCACTTCAAGAGTGGGGTAGACGACCAAGCCGTCCCTATCCGGTATGTTGGTCAACTTGAGCCGGTAGATGGCCCCCTGCTCGAAGTTGTACCGCCCTGGCACGGTGATCTGACCCTCGGCAAACGCAGCCGTGGTCCCTTCAGCGATTTGCCAGCCGATCTCCATCCCCTCGGGCCTTAAGAAACGCACCTGAGTGCGCGTGACCGGAAATCGGGCTCTCTGCTCCGTCGGTGCCATGAAGGAGGCGTGGACCACACCAAGGAGATGGTCGTCCCTGACGGTCATACCGCGGTTGGTGTAGCAACCCGTGGCGCAAAGCAAGGGGACTGCGGCCAATATGGATACGACCCGTTTCATTGCTCCTCCTCGGTCCCCCATCCGGACCGCTTTCCGTGCAAGACGCAGACTTTAGGGATGAGTCCCGAATGCACACTTGCCCTGACCTGGCGGCGTTGTCGTCGTCCCGTGAACCTCCCGTCTGTCGGTTCGTACCGTCAATGGGTGCTCATGAGTAGGCGGGAGCACGCTTCGACTACCGCCGATGCTTCCGCCGTTTTCTTCGGCAGAGTGGTCTGGAAAACTTGCGAAAAATCCAGCATGATCCGTAACTTCCGCACAACAAGCGAGCCTGTTAGAACCACCGGCGACCTGAGTCTTGCCACGTGGCTACTCGCATCAACGGCCGTCCTCCTCGTTGCTCTCGCCGCCGTGGCCCAAACCAAGAAGTCCACACCGGCCCCCGATGGCCGAGCCGCCCAGGGCGAGCAGAAGAAAGCAACGGCGCCCCAGCGGCGAGCAGTGCGTACAGAAGCGGAGCTACGGACGAACCGCCAGGTGCAGGAAATACTCGAATCGATCGAGCAACACCTGCGCAATGCCCGCTGGATTCGAACCCACATTCGCCAGGAAGTGGAACTGCTGGGACAGAAGTTCACCGCCGAGGGGGAATACATCTGGGCCCAAGGCAACCGTATGCGGCTGGAACTTAACATCCGCGTCTCTGACGTCACGGGTCGGCTCCTTGAGATCTGCGACGGCCGAGATCAATGGCACGTCGAGGAGATCCTTGACGTCAAAAAGGTCGAACACCTGGACCTCGAACAATGTGGCGATGTCCTGAACGATCCCGACTTCGACAAGAACCAACGACAGGCTTTCCTGGACGCGCGCGGATTCGCCGGTTTGGCCCCCTTTGTCGATGCGCTCCAGGAGTTCTTCGTCTTCACCACCCTGGAAAAGGTGGAGCAGGACGGGAAGAAGATCCTGATCGCGCGCGGTACGTGGAACGAGGAAAAACTGGGAGGTGACCAGCCGGTCGAACCCGAACCGGCGGCCACACCGGATCAACAGGGGCAACAGACCGCCCAGCAGCAACAGCAGCAACAACAGGAACGGCAGCGTTTCTCGGTTTTGAACCTGCCCCCCGAGATGCCCAGCAGCATCGCGGTCTGGATCGATCCTGACGGACTATGGGTTCGCAGGGTCGAGATGGTGGCAGAACGTGCCCCGAAGGACCGGCCCAGCCGCCTGATCGTGGAGTTCAGCGAGCCCGAGCTGAAGGAAGAGGTCGACAGGAAAGTGTTCGAGTACCAGCCCCCCGACGATGTCCGCGTGGCGGATCGTACCGGCGTGGTGATCGAGACCTTGAAGCTCGTCCTCCAACAGTCTCAAGCGGCGCGATCGGCCTCTTCCGAAAGTGCTGCAACCGCGCCAATGCAACAGGGCTCCGTATCCGGTGGCGGCCTTCTGGGACCGACCCGCAAACCCGCTGCTACACAGCAACCACCGAAGAAGGCCGAGCCTAAGCCAGAGGAAACCAGAACAGATCGGGGCACCCCTGGGCAACCAGCTAAAGACAAGAAAGAACAGCGGTCGAACTGAACGCGGGAACGAGCATCTGACGTCGAACACGCTCGTCGAGCACTGTTCTGAGCCGATTTCCTCGGCCAACCCGCCTTTGCTGCTTCCCGACGCACTTCGACCCAGCAGCCCCGACCGTCCTCGGCAAGGACGGCCTCGAACGAAGCATGCGAATCGCTTGAGCATGGCCGGTTCTCTGGCACATCGGACAGAGGTCGCCGGGATCTCCGTCTAGCTGCATGCCCCCTTCGCACACACCGTCCCTTCGGCATGCTGCATTGGCTGGAACCGGAGCATCCGTAAGATTTGCGTAAGGTGGGCGATGGAAAGGTGTGGGGTCCCGAACACGGTACAGCCATGTTCCAAAAAGTTGCGCCGTATCCCAACCTGGTTGCAGGAGAACACAAGGTCCTGCAGTTCTGGGCCGACACGAACGCGTTCGAGGTACTCCGCCGCAAGAACGCCGGCAAACCGCGCTGGTCCTTCCTGGATGGCCCGATCACGGCCAATAACCCGATGGGCGTCCACCACGCCTGGGGCCGCACGCTCAAGGACGCCTACCACCGCTTCTACGCCATGACCGGACACGACATGCGCTACCAGAACGGCTTCGACTGCCAGGGGCTCTGGGTCGAAGTCGAGGTGGAGCGCGAGCTGGGGTTCAAGTCGAAGCGGGACATCGAAGAGTACGGGCTCGAACGGTTCATCAACAAGTGCAAGGAACGGGTGATCAAATACTCGCGCATCCAGACCGAGCAGTCGATCCGCCTCGGCTACTGGATGGACTGGGCGAACTCGTACTACACCATGTCCCCCGAGAACAACTACGCGATCTGGTCGTTTCTCAAGAAATGCCACCAGCGGGGCAAGATCTACAAGGGGGTGGACGCCATGCCCTGGTGCCCGCGGTGCGGTACCGGCATCTCGGAGCAAGAGCGAAAAGAGGGGTACAAAACGGTCGTTGACGATGCGGTGTACGTACGCTTCCCCTTGCTCGATGAGCCGGACGGCTACTTGCTCGTCTGGACGACCACCCCGTGGACGCTCGCTGCCAACGTGGCTGCCGCGGTGCATCCCGAGCTGACGTACGCTCAGGTACGCCAGGGAGACGCGACCTACTACCTGCTGAAGTCGAGGCTGGACGTGCTCGCGAAAAACGGGCCCTACGAACTCGTGAACGAGTTCCCGGGCGAGCGACTGGTAGGCCGCCGTTACCGCGGTCCATTCGACGAACTGGAAGCAGCTCAACTCGCTCGGGACGCCCACCGCGTCATCCCGTGGGATGAGGTGAGTGAAACGGAAGGTACCGGTATCGTCCACATCGCACCGGGCTGCGGCAAAGAAGACTTCGACCTCGGCAAAGAACATGGCCTTCCTGTCCTCGCCCCAATTGACGACGAGGGCATTTACGTGCAGGGCTATGGCCCCCTGACCGGAAAGTATGCGGGGGAAGTGGCACCTCTCGTCTTCCAGTGGCTGAAGGACAGGGGAATGTTCTATACGGCCGAGAAGTACCGGCACGACTATCCCCACTGCTGGCGATGCGGCACCCCCCTGCTGTTCCGCGTCGTAGACGAGTGGTTCATCCGGATGGATTGGCGGGACGAGATCAAGGAGGTTGCCCGCCAGATCCGCTGGATTCCCGACTTCGGTTTGCAGCTCGAGCTCGACTGGCTCACCAACATGGGCGACTGGATGATCTCGAAGAAGCGCTACTGGGGGCTCGCGCTGCCCATCTTCGAATGTCCCAACTGCTGCACGTTCGACGTGATCGGCAGCCGTGAGGAACTGCGCGAGCGGTGTGTGGCCGGCTGGGAAGAGTTCGTGGGGGATCCCAAGAATCCCAATACCCCCCACAGACCCTGGATCGACGCAGTACGCATCGCCTGCCCGAACTGCGGCACGCCGACGCCGAGAATCCCCGACGTCGGTAACCCCTGGCTCGACGCCGGCATCGTGGCCTACTCGACGGTGAAGTACTTCGAGGACAGGGAGTACTGGCGGAAGTGGATCCCTGCGGACCTGATCCTCGAATGCTTCCCCGGCCAGTTCCGCAACTGGTTCTACGCTTTGCTTGCGATGAGCACGATGATGGAAAACATCCCCCCAACAAAAACGATCCTCGGCCACGCTCTGGTGCGGGATGAAAAGGGCGAGGAGATGCACAAGTCGAAGGGGAACGCGATCTGGTTCGACGACGCGGCCGAGAAGATGGGCGCCGACGTGATGCGCTGGATCTACTGCCGACAGAACCCGGTTCAGAACCTGAACTTCGGCTACAACGTGGGCCGTGAAGTGGAACGGAAAGTGTTCCGCGCACTCTGGAACACGTACCGTTTCTTCTGCGAGTACGCCCGGTTGGATGAGTTTGACCCCAACCAGCCGCGGATCCCGGTGGCCGAGCGGCCGGAGCTGGACAGGTGGATCCTCTCAGAGCTCCAGATCCTCATTCAGGAGGCGCACAAGCACTGGTCCAGCTACGACCACCATCCGTTCGCCCGGCTCGCGGAACACTTCATCGAAGAGCAGCTTTCCAACTGGTACGTGCGGCGGAGCCGCCGGCGATTCTGGGCCAAGCGGGGCGAAAATGACCGCTCCAAGTGGGCAGCGTACCAGACCCTGTATGAGGTCCTGCTCACCCTGACCAAGTTGCTCGCCCCGATCATCCCCTTCCTCACCGAAAGGATCTACCAGAACCTGGTACATGGCCGCGACCTGCTCCTGTGGGGAGAACCCGGTGGCCTGGATCGCTCCAGCGTGCAGCCCGATCCGGCGGCGTCCCCCCCGAACAGCGTCCACCACTGCGAATTCCCGGTGGCCGATGAGTCGCTGATCGACCGCGAGCTCAACGCGCAAATGAGGCTTGTGCAGGATCTGGTAACGGCGGCCCACGCGCTCCGCGAAGCAGCCGGACATCGGGTGCGCCAGCCGCTTGCGGCTCTGAAAGTGTCTGCTCCCCAGACCTGGCAGCGCGACGCCATCGAACGCATGGCCGATGTGCTGAAGGAAGAGCTCAACATCAAGCAGGTCGAGCTTGCCTCCGAAGGCGAATTGGGCGACATTCGAGCCGTTCCCAACGAAAAGGCAGTGCGGAAGGCATTCGGCAAGCTTGCCGAACGCGTCGCCGAACAGATCCAGTCACTGGGGGCCGGGCCGATCCAGGCGCTGCTGCGAGGAGAAAGCTACCAGCTTACCGCAGAGGGGCAGTCCGTCGAGTTAAGCCCGAGCCACGTCAGGTTAGTGCTCCAGAGTGCACCTGACTGGCTGGTCGCCCAGGTGGGCGACGTCACCGTTGCCCTGGATACCAGGTTGACGCCGGAGCTGATTGCCGAGGGCTGGGTGCGCGACCTCGTGCGGCACATCCAGCAACTGCGAAAGGAGTCCGGGTTGAATGTGGAAGACCACATCTCGCTGTCGATCGAAACCGACGCCGCCGAACTCCAGAAAGCGTTCGAACAGTGGAGCGAGTACATCCGGCGCGAAACCCTGGCGGACGTGCTCGAATTCGGCTCGGGCAACGGTAACGAGAAGACGGTCAAGGTTGGCGGCCGGGAGGTGCGCCTGGCCCTGCAAAAACACCCTGCTTCCTGATGTGGGGGCAGATCCCCACGCACCGCTGTTCGGCGCTGACCACGGCTCCCGTATGCCCGCGGGCACCGCTGCCACCGATCGCTGAAACGAAAAACCGTGGTTGATCGGCAAAGGCCTGCCCCCTGCCTGGCGACTCTCGCTGCCGCCTGGGGCGCACACGTGTGCCCGAGTCATCCCCCTTAGCCGCGCTCCCGTGATCCGCTCGGCGCACCAATGTGGGGGAGCGGAGGTGGCCAGGGTGAGACCTGCCCAGTCGCATGCGAAGCGGTTGCAGGGGGCAGCGCACGCACGAATCGCCGGAATGTAGAATCAATTCTGCGGCTGCCCCGTGTTACCCGACGCCCACCGCAGGGGGGGTCGCTGTCTTCGGCCCAAACAGGCTCCGTCTGGGCACGAGAGCCCAGCGTCGTGGTGGGCTATCAAGAGCGGCGGCTGCGGAGAGGTTCCGCGGCGGAAAGCCGGGGCGTGTGAGACCTCCCAGGACAGGACCCGTTACGAGCCGTACACGATGTGGCTGTTTC
>Ga0256839_1001685_pt1 | contig 26261 bp, 17 predicted proteins | sample 354166metaG_FD_185968 | JGI IMG/M metagenome (GOLD analysis project Ga0256839, IMG submission 185968) | Hydrothermal vent microbial communities from Mid Atlantic Ridge, Atlantic Ocean - 354-166 | ecosystem: Environmental > Aquatic > Marine > Hydrothermal vents | place: Atlantic Ocean: Mid... | reverse complement strand
CGGCCAGAATTTCTCGATGAAGAGCACGAGATACTTTGATGTCGAGGAAATTCATGTTCATCTCGGTATCCACGACGAAATCGGGATTTTCCACCGAAGTTCGAGTGCGCTGAGCTTCACGCGTGCCGTTGACAATGACGAAATGGGGCGAAAGCAAATGCGTTACCTCCAGGTTTGTGATTGACGAACCTTCCGCTACGAACTGCGGCCCCTCGTACCCACCTTCGACTTCGCGCAACAATTGCAAAGCAACCGGCTGCCCGTCTTCACAAATCAACTCCCAGTTGCGGTGAATCGTAAAAGAAGCCGTTACGTTGGGACCTTCGTGAGAACGCACAAAAGTGGTATCCCCCGAATCTCCACAGTTTAACGATTTGGCATAAGCATCGGTAACTACGGCCGCTTCTTCAGCTTCGGCCGAAAGTCCTTCGGTTTCCGGAGCAATGGATTTGGAAATCATTTCTACAGCCTGCTCTTCACTGAGCATTTCCTCCTGTACCTGATTTTGCTCTTGGCTCGGCTCAATGTTATCCTGATGGCACGCAGTGAACATCAGAAAACCCAAGCTGAGAAAAAAGCCTAAAAAAATGCGTGAATTTTTCATGTCTTTTTTGTTTTTTAAAAAGTGAAAAAATGAAAGGCAACATCAAACCGGAGTTTGATACAGACACAAGTTGATAAAAACCAGCTTTTAGATGAAACCACTGCCCGTAAGCTGTCTCTTAGACGCGCTTAGACGGCAAGGGTTTATTTGAATCGACAGATAAAGGTCATACCGATGAAACAGCTTGATTTCCATCCGGCTTCTTTGTCGTTAGCTCGTGATAAATTTCCAGATAACGTGGATTGTTGGTACCCATAAGGCTGTCCCAGATGTTGAAATACAAACCGAAGTTGTACTGAACCTGCTGGTGATGCAAATTGTGATGGGTAGAAGTGTTGAGCCACTTGAGCAAAGAATGCCGTGTAAGCCTTGACGGAAACAATTCATACCCCAAATGGCCGACTATATTCCACAACAGCAGCCAAAAGCTCAAAAAGAAAAGCGCTGCAGGGTGGAGGGGAATCACAAAGACCAAAACGGGAACAAAAGCAATTTCCAGAACGGCCTCCAAAGGATGGAAGTCAAAAGCTGTCCAGGGTGTGGGATTGCGAGAACGGTGATGCTCTTTATGTATCCAAAACAAGCGGGGATGGTGCATCAGACGATGCATCCAGTAAAAATACGTGTCGTGAACAAAAATCAGAAAAACCAGTGTGAACAAAAAATACCCCCAGCCGTATTCTTTTATTTCGGGGTACAACAAAGTCAGCCCCGAGAGCCGTAGAAAGTAAATACCCACCACCACAGCCACAAAAACAAGAGAGGTAAAAAAGGAGTATTTCATTTCTTCCAGCATCCTCTTAGTCCGAGGCAAACATTTTTGTATTTTTTTAGGTCTAAACCGCTGGGGATAAAAGTGGTAAAAGAAGAGGAAAGTAGCACCGGCGGCCAATAGATAGCGCAGGTAAAAAAAGGCCGTTCCGATTATCCATCCAATCAGATACCCTCCTTGTTCGAGCAGGCATTTCATAACTTTGATTTTCGTTAAAGACCATTCCGCCTGATGCAGGCTCAACTGCACCAGACGGAAAGAACACATTTACCAGGCAAGGTGGTAAGTCGTCCCATTGATGATGACATCGGCAGAGGAGTTGCCCAGCAGGACAATAGTGCCTTCGAAAGTATAGTTGCCTCCACCTTCGAGTTCTGCTGTCAAAGTGTAGGTAATCAGTCCGCTGTCTATTTTGTGATTTCCCTTGTTGATGTTGATGTTCTCAAAGCTCATATCCAGCTGGGAAGTAAAAGCATTCTGATTGCGCACCAAAGACGCCTGTGAACCACTGCGCGAATAAGTGCCGTTGAGAATATAATCGGTGCCTACCATTAAGTTGTCCAGATTCCAGGAAGACTGGCCGCTATCAGAAGAAGTCATGACTTGACCGGTATAAGAACCTGTGGTTTGCGAGGTATAGTCCATGGAAACGGGGATGTCCAAATCGTTGCAGTTCAGGACAAAGGTGCTACCGGTCGAATAGCTGGCTTGCGCCAAAGTGCCGTTGTACTCATAAACAAAGCTCGTATCCTTTTCTTGCCCGCAAGGGGAATCCAGCAGGCTCTTTTGAGCATAATCGTCGGCAATGACCGCCGCTTGTTCGGCTTCCTTGGAAAGCCCACCGGATTCATCACTCAAAGAAATCTCAATGATATCCAGAGCGTCTTCCTCCGACATTTCCTTAGTGGCGGGATCACCCTCATCCATATTGTCAGGGCGGCAGGAAGCAAAAGCAAAAAGGGCTGAAGTCAAAAACAAAGCGATGATTTTCCAATTCGTTTTCATCTTAAAAAAGTTTGAACATGAAAAAATGGGTTGATTGCAGGAGCAAAGGAAAGAGGGCTGACGGCCTTTAGGCAAATCATTTCAACCTGCAGAGGCTATTTTTCAATATCCTGCGAAAAGGGAAAAAAAGGAGCCGAAAAACACTTTAACTCCAGTTTATGGTTGCTGAGCTTCCACTTGTTGAAGCTGAAAAGCAATTCGTTGAACAAATACCTCGATTTGTTCTTACAGATAGTATCTTTAAGGTGGAAATATACTCGTGATAAAACGGTGGAGAGATAAAGCGACAAAATATCGTTTTTCTCCCAAGTTTTTAGGACAAGCTGATAAAAAACATGCTTGCAAAAACAAAATCTCTACTTACGCTTAATCGCCGGGGAATACACCTCCTGCTGCATGCCGGTATCTGGCTGGTTGCCCTGGGCCTGCACACCATGGTATTTCTGGGTCAATTGCCTTGGAACGTCCTGTGGATACGGTCTCTGTTAAACATAGGCCTGATGGCTCTGGTGTTCTACACCAATCTGTACCTCATGCAAAGGCTTTTTACGCGCTACCACTATTTGCGCTATTTTTTCTGGTTGATGCTACTTTTCTTCGGCACAGCTCTGTTCCGAGCTTACTTCAACATCCGGCTGACCAGCCTACCCGGAGAAATGACCCGAATAAACCTCCAATCAGCCCTGACCATAGCCGCCTTTATCACCAACATAGCCATCATAGCCGTGAGTATTTTTTACGGCTTGCTGCAGTACTACCAGCAAAAAGAAGCCCTAAAACGCAAGCTGGAACAAGAGCGCAGAGAAGCTGAATTGCAGTTTCTCAAAGCACAAATCAATCCCCATTTCCTGTTCAATACCCTCAACAACATCTACTCCCTGGCCATCGCCAAATCTGAAAAAACAGCTGAGATGGTCCTGCGCTTGTCCGACTTGTTGCGCTACGTCATTTACGAAGGGCAAAAAGAACGGGTACCCTTAGCCAAGGAACTCAAGCATATAGAGGAGTTCGTAGCTTTGTTCAAAATGAAAATGGAGCAAAAACCGCAACTGGAATTTCAATACTCGGGCAACCCCTCCGGATGGGAAGTAGAACCGCTTATGCTCATGCCTCTGGTGGAAAATTGTTTCAAGCACTGCGATTTTGACATCAACGCAAGCGCTTATGCCCGCATTGAGGTAAACATCAAAGACGGCTTTCTGAATTTCACTACAAAAAATAGCGTGGACAAACGCCACGAACAAAAAGACAAAGTAGGAGGCGTGGGGCTACACAACATGCGCAAGCGCTTGGCCTTGCTCTATCCCAATGCCCATCACTTTACCGTTAAACAAACTGACACTTCTTTTGAAGTCAGCCTACAGCTACCCCTTACCTCCTCTTGAACAATACAGAGAACACTTAACCCACACACCACTCATGAAAGTTTTAGCTGTTGACGACGAATATCTGGCCTTAAAGTTGCTCGAGGAATTTATTGCCCAGGTTCCTGAGCTGCAGCCGGCGGGCTTTGTCAAGTCTCCCATGGAAGCCCTGGAAATACTGCAAGAGCAAAACATCGATCTGCTTTTTCTAGACATCCAGATGCCCACCCTTTCGGGAAACAATTTGTTAAAATCTCTGCCACATCCACCCCTGACCATCTTCACCACAGCTTATGCCAACTACGCTGCCGAGGCTTTTGACTTGGATGCCGTAGATTATTTGCTCAAGCCCTTTTCTTTTGAGCGCTTTCTCAAGGCCGTAAATAAAGCCAAAGAAATGCACCGTCGCAGGCAGCAAGGACCTCCCCCTGTTCTCCTTGCCAATAAATCTTCCGGAAAAGATTTTCTGGCGGTAAAAGTAGATGGCACGCTAAAAAAAATCTACTTTAAAGACATCCTCTTTGTCGAAGGCCTCAAAGAATACGTTCGCATCCACTGTGATCACGGCAGATACGTAGTGCTCAACCGCATGAAATCCCTGGTAGAAGTCCTACCATCCAACAGCTTTATGCGCGTACACAAATCTTACATCATAGCTTGTGATCGCGTCCGGGGCATAGATGGGAATATGCTGGAAATCGGAGAACACAGAATTCCCGTCAGCAGAGGAAAGCGAGAAGAAGTCGTGAAAAGGATTTTTTATTCCAAAGAATAAAGCCAAAGGAGTTGGCAAGCAGCACAAAGCTACTTGCCAACTCTCGCCATCTACCCAAACCGAAACGGTTTGGAGCATTTACGACTCGCAGACGGGCGAAAGACAGGGAATTTGAGGGGTTGACGCCTCACAAATCGCCCCGCCACGAGTATAGCCTTTACTCCATGCGTATAAAACGCTTCATGAGAGGCGGTTGTCCCGCTCTATACCATTCCAACACATAGACTCCGGCAGGCCAGGAAGACAGGTCAATCTCCACTTCACGGGTCTCTGTAAAAGTGCCCGCATACAGCAAGGTTCCCGAAAGACTGCGGATACTAAGGCTCAGCTGTCCGGAAAAGGAAGAGGGCCACTGAACGACCAGACGATCCGTAGCCGGATTGGGGAAGAAGGTAAAATCTTCCACCGTTTTCGTTTTGCCGAAAGGCAGAGCCCAAGAAGTTCCCTGATGCACATCGGGATGCTCGCTGTAGAGCAAACCATTTAAGGTAGTAAACTGATAGACCATAGCAGACCAGGGCGTCCAACCGAAAGCACAAAGGGTCTTGGTTTGGTATTCGTAGGTAGTAGCCGGGTTTAGGTTTTCAAGCAGCGCAGCAGTGTCTTGAGTGGTTATACGTACCCAATCGGCTTCCCCGCCGCCGAGAGGACGATAACGCAGGCGATAAAGGAAGGCATTGGGTATAGGTTGCCAACTGATTAGGGCTGAATTCATGGTGGTAGAAACCGGCTCTATAGGAATAAAAGCCTGACAATCGGGACTATCCATTCCGTCCGGGGTGGTAAAGAAAAACAGCTCCGACCAGTCCGTCAATCCATCTGCACAGCGGCTGCGCAGCTGGTATTCATAAGCGGTATTTGCCGAAAGGCCAACCAAAGTAATATGAGAAGTGAAAGTGCCCTTTTGTTTCCAGGGATCTGTGCTGCCCATGAGACGATAGCGAATGTTGTATTTCAAAGCACCCGGCACAGGAGGCCAGGAAATCAATGCCGTATTGGCTGTAGGTTGTGCCATGGCATTGAGGGGCGGAACACAGTCTGTAGGGGGAAAAGTATCTTGGGTGGTAAAAGAAAAAACCGTAGAAAAATCTCCTTCACCACAACCATTTTGAGCTGCAACATGCCAGAAATAGGTCGTATTCGGGGCAAGAGGTCCTGCGACGTAAAAGGTATCGGCCGGCATAGCACTTTCTGCCAAGGTCGTAAAGACGCTATCGGTAGCGACCTCCAGATAGTAAGATGTAGCGCCGTTTTCCGTTGCCCAGCTGAGCAGAGGAGACAGCGGCATATTTAAAGTCCCGTCGGGTGGGCTGAGAAGCACGACCTGAGCAGGAGCCGCCGCCTGTACAATCAATACACCACTAACTAGGTGCATCGTGCCGGGCGTGCTACCAACGACTTCAAAAGGATACGTGCCGGGAGGTACCGAAGCAGGGTTTTCAACGATTAAAGTCAGGGTATCGGGGGGAAGCGCCGGATTGGCAGAAAAAGTGGCATTCGTACCGGCAGGCAAGCCATTAACCGACAGCGCAACCGAGTCGCTGAAATTTCCAACAACACCCAGCGCTACCAGGTAAGAAGCATTCACCCCCTGGCAAACGGTCATTTGCGGGTTGAGTAAACTGATGGTAAAATCTGCCTCAGAGCCTCCCACAATGGTAAAATCTTCATCGGAGATGTCGTAAAAAATATTGCCGGCACCTCTAACCTGCACACGGGCCGTATTCGTAGGCATATTGGGCACAACAACCGTTTCCGAACCGTCGTTGGGCACACCCGAAGCCAAGACGACCGGATAGGTATAGCCCCCGTCCAAGGAGAGAAGAATGTCCACATTAGGCGTATTGACCGTTCCGGTATGGGTACCTGCCACATTCCAGCTGACCGTCTCCATGGTGCCGGCCGTCCAGGTAACAGCTGTATTGGGCGCCGTAACGACAAAAGGCCCTGCAGAAGCATCTACCGTAACTACCATTTCATCATCAGCCGTACAACCTGCACCGGCATAATTGTCGCGTACCGTTAAACGAAAGTGATAGCTGCGGTTCACATCGGAAAGAACCTCCCAGGTCGGGGAAATGCCCTGAATCACAGCTTCCAGATTGGGCATATAACGCTCGGGCGTATTCTTGGGCCCAAAAGAGCGAAAAGCAGGACCAACAGTTTGAGTTGATTGGGGGGGCATAGGTGCCACCTGTTTGTCGTATTGCTCCCAACAATAGGTCAACGCATCATTATCCGGATCGCTACCCGTTCCGGAGAGGACAAAAGGCGTACTGCGGGGAATGGTATAGTCAGAACCTGCATTGGCCGTAGGCGGGTTGTTGCCGGTAGTCGTAACCATAGGACAACTGTTGCCCGCAGTCGTAACAAAATTGCCCATTAAAATGATGCTGTTGATGTGGTAATAATCATCGCTGTGGACCTGAATATCCGGCGAGCAAACACCGGCATACCCCATAATGGTAGAGGCACTACCCGGTTCGTAAGAAGACTGGTTGTCCCGGTTGCAATCGTTGTTTTGGGTGTGCCGGCCACCATACTGATGCCCCATTTCATGAGCTACATAATCGATGTCAAAAGGGTCACCTATGGGATTGGAGAGTCCTGTAACCCCCTTGGCTTTATTGGCACTGTTGCAAGGGCTCTCCAGGAATGCCACGCCGCCACCGCCGGTGCTAAAAACATGGCCGATGTCGTAATTGGCCGAGCCAATGAGGTTGTCGCAGGTGGTTTGATTTTGACTGAGCATGGCTCCGCCGTCATTGTTTGTATAAGGGTCGGTAGCCGGATCGAGAAAAACGATTTGATCGTTGTTGGGAACCAGCTGCATGGTGATGGCCGCGTCCCGCTCAAAGACTCCGTTTACACGGGTCATGCTCGTATTCATAGCCGACAGGGCATCGGCCACGGTACCCCCGTGATATTGAGCGTATTCTCCTGTGCAAGCCAGGGCCAGGCGATAAGTGCGCAACTGACAATCTCCTGCCATTTTCTGCTCTGCGGGATGCGTTTGATGCAAATTTTGTTTCCATTCCTCCACATGACAAGTGAAGTCATCCGATTTTTTAAAATCTCGCTTGTAATAAGAAATGTAGTACCGCGTATCCCCTTCAGCATAAGGGTCAATAAAAATCGTTCCAAAAACAGGAGACAAGACCATGGCGTGGAACCCCTTGAGCGTATAATCAAAACGCACGATGGCTGCGGGATCCTCCACACCCTGCCCGACAAAAGAGCGTATCCCCGGATATTTGGCCGCCAAATCGGGGTGCAAAACGGGAGCATCGTACACTTCAACATGTAAGGTTTCACCATTCGGCAGAGGGATAGGCATCAGTACGGAAGAGGGTTTGGGGCTTTCGCCAAATCGGGGAGGGGCTTCTGCCAACAGCGTTTTCATCCCCTCAAAATCCAGCTCTAAACTGCGGTATTTATCGGGTATGATTCTGCGCTCTTCCGAAAGCGGAAGTTGTCTGGCATCAACTTCCATCCAAAGGGCATCATTCGGTTTTTGGGCTAAAAGTGATGAAAAGCCTGTCAAAAAAAACAAGACAAGCGAAAAAAAAGATGCTCTCATGTGTGCATTTTTTTGGGGTTAAAAATCGGCCCTGCCTGTTCAAAAAAGACAAGGCCATGCAATTTCCAGGCGACAAGAAAAACATATCGCAGAAATCTCTATACAAGCGATGCAAAAGTAAGGTGCTCTATAGCCGGAATGTTTGCTTGAAATGGCCAAATATTTATTGCGACATGCCAAATGAGAAAACTTGAGTCTGTTCATGCCCAAACCAAAACGGTTTGGGATACTTGCGACTCGCAAACGAGCAAAAGATAGGGAGTTTGGGAGGCTGACGCCTCCCAAGCCACTTCGCCATGAGTATAGCTAAAAGCAAGAGGGGTTTGAACGGTTAAAACCGTTCAAACCCCTCTTGCATGCAAAACGTTTATGAACTTCAACTATTCCAAATGGCTTAGCCTGAAAGCAATCTCCACGTCAAGCCGGATTGAGCCAGCAAAAGGTACAGAGGAATTTTGACCTGTAGCAAGCCTCACTCCTTATCCAGTTCAATAACCACACTGACCAGCTCTTTACCCTGGCTTTGGGTTTTTGCTCGAAAAGAGATGGCTTCACCGGCTTGAAAATCGACATTCGGAAGGCTAAGGTCAGCCAAAACCGCATCGAACTTCTCTACATAGCTTCTACCCGGCGCCCGGTTGATGTAGCTATTGAGCTGTTCAAAATTCAACTCTTTTTTAGAAATGACGATGGCTATGCGGTCTCTTTTACCGAGTTCATCGGCTGTGAGGGAATAATCGCGGGGGAAGACCCGCGTTCCGACGATACCGCAGTAAGCGTCGTGCTTAGGAGTATAGGGAAAGAGCACATAGCTGGACCCATCGGTTTCTTCGCCAAAGATGTAGATGTAGCATTCCACCGAATTGGTAATGGCCACCTTAAACTTATCTCCCGGCCTGATGGGGTATTGCGTGCGAAAGAGGTGGTCGCCGACCTGCCGCAGAGGTAAGAGCTTTTGGGTTTTGTTTTCGAGCAGGCCGAATTTCACTTGCAGCAGATCGGGTTGATATTGAGGGCCTGTCCCCATTGGGTAAAGGCCATAGGCTTCTTTGACGAAAGACTGAAAAGCATCGTAAGGCACCCAGGCTATGCCGTTTTGGCCCCAGGAAGGGCCCCAGGAATTCATGATTTGGAAGGCTCCTCCGGCCAAGCGATCGTCGTAACCAATCACACACATGGCGTGGCCACTAAAACCGTATTGGCTGTAATCTCTTCGGGTGGGATGCCAGACTTTCTTACCCACCATCTCATGCATAAAGGTTCCTCCGACTTGCATGCCGATGATGACGGGAGCGCCTTGGGCCAGATGTTCTTTGATGGCTTGCAAATCAGGCGTATAGTCGTCGCCATCGAGGGTCAGACGGTTATAGCCTTTGATGCGAAATTGAGCAGCCAGAGAGCGTTCCCGTGCATCGGGTCGTTCAGAACAGTCTCTTTCATCATAAGGGAACATGGAAAACGGCAGGGAGCCCTCTTGGGTGAGGGTTTCCATAGCATCGACCATATAGGCCCCTTGACATCCCCTCAAAGCTATTTGATTGTACACAAAAGAAGGGCTAAAAGCTACCTCATCCGGTCGCTTGCCCGTGCGCATGGCTTCCAATATGGTTCGCCCTGCATAAGATGAAGCCCAGCCCACACAAGAGCCTTGGCGCCCCTGCTGCATGCGACGCGGCGCGTACTGTTGTAAGCTCACCGAAGCCGGCAAGCTCGTACTGCCGGCAGCCAGGGCTGGAAAAACTTTGGCTTTGTCATAGTGCTCCTCATCCAACGTAGCGCCAAAGGAAAATTCCGTTTGTTGATCTTCGTCTTGATAAGCAACGGATTGACCTCCATCGTAGAAGAAAAAATACCATAGACCTCCCAGGAGCAACAAAGGGAGAATGAGCTTGGGCCGCCTCAAAACAAACATGAGAATAAAGGGCAAAAAGCGCCCTAAACCTCCTCGATCTCCATTGCGATCCGGCCGGCGCCGCTCTCTGCGTGGCGGCCGTGGATCGTCTTTTTCCATTCTAATGGGCATAACACAAAAGTTGTTTTTCGGTGAAAATTTTGCAAAACATCGCTGGCATTACTCTACAGCTTGGGGAGAAAAAAACCTGGTAAACTCTTTTGCACCAAATTTTTTGGGGAAAAGATAGACGTTGTTGTACTTTTCCATTGGCCTGCTGCTTTCTTCATCGGAGAGAGCAGCCAGAAAAATCAAGGGTGGTGCTTCTGGCTGGCGTCTGGCCAACCATGTTTTCACCTCCTGCTGAAACATCGCTTGATGATAGAACAACAACATGCTGTAAGAAACATTTTCCAATCGCTCCATCACTTCTTCAAAGTGAGAAAAAGTATCTACCACAGCATGAGGAAAAATCTGAATCAGTTTGTTTTGCACCAGGAGTTGATGAGGCGCATAAGGCTCCCACAGCAAAATGCGCTCCGGATTAAAACACAGGGCCTCCGATTCTCCGGCATCGGGCAAAAAGACCGGAGCATAAAGCCTGGCTTTGATGATCATCCTGCCTCGGGCATTGAAATTGATGTGTATTTTAGCTCCTATCTTTCGCAAGCCCACGACACCTATAGCTATCGAAGTCAAAGCCATGGATTGAGCTTGCTCTTCTATCTTCAAAAACTCCAGCTCAGCGAGAGTTTTAATGGCTTTAAGTAATTTTTGATTTTCCTTGCAAATGGAGCTGCCCTTAACCTGAAGGATAAAATCACAAATCATAACACCACCGGACTTCTCGTGAAAGTGCTTAAAAAAGGCAGAAGTATTTGGCTGAGCCAATTTCACCGCTCCTTTGATCATGTTGTAAAATAAAAACCCGATTAAGCCGGGCTGAGCAATGATTTTGACCGAGGTATCACCTCGTTTTTGGATGCGAAGATTGAGGGAAGCATTCTCAGCTTTTCGCTCAAAATAAGATTCAAGAAGAGAAGCCAAATCTTCAATGACAAAAGGCAAACTCGGGGTATCCGGAATTCCCCGTTGCAATACGTAATGAGACATTAAATCGTTGGTGGTGGTCACGTAAATATCCACCAACGTGCTGATGTTTCTAAACTCCTTCATAGAGGAATTTCCCATCATAGATTTCCCCTGTTGAATAGCCGTGATTTGTTTAAAAATCGGTAAACTGGCAGATCCGGACATCTGCTTAAGCACATCCAAAGCATGTGACAAAAACCACTCGCTAAGTGCCATGAGTTGACTATTCGGGGCTTGATCCTGCGTGAGCGTCGGCAGCTCCATTTGAATACCGTATAACACTCCTTCCTGCTCGTCCGAAAGCTCACTGCTCAAAAGCAACATCTTTTGGGTGCGGTTCTCATCCAAAACCCATCTGTAAAAGAGAAATCGATTTTTTTCTTGTTTGGGACGTAGAAAAAAAAGACGAACAGCTTCCCTATCTTCCGGATGAATCAACCTCAAAAAATCGGAAAGGGTTAAGGCATAGATGCTTTGATGGAGCTGCAAAACAGCTTGGAGAATGCGAGAAACTCTCAGCCGATTTGTAGAAAAGTCAAATTCCCAAACACCTACCGGAACCTGGCTACAAAGCTCCGGCAACATAGCCTGGAGGGCATCTTCATTGACTTGTCTTTGCTGGCCATTTCTTTCCACTAAAGTTCTTCTAGCTTCACTCATTCTAAGCACGTGGCTCAGCAAAACGGGATGTAAATCTTTTTTGAACAAAACCGTATGAAAGCCCATTTCAAGCAACCGGGCAATGCTCTTTGTACTGTTTGCATTTCCGAGAGCTAAAAAAAGAACCGAAGACGAAAGGCTTCTCTTCAGCAAATCTATGTAATGAGCCGTCCTCGCCTTCGTCAAAGAAGGATCGACAAAAACCACATCCGTCAAAAAATCCGAAACGTATTGCAAACCCTCCCGGCTGGTTCTCGCCCAATGAAAGAACACCTCAAGAGAATCTATCTTTTTGAGCAAAACCTCTAACTTTGAGGCCAGTTCTTTATCGGAACCAACAAACAAAATTCGGTATTTTTTGCTCGACATAGGCATTAGGATTACGCTCGATAGTCGGCTTAAAAGTAATATTCTTTTGAAAAAAAACAAAAACTCGTGGAGAAATTTCAATCCCTATTCGAAGCCTATCTGACTAAGGAACTTCCTCTCCTCCATCCTCAAGGTCTATACCAACCCCTGCACTACCTCATAAAACAAGGCGGAAAACGCCTACGCCCCGTACTCTTGCTCATGGCAACCACCCTCTATGACGAAAATATAGAGCAAGGGTTACCTCCAGCGCTGGCCATTGAGCTGTTTCACAATTTCACCCTCGCCCATGATGACATCATGGATGCAGCAGATCTGCGAAGGGGCCAGGCCACCGTGTACAAAAAATACGGACTCTCTTCCGGTATTCTGACCGGCGACATAGCTCTTATCTATGCCTACAGCTACCTGCTCAAAGGTCTCAAACCTCCCTTGGCGCTGGAAGTCTTAAAAATTTTTAACGAAACAGCCGTAGATGTCTGTCGCGGACAACAACTGGACATGGAGTTTGAACAGCGCAATCACATCAGCATGGATGAATACCTCCAAATGATTCAATGGAAAACCGCCGTTTTGCCTGCAGCCGCCTTGCAAATAGGTGCCCTCATCGGAGGAGCAAAAAAAGAAGATGCGCAAACCCTGTATGCCTTCGGCATACAACTCGGCCTGGCTTTTCAACTGCAAGACGACTGGCTCGACACTTTCGGTGAAGATTTCCAAACGGGCAAACGCGTAGGTGGAGACATTCTTCAAAAGAAAAAAACCGCTTTGGTCATAGCTGCTCTGGATGCAGCAGATGAAAAACAAGCCCGACAATTGCTGCAATGGCTACACGCAGAAAATCTGGACGAGCAAACCAAAATCGCCAAAGTCCAAGAAGCCTTTACCCAACTCGGGGCCAAAGAAGCTGTCAAAGAAATGCAACACAACCACACGCAAAAAGCACTTCACCTCCTCCAACAGCTGCCTCTACGCTCTTCACGCAAACAAATGCTCCGAGAACTGGCCATCCGGCTGATTAAAAGAAATTACTAAGCGCCTTTTCGTCCAATATATCCGCAGCGAAGTGGGGGAAAATGGGCACACCACCGGTGGGGTTTTCGGCAAGGGATAACGAGCAGGCCCAGCCTAAGCTACGGCGAGGCTTTGCAAGGCAATCGGTGGCCGCAACGGCAAGTGAGCAATTCCCAAACCAGTTTTTGACGGATATAAAAAAGGGGGCGACCACAGCACAGTGGCCACCCCTCACACTATGAAACACTATGTCTTGGAGTGATTGAGCTAGGCTCATTCACTACTTTTGAGCTTAGTTTCTTAATTTGTTATCCCATTCATTTTTGAAGCCTTTGCGGCTTCACTTACTACAAAAACAAAAAGTGTGCCAAAAAGCAGAAAGCCGGTATAAAAATTAAGAAGAAAGGAATATTTTGCCATTCAACCACTCCTCTTCAATTAGCGCCCCAAACTTTTTGTAGAACCGAATAGCCGGCTCGTTCCAGTCCAAAACCTGCCATTTCACCAGGCGACAGCCTTTCTTTTCGGCTTCCGCCAAAAAAGCGCGAAACAGTTTTTCTCCTATTCCTCTCCCACGCATAGATGCTTTCACGACGAAATCCTCCAGGTACAACATCCGCCCTTTCCAGGTAGAATAAGCCATGTAATAAAGCGCCATGCCAACGATCTCTCCCTGCACTTCGGCTACCAAGGTGTCAAAAATCCCGCAGTCAAAATCTCGGTAATAGTCTTCCAAGCTGGCAACAAACTCTTTTTCCGCCTTCTCGTAAATAGCCAAATCCCGAACCAAAGCGTGTATAGCCGGCAAATCTTCTCGCTTAGCCAAACGAATCATCATATACTTGTCTATTTTTGTATTTAAACCCAATCAGCAAATGGTGGCAACAACCATTGCCAAATCCCGATGCAAGCGATAGCGCAAGCACCAAGAAGAGTGCAAAGCCCTTTCTTTGCCCTGACCCCTATACAGCTCTGCCACCAGCTCTCCAGACTCCTCCAACTTTTGCAAAGGCAAATGCAAATCCCTCTTAAAATCTACAGCTCGCAAATCCGCTGCTTTGTACACCGCTTCCTTGCCCGCCCAATACAAAGTGTACACCTCCATTTTACGGGCATATTGCTCCCAAGTTCGAATCTCCTCGCCACGCATAAATTTTGCCGAAAGGCGCAATATGCGCGATTCAATCCTTTGTACATCTATCCCCACAGGTTTTTTCGAAACGGCGGCAGCAACCCACTTCCCGGAATGAGAAAGAGAGCAATACCCTTTCCCTTCAGCAAAAACCGGTCGGCCCGAAGGCAAACGCAGCAAGGTCCTTCGCAAGCCCGGACCGTCAATCAACTGCAAGAGGTAACGAGAGGCAAGCCACTCGCTGCGGCGTTTGCCGAAAGGCAAAGACGACAGTTCCTGCTCTTCGATCTCACTTAAATCCAAAGCCCGAAGAAAAAATGCGTCCTCCTCCGCAAGCTCCCACAAAGCCAGCTCTCCGCTCCTAAAACGATATGTGTATCGAAGTGGCACAGGGCAAAACTGATAAAAAATCTCGTTTTTTGCCCTATGGAATTCCAAATTCTTCCGCAAAGGTTTTACCTGCGCCAAGATGTCTTGCTAATAGCCCGCGAGCTACTGGGCAAACGATTGGTAAGTCACATAGACGGCGCGCTTACAGCCGGTATCATCACCGAAGTCGAAGCCTATCGCGCACCCGACGACAAAGCCTGCCATGCCTATGGCAACCGCCGCACGCCAAGAACCGAAGTGATGTTCCGTGCCGGAGGCTGCGCCTACATCTACTTGTGTTATGGCATGCATCACCTCTTCAACGTCGTTACAGGCCCCGAAGGCATGGCTCATGCCGTGCTCATACGCGCCATAGAACCCGTAGAAGGCCTGGATGTCATGCTCACCCGACGCCGGCAAAAAAAACTCAGCCCGCAATTAACCACCGGCCCCGGCGTTTTAAGTGCAGCTCTGGGCCTCCACAAAAAACTATCTGGAGAGAGCCTGTTGAGCAAAAAAGGGGAAATCTGGATTGAAAACAGCAACTTAAATCCAACTGCAAAAGATATCGCCTCTTCGGCCCGCATAGGGGTGGACTACGCCGAGGAATGTGCCACCTGGCCCTGGCGCTTCTATCTGAAAAACTCCAACTGGGTCAAAAAAACAAAAACAAGGTAATGCTCAAACAAAAACTTTTATCCATACTCTGCTTTTTTATTGTTCTGCCTTTCGGCAAATCCGAATCCGGAACGACCCATCTTCTGCCGAAACAACAGAAAATTACCCATGTTCAAGAAACCCTTTGCGAAAAAGGCAAACGACCCAAATCTCTCCGACCAACGACCCAACAATACATCCCCGACGACTCACTCGCCCTGGCCAATTACACTTTTGACCCGCAAATTCACTCCGTAAAATTCACGCCCTATGGCTTCCCGCTGCTTTTACCTATCCTAACGCAAAATGCCTCGACACCTCTCTCGCTCTCTTTTGACGATTTTAGCTCCGATGTCAGGCGCTTTTACTACAAAATCATAGCTTGCAATTACGATTGGAGCCGAAGCGAACTCAGTGAAAACGAATACCTCAACGGTTATACCTATGCCTATATAGAAGACTACGACTTCTCTTTCAACACCCTACGCCCTTTTACGCATTATTGGCTCACTGTTCCCAACGAGCAAATCCAAATCACCAAATCGGGCAATTACGTCATTCAGGTTTACGACGACGACACCGATGAATTAATTCTCACAAGGCGTTTCTTCATAGCGGAAAAATTAGTTGAGATTCGAGCCCAAATGATCATACCTCGCATGGTCTCTTCCATGGATACCCGCCAGGAACTGGTCTTTTCCATCCACCATCCCGAAATGGAAATCCGCAACCCACGCATGGAAATCCACGCCAATGTCATACAAAACGGCCGTTGGGACAATGCCGTCATAGGTGCATCTCCCCGCATCTCTCGCCCCGACAGAGACCTCTTCGATCAACCCGGTCAATTTTCCTTTGATGCCGGCAAAGAATTTCGCAATCTCGATCTGCGTTCCTTCCGTTCTCCTGCTCCCGAAATTTTGAACATCAACCGCTATGACTCTGGCTTTGAAATCACCCTTCGCAAAGATTACAAACGGTTCAACAAAACCTATAGGGATTTTCCGGACATCAACGGTTCTTTTGCCATTCAAACCTTCGATTTCGACAACGACGAATTGGAAAGCGACTATGCCCGCGTCTTGTTTTCGCTTTACAGTCCTACGGCCTTCGCTCAACACGATGTTTACTTGTTTGGGGAATTCTCCGATTGGCAAATAAAACCTGAATTTCGCATGGCTTACAACAACATCATCAACGGCTATGTAGCAGAAATAGAGCTAAAACAAGGCGTATATAACTACTATTACGTGCGCGTACCCAAAGACGGAAACACCATAGACCTTTCGGAAACGGAAGGCAGCTGGCGCAATACCGAAAATCGGTACACCATCTTCGTTTATTACCGCCCTTTTGGCCAGCGTTATGATCGACTCATCGCTGTAGAAACCATCAACTCGCGATAAATATACCCGTTACGAAGTGGTTTGGGAGAGGCTGACGCCTCCCAAACTCCCCAACTTTCGCTGGTTTATGAGTCCTAAAATATTCCCAAGCCATCTCGGTTTGGCTATACTCAAACCATTTGGCGGAAAGTTTTCAGCCCGCTAAAAAGCCCACCAGCAAATACAAAACAGCGGTTACTCCACCCGCAAAAAGAGCATAGGGCAACTGGGTGCGAACGTGATCGATGTGATCCGAAGCGGAAGCCATAGAAGACAAAATGGTGGTATCCGAAATAGGCGAACAATGGTCACCAAAAACACCCCCGCCCATCACTGCAGCAATAGTCAGATAGGAGTCGGCCCCCAATTCCCGAGCCATAGGTAAGGCAATGGCCATCATGATGGCAAAAGTGCCCCAGGAGGTACCCGTAGAAAAAGCTATAAAACTGCTGAGTAAAAAAATGACAAAAGGCACTAAAGCCGGAGAAAGTATCCCCCGTGCCAAAGCTGCCACGTATTCTCCGGTATGCAGTTCCGTGCGACAAAGACTGCTGATCGCAAAAGCCAGCATCATGAGCAGGGCCAAAGGCATCAAACCGGCAATACCTTTCAAACTCAAATCCACCATCTCGCCCCATTTCATGATACCCTGTACCCTATAAAGCAACATAGCCCCAAAGAGAGAAAAACTCACGGAAGTCAATACAGCCGTAGAACCCGATCCCTGCCCTATGGCGTAAAAAGCTTTTTGCCAAAAACCGGCTGAGGGCATTTCATCCCAAGCCGCCTGCCAACCTGTATGACCATATTAAAAGCGCGAGGCTTCACACCCGGAACAGGCTGCACCTCGGTCAATTCATCGGACAACATGGGCTTAGCTCCTTCCGCCAGCAACTTCCCCTCCTCCCGAACACGGCGCTCGGCAGCTTTCATCGGCCCCCAATCCTTGCCCGTGAAAATGACGAGTAGAACCAGCAGCAAAGCCAGCATGGGGTAAAAATTGTAAGCCATAGCCCGAAACATGGTGCCAAAAGGATGCGCAAAATCCAAAGCCAACAAACCCATGATGAAAGCCCCCCAGGCATTGAAGGGTATTAAAATGGAAGAAGGCGCTGAGGTCGAATCAGCTATGTAGGCCAATTTCTCCCGCGGTATCCCCAGCTTGTCAAACAAGGGTCGGTACAAAGCCCCCACCGTCAAAACCGAAATGCTGGATTCGACAAAAATGATCAAGCCGGTCAGCCAGGCAAAAAACTGCACCAAAGCCCGCTCTCCACCCCGCGTGCGATGACCGTATCGTTCTAACATCCCGTGTACCTTGTGAATAAATCCCGCTACACCTCCCGACCGCTGAATGAAGAGAATCAATCCGCCCACCAAAGCACAAAACATGATGGTACGGGTATTGCCGGCATCGGCAAAAACATCCACCAAAGCCTGTAGGGTATCCATGGTGCCCAACCAAAAATTCCCTCCATTGACGACAACCCAGCCCAGCCAAATGCCCGTTAAAAGAGAAACGAAAACCTGCCGTGTGCGTATCGCCAAAACAATAGCCACCAAAGGCGGAACAAGCGACCAAATTCCGTAATCCTGCATTTCTCGCTTTGTTTTGAAAAAAAAACGTGCCGGTGCTTTCTATACTCAAACCAAAACGGTTTGGGATATTTACGACCCGCAAACGAGCGAAAGATAGTGGTTTGGGAGGGCTGACGCCTCCCAAACCACTTCGCCACGGATACACCACACCGACACGCTTTCCAGCTTAAGTTTATTCGCGTATCAAACGCTTGACAGCAGATGCCTGCTCTGTACTAACCTCCAAGAGGTATATGCCGGAAGGCAAAAGCTCCGGCAAAGGCAAGGCCCAATCGGATTTGCCGAAAGGCAAGAACTTACGCTGCTCATGCAGCAAACGCCCCGTAGCATTGTAAAGGCGAACCTGCACCTCAGACGCTTCGTCCAAATCCAAAGACAAAACCAATTGCTCCGCAAAAGGATTGGGTGCTACACTCAACTGCAAGGCTGGCAGATCCGGAGCATACAGACCAGTAGAACATAAGGTCGTAAAACTCATAATGTCGCTAAAATCACTCGTCAAATCAAACTCACATTCGGCCTGCACGCCCCATTCATAGGTACTACAACTGTCCAGATCAGATAGCGTAAACACTGTATCCGTTGTAGAAACGTCCATCCAGGTATTGCTGCCCTCCGGGCGCCATTGCAAGTTGTAAGAAATCGCATTGGCCGTTCCATTCCAGCTGACAACAATCGAAGTGAAGCTGGTATCGAAAGCCATCAACCCGGTAGGTTCTTCGTCACAATCCGGCAGGCAGTTGGTCGAAAAAGTAAGGGTATCGGAAAAGTCGCTGTTCTCCCCGCCCACACAAACGGAAAACACGCGTACCATATACTCGGAGCAAATCTCCAGATTGGTCAAAATGATCTCCGTATCCATGATGCCTGAAACGGCCGTCCATGCCGTATCTCCAACCAGCTGATACTCTACCGTAACACTCTCTGCCGGCGTGGGCAAGGCCCAGCTTATGATAGCAGAAGTGAAGCCGATGGCCGAAACTTGCAGGTCTTGCGGTGCATTGCAGGGCGGTGGCACACCGGGCACGATCTCAATGCAATAATCTTCATACTCTCCTTCAATATCGGTAGCACAAGGAGTAGGTACATCACCTCCTTCATAGCCCATTCCCACTCGCATACGGGTAAGCCCTTCTTCCGCATCTTCGGGTATAAAAAGAGTGAAAGTAACGGCCTGATCGGTCGACTCTGAAACGAAAACCTCTTCATCGGCTTCAAAGCTGCCACTCTGATTGAAGTCTATCCACACGATGAAAACCTCACCGTAAGCTGGTCCCTGAAAACCGGGCTCCAAAGTCATCTCGTACTGGTTGTAGATCATCAGAGTAGTGGACATGTTTTCAAAGAAGAAGTAGCCTTGGTTGTCTCCGGAATTGTTGTCAATATCGCCCAGCTGAACGCTTTGAATGAACTCAAAATCCGTAGAAGCCGAGGGCAGGCAATAATCCAAATCCATACAGGCTCCACAGCCCGGCGTAACGAATATCAAAGGCGTGGAGAGTTCTGTAGTATCCCCGGAAGAACAAACCGCCCCAACCTGTACCTGCACGTTAACACAAGGCATAAAACCCGGGCCGAAAGCTGTAGTATCCTGAATGTCATTGAGCTCAATAGTCGTTCCGTCTTCCATGGTAAAGACCAGGAAATAGTGATCTGCTGCCAGGAGTGAATTCCAGGCGAATTGTGTCGTGGCTGTATCCAGTACTGTCAAATGCAAGCCCTCGGGCGGCTCACAACAACCGTCCGTCATGAAGACCAAAGACTCGGAATAGCCACTGGTAGTATCAGCACAATAAGCAAGGAGCTGCACTTCGTACTCTGTACAAGCCTCCAAACCTACCAGCAGGATGGGAGAATTTACATTGGTAACGGTATCCCACTGAGTAGCTCCCAACTGACGCCAGCGCATATCCACGCTCTGCACCGAATCCGTTGTTACCCAGGAGATGGTCGCTTCGACATCAGTAACACCAGAAGCCTGAATGGCTGCCGGTGCCGGGCAAGGCCCGCAATTTTCCATCACCATCTGAATGCTGTTGAACACGTTTAGACGCCCTCCTGTCGTCGTAATGCCATCCAGGCTGGCATTGGGATCCACGCCTTCCAGGATGTAATCGCGCACCATTTCAGCCGCCAATTGAGGATCGCTCAAAGCCAGAGAAGCCAAGGTCGGGCAAGGAGCTGAATACAAAAGAGCAATAGCCCCGGCTACATGAGGCGTAGCTCCGGAAGTCCCCCCGAAAGGCCCGTAACCGTTGTTGGCCATGGTCCAAGTCCCTTGGCCAAAAGCACCCAAATCAATGGTGGTAGCGCCATAACCGGCAAAGGGCACCTTGTTGTCGGTGTTGTCCATGTTCGTTACCGAGATGAGATAATCCGATGGACAAGCCGTTGGCAAGTCGCCTACCACATCTACATTTTGGTTGCCATTAATGGTAGCACCGGCACTGAGGATGCCATACACGCCCAGGGTATCGTAAAACGCACACCAAAGCGGTGCATCGGAAGGTTGGCCGAAATCTACTCCCCAGGAAGAATTGGTCGCTACGACAAAAGCGCCCTCGGCGCCCTGGGTTTCGTTGTACTTCTTGCGGTTGTTCAAAGCATAGGAATAAGCTTCAATGACTTCCGATTCCACACCAGTGCCCCCCACGACCAACATGAGTTTGACATTCCAGTTAACTCCGGCCACGCCAACGCCATTATCGCCCTGAGCTCCGACAATACCCGCCACGGAAGTTCCGTGAAAGGGATTTCCCGAAACATCGTCGTTTTGCGTTCCCGTATTCCAGCCGTAATAGTCATCAATAAATCCGTTGTCGTCATCGTCTATGCCGTTATCGGGAATTTCTGCATAATTGATCCACAGGTTGTCGCCCCAGTCTTCGTGATCCAGGTCATAACCTCCATCTACGATACAAACTACAATGGTATCGCCATTGGCCGTAAGGCCACCTGTGGAAATGTCCCAGGCCAGATCGGCATCGATATCGGCTCCCACAACGCCACCGTTTGAGCCGTCGTTGATGTATTGCCACTGCAGAGCAAAATCCGGGTCGTTGGGCGTAGTCGAACGCAATTCTGTGAAATGATTAAATTGCGCCACATCCACCGCCCGCTGTTTTTGCAAATGGGCCAAAAATTCATCTTCGTGAATAGTAGTATAATCAAAAGTAGCCAACCAAATATTTAAAGGCTCCGAAATCTTGCGAATTAATCGAAAGTGCGTTTCTTCTCCTCGAAAATGCCGCATTTCTTCAACAAAAGCACGCCTGTCGGCCTGAGGTTCCAAACGCAACAGGACTTGCCCCAAAGCGTGATCGAGGGCTTGCCCTAGAAGATTACCGGACACCAATAAAAAAAAAGAAAAAAGAACACTTTTTACCAAAAGCCTCGAGTGAAGCCATCTTCCCAAGCTTCCGACAGGTTTATTGTCGGCAAAGTGTAGCTGTTTTTTTCTCCTGTGGTTACAGCTATGTAATAGGTCTTTGAGTTTCATGAGTTGTTTTTTTGTCCATTGAGGGGGTGAAAAAAAGTTTGCGCATATAGCTCCCAAAGATAAGAGACTTAACTGAAAAACGATGCATCGGTAGGAACACATATCTCAAAGTTTGCATGTAAAAATGCCCGCCTGTCAGCGGGGCGTCACAAAATACATGCTGATGCGCCCTTTGTTTTTGGCTTTGATTTCGCCACGTGCCCGGCAAAGATACACCTCATCGACCAAACTGCGAGTAGCCTCGGATATATTGACCAAACCTACTTCTCCACAGGCTTCCATACGCGCAGCAATATTGACTGTATCGCCCCAAATGTCGTAGGCAAACTTTTTTAAACCTACCACGCCGGCCACAACCGGGCCCGTATGAATACCTATGCGGGCACGCCAACGATTTCCCCGTTCTTCAAAAGCCCGTTCGACAAAAGCCTGCATCTCCAAAGCTGCTGCTACCGTTTGCAAGGCTGCTTTCTTCGCTTCTTTTTCATCAAAACCTGCAGCACACATATAAGCATCACCTATGGTCTTAATCTTCTCCAAACCATATTTTTCTACCAGGCGGTCAAAAGCCTGAAAATACCAATCAATCTCAGCCACCAATTTCTCCGGTGTATATCGTTCCGCTACTTTTGTGAAATTTTGAAAATCTAAAAACAATACACTGACACCGTCGTGGCGACGGGCCCGGGCATAACCCTTTTCTTTCAATTCCTCGGCTGTATCCGGAGGTAATATGTTGAGCAACAAACGGTCAGATTTCTGTTTTTCCTCCTGTAATTCTGCCGTTCTTTTTTGCACCTGTTCTTCCAAAAACTGCTCGCGCTTCCGCAACAAATGCAAACGATAACGCATGATGCTGTAAATCAAAAAGGCAAAAAACAGAAAACAAAGCGTCAAAAACCAAGTGGTTTTATAAAAAGCTTGTTTAACAATGATAGGAACAGCTAAAATGTCAGGGCTCCACTGTCCTTCGCCCAAGGCGGCGCGAAGCTTAAAGACGTAATGCCCTGCCGGCAAATTGTTGTAACGCACCTGATGCGTACGGGCCGGATCCGACCAACGAGCATCATATCCCTCCAACATATAACTGAACAAGTGATTACCCGGATTTGCGTAATTGGCCAGAGCGTAGCTTAAAGTAAAAAAGCGATCTCGATGAGTTAAAGTAATGGGAGTGCCCGAAGACGAATAAAGAGGCAAATTGATGATGCTGTCAAAACGGCCGTCATATTTGGAAAATTCCGTGAGCAACAACTTGCCGGAAAGGTTTTGCCTAAGTTGCTCCATTTCCGGTCCCGGATAAAAAGCCGTTACGCCGTTTAAACCACCGAAGAAAAAGCGGCCCGACCGGCTTTTCAAGAAAGAGATGCGATTGAATTCATTGGCCGCAAGGCCGTCTTCCTTAAAAAACAGATGAAAAGTTCCACTCTGCATGGAAAAGCGAGCCAGGCCCTTGTCCGTACTAACCCAAAGTGCACTGTCTCCCTCGGCCAGAAGCCCATTGATGAAAGTATTCGACAGCCCTTGCCTTTCGGCAAAAGTGTGCATTTGCCCGTTGAGTAAATCCAGTTGCACCAGCCCCTCCGAAGTGCCTAACCACAACACACCGTTATTTCCCTCGTGTACCGCCAAAACGTATTTACCTCTTGTTGGTGTTTGGGCTTTCGCCAAATGCCGCTCGACCTCCAGACCATACACCCCATCGGATCGGGTACCCAACCAGAGGGTTCCACTGCGATGCCCTTCGGCAAGAGCCGTTATCTTGGAAGGCAGGCTGTCGCCCGCAAAACCCTCTAAAGGAAAAAAATCAAAGCGGTGCGTCGTCTCATTCCAAAGAAACAAACGCCCACCGGATGCCAACCAAAGGCGGTCAGCGCCATCTACATACGGTATGCCCTCCGTCTCACTTAAAGACAAGGGCAAGGAATCTATCTTCCCACTTGAAGGCTCAATGCGCAGGCCTGCACCCGTGAACAGCGCCCCCCGATACCAAGCCAAACCGAAAGGCGCAAGACGCCAATGGCGATTAGGGAAAAGCGGCTCTGCGCGCTCAGCACCCTTTTGCAAAACATGCAAGCCGTTGTAGTAAGAGAAATAAATGTTCCCTGCATCATCTTCCGCCATGCCGCGCATACTGCAAAAACCCGACTGACACCAGGAGTTGCCGTCTTTCAGATAGGTTTGAAAGTACTCCTTGTGCTGTACGATTTTGATAGCCCCAAATTCCGTAGCCAGCCAAAGGACGCCTGAAGCATCTCTGAGTAAACGCCGAATATGCGGAGGAAAGCGGGTCAGTTTTTGCACTTCTACGCTCAAATCTTCCAAATATCCTGTTTCGGCGTCCCAAAAAGCTAACCGGTTTTGAGATGCCAACCACAAATTGCCCTCTTCGTCAGCTACCAAATCCTCATAGGCATACCCGGCAGACAGCAAATCGGAAATGGGATGCAGCTCAAAACGATGGCTTCCCCTCAAGCGGTGCAACAAACGTCCATCTTGCAACAACACAAGTAGCCCTCCCTGCCCGTCAGATCGAATGCTCAAAATTCTCGCCCGAGCTTTATCTCTCCCCCGATAACTCAAACTGATTTTGTCTTGCCAGCGGCCTGCAGCATCAAAAAACCAAACCTCGTTCTCAAAGCCCGCAACCAGTAAATGCTCACCATCCCAATACATGGCACGCCGGGTATAATTTCCCGAAAGGGGAAAATAAGACAGCAAACTTCCTTGTACATCTACATGCAACAAGTGGTTTTTTTCAAGCCGTTCATCGTAAACGACCATCCACAAGCTGCTGTCAGGCACAGCCAACAGGCCGTCAATGTGCAAACCCGAAAGGCTGTCTGCTTCGGCTTTCGCCAAAGAAAAGACCTCGGTCGGCATCGGCCGCCCCATCCTCCTTACCAGCTGAAAGTAGCGCCAGCCTTGGCCTGCCGAAGACCATTTAAAAAAGCGCTGCCCATGAGCGTACCACAAGCCATCCGGAGCCGAACTAAGCCGCTCTACAAAATCCTCCGGCAAGGGGTGCGCCTCGCTTTTGCTATCAAAAACCGTAAAACCATAGCCGTCGAAGCGATTCAACCCCCGCAAACTACCCAACCAGAGAAAACCGGTAGAATCCTGCACCAAATCGTACATGTTGCGATGAGAAAGCCCTTCCTCAAAGCCGTAAAGCTTAAACTCCCGCGAAAATCGCTGCCGAAGAGTAGCAGGCCATTGCCCTCTAAGCCCAAACCCACCCCACAAAAAAAGCCAAACCATGCCCAAACGGAAAAGCCACTTATACGTCATTGCCTTCCTCAACCCAAGCCCAACCCTCCTTCGAGTATGTCCGGAAAAAACCGCAACAACGGTGAATCCCCAAGACCTTCCGACCTGAAAGCAAATTGCTTCTAACCTTTTCCTCGCAGATACCAACCGCTCCCTCCTTGTTACCTTCATATAAGCTTTGCGTCTAATACATCGAATGCCGACGGAAAATTTCGAATGTCGAAATTTCTCTGCAAAATGGGGGGTAAGATATCAAACCAAGCCGAGATATCCTTGCGAAAACCTGCTGCAGAGGCCATCTCAAAAACAGAAATCCGAGCCAAAAGAGGCCGGAAAACCGCCAAAATGAGGCGGCAACAATTGACAAAAGCAAAGCGTTATTGCGGTGGAAGCCCTGAGGTTCTTTTTCGCCGATTTGTTAAAGTTGTTAACAAACGACACAAAAAGAAAAAAAGGGTTTTACCTTTGCGCCCGCTTTTGAACACAGTGTCCCAAACATGAACATTTTTTCACTTCAGACCTGCACACAGGCCTGAAAACAAACGACGAAAGTAAGAGAAAATGGAAAATTCCCCAAAACCGTTTCTCTTTTCGAAGTTTGAAACCAAAATTTCTCTCGCTTCATTCCAACTCTACACCGGTTGAACAACACCCATTGAACCCTATTTAATCGGGTACATCTGAGCGAATTTACCGGAATTCGGCAAAGTTGCCTTGTGCCCGATAGTGAGAAAACGAAGAGAAAAATGAAAATCCCATGGACTAAAACCTCAATGCTCTTCCTGCTGTTTTTTGCAGGATTTTCGCTCCATCTACGAGCGGAGGGCATAGGCAGCGATAGCGAAATCAAAAAGCGCCTGAGCTGCATGAATTTGCCCATAGAGCTTCACTACACCGCAGAAGTACGCGAAAACATTCGCCGCTATGTATCCAGCGGTTATCGCGACTCTGAAAAAATGCTGGGGCGCATACCCCTGTATTTTCCGATTTTTGAACACGAACTACAGCAAATGAATTTGCCGGAAGGCCTGAAATACCTTCCCATCATCGAATCTTCCCTCAAACCGAATGTTTACTCCACGGTAGGAGCTGCAGGTTTGTGGCAATTGATGAGCAGCACAGCACGCGAACTGGGTCTGCGAGTAGATGAACGCGTGGACGAACGCATGGACCCCTACCGCTCAACGCAGGCTGCCCTCAAATACCTGAAAAAACTGTATCAGC
>Ga0256839_1001684_pt1 | contig 26274 bp, 27 predicted proteins | sample 354166metaG_FD_185968 | JGI IMG/M metagenome (GOLD analysis project Ga0256839, IMG submission 185968) | Hydrothermal vent microbial communities from Mid Atlantic Ridge, Atlantic Ocean - 354-166 | ecosystem: Environmental > Aquatic > Marine > Hydrothermal vents | place: Atlantic Ocean: Mid... | reverse complement strand
CTCTGTTCTGAGGCCTAATATCTGCTGTTTATTCATTCTCTCTACTATTAATGGGAGACTTTCCAAACTCTCAATAGGTTCTTTAGAATAAGCATATGGGTGATGATCTGTGATATCCATCCACTTAATTATTCTGTGATTTTTAATGTCGTAGAAGAGTAGATATGGTTTGTTATCTGAAGAGCTATAGTTTGCTGATACAAGCATGTATATCCCATCTTCAGCCTTGATAGGGATTTCATCGATTCTTTTCTCCTCAGCCCTTGGCTGTTCTCGTGTTGAATCCTCTAAGAGTTCATCTTGTATTTGTTTGGAGGCAATAGGCTTATTCTCCAAATCTCTATCCATTTTTGTTTTTCTACTCTTGTTGATGAATCGATCTAGTGTCATACCTTCCTAATCGTAATATATAGGTCGTCTCAAGCTATATGCCTTTCTACATGTGATATGCTGCTTGATGCAATGTCCTAAGGATTAGAGTTAATTCTGACCTATCTATCTGATTTGGGAGATATTCAACTATGTCTATCGAGGTTATTTGGGTATGTGTGGATATGATCTTGAAGAGGTTAAATACTTCATTTAAAGTTATGCCGTTTGGCTCTGGATATTCAACTTGCCGGATTAGGCTGGGGTCGAAGGCATCCAAATCTATCGATATATATGTATTTCCCAAGTCATAAAGTTCTATATCTTCAATTCTATCCAGTATGTGGATATTTCTATTCTCCCTAGCATATAAAAATTCTTCTTCATCATATCCCCTTACACCATAGTATAGAATCTTAATATCCTCTTCTGTATCTAGGAGGCGTCTAAATACAGTTGCATGGTTAAACCTTCTATGGAGATATGTATCTTTCAGGTCTAGATGGGCATCTAAAACCACTAAGGTATCCACATCTAGATTTTTAACGGTAAAATAAGTTATGGAGTGGTCTCCACCAATGAATATGTATTTCCTATCCCCATATTGACTCCTCACTTGATTTAAGATTGTAGGTAAATCGGTATCCAGATGTTCATAAGAGGATGAGGTGATGTCTCCTAAATCGTATATCTTAAGAATGTCTGTATAGGACTCAGATCCAGATATGTTACTCTCGACTACATGTGTATGAATTCTTAGGAGATTCGAGGGTGAAACAAATTTGTATGGTCTGCCATCATATAATGGTATGCCTAGTACTAGGACATTTGACTCCTCTATTTCATCTATTGTTGAGAGAGTGTTACATCTTTGTATTGGTAATTTTGATAGTACCATACTTTTATTTTTCGTTGTAAGATGATATAAACTGTGATGGGATATATAATAACAAGGTGGTTATGATGGCATCTCTCAAAACTAAACAACTAGCTGCCGGGATATGCCTATTGATTCCATCCCTCATAATCCTTTACTATGGATCCACCGGCGCCAGCCTCTACCTGATATTGATTGGGTTATTCGGTTTAATAGCATCAGGAGGCGTAATTGGAGGCTTCAAAAATAGGTTATCAAACCTCTTCTCAGCCTCTCTCTCCTTGTTATTCTTTACCCACCTATTCGTAGTTTTAGTCCCAGCTTCTCTCCAAATAAGATTCTTAAGCGCAGCATCATTATTTTTGTTGTTTGTCGCCTTCTATTTCTCTCTTGAGTAGCTTCCATCTATTTATATAATAGAACGATGTCGCTGATGAAAGGAATATTAGATAGAATATTTTGGTTGCGAAGACTATATTCCATGGAGTATCTGGATTAGGAAATACGTTGTATAGAAGGTCTATATTGCCATTTACTATTCCGGATGTTGTTATTGAGGCGATCATCGCCGACCATAATGTAAAATTAAATAGAATTTCATATCCCGCTACAAACATTAATACTCCTGTAAATATCTCAAGGACAAAGAATTCCCTCTCACCCCAGTTTTCGACTACATAGGTACTTATATGTGAAAGCGTCGTCAATACTGCTAGATACCCAAGTATAACGGCTATTGTGATCGGCTTCATGAACAGGATGTTAGGTATGAAAACTATTTCTATTGAAACCATGTTCTCTCCGAATGGATATAAGGGGTCTAAACCCATCAACGCCCTACCTATGTAATATATGAATAAACTTGAGGAGGCTATTGTGGAGCCGATGGCAATATATTTCCTAAGCTTTAAGACGGCGTCTACGAATTTTCCTAGCATAAAGTAATTCATTCTATATTGTTTGATTTATATTATATTTTTAATCCAATAATTGAATGTAGTATAGGTGAATAGGGTTGGGGCGGATAGTATTTGTTGGAAATAGATATATTGGTATGTTAATGGAGGCTATTGGTGTAGAGGCTATACCGACCTTTGATGTTATTGATGCTGAGAAGAAAGTACGATCTTTGGTATCGGATGATGATGTCGATGTCCTCGTCTTGACTGAGGACATGTATATAGAGCTTACTTCTCGGCGTGTGAAGTTTAAGAAGGAGGGTACAAACCGCCCCATCCTGATGGTTGTCCCCACCTTAGAGGGTGCTGTGGGGAAGAGGGTTGAGGATCTTTATAATCTTGTCAGTCAAGCCGTCGGTGTAAGGCTTCAGTTAAAGGGGTGATATGTTAAATGTCTGAGGAATTGAATAAGCTGCTCGAGATAGAGAGGGAGGCCGAGAGGATTATAGAGGCTGCTAGGGAGGAGGCTAAGAAGATTATTGAGGATACTAAGAAAGAGGCTGAGGAGGCTATCCGTAAGGCTGAGGAGTCACGCTTCCCAGAGTTGGAAGAGAAGGTTAAGAGAGAGTTAGATGAAGAGTTGGGTAAACTTGAGGATAGCTATAAGGAGGAGGCTAAAAAGGTGTATGACACTGGTTTGGAGAATCTGGAGAAGGCTGTGGAGTTCGTTGTTAAGGAGGTGATTGGATGAGTATAGAGGCATTAAAGAAGGAGATTATATCTTCTGCCGAGAAGGAAAGGGAGAAAATTATTGGTGAGGCTAAGGCTGAGGCTCAGAGGATTATAGAAGAGGCTAATGAAAGGGCACTTAGAATTATTGAGAGGAAGAGGGCTCAGATTGAATCGGAACTTAGGAATAGAAAGGAGGTTGCTGTAGCTGTAAAGAGACTAGAGGGAAAGAGGATGGTTTATGAGCAGATTATGAAGCTTCTGGATGAGGTTAGGGAGAAATCTCTAGAGAAGATTAGGGCTATAAAGGAGAGTGATGAATACATCGACATAGTCTCCAAATACATTGTTGAGGGGCTTAAAGACCTGAATATTAGCGAGGCTAAGGTTTTATATTCATCTTCTGATGCCGACTTCTTCAAGAAAAACTCGAGGAAGATTTCAGATAGTGTTTCAAAACTTTTTGGTAAGAAGGTTAAGCTTGAATTTATGGATTCGGGTGAGAACTTCTTAGGAGGCGTTATAGTCTCCGATGTTGATGAGAAGGTCTTCTATGTCTCGACCTTCGATGGAAAATTGAATGCTCTCTTTGAGGAGCGTCTAGATGAGATTTTGAATATCCTTAGAGGTGGTGTCGAATGAGGCAGGGTGAGATTGTAAAGGTAAGTGGAACTGTTGTATTTGGAAGAGGTATTCCAGATATCGAGGTAGGAGAGGTTATCGAGGTAGGTGAGGAGAGACTTATTGGAGAGGTTATCCGTGTCTTCGAGGAAGATTTCGCTGCACAGGTATATGAGCCTACAAGTGGTTTAAAGGTTGGTGACCCTGTTTTTGGTTCTGGTAAAAAGTTGGTGGCTGAGTTAGGTCCAGGTCTCCTAATGAATATCTTCGATGGTATTGGAAGGCCTCTTGAGGATCTGATTAAGTTGAGTGGCCCATTTATCTCAAGAGGTATCAAAGCCTATATGTTGCCTAGAGATATAAAATGGGAGTTTAAACCTACGGTAGAGGCTGGTATAGAGGTTGGACCTGGCGATATCGTTGGAGAGGTTCAGGAGACTGAGTATCTTATCCATAAGATTATGATCCCCCCTAATTTGAGAGGTTTCTTGAAGGAGATCTATGAGGGGGAGTTCAAGATTGAAGAGCCCATAGGCGTTATAGAGGTAAATGGTGAAGAGAAGAATCTATATATGTATCATGAGTGGCCTGTAAAGACTGCTAGGCCTGTCCAGCCCGGTGGTCGGCTCTCACTAACAACTCCCCTTATTACTGGTCAGAGGGTTATAGATGTTCTCTTCCCAGTCGCTAAAGGTGGTGCGGCCTGTATCCCCGGTGGATTTGGTACAGGTAAGACCGTCACACTTCATCAGTTAGCTAAGTGGAGTGATACAGATGTAGTGGTCTATATTGGATGTGGAGAGCGGGGTAATGAGATGGCTGAGGTATTGACTGAATTCCCGGAGCTGCAGGATCCTAGGTCTGGAAGACCTCTTATGGAGAGGACTGTATTGATTGCAAATACAAGTAATATGCCGGTCTCCGCTAGAGAGGCTAGTGTATACATTGGTATCACGATCGCCGAGTACTATCGAGATATGGGTTACGATGTATCTCTCATGGCTGACTCCACTTCTAGGTGGGCCGAAGCTATTCGAGAGATTTCTGGAAGGCTAGGTGAGATGCCTGTTGAGAGGGGGTTCCCAGCCTATTTACCAGACAAGATCGCTGAGTTCTATGAAAGGGCTGGTAGGGTTAAGGTGTTGGGTAGGCCTGATAGGATAGGTTCTGTAACGGTTGTTGGCGCGGTCTCCCCACCAGGCGGAGACTTTAATGAACCTGTAACGACACATACACTGAGGTTTACAGGTGTCTTCTGGGCTTTAGATGCAGATCTAGCATATAGTAGACACTTCCCATCTATCCATTGGCTGAAGAGCTACAGTCTCTATGCTGATGCTATAATTGGTGGTTATGTAGAGAAGGCTGTAGAGAATAATCCAAGACTGAAGGAGGTATGGCCAAATGTTAAAGAGGAATATCCAAGCTATAGGGTAGAAGCTATGAATATTTTGACAAACGCTAGTGAGGTAGAGTCGATCGCTAAGATTATTGGTGAGAAGGCCTTACCAGACGATCAGAGGCTTCTACTGCTTACAAATGAGTTGATTAAAGAGGGTCTGCTTAGACAGAATGCCTTTGACCCCGTCGATTCATATTCAGAGCCGGAGCGTTCAATACTTATTCTAAAAGCTATTATAGATTTCCATAGACTGGCTGAGAAGCTTGTCAGGGAGAACGTGCCGATTGACAGGATTATAGAATCTCCTGTGGTCAGTAGGATTAAGAGGGCGAAGCTAGACGAGAGGAAGTTCGACGCCATAGTAGATCTATTGAATGAGATTAAGGAGGCTCTCTCCTCCATAGCGGAGGAGTATAGGGTCTCCGTATCTTTCTAGGAGGTGGTTTGAATGGGTATTCCAGTTAAGATTTCGGATTTACATGGGAGGATATATAGAGGAATAAGAGAGATTAAGGGTTCTCTTGTAGTACTAGACCCTATTCCAGGCGTTGTATTCGATGAGATAATCCGTATAAGGGCTCCAGACGGAGTCGATAGATTGGGAAGGGTTATTGAGGTGAGCAGGGATTTCGTAATTGCACAGGTCTTTGGAGATGAGTCGGGCCTCCAACATGATTCTATAGTTAAGTTTACTGGTTCAACGTTTGAGATTCCTGTCTCACCTGATGTTGTGGGAAGGATGTTTAACGGTAGATTCGAGCCTATAGATGGCCTACCAAAGATCTCTTCAAAAGATACGAGGGATATCAATGGATTCCCAATTAATCCAAGGGCGAGGGAGTATCCGAATGACTTTATCCAGACAGGTATATCTGCTATAGATGGAATGTTATCTCTAGTAAGAGGGCAGAAACTACCCATATTCTCTGAATCAGGTCTTCCACATAATAGGGTTGCAGCCCAGATAGCTAGGCAAGCCACTATCTTAGGTAAGGAAGAGAGTTTCGCTTTAGTATTCGCTGCCATGGGTTTGAAGCATGATGAGGCCAGCTACTTCATATCACAGTTTAGAGAGTCTGGAGCTATAGATAGGAGTGTAGTTATCCTCAATCTTGCTGATGACCCGGCTATTGAGAGGCTTATCACTCCAAGGATTGCATTGACGATCGCTGAATATCTAGCTTTTGAGCTTGACTATCACGTACTTGCTATCTTAACTGATATGACTAACTATTGTGAGGCACTTAGAGAGATTAGTGCAGCTAGGGAGGAGGTACCTGGTAGAGGTGGTTATCCAGGCTACATGTATAGTGACCTAGCCACGATATATGAGAGGGCTGGTATTGTAAGGGGTAAGAAGGGTAGTCTAACTCAGATGCCCATCCTAACAATGCCGGGTGGAGATAAGAGGCATCCAATCCCAGATCTAACGGGTTACATTACTGAGGGGCAGATCATTCTTAGTAAAGACTTACATTCTAGAGGCATATATCCACCGATTAATGTGTTGCCTAGTCTAAGTAGGCTGATGAGAAGTGGTATAGGTCCTGGCAAAACTAGGGATGACCATAAGGAGCTTAGTGACCAGCTATATGATGCATATTCAAGGGGTGTAAAGGCTAGGGATCTAGCTAGGATTGTTGGTGAGATGGGTCTGAGCGATAGGGAGAGGCTTTTCCTAAAGTTTGCTGACCTCTTTGAGAGACGTTTCATTAACCAAGGTGAGTATGAAAACAGGACCATTGAAGAGACTCTAGATATAGGGTGGGAAGTGTTAAGCGTTCTACCTCCTGAGGAGCTTACCCGTGTAAGAGAGTCTACTATTGAGAAGTATTATTATAAGGCAAAGGCCGCATATGAGGGTATCCAGAAATGAGTTCTATAATGGGTGTATCTGCTAGTAGAGGTGCATTGCTGGAGGCAAGGAAGCAACTGCAGTTCATTAAAAAGAGTACTGAGATTCTCGAGATGAAGAGGGATAAGGTGGCTAGTGAACTTAATAAATATTTAGGTCAGCTTGGTAAAAGGGAGGAAGCGGAGAAGAAGATCATGGAGTCTTATGCAAAGTTTGTAAAGGCTCTTGTTAATGTGGGTCATGAAGAATTTAACTCTGCTTCAATGGTTGTATCTAAGATGGAGACTAAGCTTCATAGACAACTTGTAATGGGTATTGAGGAGTATGATGTAGAGATTGTAAAGCCACCTAGTGTAGAGTCTATTCCTAATCTAGTTGTAAAGGAGGTGGCAAGCGAGTTTTATAAGGTATTTATGGAGATGCTTGAAGTAGCGATAATAGAGAATAAGATAGAGGCTTTGGCATATGACCTTATGAACACGGCTAGGAAGGTAAACGCTCTTCAGAAGATCATTATCCCCTCTTATCAAGATCTCATAAGGTATATTGAGGAGCGTATAATGGAGGAGGAGCTCTCAGAATTCGTCCGCACAAAGTTTATAGTTGATAAGAAGGGGTAGATTAAGATGTTGAAGTCGGCATCCTATATCTTTATAGTTAGCAGGGCTCACGGACTCTCCACAAGGCTCCTGACATATGACGAGCTAGACTCATTAAAGAAGACTAGGGATCTCCAGGCCTTTATAGATCTACTGACGAAAGATGATTATGTACAAGTTTTATCAACGCTTGAGAGGGGAAGAGTGGATGCAGCTACATTAAATAGGCTCTTCTCTAAAGTATATGTAGATAGGCTCATATACTTCACTAAGATATCCTCCGGAAAATTCAGAGATTTCATGATGAGTTATGTTAGAAGATTAGAGGTTGAGAATCTACGTAGGGTGCTTAGAGCTAAGCTTAGAGGCAAGGAAATATCGATCGATGAGTTGATACCCATCCCTAGGGGATATACAGCGCTGAACTTCCAAGAACTTGTTAATGTATCTTCCATAGAAGATATATCATACCATCTAGTCCCAACGATGTATAGGGGGGCTCAAGAATCTATTTCAATAGCTAAATCGATAAACAGCACGCTACCGGTTGAGCTGGCGGTTGAGGCTGTATACTTCGCTAAGCTTTTAGAAGTTGCTAATACGCTACCCTCTAATAAGAGGGTTGTAGATGTGCTTAGGAATGAGTATTTCTCTAAACTTGCTTACTACATCTTCGGCATGAAATTCTTAGAGGCTCCTCTTATTGTTTTCGAGAGATATTCTGGACTTATTGCTAGGAATCTAAGTGTTCCTGTAGACTTTATAAATGATCTTTTAAGGTCGAGGGAGGATGTTGCTTTAAACATAATCCTAAGGTCTAGATATAGATGGCTCGTCAAATATATTGAGGATGCTGTGGAAAGGAAGAGTGTTAACGACTTGTATAGAGCGATACATAAGGGCTTTAGAAGCTTCCACATAGACCTCTCTAAGAGGCATCCACTCGATATGGCTTATGTATTGTGGTACCTATATTCAGTTGAGTATGAATATATGAACCTTATACAGATATCGACGGCAAAGGAACTCGGTATTGATCCTGAGGAGATAGAGCTATACTGAATATTTTTTCCAAAAAATTTATTTAAAATATTTTTTGGTGAGAAATATAGTTAGAATTCCCACAATAATTAGGAAGATTAGCACCGCCGCTGCATAGATTCCTAGGAACACCCTTACTGCTGCATAGGCAGCCATTACTAAAATAAATGGAAGTGCATAGTTGAGCCCCTTCAGATCTATCTCCTTCCTCCTGACGACAGTTATTATACCTACTGCTATAGTTAGGAATATATGGTATAGAGGGAATTGAGCCGTCCCATATAGGAGGAGAAGTCCCTTGGCCCCTCCAGCTATCCATAGATATAATACTGTGAATATTAGTGTTGTAAATGGTATTGCGAAGAAGATTATATTTATCAGTAAGTCTCTAACCTCTGGATTTGCATATCCTACTAGAAGATATCCACCGACTAGGTAGAGAACCAGGTTTACAAAGAATAGAATGGGGTCGCTCCCAATATCTCGATAGAGTGTGAGTAGGTTCGTAACACCTCCCATATAGAGCATAATTGTTCTAGCGAGGAGGAAGATGTATGAACCTAATATCATCAGAATTCCTATGTCCCTCTTATCCATCTCTGGCAGTCACCCTTTCTGTTTAGTTGTTAAATATATAAATTGTGTTTTAATATAAGTCATATATAAACCTCTTATCATACGAGACACAAGGTGGGATAGTTATGCTTAGACCGGCAAAGCTTAGGAAATTCTATTTGGCTGTACCTATGGAGTATGAGGAGGCTGTCTCCAAGTATATTGCAAGTCTAAAGAGTGTCGAGTTAATTGGCCATGCTCTAGAGACTTCTACTAGAGAGGAAGTTAATACTGCTATGAGGTATGAGCGTATCCTTGATAGGGCTAAGGTATTGGTGGATAGCGTATCCTCGTTAATTGGTGGTGAGAAAGAGGTTAAGAAGAGTTTTGGTGAGAGGCTGAGGGATGCATTTACTTTGAAGGAGGAGGTTGAGACTGTAGTTCTTAACAAGGATGAAGTCTCAAAAGTTGTCCAAGAATTGGAGGAGAGGTTGACAAACTATACAGCGGAGGTGGATAGAGTTTCAAGGAGATATACATTCCTAAAGGATATAAAAGTCTATGTCCAGCTCTTCGCAAAATATAATATCCCAGTTGATATAATGGGTGATTTTACCCATATATTCATTCGAGCCGGTCTCCTACCAGTCCAAAACCTACCGCTACTAAAGGATTATCTAAAGCCGTATAATGTCGTTATTAATGTGTTTGAAGGTATTAGGAAGGACTACTTCATTATATTAGCTGGTAGTATTGAAGATAGAGAGGAGATTCTAAATTACCTATCTGTCTTAAACTTTGAAGAGATAAGATTCCCAGAGGAGTTTAAAGGTGATGCTGCTGAGGTTCTTAAGCAGATCGATAAGGAGTTAGAGGATATTTCTGAGGATGCTGAAGAGCTTTATAAGGAGCTGAAGAGATTTAATGAGGAGGTTGGGAAGTATAGGCGATTTTTCAAGTTCTATAGAGAGGTATACTCTTCCCTTGTATTTACTAAGAATCTAGCTATTTTCAAGGGGTGGGTTTTAGACGAGAAGTATGATGAGCTGGTTAAGGGTGTTAGGAAGGTTGTGGGGGAGAAATTCTATGTTGAATATGAATATCCACACGAGGAAGACCATCCACCGACATATCTAAAGAATCCTGGTCCATTAAGGAGGTTTGAATTGCTCACTAGGAAGAGGGGCGCTCCAAATTATTTCGAGTTTGACCCGACGCCTATCTTTACAGGACTATTTCTTATAATGTATGGAATGATGTTTGGTGATGTAGGTGGTGGAATAATCCTTATGTCACTTGGTATACTATTGTATAAATTGAAGAAGCCACTTCTCGGTCTATCATATAGAGCAATCAATAATCTTGGGTTCATATTGATGTCCGCAGGTTTCATGGCTGTCATATTTGGTTTTCTCTACGGAGAGTCATTCCTATTACCTATGACTCCAATGTGGATAAAGCCGATAAAGAGTACTATTGAGATAAGTGTAATAGCTATTATATTTGGATTGATACAGCTTGTAATAGGTTTAATCTTGAATATAATCGTAGATATCAAGAATGGAGAATATTTTGAAGCTGTGCTGAGCTGGAAAGGCTTAGTAGGCCTTATCTACTACTTAGTAGGTATTTATCTGGCGATAAATTTCATAACAGGCGGTATGTCCCTCGCGGTATTTGTTAGAGAAGATCTCTTTCCACTGACTATGTTGGAGATTCTCCTGTTGGTCCTAGTCTATCTAAAGCCTACGATTGAGAATATTATGCATAAAGAAGGTAAACCCTTGCCGATTACTTTGGTTGAGGGGCTCCAAGAATTCATAGAGATGTTCATTACATACCTCACAAACTCAGTATCCTATATTAGGCTTGGGGCTTTCGCTATTGCACATGGAGCTCTAGGTGAAGCGGCACTAGTCTTTACAGGTCTTGTAGGCTTTCTACCATCATATATCCTATTCAACACGATAGCCATAGTTATTGAGGGATTCGCTGCTGGTATCCAATCAATAAGGCTTTTGTACTATGAGTTCTCAACGAAGTTCTATAGGAATGAGGGGAGGCTATTCAAACCATTGAAACTCTGACTCTCTATATATCTCCCCTTATAACCTTTTAATAGTGAATAATCTTAATATCATATTATTAATCCAAATGTGGTGATTAACCATGTTGATGAATCTAATGAAAAGACTGGTGGGTAATCCAAAGAAGGCGTTCGTAGGAAGTATACTCTTCAACCTTGCTATCGCTCTAGTAGTGATAGGGGGCTTTATATCCCTTGCATATGCAGCTGAGCCCGGTACAGGAGATGCAGCCGCAGCTGCCGACGCGGGTCTTAAATATCTAGGTGCAGGATTGGCGGTAGCTGGTTCAACTATTGGAGCTGGTGTGGCTCTATACGGAGCTACTAGTGCTGGTAGTGCCGCATTGGTGGAGAGGCCTGAGCTATCTGTCTGGGTCCTCATTTTGGCGGGTCTAGGAGAGGGTGTAGCTATCTACGGCTTGATTATTGCCATATTGATCTTGGGTGGATAACCACCTTTAATACTTTATTCCAGTGACGACGACAGCGGTATAGCCAATCATCTGGAATTCAGGTCTAATCATCCCCTTTTTCAACCTTATCCTCCTTATAAAGACCTCCACAGCCTCTGTATCTATGAAGTATTTATTTATCTTGGCTGATAGTTTGTCTACTTGATTATATGTTGGAAGTAAGAACCCGGCTCTTCCTGAAGGCTTTAGGCTGTTGTATATCTTCTCTATTATTTTCCATGGGCTATCCATATCTACGAAGGCTAAATCATAATATTCCTCCTCAACCTTTGCCTCCATAAAATCTTCGTTAATAAATGTTATTTTACACTTTGGCCTTATCCTCGTCACATTCCTCCTCGCCACTTCCATAAATTCTCGGCGTTTCTCGTAAGTCTTTATCTCACCTTCCTCAGATAGGAACCATGCGAAACCAGTTGTTAAGCCTCCACTCCCTGTTCCTACTTCTAATATCTTTGAATCTGGTCTTACTCCTAAACGTAGAAGAAGATATCCAATATCCTTTGGATAGACTATCTGGGTAGGTCTTTCGCTATTCATGATATAATCATATGGGGATGGCTTCACCGCTTTAAGTTTTATCTTTTTAGAGGTATAGATAGTGTCTCCGTATTTCTTCCCTATTAGCTCAGCTAGGTCAACTACCCCTAGGTCTGTTGAGAACTTTCTTTTCTCAACTTTTACAAACCATCTCCTATTCTTTGTTAGGCTATAGAGGAGGACGTAGTCGCCCTCTTTAATCGTCTCCTTCATCATTTAAAGAATTTCATTTGGTGAGGGATAAAATAAAGGGTTTATAGTGTCTAGACTAGGAAGAGCTTCTCATACTTCTTCACAATCTCAGCGGATTTCCTATAGTCTAAGAATAACTGTGCAGCTCTCTCCACATCCCCCTTCTTAATCTTATCATTTCCATTTATACTTGCTATTTCTTTTAGAGGACCTAATAATATCAGAGAATATCTCAAACTATTCTCTACCCCCAGCTTCACAAGTTCTTCGAATGCGTCATCTTCTATTTCGATTCCTTCTTCCCTAATTTTAAGCTTCAATATCTCACGTATCTCCGTTTCTGTATATGGGTCGGTACTTATTATAAGTATCCTGTCTAGAAAGTCTATAGGTATTCCATGAGGTGATTCTATTTCAGTCCCTCTTATCTTAGTTATTCCCCTGTTTGAGGCGAATATAATGATGGGAGCCATCTCACTCTCTAGAGCCCTATTTAGGAATGCAAATGCCTCTACATCCAACATGTGAATCTCATCTATGAATAGGACTCCAGGTATTATCTCAGCTCTACCCTCCTCTATCCATTTCTTTACTATCTCATCAACCTCCTGCCTAATCTCATTTGTTATCTCTTCTCTCTCACCGCCGAAGAACAGGGATAATACACTCTCCCCCCTCCTCGCCCTATTAATATCTAGGTCGTGAAGTGATAATGTGTAGATAAACTCCCTCTCTTTGATTATGGGTCCTTTCGGTGGGTCTATGTATACCTCACCTTCAATATCGAAGCTTTTTGGAGCGTTTTTAGATCTGCCAAGCTTTGTTGTCCTGCCAGTCTCTCTATCGATAAGTACGATATCCCCCTCTCTAATATTCTGCTGTAAGAATGCCATTGCCACCTCAGTGCCGGCTGAGAATCTCCTCTCCTCCGTATCTGTAGCTAGGGTTATCGTTACGCTCTCGGGTATCTGTTGATATGGATTATATGGATGTGGCGACATTTTATACTCGATCTTCTTCACCTCTCCCTCGATAACCTCCCTAACCTCTTTTATTCTTACACCTATCGCCCTCCTAATAGCCCTCATTAAAATCTCTGTTTTCTTAAGCTCTGTAGAGTATATCTCACTTCCACTTAAAGATATAAATGGAACATCCTTACCTAGCTCTTTCGCAATAGCTAAGGCTATAGCCGTCTTACCAGTTCCAGGGGGTCCAGCCAATAGAATTGCTCTTCCAGCCATCTTTCCCTTCTTAATCATCTGTACAACGATATATGCTGCTTCCCTCGCCTTGATCTGGCCAACCATTCCATCAGCCATAAACTCCGCCTTCCCATTTCTTACCCCCAATCCTCTAATGTGGGTGTGGAACCCTATCCTCTCGAATTTCCCGTCGAGAGGCTTTATCGCCATACTCCCAACACCCATTTTCCAATTATTACCCAGATAAAATTAAAAATTTTCTGTAGGAAGATGAAGTCACATAACTTTCCAGTATATCTTGACCTGCAAAGCGGTCGAAAAGTATATGTCGAGAGATGGTTGAGCTTCACAAGTTCTTTTGAGGATGTTTTTGAATGTGGTGAAGTATATCCTCTAGGATATGGATTAGGCTTCTTCCATAACATATCAGATAAAATCGAGTGTATCATCTCATTCTCCACATATAACAGGATTAGATGGATGGACGGGAGATATGTAAAGATATATTCAGGTGCCTCCTACCTCAATATAGCAAGGTCTATGGGAAGGCATAAAAGATTATTAACGGTTTTCTATCCCCCTAATCCTTTAGAAAGTATCGGGGGTCTTCTTGGCCAAGGATATCCCGTTTTCAACGGTTTAGATACTGGAGAGATAAAATTGCATATCTTTAATAAGGAGGAGGGAAAAATATTTACGGCCTTGGATGGGGTTAGAGACGACATCATCATAGATATACATTTCAATAGGCCCAAACCAATTAGGAATATAACTCCTTCACTTCTAATAGTTAAACTTTCTAGGAGTGAGGCAGAGTATATCCTAAAATCGAGTGAGTCTGTTGACAACCCATTCACCATCATAGATGGATATACATCATACTACCTAGCGGCTCTAGTATTTGATAGGTTGAAATATAAGTCATTGAGAGAGGCTCTTCTAAAGATATTATCGAGAGACAGGTTGGAGACTTATAGCTTATCTTCATTATCTGTTGATGATGTTCCACTGGTTAAACCCTGGAGTGGTGAACTTTTCCTCGGAGAATATATGGATACATCTCTTGAAGGAGTATTATTTCTCAATCATCCGTATAGACTATCGATTACGACTGATGAATCTCTATTAGATAGGGTATTTAGGAGGTCTAAACAAGATGGATAAGGAGGCTCTAGTTAGATATTCGGTAAAATGTCCACTATACAAATATATGTCAGGCATCCTTAGTCCCCGAGGCATAAATATGTATATCTCATTATTTGAGGGGGGTGTAATTTCTAAAGAAGAGCTGAGAATGTCCATTGAATGGTGTGACCTATGTGGACTATGCTCTCCATTGTATGATTATGTAAAGGGTTCTTGGAAGGAGTTGCTAAAAGCTGATCAACAGTTCAGAGTGGATGTCGTTAGGGAAGGTGTTAAGCAGATTGTACTACCTAGGAAGTTATATGAGGCTATGGGTATATCGAATATAATTGAAAATCTTATTGATAGGCTGTATAACTTTGGATTTGAAGTTGGGCTTTCCCTTTTCGATGGCCTTCCAGATATCTATGTGAAGGCTTTGATATATGGATTTAGAGATGTCAGACGAGTTTTCAGGAAGGAGCTTCTATCTAAGGGGATTGATGATTTAATCATTTTAGATAGATATACCTACCACTTGGTCGGTGGGTCCATTAAGCTTATTACAACTACTCCCTCTAAACTGGTGAGTGACATCCTTACTAGGAGTGAGGTTTATCCCCTTAAGACTGGGGTTTTAAAGGTCAATCTACTGAATAGCACTTACAAATTTTATAGGAGAGAGTTACTCGCCCTAAGCAGATATGTAAGGATAATCCCTCAACTCCACATCGTATTGTCAAGTGATAGGTATGGCTTTGGTTTCGCCCCATTATATGATGGATATGATGGATTGTTCAAGTCATACCTGGATGTACATCTTCCGTATACTGCTTATATCATTTCTACTATAGATCCCTTTGTATATGTGGTCTTGAGAAAGGCTGTACATAGGGAATATGCCGTCTCCTACTTTCCTTTGCTGGTTTTGAATATCCTTAGAATGTATTAGGGAGATTAATATGCAATATAATATTATTTTGTTATTGAGGGGTTAGAGAAATGTATAGAGATTCTCAGATGGAGGCTTTCAGGCAAATTGTATCTAGTCTCCAAGAATTATCTAGTAAAGTTATGGATATGAGTGCTGGAGTTGTTAAGTTAACTGAGAATGTAGTCTCAGGAAATACTGATGTATTGGCTGAGACATATAATTCTCTTAGGGAGCTGGACTACTCAATATATACCTTCCAGAAGAGCATCGTCAATGATATAGTTAGATATAAAGTCTTCCTTGGAGATAGTGTATACATCCTATATGAGCTTATAACGTTAATTGGTGACCTAGTAGATGAGATGGATGGAGCAGCATTTAGACTCGCAAACCTTGATATGAACTCCCTCCCTAAATGGTCTCTAGAGTGGATAAGGAAGATTGTAAATGGTTTGTATAAAGAGGTTGAGGCTTTTAGAGAGGCCATATACTTCCTAGGATATAACCCCAATTCTTTGCCAAGTGCTATCGAAAGGATCGGTGAGATTGAAGAGGAGATTGATGTAATCCATAGGAAGGCTTTAATAGAGATGTTTGGTAGGGAGAAAGATAGTGTAAAAATTATGATGTGGTTAGACATTGTTAATAGGTTGGAGACCGCTGCAGATATGTTAAAGAAAGTGGGTGATATCCTACTAAGTCTCCATCTTCTCTAGGATATTGTGTCTCAAGTCTATTGGGTGTACATCGGTGGATAAAGTATTTAGAGGGGTCTTGATTGGTAATAGGGTATTCATCCCCGATATAGAGGATTCAAAAGAATTGTGGTCTCTAGGTTTCTATGGCAAGCCTCTTGGCATAGCCAAACCTAAAGCCCCTGATTTTGATAAACCCCTTATTCTTGACCTTTTAGAAGCTGTATATCTTGTGGAGGAGGGTTTATTAAAAGTATATAAAGGGGATGATGAACTCTCTCTAGACGCTTTGATTGATATAGCTAGAGATAATTATGTGGATTTTGACATAAGATATTTAGTCTATAAAGATCTAAGGAAGAATGGGTTCGTTGTTATCTCTGGGTTGAAGTTCGGAGTTGACTTTGCGGTATATAGGAAGGGGCCTGGATTGGAACATGCGCCTTTCCTCGTAGATGTTATAAAGGCGGGTAGTGAGGTCAGTGGGGATGAATTAGTAAGAGCTGGTAGGTTAGCTACATCCGTTAGAAAGAGGTTTATATATGCAATTGTAGATGGGAAAAAGATAAAGTATGTATTATTCAAGTGGTTTAAACCCTAGTCCTCCTCCTCTACATGTATCTTCTTAGCTCCGCCGTCCACCTTCTTCTTTAGAGTAACTACTAGTATTCCATTGTTCAGCTTGGCCTTTACATCTGATGTAGATGCATCAGCGGGCAGTATTATACTATGCTTATACTTCTTATACTTTGTATTAGCGGTTATATGTAGAGTCCTATCCTTCATCTCGATGTTAATATCCTCTTTTCTTGCACCGGCTAGTTCAACAATTATCTCGTAGTGATCACCCTTATCTATAATGTCGTAAACTGGTGTGACTGTGTCATCGACCTTAACACCGAATGGCTGCTGCGGCTTTACATTACCGAAGAACTTTATTTCGGGTTTCTCCATTCCACTGTGCCATCTATATGAGAACCCGAATACGATGGGTTCGCCCCTCCTCTCCAGTTCCTTTAAATCGTTCACTCTGATTCTTGTGAGCTCTGTAATCAACTTTCTTATCCTCCTCATCTCCTCCTTAAACAATCGATCTATCTCATCGAAAAACTCATCTTCGAACCTCATCCTCCATCACCCATTATATATTGTGATAATTTTCTAATTTTTAAAATTTTGTGTTTTTTAATAGCAATTTTATTCGTTTTAGATTTCTCAGAAAAATCTCTTTTAAAAATTTTGATACTAACCTAACAAAGTATTCGTCACCCTCTCTCAGTTTCTCTATGAAGTATTTAGATAGAATTATGTTGTCTGGCGCCTCCGCTACGACTGTAAATTCACTGTCTCTGGCTTCGACTTTAGAGTTTTTATAGCCTGAGGAATGGAGTAGATTTCTAATCTTAAAGGCTGTCTCAATCCTATCTGTTTTAAAGACTGCTTTAGACCCTCTTATCCTTATGAACTCTTTATCTTCAAAGTATATTTTCTCTATCCTGACTAGATAGTGTTCAACCAAGTCTGAAGAGTATCTATCGGATATCCTCCTTAAGACTTTAGAAAATAGTTTACTCGAATATTTTGCTTCTCTCTCTAATGTAATGGCGTTAATTATCCTCTCTACAGTCATTTGATTATCTGTTAATATCAACTTCCTTAGCCTATATATTTTTGATGTAGGTGTTGTGGATGGGGAGTGATTTTATCAGGCTTGCCGATTATGCTGTTGAATATGGTGGTGGGCCTGAGTTAGAGTATATCGATGCTAGAGTGCATAGTAATGAAGTCTATAGGCTGGTGTTTAACAATGGTGAACTTGTATCATATGAATATAATCAGGATGAGGGGCTAGGTCTAAGGGTATTCTCAAAAGGCATTGTCGTACATTCATCACCTAACCTACCCAGCCGTGAGATGGTGGATCAGACTTTAGACTCCATGTTACGCCGTGCAAGAAGAATCTCAGAAAAGTTGGGGGAGTCTTATGACAAGTATGAATTGCACCCTATTAACGAGGCCGATGTAGAATATACTGTTAGAGAAGATATACCCTTCAAAGACAACATCGACGAAGTTGTATCTCTAATTAAAGATCTAGATAGGCATATTAAGGACACAAGTAAGATCAACCTTGTTAATAGGCATTACTCAGTTATGTACAGAGTTGAAAATAAATATTTCATATCTTCTGATAGAGTTAGAATCCGTTCCAGGATTCCCAGGCTTGCTCTCTTCATCTCATTAACGGGGAAGGACGGTGAATTTATCTCTAAGACATTCACCTTAGGTTCTTCCACTGGATTGGAATATCTGGATTTCGACTTTGTATTGGGGGAGGTTATGAGGAGAGTCAGAGCTATGGAGAATATCCTAACTAAAGCTATACCCTCTCCACGTGACAGGCTCAATATAGTTGTAGGAAGTGAGATCGCCGGTATTATAGCTCATGAAGCCGTGGGGCATCCTTTTGAATTGGATAGAATATTGGGTATGGAGGGTGGGCAGGCGGGTGAGTCATACCTAGATTATGGAGCTGTAAACAGTAGAATAGGTTCCAAGGAGGTATATGTGGTGGATAACCCTCTGTTAGAGGGTGAGTATGGCTTCTATATCTATGATGATGACGGGGTTAAGGTGGAGAAGAGGATTCTAATTAAGGATGGATTTGTAAATACATTCCTCATTAATCGGTTTGTTGGTTCCAAAATCGATATGAAGAGCAATGGTGCATCTAGGGCGGCTAATTTCTATCATGAGCCCTTAATTAGAATGGGTATCACCTATTTCGAAGAGGGTAATATGACTCTTGAAGAGCTGCTTGAAGAGGCTGGTCACGGCGTCTATATAGTTGATTATACGGAGTGGAACATTGACGACAGGAGGATCAACCAGAGATATACTGGGTTCGAGGCGTACCTAATTGAGAATGGAGAGATAGGTGTCCCTATAAAATATCCTGTCTTAGAATCAACTACAAGAGAGATTTTAGGTAGTTTGGCCGCTAGGTCTAATGTGGTTAGACTTCACCCAGGTTCATGTGGTAAGGGCGATCCTATGCAGCCTATGCCAGTCAGTATGGGTGGTCCAGACCTTCTGTTAAAGGGTATTAAGATTAGGAGGAGGGGTGATTAATATGGAGAGGGAAATGGTTAGAAAAAGTTTTGATGGGATATATCTTGAGGAGTATCTGGATAAGTTGAATAAGAAACTCTCTGAACATTTTGAGACTGTTATTTTAAATGGTTATATTCAGTATGCCACTCGATACAGGTTTTCGAATACTAAGTTAGATCTAGTTAAGACGTTATTCTCAGATTTTATTGAGATCTTCGTCGCTAAAGGGGATAAATATCTTACGCAGAAGATAACCAATGTATCCACTAGAGATATTGATGGTGTGGTTGAGGAATTAAAGAAACTTTATGAAGTAAGCTCTCCAACTGAAGATAAATATGTTCCTCCAGATATCTCCAAAGATTACTATGAGATTATACCCGGTACTTTTTCAGACGAGGTATTCAATGAGGATGTTCATTTCGACTTCGTCGAGAATATACTCTCTTATAAAGGTAGAAATACCAGGCGTTTAAGTGGAATATTTTCTGCAGAGGCAGAAAAACATTTCATAGTTACTTCCTATGGTGTCAAGGGTGAGATGAAGAATTCAGACTTTCTTGTTAGGGTTAGGGGATTTAAGGATAAAGAGCTTAGCTATACAGATGTAAAAGTAGGGGTTAATATAAAGCCGGATGACGTGTCGGGTCTACTTGAAAATATTGACTATATGTTGGGTATGGTTGAGTATGTATCTCCTGTTGACGAGGGGGTATATAACATAGTATTTTCACCACAGTCTTATGCCAACCTGATAAACTATTTAGGGTATATGCTCTCAGGATATTCATATGCTAGGAACATGTCTTCTCTCTCCGGCCTATTGGGTGAAGAGATAGCCTCAAAGGATGTCTATGTATATGATAATCCAAGGATGGAGGGCTCTCTAGATGCTACATGCTTTGATGAGGAGGGTGTTGAGACGGGTAAGACTGAATATTTTGTTGATGGAGTATTTAACGACTTGGCTCTGAACACTTTAACTGCTAAGAAGCTGGATAGAGAATCCAATGGACATGCAGGCATAATATCACCATTTCCATATCCACTGGTATTTGAGGTTAAGTCACCCGTTGAAACAGATCCTGAGGAGGTGTTTAAAGAGTTAGGAGAGGGTATATACATATCTAATGTATGGTATACTAGGTTTGCAAACTTTAGATTGGGTACCATGTCAACATTACAGAGGGATTTGGGCTTCTATATTGATGATGGGAAGGTTAAGGGAGGCTTTACTGGTGCGAGGCTCTCATTAACTATTAAGGATTTAGTTTCTAAGGTTATATTTGCCTCCAAGGCTGAGGAGTGGGTTAAGCCATGGGATGTATGGGTTCCAAGTAGAGTTGGTTTCGTTGCTCTCCAAGATGTTGAGGTGACTACTGGATTCTAGATATCTTAACCCTCTTATTTGGGGTTTCCCTATATTCACATCTGCATGGATAGGTTCTACACTTGGGGCATTTATCTCCATATTTCTCCATAAATTCCTTCTCCAAATCTATGTCCAATAGGTTACATAGGCTTAGGAGCCACGCTAGGACATCGGCTGCTTCACCACCGATTTCACTCCCTTCTTTAACTGCCGAGTAAAGTTCATATACCTCTGTTAAGAACCATTCTAAGGTCTTCTCTACACCTCTTTTACTATCATGGTGGATATACATTTCATAAATGTTTTTCTGTATCTCGCTTAACTGCATGTAAATAATTAAGGGTGGATAGTCAAGATATAATTTTAGTAGGTGGGTCTATTTGGTGAAGCGGGATAGTGAGAGGATTAAGAAGTTATCTGTAATTCTTGAGGAGGCGGGTATTGACTATTTAGTTGTCCTTGACGAGGTAAATATAAAGTATCTGGCTGGGAACCCAATAGATTATTCTCTGGTTTACCTAGATGTTAAGGAGGGGACGGTGAATGGATTGGTCAATATAATGGAGGCTGAGAGGGCCTCACAAGTGACTTGGCTTGACGGAATATATGTTTATCTCAGGCCTCAGACACAATATGACGGTGGGTATGAGGCTGTAAGGGGAGATAATCTATATGATGCTCTCTCTAAGGTCCTTACCAAGGGTAGAATAGGGATTCCGTTTGATAGGATCACACATAAACAGTATCTCCAGTTAATTGAGGCATTAGGTAGAGAGTTGATAGATGCAACAGAATATCTGTGGAAGGCTAGGAAGATTAAAACCCGTTTTGAGCTTGAAATGATGAGTAAGTCGGGTGAGCTGGTAGATTTTGGTATCCATAAGGCGATAACCCTATCTAAAGAGGGTGTAACTGAAAAAGAGATTGCGGATAATGTGAAATGTGAGATGTTTAAATATGGTGCAGACCGTGTATTCGACTTCTTGATTGTAGCTAGCGGCCTAAACTCAGCTAATCCACATTGGAGGGCATCTAACAAAAAGCTTGAAGTGGGTGATCCAATCACCTTCGACTTTGTAGCCTCTATAGATGGATATTTCGGTGATGAGACTAGGACTGTATTCCTTGGAGAGCCTAAGGATGAGCTCAAGAAGATATATGAGATTGTGTTAGAAGCTCAGGTGGCTGCAGTGGATGCGGTTGAGCCTGGCGTCAAGACCTCAGAGGTGGATGAAGTCGCACGTAAGATTATTGAGAAGGCTGGCTATGGAAAATACTTCATCCATTCAACTGGTCATGGAATCGGTTTGGAGGTTCATGAGCCGCCACGTCTCTCCACGACTGATGAGACTGTTATTGAGGAGGGTATGGTATTGACTGTTGAGCCCGGTATATATATACAGGGATTGGGAGGTGTAAGGATTGAGGATATGGTGTATGTAGATAAATCTGGTGTGAGGGTATTGACAAAGTTAAACAAGGCATATACAATTATATAGAATAAACCTTTTTTCTCACTCTCCACGCTATATCTAATTAATAAGGTATTTTCCGTGCTGTAGGTGTGTGTCTATGGATGTAGTTAAAGATATTGATTTGACTAAGGTTAGGTCGTTTAGGGATTTAATGTGTCAACTTATAGATTCTGGAGGATTCATGGGGAGGTATGTAGGCCTTGCATATAGGATATGGAAGGAGATGCTGGAGAAGCGGGGGGAGACAACGATATTTATGAGTTTTCCGGCCGACATAATCGCAACTGGATTACGAGGTGTGATTAAAGAGATTGTGAAGAGGAAGTGGGTAGATATTATCATAACTACCTGTGGAACTCTCGACCATGATCTTGCGAGGTCATATAAGGACTATTATATAGGAGAGTTTAGGATGGATGATGTGAAGCTTAAAGATTCTGAGGTCCATAGACTTGGTAACGTATTAATACCTTTCGATAACTATGGTGGGATTATACAGGAGAAGATGAGGGAGTTTCTCAATAGTTTGAAGGATAAAGGTGTTAAAGAGGTTTCAACTTATGAGCTCAGCTATGAACTTGGAAGATTCATAGACTCAGACTCTAGCATCTTGAGCTGGGCAGCGAGAAATGATATAAAAATTGTTATCCCAGGGATTTATGATGGGGCAGTTGGTTATCAGATATGGGTCTTCCAGCAGTTTAACAAGGACTTTAAACTTGACCTCTTCAAGGATGAGAAGCTTCTATCAGACTATGTATATGACGCTAAATATACGGGTGGTATAGTTATTGGAGGCGGCATTTCTAAGCATCATCTCATATGGTGGAACCAGTTTAGAGAGGGTCTCGACTATGCTATCCAGATTACTACGGCCTTGGAATATGATGGAAGTCTATCTGGCGCTAGATTGTCAGAGGCTGTAACATGGAATAAGGTAGGTAAATATGCAAACCATGTGAGTATCTGGGGAGATGTAACCACGATACTTCCATTTGTGGTTAGGGCTTTAATAGATGCTGGTTACTAGACCCTATAGTAAATCGTTTTTTCACCCATATCCTCCAATACGATACCCATTTCCTTTAATCTATCTCTAATCATATCAGCCACTTCGTATATCTTCCTCTTCCTAAGCTCACTCCTAACCTCAACTATCAACTCTATCAATTCATCATCTAGCTTAGCTTCGTCTTCAAATGTCAAGCCATATATGTATTTGAACTCCTCCATTAAAGCCATGGCATTGGTAACATCCTCCTTGGATAACTTCTTATTGTCTATTGAACTCTCAAGTTTATCTATGAAGGACATAAACACATTTAATGCTGAAGCTGTGTTGAAATCGTCTAGAAGCTCAGCTATAAACCTCATTCTATAGTCATCAATATCCATTTCCCCTCCATAGCCATAATCCCTGTAGTCCATAAGCTTCTTGTGTACTCTCTTTATCCTCCTAAGAATATTCTTAACTTCTTCAATCTTCTCGTCACTATACTCAAGCTGCTTCCTATAGTGAGTTGATAATATAATGAGTCTTATGAGGTCTGGTGAGAACTCTTTCAGCATCTCCTTCATTGTAATTATATTTCCAAGGGATTTAGACATCTTCTCCTTAGCAAACTTTAGTATACCTACATGCATCCAGATATATACAGCTTCTCCACCTATGTATGCATTGGTCTGAGCCCTCTCATTCTCATGATGGGGGAATTTAAGGTCTTCACCCCCTCCATGAATCTCAAATGGGGGATCTAGAAATCTGCTGCTCATCGCTGTACACTCGATATGCCATCCAGGCCTACCATCACCCCATGGGCTCTTCCAAGATGGCTCCCCTTCTTTAGATTTCTTCCAAAGAGCAAAATCAAGTTTATCCCTCTTCCCAGGTCCCTCCTCAACCCTATAGCCACGTATCAACTCCTCGATCTTCTGCTTACTTATCTCACCATATCCCATGGATTTCGATACTGAGAAATACACATTTCCATCCGCTGAATAGGCATAACCATCTTTAATGAGCTTCTCTATAATATCTATCATGTCATGTATATGATATGTAGCTCTTGGAAGTGCATATGGAGGCAGCATATTTAATTTCTTCCAAATCTCTAGAAAGTCCTCCGTATATTTCTCACTAATATCTCTGTAGGATACACCCTCTTCATTAGCCCTATTAATGATTTTATCATCGATGTCTGTAATGTTAACTACATGTATAACATCGTATCCAAGGTATTTCAGGAGCCGGACTAAGCTGTCATACGTTATAAACGTCTTGAAATGCCCAATATGGCTATAGTCATATACTGTTGGGCCACATATATACATCCTAATTATATTGTCTCCCCTAAGGGGTTTGACTACCTTCTTCTCTCCGGTTCTTGTATCGTATAGGCGGAGTTCCCCTTTCCTCATGCTTATCAAAAATATTTTTCAGTGATAAGATTTATCTTAATCTTAATTGATGAGGGTCGTTGAAGATATTGCATCTTCATTTGGGAGGTATTTATACCAATGTTTCGATATACCTGTGGCCACTAAATGGCTTGTGGATGACCTTAGATATAGAGAGGGGTCTGTAAAAGTCTCTCTAGACCTTGGTAGAAGCTTTACATATGTAAATGTATCTAATGGGATACTGTCAATCGACAGTTTCACTTATGATTTGAATATATTAAATGAAGAGTTTAGATATGATAGGATATACATATTCAGAGAAGGTAAATATGGTGTTCTAGCCTTCTTTAGGGATGACAAATACTATAAATTATATCCTGTGGCTATGTATGGAGCACCAACCATCGAGATAAGTGGTATAAAGATGCATAGGGTAGTCGATGTAACTCCTTGGGAGGATGCTAGTCAGAAGATTGATTTGGTAGGTGTTAAAGAGGGCCATAAAGTCTTAGATATATGTACAGGCCTGGGATATACCGCTATTCACAGTCTAAACAGAGGTGCTGAGGTTTTAACTATTGAGAAGGATAGGAATGTGTTAGATCTAGCCAAGTATAATCCCTGGAGTAGAGAGCTCTCTAATATACCGATTGTGTTGGGTGATGCATATGAATTGATAGGTGATATGCCTAGGAATTTCTTTGATATTGTTATTCATGATCCACCTAGGATGGCTAGGGCTGGGGAGCTCTATAGCCTAGAGTTCTATGAAAAGATTTATCATACACTACGTTCTGGTGGGAGGCTATACCATTATGTAGGGAGTCCTGGGCATAAGCGGGGTAAAGATATTATCAAGGGTGTGGCAAGGAGGTTGAAGGATGCTGGGTTCAGAGTTAAGGTTGTGAGGGATTTGCTGGGTATATATGCATTTAAAATATAAACCAGGCCTAACCATAGAAATTATTATTATTTGATATACATCCAAGCACGGTGTATAATATGTATGCCGTTGAACTCGAGAGTATTACCAAGCGTTTTGGTAATGTTGTAGCTGTAGATAATATAACACTTAAGGTTAGGGAGGGGGAGTTCTTTAGCCTCCTAGGTCCGAGTGGATGTGGTAAAACCACGACATTAAGGATTATAGCTGGTTTAGAGACTCCAGACTCAGGAACTGTAAGGCTACACGGTAAAGATGTTACGAATGTACCTACTCATAAGAGAGGTATTGGAATGGTGTTCCAGACCTTAGCCCTCTTCCCACACATGAACGTATATGATAATATAGCTTTCGGTTTAAGGATGAGGAAATATCCTGAGGAGGAAATTAGGAGAAGGGTGAGGGAGATACTGGAGATCGTCCGCCTACCTGGTATGGAGAATAGATATCCTAACCAGTTGAGCGGTGGCCAGAGGCAGAGGGTGGCTCTTGCAAGGGCATTGGTAATAGAACCTGAGGTCCTTCTACTGGATGAACCTCTGGGTGCTCTTGACCTTAAGATTAGGCAGGAGATGATGGTTGAGTTGAAGCGTATACATCGTGAGGTGGGGACGACTTTCATATATGTTACGCATGATCAGGGGGAAGCAATGGTAATGTCTGATAGGATAGCCGTTATGAAGGATGGCCGTATAATGCAGATAGGCTCTCCAGAAGAGATTTACCTACATCCCAAGAATACCTTCGTAGCCAAGTTCATCGGTGAAGCTATA
>Ga0256839_1001683_pt1 | contig 26275 bp, 23 predicted proteins | sample 354166metaG_FD_185968 | JGI IMG/M metagenome (GOLD analysis project Ga0256839, IMG submission 185968) | Hydrothermal vent microbial communities from Mid Atlantic Ridge, Atlantic Ocean - 354-166 | ecosystem: Environmental > Aquatic > Marine > Hydrothermal vents | place: Atlantic Ocean: Mid... | reverse complement strand
ATCGTAAAGATCTACTGTTCTCGGTTTTGTTCGTTTGCGTGCCGATTCTAAAATAGGTTGAATCTTTTCAAATTGTTCTCGACTTATATCACTCGGGTATCTTTTATCTTCCATCGTTCATCTTTCAAATTGTTAAATGATACTATTAATGTCAGATCTTGAACAGGTTCTAAGAGCTATTGTATTAACTCAGCAGATTATTAAAGGTTGAAAAATAGGTTTACGCAAAGGATATGCCCCGAAACGCCTGTGATTGGGTGCTCCGGAGCAAATTGCTTTATTCTGCGCTGTTTTCAGCCTGCGCTGCTTCCAATGCTTCTTGTAGCTTTTTCTCATCTTCATGTGCTAATGAAGTATGTATGACTTTGCCACCAGTTCCTTTTAATTCATCCAGTAATTTATCGAGCACAATTTTTCGTGCCAGGATAAATAATGCTGATTTACCCTCTTCAAGATTAGCTGCAAGTTCTTGCATAAAATCATCATTAATGCCAACATCTGAAAGCGCTCCTGCAACGGCACCAGAGGCACCACCAACAACAAGCCCCAAGAGAGGATTCATAAACAGCAGGCCAATCAAGACACCCCAGAATCCTCCATGCACCGCACCTATTGCAGTTGGTGAATACATTTGTCGCAGTTTTATTTTTCCATCTTTGTCCTTTACTGCAACAACAGCATCTTCCAAATCAATAAGATACTCTTGTTGCATTTTTAACAATTTTAATCTGACTTCTTCTGCTTGGTAAACATCGTTATAAGTTACTACGATCAGTTCTGACATTTTTTCTCCTTAAGTAGATTTAGATTTCCTGGTGTTCAGGAATGCGTATGAAAATAACTTGAATAAATTATTTCTGTGTATGTTCCTTAATTAAGAAACCAATGTTTTGTTTATGGATTAGCTTTAGCAAAATCCTGATCCCGCAAAAAATGCGGTTAATTACTGTAATGGGGGAAATACCGACAAAAACAAGTGAACAAAAAAGTAATTCTCAAATTATTCTTTTTGTCCAGGAGGAGCGCTCGGGAAGACTGAGTGAAAATAGATGAATTGTTAGCTTTGTCAAATCACTGCCCAAGTCAACTTATACGCACCCATCACAATCCAATGACTTAATTTGGCGGTTAAGCTTTTTTAAGCAAGGGAAGGGTAAAATTTGACAAAACATTAGAATATAATAATATAGTGTATTTATGGGTTTAAGGATTTTTCCTGCATAAATAGCTTGAAATCCAATTCATTTAACACCAATTCATCTACTTAAGCACTAACAAAGGAGATCAGTTATGAGTTCACCCGAAATTCATCATTTTTTTCATACGCCATCGGATACATTTACTTATGTGATTATTTGCCCGGAAACAAAGCGGTGCGCTATCGTTGATTCAGCTTTAGATTATGCATATAACGCCGGCAGGGTGAGTGCTGAATATGCAGATCAGATTATGGAATATGTTCAACAACAAGGGCTGGAGGTTGAATGGTTGTTGGATACACATGCTCATGCCGACCATCTGAGTGCGGCCGCATATATCAAATCCAAATTAGGGGGGAAAATTGGTATCGGTGAACATATCAAAGAAGTCCAGCAGTTTTTTAAAGGTTTATTCAATATAGATGATGTGTCAGGTAGTGGTGACGAGTTTGATCATCTGTTCAGCGATGGCGAAACGTTTTCCATTGGTAAAATTCCAGTTCGTGTTATGCATACACCTGGCCACACTCCAGCTTGCGTGACTTATGTTGTCAATGAAGAGGCTGCTTTTGTTGGTGATACCGTGTTTATGCCTGATTATGGGACTGCACGTTGCGATTTTCCAAATGGCAGTTCAAAAGCGTTATATCATTCTGTTCGGGATAAAATCTTAGCTCTTCCTGAAGACACAAAATTGTATATGTGTCACGATTATCGACCTAATGCCCCTGGTCCTCGATATGTGACTACAGTGAAGGAAGAGAGGGAACGTAATCCACTTATTCACGATGGTATTTCAGAAGAAGCATTCGTCAGTATTCGGGATGGCATTGATCGGGTGCTCCCTGCTCCGCAGTATATATTACCTTCGATACAGGTAAATATTCGTGCAGGCCATATGCCATCTCCTGAACAAAATGGAAAGCGATATTTAAAAATGCCCGTCAATGTTTTGGGAAGTAGCGACCTGGAGCTTGATTTCTAAAGATTTTGGCGTTCAAAAAATTTATCGCAGAGAGAGATTGCAGTATTGGCCACTGCTTTTTGAAGGTTGTTTTTTTAATTTTAAATGACGAGGGCTTGATTTCTTATATTTCCTCCTCATAAATAAACTGAGAGTGTTTTTTTACAAGAAATAAGGGGGAGACATAATGGCTAAAATACTAATTTCAGGTAAACATGGCAGTGACAATCCAACATTGGCAACATTACCCTATATTGCTGCCAAAACAGCAAAAGCACAAGGCCATGATCCGGTTATATGGTTGTGGGATGAGGCAACCGCTTTAGTGCGGCCTGGAGCTGCTGAACATATTGTTGGCGTCAATGTTAAAGCGCTGAAAGATGTTTTGCCTGATGTGTTAGCAATGGGGATTCCTATTTGGGCTTGTAAGGGATGTGCATTGGCCAGAGGCGTAGAGGAAGGAACGATGATCTCTAATGCCGAAATCAAGGAGATGGCGGATTTTATACAGGCATTGACTGAATGCGATAAAAACATTGAATTTTAAATTTTAATAGTTAGGGCATGATCTGACAGCTACTTTTTGTTGTTGTGGCTGTCAGATAAATTCAGATGATTTTTTCGAAATAAAAAATAATTTAGGCTTACTGAGATCATTTTTATCAACCTCTAAAATGTCATGTTGAAAAAATGATTTATCCAGCGCATTGATTTGATTTTGCAATGCTTCAAGTTCTTGTAACCCTCCTGGATGTCCAGGGTATGCAATCACGGTAATAATTCCTGATTTCTTTAACAACAGACATGCAGTTTCTAACGCAATCAACGTGGTGTCAGTTTTGGTGATAACTGCTTTGTCACTGCCTGGTAAGTATCCCAGGTTGAACATGATGGCATTAATATTTTGATGGTATTTGACTGGGACATAAGCGCTCATTTCTTCGTGCCCGGCATGAATCAGTTGAACTTGGGAAAGTAATTGTTGTTCCCTAAGTTTTTGTTCTGTTATCTCAACTGCGCGTTGTTGAATATCGAAGCCATAAACTGTGCCTGTTTTGCCGACTTGTTGAGCAAGAAATAATGTGTCGTAACCGTTACCGCAAGTAGCATCAATAGCAATGCTTCCAGGCGACAATGTCTTGGAAATGGCATTGTGCGCTTCTTTAACAAGAGAAATGGCTTGCGGCATGTTTTATTTGCGCTTCGGATTCTGAACAGATTGCAAACCCGAAGCGTTATTTGTTTTTTATCTGGCAACTTTATTGTAAAGCTCTGCCGCTTTATTTTTTGCTGCTTTAGATAAGCCAGAAATTTTAGCTTTGGTTTTAAACCATAATAATTTGGTTTTTCCAGTAAAGCCTAATAGTCGGTCGCCTTCCTGTGCGGCTTCAGCCGATTCTCCTACTTTATCCGTTTTCAGATAGCCATTTTCCACGACAAACACGGTGTTACTGCGAATTTGCGGGGTGTAGGCTTCCTTAACGGAAATTTTAACTATGGTCAGATCAGATCCGTTTGGTGTTTCTGTCAGCACATCACCGATTTGGATGCCCGAGGAGATAATACGTTTATCAGTAATTTCCGGATCTCCCTCAAAAATTACATTGTAAATTTTGTCTTGTGGAATGACTGCCTCTTTTGCGCTTTTGCTGGCACAGCCTGAAATAATCAATAAAGCAAATAAGCCTATGAATAGAAAATTTTTCATATTTTTCCTCTTGGTTAGATTTTTATTTGATGAAAAAGTAATGATAAACAGTTCTCCTTATAAAGTCATGGTGTATATACTTCACGCTGCCACGACTGCGGGTTTCTAACGACTGAGTTTTTGCCGATAGCTGCGTTACTAAAACAGTTGCGTAGCTTGCTATGCGCCTATTTTAGTGCCTTGCTCTCGACAAAAATCAGTGCGCTATAAATTCCGCATCCGTGACCGCGCGAAGTATATTTTAAAAATTTTGGCTGACGGAGAAATATTTTTCATGATAACGGTCAATATTGGCCCTTTTAGGCAAAGGAGCAGAATTTATCAGATATTCGGCAAAATGAGTGACATACCAAGGGATTTGTAAACTACCTTTCGAGCCAAACCCATTGAAGATACATAATTTTGGATGTTTTGGGTGACAGCCAAGAAAAGGGTGTTTGTCCAACGTGGCTGGTCTAATTTGTGCTTGATGATTTGTAACGTGCGGGTTAGCAGAAATGGCTGGTACATATCGAGTGAGTGCCTGTAACAAGCTGTTTTTAGCTTGAGTTGTTGCTTGTGTGTCAATTTGTTCCCGATCATAGGTTGCGCCAGTGCGTAGGGTGTTGTTTTCAGAAGGAAGCAGCCAAAATCCGTAATTTAGTAAATAATCGGTAAACGGATGTTGGCAGGCAAGTGTTAATATTTCTCCTTTAACAGGGTTAAAAGGTAACCAGGAGAACCAGGGGTTATTCATTCCCAAATAGCCTTCACAAAAAATAATTTTTGAGGTTTTAATATTTCGCCATTGGATATGATTAGTCTGAATTTTTAATTCTTGATAATCAAATTTCGTTTTAATATACCGGTCTGATTGTCTAAGATATTGTTTGATTTCAGCGAGTAACAACTGGGTTTGTAAATAACCGGTTTGTTTTTGTTGAAGAATGCCGGTCGTTGCTGATAAATTGATGCCATCAATTTTAAAATCCAGCTCTGACAGATATGGCTGATAATCAGGATCAGCCATGCGTTTTTTACCATACTGTTTTTCCTGCTGATTTCGCAGGATTCGTAACATGGGTTTTTCAACTAGAAATTGTTTTTTGAAGAGTAGCGTAAGGCTTTGGTAAAATTTTTTTGCTGCCGGAAGTAAAAAATCAATATCCGAGTTTTTTACCAGACGCATTCCCGTGATGGGGTTGATGAGTCCGGCAGCAATTTGTGAAGCGTTTATTGCGCCATTGTCAACAACTATAACCCGGCAGCCTTTGTTGCTTAATTCCCAGGCTAAAAGACTACCAGCGAGTCCCTGGCCGACAATCAGATAATCAACGCGCTGTAAGTGCGGGCTGTTCAAAGTTGATGCCTTCCCAGCCAAATTTCATGAAATTCCGAATATTTTGATGGTCGATACCATCAGGGTTTAACAAAACATCCTTGTGATAATAATCACCAAATAATTCCAGGGTTTGTTGTTTGCTAAGTTGATGGATAAGGGCAAAAGCAAATATTTTACAGGAGCCTTCATTGCTGCCAGCATCATTGACCAATTGTTTTTCTCCTATACCATTACTAAATCGACTAGGTTGGTAATGGTAATGATCTGTTATGACCGCCATGGTTTCAGAAAAACTGACGGGTTCGCCGGTTTTTATTTTGTCTATAAAAGTATTAAGAGACATAATTGACTTTTGTTGTGAAGGTTAGTGATGTTTCATGATTCTGGCTTTTTCCCGCTGCCAGTCCCGTTCTTTTGATGTCGCGCGTTTATCATGTAGCTTTTTGCCTTTTGCCAGACCAATTTCCAGTTTGGCACGGCCTTTTTTCCAATACATGGCCAGTGGCACCAGTGTATAGCCTTTACGCTCAACGCTACCGATCAATTTATTTATTTCATTGCGGTGCAGGAGTAATTTGCGTACCCGCGTGGCTTCCGGATTAACGTGAGTTGAGGCAGAAGCCAAAGCAGAAATATGCATGCCAGAAATCCACACCTCTCCTTTTTTAATAAAAACATAGCTTTCTTTAAGCTGAACCCGGCCTTCCCGGATGCTTTTAACTTCCCAGCCTTGCAAAACCAAACCGGCTTCAAATTTTTCTTCAATGATATATTCATGAGAAATATAACGGTTTTTGGTGATGATATTGCTTTGTTGCTTGGGTTTCTTTTTGGATTTTTTTCCAGCCATATTTTTGCAAAAACGATTTTTAAACTGACGTCAGATGATAATTTTGGTATTTTACGTCAATTATAAATTAATCCGCTTTGTACAGGACAAAAAATGAATCCGGAAGGAAGGCAAGTTGTATGAAGCATGTCCAGTTAAGATTTTAGAAACAGGTTTAATAATGACGGAAACAAAAAAATCAATTCATGGCGAATGGTCATCACGATTTGCTTTTATTCTGGCGGCAACGGGTTCTGCCGTTGGGCTTGGTAATATCTGGAAATTCCCGTATATCACTGGTGAAAATGGTGGCGGTGCATTTGTGATTATTTATCTGGTATGCATTTTGGCTATCGGGATACCGATAATGATGGCTGAGACTTTAATGGGGCGACGAGGACGGCAAAGTCCGATCAACACCATGAAAGACCTAGCCAAAGAAGCAGGGGCGGATGAAAACTGGCATTTGCTGGGGTGGCTTGGAGTTATTGCGGGATTTTTGATTCTTTCCTATTACAGCGTTATTGCTGGTTGGGCAGGAGCTTATGTGCTCAAATCAGTAACCGGCAGTTTTTTTGACGGAAGTGCAGCTGAAATCAAATCGCTATTTGACAGTTTTATTGCCAGTCCGTTGCAATTGATGTTTTGGCATACCTTGTTTATGGCAGTCACCATGTATGTTGTTTCTCAAGGTGTTAAAGGGGGGATAGAAAGGGCGGTCAGGTTTTTGATGCCCAGTTTATTTTTTATTTTGATATTGATGGTGGGTTACGCCATGTCCAGTGGCGGCTATGAACAAGGACTGGAATTTTTGTTTTACCCTGATTTCAGCGAGGTGACCGGAGAGAGCGTGTTAACAGCAATGGGCCATGCTTTTTTTACACTTAGTTTGGGTATGGGGGCGATTATGGTTTATGGCTCCTATTTACCGAAAGGAATTTCGATTGGAAAAACGGCAATATTAATTGCAGGAGCTGATACGGCAGTGGCATTGCTTGCTGGTATCGCAATTTTTCCGATTGTTTTTGCTAATGGCCTTGAGCCGAGTTCTGGTCCGGGTTTGTTGTTTCAATCTTTGCCAATCGCCTTTGGAAATATGGGCGGAGGTTTTATCTTTGGCACTTTATTTTTTATTCTGTTGGTATTTGCCGCCTTATCTTCATCAATTTCGTTGATTGAACCAGCTGTTGCATGGCTAGTGGAAAACCGGAATATGAGCCGTGAAATGGCTTGTCTTTGGTCCGGTGTGATTACCTGGCTGGTAGGGTTGGGCACAGTGTTTTCCTTTAACATCGGTTCTGAATTTAAGATTTTTGATAAAACCATTTTTGATTTGCTGGATTATTTGACAGCAAACTTGATGTTGCCTATCGGTGGTTTTTGCATCGCGGTTTTTGCTGGATGGATTATGAAAGCAGAGCATACTCGTGAAGAATTAGCGCCGAGTGCAGCCTGGCATTACGCACTCTGGAAGTTTTTGGTTTGTTTTGTTTCTCCTGCTGCCGTCTTTTTTGTGTTCTTGAATGTCATTGGAATTTTGTAAGCATGACTGTTGTAGAAAAAAGCGCTTTGGTGAGGTTTTCCGCCCATCAAATGTATGACCTTGTTGAAGATGTTGAGTCTTATCCCGAGTTTTTGCCGTGGTGTGCTGGGAGCCGGATATTAAGCCGCAAAGAAAATGTTGTGGAAGCGGAATTACAGATTTCCAAAGGCGGGTTTTCAAAAAATTTTGCCACACGTAATATTTTGGATCCAGGTGGAAAGATCACCATTAGTTTATTGAATGGTCCTTTTTCATATTTGGAAGGAGTCTGGAATTTTATGCCTTTACGTGAGGATGCCAGCAAAATTAGTCTTGATTTGGAATTTGAAATGTCAGGAAAAATAGCCAGCCTTGCCTTTGGCGCAGTATTTCATCAAATTTGCAATACCATGGTTAGTGCGTTTACTCAACGGGCAAAACAAGTTTATGGTTGACCAGAAAATCGTAGTTGAAGTGGCTTATGCAAAGAAAGACGAAGAACAAAAAGTTTTAGAGGTAAAAATTCCTGAAGGCAGCAGCATAGAACAGGCTATATTCGAATCCGGCATATTGCTTCAATATCCTGAAATTGACTTGAAAAACTTTGCGGTCGGGGTTTTTGGAAAAGTGTTAAAGAAAGACCGGTTGGTTAAATCAGGCGACAGAATAGAAATTTATCGGCCCTTAATTCAAAACCCTAAAGAAGCCAGAAGAAACCGGGCGGCAGGAAAATCAGTGTAAATCATAAATTGCCGCATCCTTGCGGCAAAAGAAAGCTCTTAGGCTTCGTCCTGCTGTTCCTGTTCTTTGTTTTTACGGCTGGTGTAGAAAAAATATCCGATAACACCAACAAGCAGAGCGCCAACAATATAAGGCATATTACCAGCAACATCAGCTGGTTTATTTACATCTGGAAATTTGAATTTAGTCAAAACTCCTAGCCCAGTATCATTGATATCTATTGTAATTGAATCGGTATTCAAGTTAAGCAGTTGAACTTCGCTGCCATCAAATGGCTTGTAATTTCTTGAGCCTGATTCAACATAATTAGGATATATTGGTGTTGTTGAAACCTGAGCTTTACCACCTAGAGCTTTGGCAAGCTCCTGTTCAATCTGTTGAGTGGTTTTTCCGTCAGTTTTAATTTCGACCGGTTCATCGCCATTAATTTGTACCCGGACATAGCCGCCGTTGGTTTTTCTTTCAACACCGATTGAAAAACCTTCGATATATTCGACATCTGCCGCATAAACAATATCAATAGCAGCGCCTTTGGTTGCTTTGGAGAAGCTTCCTGGAACACTGTAATTGAGTTCTTGATTGGAGTAATCTCTGAAGGTAACGCGGGTAAAGTCAAAGCCATCTTTATTGGCAATAATGACTTCAGGTTTGCCTTTAGTTGCAATTGCAGTAGCGCCACGATCATGAGGAGATTCGTAAGTCATTGCATCATTAAGTGCTTTGGCAATTTTTTTAGCGGCTTCTATATCAGTCGTCGGTCTTTTGCTGTCTGGGCCACTAATAAAAGTCAGGCCATTGGCTCTGTGGGTGACTTCACTACCTCTGCGCCATTCGACCATATAGGAGAAAGCCGCATCGCCATTTTTTTTGGGGGTGCTGGTAATTAACCGTATTTGGTCAGCTCCGGCAGGATTGGCCGAAGTTAAAGTTGGTAATGTAAACACCGAAGCAAAAATAATAGCTGATTGTAATATTTTATTGTTTTTCATTGATTCAATCCTCCTCTTGTTAACCGAGGGATACCCTACCATAATTAAGGGCTTTCTGCTAATTAATAAATCCTATATATTATAATATTCTGCGGTTAGTTCTTGGGTGACTCATAAATTTTATCGTTGGAGGAGGCGAGTTATTCAACTACAATAACCAGCTTTTGTTTGTTCAGGAATAAAATGACTATAAATGCTGAGTTGCTTGAAAAAATCATTCGTGAAGCGGGCGCAATTGCTCTGACTTATTTTGACGATTTAAAAAATCTTGAAATAAGTAAAAAAGGCTCTCGCGATTTAGTCACCAAAGCTGATGTCGCAGTCGAAGCTTTTCTAAAAGACCAATTGGCCGAGGAATTTCCGCAATATGGTTTCTGGGGTGAAGAAAGTGGTAAAACTGACAATCAGAGTAGTCGATGGATTGTAGATCCGATTGATGGGACCCATTCTTTTACAAAAGGTCAGTATTTCTGGTCAATTTGTGTCGCGCTGGAAGTTGATCAGCAGCTGGTTTTTGGTGCGGTCTATGTGCCAGCTGTCGATGATTATTATGCAGCCTTGGTTGGACAAGGTGCATTTAAAAATGGTCAACCAATTTCAGTTTCTTCAGAAGATCAGTTAGAGAGTTCGATGGTTGCGACAGGTTTCGCTTGTCTTCGTAATCATTTGGAAGAAAATAACCTGGAGCGTTTTTGTCGCATTGCCCAGAAAACAACCGGGCAGAGAAGATTTGGTTCGGCAGCTATGGATATTTGCATGGTTGCTGATGGTCAGGTTGATGCTTTTTGGGAGCAGGAATTAAATTTATATGATGTTGCAGCGGGAGCTTTGGTTGCTCAGGAAGCTGGAGCCACAGTGACTGATTTTAAAGGGAATAAAGGGGTTTTTCCAAAACAGATTTTGGTGACCAATGGCAAGTTGTTGGATCAGCTTTTGCCGTTGATGTAAAAGCAATTTAGGGTTTGCTTAACAGATACAATAAAATCAGATTGCTTAACAATAATAATCCCGATATAAATTTCCAGAACAGTAAGGGATTTCTTTCAACAATGGGTATTTGTTCAGAGTCCTTCAGGAAGTCAGGATTAGGCTTGCTAATATCGTGGATAAATTCAGATAATTCATCATAACGCAGTTGTGGCGAGATAGCGGTTGCTTTTCTTAATGCGCCGTCTATCCATGTTGGTACCATTGGGTTTTTATGAAAGCTTGGAACATACTCCAGTTTTGATAGATTCATTTTGTTTGGCTTTTCGGGCATGTCCCGGCCATAAGGCAGCGAACGGTTGATCATTTCGTAAGTTATAACCCCCAGTGAGTAAAGGTCTGATTTAATGCTCGGCCTTTGTCCTAGATGATATTCGGGTGCGGTGTAGTTTAAAGTGCCCAGGACGTTTTCATCGCCATTTTCCAGGGGTGTGATTTCTGCGATTCCAGCAATTTTGACCGAACCGAAGTCAATGATTTTGACGACACCGTTTTTATCAATCATGATGTTTTCCGGTTTTAGATCCTGATGCAGCATTTCCATACGATGGAACGCGCTTAAACCTCTCGCTATTTGTTTGACAATTTTCCTGACTTCCCGGATATAAGGTTTTGGGTGGTTGTCAATCCATTCTCGAATTGTTTGCCCTTCTATGTATTCAGTGACGTAATAAATGCAGCTTTTACGTCGATCTGAAGTCAAGACTTTTAGAACATTTTCATGTTTGATGCGTTTCCCTGCCCATTCTTCATGCAAAAAATGTTCAATATAGTGGGCGTCATCCTCAAACAGAATTGAAGGTGTTTTTAAAATCACCCGAGTGTCCGTTTTGGTGTCGTAGGCGCGATAGATTTGAGTTCGCTTGCTGGCGTGTAATTCTTCTTCAATACGATAGCCATCCAGAACCATGCCGGGTTCCAGAAGCGGGGGAAATGAGAGGTTGGCGTGACGTCTTAAAATTTCGTCTTCTTTGGCTTGCGGTAATTCGTGTATTCGAACCAGTTGACAGGTCAAGTTATCGTTACTTTGATTTTCAGACGCTTTTCGAACAATTTTTTCGGCAATAATATTCAAATCTTCATCTTCAAGTGTCATTTGGCGCAGGTGCTTTTCGTCAACAAAGTCGTGTACGCCATCTGTGGTCATAATGAATAAATCATCTTTTTCTACCGGAAAAGCTTTGTAATCAACTTCAAGACGCGGTTCAATGCCCATTGCCCTGCTTAAATAATCCTTTCCACCTGAAATGCTGATTCTGTGGTCACGGGTCATTAACTCCAGGTTGCCTCTTCTGATTCGGTATATTCTGGAGTCCCCAATGTGGAAAATATGTGCAGTTGTCGATTTAAAAACCAGAATGCTTAAAGTGCTGACCATGCTTTTTGTTGATTCCAGGCTTTGCTGTCCCTGGCTATAAAGCCAGGAGTTGGTTGCAGACAGAATTTTTTGGCCAGCGTTTTTTACCGTCCATGAGTCGGGTGTACTAAAGTAATCGTTAAGAAAACTGATAACGCAGCATTGGCTGGCCTGTTTGCCAGCATCGCAGCCACTCATGCCGTCAGCGATGGCAACAGCCAGACCTTTGTGCGTTAGCTGTGGTTCTTCTGGAATGTGAGAACCAAAAAAATCTTCATTTTCTTCTTTAACGCCTTTGATGCTGTTGGCGCCAATGTTTACTTTCAGTGACGATTCATTCATTAGTTTTTTGTTTTTGATTGAATTTTGGCATTTTATACATTTCGCTTTTGAGAATACCTCGTTTAAAGTGTGTCATTTTCAAAAAATGCTGTGTCGTAGTGAAGTCACGGATTCAGGCTTAAGCTATTTAACGTCAATTAGCTCAATTGTGCCGTCTTCCATAACTTCAACCATTTGTCCTTTGGGTTCGCTAAGAAAAATGACGATGCACAGAAAAACAAAGACTGCTGTTCCTGCAATAGTCATAAAGAAGATATTGCTCGGAACAAACGATAGAACCGTCAGAAAGACCAGTCCGCCGACATTTCCAAAGGCGCCAACCATGCCAGCGAATTGGCCTGTCATACGGCGTTGGATCAGGGGTACCATTGCATAAACAGCGCCAGATCCAGCTTTAGAAAAAATCCCGCCAAAAATTGTCGCGCCTACAACCAACCACAAAGGCCAGTCGGAAGTAACTTTTCCCAGGATAAAAAAGCTGATGGCTGCACCTGCGGAAACGATAATCAAGGTCAATTTTCGGCCTATTTTATCACTGAGCCAACCTCCGGCCGGTCTCGCAAAAAGATTGATAACCGGGTATATCCCGGCCAAAATACCTGCTTTAACAGGGGCAACATTAAATGTATCGACATAATACAAAGGCAACATCGATACAACTGCCAGTTCTGCGCCAAAAGTCAGGGCGTAAGCGATTGAAAGAATTGCAACTTGTTTGAATGCATAACGCTGCATTTCGGGCACTTCAGTTTTGAAAATCGATTGATTGACGTGGATGATTTTCCAGGCCTGAAAAACAAATAACCCAGCTAGACTGGCATAAATGGCATCAGCTGTAATTTCATTGAACCAATGCATTTTCGCAGACAATTTCCATGTTAATACACCTAATGCCAGATACATCGGGGCGTTCATGATTATGTAAAGGAATAAATCCTTTTTACTGGTGACTTCCATAGCGCCCATTTTTTTGGGTTTAAAGTAAGTCGAGCCTTTGGGTGTATTTGAAACGCTAAAATAATAAATAACCCCATAAATAATGGCGATAACGCCGGTAAATCCAATGGCATAGCGCCAGCCGTTTTCAGGTCCGAAATAGAGCGCAATTGAAGGAAGAATAATAGCGGCGCCGGCAGAGCCAAAATTTCCCCAGCCTCCATAAATACCTTGTGCGATGCCAGTTTGTCTTGCTGGAAACCATTCGGAAATCATCCGGATACCAACCACGAACCCTGCCCCAACAAAGCCCGACATAAAGCGGACAATAGCTAGTTGCTGGTAGTTTTGGGTTACAGCGAAACCGATGGTGATTAAGCCTCCTAAAATCAAAATAGATGAAAATAATTGTTTGGGACCATATTTATCCACGAGCATGCCAACGACAATACGTGCAGGAATAGTGAGTGCGACATTCAGGATTAAAAGAACTTTGACTTCCTGTTCGCTGAGCTTAAGTGCATCGCGAATATAGGGCATTAAAGGAGCGTGGGCGAACCAGACCATGAAGCTGATAAAAAAAGCAAACCAGGTCATGTGCAAAATTTTTATTTTGCCGGAAAATGAAAATAAATTTAGTTTGTTTGATGACATTTTTTTAACCAAATAAAAAGTAAAGATAATTGTTGTTTTATTTAAGCACTATCTGTGCCAAATATTAAGATATTGATTTTTATGGTTTTTGTTGGGTATGTAAGCATTGGAAATGCAAATTAGGCGCTGGAAGAATCGGTAAAGAAATGATAATGCACCAACTTGACTCAATGGAAAAATCAATTTCCCAGTTTTGTATAATAATGAGTTGAAGGCAGTAGAATTGAGTTTAATAAAATTAAGGTGTCAGGTTTATTTGGAAACTTTAATTTTTGATGGTTGCAGTTAAGATTTGTTCTGATTGTAAAAATACAGATAGTGATTGCTCTTAGGTTAATAAATAGAGTAAAGTTGTCGCCCGCATTTGAATTTCCATGCCCCAAAATGAAGCAAGAGTTTTGCTGCTATTCCTGTGTTTTATTATTAATCAATGACTTGATTGAAATGGCACAAACTCTGCTTGCTTCTAAGTAATTGTATTTTCCAAAGGTAAAAAATGAGTAATAAACAAACCCTAGTTGTTATTGGTAACGGGATGGTTGGCCAGAATTTTCTGGAATCACTGGTCGAAAGCGAATTGAAAGATCAGTTTGATATTGTCACGTTTTGTGAGGAGCCAAGGCTGGCTTATGATCGCGTTCATTTAACAGAGTTTTTTAATGGTAAGTCAGCAGACGATTTGTCCTTAGTTGAAGATGGCTTTTTTACTGAGCATGCTATCAAGGTTCATATTGGTGATAAGGCTGTAGGAATTGACAGGCAAAAGCAACAGGTTGTCTCGGAAAAGGGTGTGGTTATCCATTACGACAAGTTAGTTTTGGCTACTGGTTCTTACCCTTTTGTTCCGCCTGTTCCGGGGCATGACCGAGAACAATGTTTAGTTTATCGAACCATTGAAGACCTTGAGGAAATTACTAAGGCCGCTAAAAAATCAAAAGTCGGTGCTGTGGTTGGCGGTGGACTATTGGGTTTGGAAGCAGCAAAAGCCTTGACTGATTTGGGCTTAGAAACCCATGTTGTAGAATTTGCTCCTCGGTTGATGGCTGTGCAGCTGGATGACGGCGGCGGTGCCATGCTGAGAAAAAAAATTGAAGACCTTGGCGTTGTCGTGCATACCAGTAAAAATACCACAAATATTGGTGATGGTGAGCAATGTTTTCATAAAATGACATTCGCAGATGGTGAAGAATTGGAAACAGATATCGTGTTGTTTTCTGCCGGTATTCGTCCGCGTGATGATCTTGCCAGAAGCTGTGAATTAGAAGTTGGTCCGAGAGGTGGGGTTGTTATCAATAATCAATGTCAGACTTCCGATTCCAATATCTATGCCATTGGCGAATGTGCATTATGGGATGGCAAGATTTTTGGTCTGGTAGCACCGGGTTATACCATGGCCAGAACTGTTGTTGCTGATTTGGCGAATGCCGAAGCTGACTTTTCTGGTGCCGATATGAGCACCAAATTGAAGTTAATGGGGGTCGATGTTGCCAGTATTGGTGATGCGCATGCTAAAACTCCAGGTGCAATGGTATATACCTATCAAAATGGAGAGGAGGAAGTTTACAAGCGAATTGTTGTCAGTGAAGATAATAAAAAATTGTTGGGCGCTGTGTTAGTTGGAGATGCGTCAGGGTACGGTACTTTACTGCAATATTGTTTAAATGAAATTGAATTGCCAGAGCATCCGGATTCTCTAATTCTACCGCATCGATCGGATGAATCGGTTGGTTTGGGACCTGATGCGTTACCAATGTCGGCTCAAATATGTTCTTGTTATGATGTTTCCAAAGGCCAAATTTGCTCGGCGATTGAAGAGGGTTGCACTTCAATGTCCAGTTTGGCCGAATCCACTCAGGCGACGACTGGCTGTGGAGGCTGTAAGGCGCTTTTAAAATCAGTTTTGGATTGCGAGCTGGAAAAGGCTGGAATTGAAGTCAATACTGATATTTGTGAACATTTCGCTTATACCCGTCAGGATCTTTATAATTTGGTGATGGTTGGTCAAATTAAAACCTTTGGCGAATTGTTGGAGAAGCATGGTAAAGGGCTGGGGTGTGAGGTTTGCCGGCAAGCAGTTGGTTCTATTCTGGCTTCTTACTGGAATGAACATATTCTTGAAAAGCCGCATATTGGTGTCCAGGATACCAACGATGCTTTTTTAGCGAATATGCAAAAAGACGGCACCTATTCTGTTGTCCCGCGTGTTACCGGAGGTGAATTAACGCCAGATATGTTGATTGCTGCGGGCGAGGTAGCCAAAAAATACCAGTTATATACCAAGATAACTGGAGGGCAGCGTATTGACTTTTTTGGAGCTAGAGTCGATCAATTACCCCAAATTTGGCAGGAATTGATTGATGCCGGCTATGAAAGCGGTCACGCTTACGGTAAATCCCTAAGAACGGTAAAATCTTGCGTAGGGAGTACCTGGTGCCGGTTTGGTGTAGATGATAGTCTTAGTTTGGCGATTGAACTTGAAAATCGCTACAAGGGTTTGCGTGCTCCACATAAAATAAAGATGGCGGTGTCTGGATGTACTCGCGAGTGTGCCGAAGCCCAAGGTAAGGATATTGGTGTGATTGCCACTGAGGGAGGCTGGAACCTTTATGTTTGTGGAAATGGCGGCATGAAACCCCGTCATGCTGATTTGTTTGCGACTAATCTGGATAATGAAACCCTGATTAAATATATCGATAGATTATTGATTTTTTATGTGCGTACGGCCGCGCAATTACAGCGAACCTCGGTTTGGATGGAAAATATGGAAGGCGGCCTGGATTATCTTAAGTCCGTTGTGATTGAAGATAAATTAGGGATTTGTGAAGATCTTGAGGCGCAGATGCAGCATGTGATTGATACTTACCAGTGCGAATGGAAAACCACTATCGAAAGTGAAGAGAAGCTGAAGAGGTTTCGTCATTTTGTTAACAGCGATAAACCCGACGATAATATCTTGTTCGTCGAAGAGCGAGGGCAAATCCGTCCTGCCAATGAAGAAGAACGCAAACACATTAAAATTGTGGAGGAAGTAGAGTGAGTCAATGGGTTGATGTGTGCAGCAAAGATGATTTACAGCCAGACTCCGGTATTTGTGCTTTGGTTGATGGCAAGCAGATTGCTATTTTTTATATACCTAAACAGCAGGCGGTGTTTGCAATCGACAATTACGACCCTTTTGGAAAGGCAAATGTATTATCCCGGGGGTTAGTTGGCGATATTCATGGTGAGCCAATGGTGGCCTCGCCCTTACATAAGCAGCATTTCAGTTTGAAAACAGGTGTTTGCCTTGATGATGAAAATGTCAAAGTCAATGCCTACGAAGTTCGCATTGATAATGATCGAGTGGAAATCAAGGTTTAAGGTGCCATCAAATGAATTATAAATATTATATCGCTGATATTTTTACCCACAAGGCGTTTAGTGGCGCTCAGGTGGCGGTTTTTCCAGAAGCTGATGGGCTAAATAATCAGCAAATGATGTTGATTGCCAGGGAGTTGAATTTATCTGAAACGGTATTTTTGTTTCAGGATAAGGATAATCAGAGCAGTTGGAAAATGAAAATTTTTTCACCGTTGAAAGAACTGGATTATGCGGGTCATCCCATTATTGCGGCAGCTTATGTATTGGCCAGTATCGGTAAGATCAATAAACAAGAGCCTTATTCATCGCTGGAATTTGTGCAAAACGCAGGTGCTATGGATATTAGTGTTAGTTGGAAAGATGATGAACCTATTTTTGTTCAGTATGCAACAAAAGTTAAATCAACAGTTGACTATTACACGCCAACGGAAGCAGAAATTGCTGGATTTTTAGGTTTTGACGCAACTCATATTGATCAAAAAAAATACCGGGTTCGTTTGGTTTCAGCTGGTTACCCGTATCTTGTCGTACCGCTTTTTTATTATGAAACAGTAAGAAAGGCCAGATTTAATTATAATGCTTGGAGTCAATCCAATGCGCCGCAAACAGGAGCGCAGGAGATTTTGTTATTTTCGCCCAAAACTCCGAATCCCGATAGCGATTTTGCTTTACGATTAGTGGGACCTAATATTGGTCTGCGTGACGATCCTCCAGTCGGTACGGCCTTGTCTGCATTTGCGGCATATCTTTGTTCTTTTGAGCATTTGCAAAAAGGCACATATGCCTTTGGAGTTGAAAGGGGTGAAGAAAATATTCGGCGCAGCGTCATTAATCTGGAAATGGATCACAAGGGAGAAGATGTGTTGCCTTTGAGAATTGGTGGGAAGGCGGTTATGATGGCAGAGGGATTAATGTATATCCCCCAGCTTTAAAAAATTCGGCTGTCTCCTAGTTAAACCATTCACCAATCGTGTTTTTCAAACGATTGGTTATGCTGCCTTTCAAGGGAAGTACCGAAGTGCCTCGCGCAAGACCATTTTCCAGTTCAAAGGCTAAGTCCATAGCATTGTCGAATCCTTTTTCCGTGTTTACAGCTCGGGCCAGTAATACACCCAGCCATGCAGGTAAATCAGGCCGATATTGGCTTAATGGAACTGGTTTTTTGAAGGAGGGGCGGGTAAAGGGTTCGACTTCGCCATAAGGGTAATGGCCTTTACTGAACATGCGATAAATAGTAACTCCTAATGCATAGAGGTCGGAGCGTTCATCGCCATGATTACCCTGAAATAAATCTGGTGACATGTAGCTGGGTGTGCCTGGCGCTGTTGTTTCCAGTTCATCATCTAGTCCGGGTAAGCGGGCTACTCCAAGATCTAGTAATTTGAGCTCGCCATTTTCGAGTAAAATGATATTTTCAGGTTTGATGTCACGGTGAATTACTTTTTCCTTATGTAGGGAATAAACTGCCTTGCATAATTGCAGACTAATATCTATGCCTAAATCAAGGGGTATTTCTTCTTGCAGAAGTAACTGCTCGAGTGTTTTTCCCTGGTAATATGGCATGATGGTATACAGACAAGATTGTCTGCCTGACTCCAATTCTACCTGTTCGGCAATCCATGGGTTGTGAACATGAGCGGTAATCCAGTTTTCGCGGATAAATGCCTGACGATAAATGGTTTCAGTATTGGCGTCAGGTTTCGGGAATTTAATGACTACCTGACCGTGGTTGGTTTTTTCATCGGTTGCCAGGAATAATTGCGTGTAGCGGCTATTGGAAATCCTTTTGTTTAAAACAAAACCGTCAATACGATCATTTTCCTTGGGTAAGGTTGTCAGCATTGGCAGGTCATCAACTGCGGCTTCCAGAAATGATTTGTCAGGCGGTGGTAGTTTCAGAATATCTACAACCATGGCGCTGACGTTGTCATGTGATCCCGCCAATAATGCCTCTTGGATAATGGTTTCGGCCAGGTCATCAGGTGACTGGTTGTGTGCAAGCAATTGCTGGATTTTTTTATGACTTAAAGCCGTATGTACACCATCGCAGCACAATAAAAACCGGTCATGTAAATTCAGGTTGTGTTCTGAATAATCAATATGAGGCGTTTCATCAATTCCCAATGCGCGGGTCAGAACATGTTGTAGGTCTGGGTGTTGATGAACATGGTCAGCTGTTAGACATTGCAAGCGTCCGTTTCTCAGTCGGTAAATCCGGGTGTCACCGAGATGAATAACATGAGCTTGGCTTTTAAGTAATATAAGTGCGCTAAAGGTTGTACCCATGCCTTTGAGGGCAGAATCGCGACGGGACTGAGAATAGATCCAGCGATTTATTGATGTCAATGATTTTTCAGCCATCCGTTTGATGCCGAAGGTCTGTTTTTGTTCATAATAGGCTTCAATAAATTCCCTCACTGCCAATTCAGATGCATAACGACCACCTGCAGTGCCGCCAATGCCGTCAGCAATAATGGCTGCGCTACCGTAGATGGCGCGTTCTTTTTCGGTGCCTTGATAATAGGCAACGAAGTCTTCATTGGTTTCTCGTTTGCCTGTTTCAGTAGCGAAACCGCTTTGTGTTTCAAGTAGTTCGGACATTGAATCTCCTCGTCCCAGGGTATTTTTTTGTAGTAATGCACCATGTAAATGCAAATGCATTCTAATGACGCACTGTTTTGATGCATTGTTGCCAAAATTATCAGCAACATTTACTTTTAATATAGTATTTTTCCTATCCAAAAAGCAATAAAAACACACGCATACAAAGGTATTTTTATTGCTGGCATAAGCATTCTTTTTCGGGCACATTTATTGCTTAAATCTAAGCAAACTCAATTAAGATTGCATTATGTCAATTTCAAAATTTTTACAAAGCGGGCACAAAAATACATTAATTAGTGCTTTTATTTATTCAGATATGAGTTTTATGGTCTGGGTAATGATGGGTCCACTGGTCATTTTTATTGCTGAAGATCTGAATTTGACTGAAGCGCAGCAGTATACATTGGTGACTATCCCTCTTCTTGCTGGGGTGCTGTTTCGGATTCCAGTTGGAATTTTGGTAGATCATTTTGCGCCAAAACGAGTAGGGTTGATTATCCAGATTGCCATTATCGTAGTATTGCTTTTGGCTTTTCTCAGCAAGGTTGAATCAATTAATGGAATTTATTTAGTTGCTATCACATTGGGATTAGCTGGTACCAGCATGGCTGTAGCCTTGCCTCTGTGTAGTCGCTGGTATCCCGATGAATATCAAGGTTTAGTGATGGGGATTGCAGGGGCAGCCAGTAGCGGAACTGTATTTACTGCAGCGTTGGTACCGAATTTGGCGGAAGCGTTTGGTTGGCGGTCGGTATTTGGGTTTGCCACTCTTCCTTTAATTGCAACCGTCATTTTTTTTCATCTGAAAGCAAAAGACAGTAATTATCAGCCAGAAACAAAACCACTCGCAGACTATTTAAAAATCCTTAAGGAAATTGATGTGTGGTGGTTCATGCTGTTTTACAGTTTAAGTTTTGGAGGTGTCATCGCTTTGTCTAGCGTCATGGTTCTGTATTTTTACCAGCAATACCAGATGGATCCCGTAACAGCGGGGTATTACACAGCGATTTGTATTCTTGCCGGCACAGCATTACGGCCGGTAGGTGGCTGGATGGCAGACAGGTTTGGTGGTATTCGTTCTATGCAACGATTTTACGGGGTAACAGCTGTTGCGATGTTATTAGTTAGTTTTTCGTTACCCAGTTGGCTGGCAATTTTTTTATTGATCATTGGAACAGCTGCTTTAGGAATGGGAAGTGGGGCTGTATTTCAATTGGTACCTTTAAGATTCCGTAAAAACGTTGGTGCCGTAACGGGAATGGTAGGGGCGGCTGGTGGTTTGGGAGGATTTTTGTTGGCATGGATTCTTGGTCAATCCAAGCAATTAACGGGTGGTTTTGGGGTAGGCTTTTTTATTTTTACTGTATTATCTGTGCTGAGTTTGTACGGAATTAATAGAGTAAAAACTCGTTGGAGAACTACCTGGGGCGCCGGCGAGGTGACTCGTGCAAGAGTATAGGTTTTTTTGTAGGATAATCATTTTGGGACGGTAACTTATTTATATAATTAGCAAAAATCGCTGTTTTCAAACCAAATTGAAGCGAAACAATTTTTTATTCTGGGGAGAGGAAGAATAATAATGAAAAACATACAGAGCCCTTCTTGGGCTAAATTTAACATAATCTTTGCTGTTATTCTGAGCCTGCAGTTCTTTAGCCAGGTTGCTTTAGCAGTCGTTTGGACAACGGTTAAGGATCCTGAAACCGGCAAAACGGTTACCTTGAGGAAAGGCGAGACCCTTGAACAATACCGTTTAGAAAAAAGCACCACGAAAATTCAGATGCCGTCGGATAGACAGGTCGAGTCAGTAAAAAAGAATTGGGCTGATGTTACCAAAGAGGAAAAGGCAAAGATGCTGAAGCCATTCAAAAACCTGAGTAAGGAGAGTGCAACCTGTGCTTCCTGTCATAAGAATGAGCACCCTGGCATCTATCAGCAATGGGGGCGCTCCAAGCATTTCGGAGCCAACGTTGGTTGCTATGAATGTCATAAAGCAGAGAAGACCGATCCGGATGCGATTCGACATAAGGATTTCTTTATCTCTGTGATTGTATCGCCAAAAGATTGTGGTACTTGTCATAATGTTGAAGCTCAGCAGTTTGGTAAAAGTCACCATGCGAAAGCTGCCGAAATTATTGGCTCATTGGATAATACTTTGGCAGAAGTCGTGGAAGGGAAAATGAGTTTTCATGGCAAATCACCTGTTGCTGTTGCGGGTTGTTGGCAATGTCATGGCACTGAAATCAAGGTGCTGCCAAATGGTGACCTGGATCCTACCACCTGGCCTAATACTGGTATTGGCCGGATAAACCCTGATGGTTCTCGTGGAGCTTGCAGTGCTTGTCACCAAAGACATCAGTTTTCTGCGGCCCAAGCCAGACGGCCTGAAAATTGTGGCAAATGTCATTTAGGACCGGATCATCCGCAAAAGGAAATCTATGATGAATCCAAACACGGTATCGGTTTTTACGCCAATGTCGATAAAATGAATCTGGATTCAGCCAAATGGGTGGCAGGTGAAGATTATGATGCAGCACCTACTTGTGCAACTTGTCACATGTCAGCAACGCGTAATCTGCCTATTACCCATGATGTAGGAGATCGTATTTCGTGGACTTTAAGGCCTGCTATTTCTGAGAAAATTGATGCGCGGGATGAAAAGAAAGGTTTAAAGGTTAAGCCGTGGGAATTAAGGCGCGAAGACATGAAGGATGTTTGCCAAAGTTGTCATGGTAAAAAAATGATTGAAAGCTTTTACGAGCAGTTTGATGGCGTAGTCAATATGTACAATGAAAAGTATGCTATTCCTGCGACTAAAATGATGAAGTTGCTTCTCGCAGAAGGTTTACGTACAGAAACACCTTTTGATGAAGAGGTCGAATGGACATATTATTTCATGTGGCATCATGAAGGCAGAAGGGCGCGTCATGGGGCATCCATGCAAGCGCCGGATTATGTGCAGTGGCATGGTATGTATGAAGTGGCGCACCGCTTCTATATGGAGTGGATACCCAACATCAAGGAAATCATCGAAAAAGCCGAAAAAGCAGGCAAACATGAGCAAGCAAAGAAAATAAAGGATTTTCTGGATAATGAAATCATGACATTGGACGGGCATGCCTGGTTTGTTGGGAAAATGCCGAAAGAATTAGCTGAGCAACGTAGAAAAGAGCGGGAAGCTTTTAATCAACGTTACTTACAAGAGATTAAAAAATAAGCTGATTCACAGGAAATATCATGATGATTATGCGTCGCCTTGGCATGGGCGGCGCAGTATTGATAGGATTGTTGTTGTTTTTTGCAGCAACAGTTTCTGCCGAAACTGCGCCTTCCGTAGTCGATCCAATAGCTGTTACCAAAGATACTAAGATTGATACCTGTCTTGAATGTCATGGTTATCATGGTTTTGCTGTGCCTACTGGAAAAACAGGTGAAACGCCGAAGCGGCAGTTGCATGTAAAACAAAAGGCTTTCAAAAAGAGTGTCCACGCTGAAGTCAAGTGTGTTGATTGTCATGTGGACATCGAACAAATGCCACATAAGCAGAATGTTAAACGATCGGTTGACTGTGTTACATGTCATCAGGAGTTAAGTAAAAAAGACAAGGATGAAGCCAAGGAACAAGTCGATGTGGCAAAACATTTGACGCATACCATGATAGGTTTGCCTTCCACCGTCAAATTAAGTAAAAAAATCAAGGCAGATACTCAGGCAACCCATTATCTTGCTTCAATTCATGCGCAACCAAACAAAGACAATCCGGACAAGGTAAATGCTACTTGTTGGGATTGCCATGGTTCTCATGAAGTTTTTCCAATGAAAGGGGCTACCAAAGATAGTTACCGGATAAATAGCCCGGAGACTTGTGGTCGTTGTCATCAGGAACAATTAAAAGAATATACTCAATCCGTACATGGCGCACCTGTAAAGCGCTATGGAGAACTTGAACCTGCAGTTTGTAGTGATTGTCATACTGCGCACAAGATATCAGTCGTAGAAGAAGACCCCGCTAAACTGGTTATTACTGAAAACTGCGGGAATTGCCACGAAGAATATTACAAGTCTTATCGTGACACCTATCATGGACAGATTGTAAAGCTGGGCTATACCCACACGGCAAAATGTCATGATTGCCACGAGCCGCATGACACACATAAAGCAGATGATCCAGAGTCCAAGGTTCATCCCGATAATATCAAAGAAACCTGCAAAGAATGTCATGAGGATGCAAGCAAAGGGTTTTTGACTTTTCATCCGCATGGTACAACCGATGACTATGCTCGTTATCCGGAAATGTGGATTGTTTCGAAATTCATGATTACCTTGTTAGTGAGTGTGTTCTTGTTTTTCTGGGCGCATTCATTGCTTTGGTATTTCAGAGAGAAAAAAGAATTCGAAAACGGTCATCAGCCTGTCATTCGTTTGCAGAAAGATGGCAAGCCAATGTTGCAAGGACAATACGTTGTTCGTTTCACCAAGGGCTGGATGATTGCTCATTTGGTACTTGCGATTGCGGTAATGACACTGGTCATTACCGGAACAACGGTTTTGTTCGCAGACAGTTTCTGGGCGCCGATTGTGATGACCTTGTTAGGTGGCCCGGAAGTCGCTGCTGTCATGCATCGTATTGCGGCGGTGACTTTTGCAGGTATATTTTTTGGCCATATTTACGTCATTCTTCGTAAAATCTATATCGATAATAAAGAGCATGGCATCAGATTTGACTGGTTTGGTCCTGATTCGCTGCTGCCGCGGTTACAAGATGGGCGGGATATGGTTGCCATGTTCAAATGGTTCTTTGGTAAAGGGCCGCGTCCGGTTTTTGATCGATGGACTTATTGGGAAAAATTTGATTACTGGGCGCCTTTCTGGGGGATGTTTATCATCGGCTGTTCTGGTTTATTGCTATGGTTTCCAACTTTTTTTGGGAGCTTCCTGCCAGGCTGGGTTTTTAATGTCGCAACCATTGTTCATGGTGAGGAAGCTTTTCTGGCGGCAGTGTTTTTATTTACAGTGCATTTTTTCAATTGCCATTTCCGTCCGGAAAAATTTCCCGTTGACGTGGTTATGTTCACTGGCTGTATGCCGTTGGAAGAATTTAAGCACGAACGGAAGGTCGAGTATGACCGGCTGCTTAAGGAAGGTCAGTTGGATAAATATCTGGTGGGTGCGCCATCGCCAAAACTTAACCAGTATTCCAGAATTCTTGGTTTGTCACTGATAGCAATTGGTGTAATTGAACTTATTTTGGTTTTACTTGGTTTTTTACAGGATATTTTGGGATAACTATTTGCAGTCCATCATTCAATAAAAAAAGAGGGTCTTATGTATACCGAAACCATAAATTTTTTTGCCAAGGTCGCTAAAAAGAAGGCCGATTTATTAAAAAATAACCCATTGTCTTTTTACATTGGTGCGTTGATGGCAGGAGCCTACCTTGGTATGGGGATCGTGCTGGTTTTTACCGTTGGAGGAGTGCTGGATCCATCTGTACGGCCATTGGTCATGGGAGCGTCTTTTGGTATTGCCTTGACGTTGGTTATTTTTGCTGGTTCCGAATTGTTTACTGGTCATACCATGTACATGACTATTGGCTGGTTGCAAGGGACTGTGACCGGAAGTGATCTGCGTAAGGCTTGGGGGGCTTCCTGGATAGGGAATCTTGCCGGAGCAATGGTATTCGGTGTGATGGTTGCAATTGGTCATGGCGCGTTGTTCAATGAAAGTGCAGATTTATTAAATGCCGTTGCCAGTGCTAAAATGAACAAGGGTCCGATTCAGCTTTTCTTTTTAGCAATGCTTTGTAACTGGTTGGTTTGTCTGGCTATCTGGACATCGGCAAGAACCGAAAATGACGCTGCAAAATGTATTTTGATTTTCTGGTGTTTATTTGCATTTTTTGCCAGTGGCTTTGAGCATAGCGTTGCAAATATGGCAGTTTTTTCAATTGCGTTACTAGGGGATCATCCCGAGTCTGTTTCTTTATATGGGATGTTTTATAATTTATTTTTTGTAACATTAGGTAATTTAGTCTCGGGAAGTTTATTTATGGGAGTGGGTTACTGGCTGGCTTCGCCTGAAGCCTTTAGTAAGTCTTCAGAATCTGGCCAAAAAATTCAGGCGCTTGCAAATGGTTTGTTTGGAAAGCTGGTCGCTATTTTCTGTCAGGTTAAAACTATCTTACTTTCATATTTTGAGCAGCCGACTCCGGCAAAAGAAAATAAACCAGTAGTTCGCAGATAAAACAGCATTTAGGTGTCGTCCTGATTTTTGTTACAGCTTGCTGATTTAAAATCAATTTAATATTTTTAATGCGTTGTGTAAGAACTATATGTTGCGAGCGCGGTATAGCCAGGAAATCGCAGTACTTGATGTAAAGCCTATCTTGTTCTTAGGGAAATTGGTCCAGTAAGATGCACTGAAAATGCACATTTCAAGGGATGGGATGCACAATTTTATAGCAGTTTGATTGCTACTCCCTGGCTAGGGAGCAGTCGCGTCAAAGCAAGATTCTGCTGTGGCAATGGGGAATGTCTCCTTTTCTCAATCTTTTTCGTTGGCTAGCACCACTATGCGCTACAAAAGATAAAAAACGCGCCCAATTCCTGCTTGTTTCGCTACGAACCCCTTAGCCATAACGAATAAGGTTAGATGGTGATTCGCGCGCAGCGCGGAGCCACCATCTGAACCGTTTGTTGGACAAGCCCGATGCTTAAATAACGTGGTGAGTGTTGCTATGAAAATAGCTTTTTGCCGATCAGC